>Ga0116154_10000428_pt1 | contig 50802 bp, 46 predicted proteins | sample AD_UKC030_MetaG_FD_89898 | JGI IMG/M metagenome (GOLD analysis project Ga0116154, IMG submission 89898) | Active sludge microbial communities of municipal wastewater-treating anaerobic digesters from USA - AD_UKC030_MetaG | ecosystem: Engineered > Bioreactor > Anaerobic > Digestate | place: USA... | reverse complement strand
GCCCAACCGGGCCGCCCCGGCCCGCCGCCGCGACGAGGACGCGGTCTTCGCCGCCGCCGAGTTCGCCGAGCGCTACGAGGGCGACGAGGAGCTGGCCGCGGAGATACTCGGGCTCTTCCGCTCCACGACGCCGCCGCTGTTCGAGGAGGCCCGCGCGGCCCTCGCCGCCGCCGATTACCAGGAGCTCGGCGAGCGCATGCACAAGCTCAAGGGCAGCTCCGGGGCCATCGGCGCCCAGCGGGTCTGCGCCCTGGCCGCGCGGATCATGGAGCTGGCGCGGGAGCCGGGGCCCCAGGCGCCGAGCCTCCTGACGAGCCTCCTGGCCGACCTCGAGGGCGAGCTCGGCGAGCTCGAGGCGGCCCTGGCCGCCTACCTGCGGGGCATTGGGAAGGCCTAGGCCCTGGGGATGGGCCCCCGCCGCGGCGCGGCGGGGAGCGGGCGCCTCAGTCGTCCTCCTCGACCGCGAGCACGGCGGGGAGGCCGCGCACCGCCTTGGCGACCCTGCGGATGTCCTCGCGGGCCTCGACCTCCATGGTGAAGAAGCCCGTCACCGTCCCGTCGCCCCGCTCGCCCAGGCGGCCCTCGCGGAGGCGGCCGCCGAACTTGCGCACCGCCGCCTCGATCTCCGCGAAGAGCTCGGTGCCCTTGCGGGCGGTGATGCGGAAGCGGGCGGTCACGGCGCCCGCCCCCTCCTCCCAGCGCACCTCGATGCCCCGCTCGGCGAAGTCGGCGATGCCGTGGAGGGAGCGGCAGTCGGCGCGGTGGACGATGATGCCCCGGCCCCGCGAGACGTAGCCGACGATGGCGTCGCCGGTGACGGGGCGGCAGCAGCCGGCGATGCGGATCATGAGGTTCTTCTGGCCGCCGATGGCCACGCCCGCGCGCTCGTTGCGCAGGGCCTGGCCCGGCTCGTGGGCGCGGTACTCGACGGTGGACCTGGCCTCCTCGGCCTCGCGGCGCGAGCCGGGGGCCTTGGCCTCATCGGCCGCGGGGGAGGGGAGGGGCGCCGGGGCCCCGGCGTGGGCGCCCGCGTGCGGGCCGGCGGCGTGGGCCGCCGCGGCATGAGCCGCGGCCTTCTTGCCCGCGACGATGTTGCGCTCGATGGCGAGGACCTGGCCCGAGGCCACGAGGGAGGAGCGGATCTTCGAGCGGGCCTTGCTCGTCCGGGCGATGCGGAGCCAGTTCATGTTGGGACGCGCCGAGGGCGAGGTCAGGATCTCGACGACCTGGGTGTTCCGCAGCTCGGCGTCGAGGCCGACGATCTGGCCGTCGGCCTTGGCCCCGACGCAGTGGCCGCCGATGTCCGAGTGGATGGCGTAGGCGAAGTCGAGGGGAGTGGAGCCCGCGGGTAGCTGCACGACGTCGCCGCGGGGCGTGAAGACGAAGATCGAGTCCTTGAGCAGCTCGCGCTTGATGTCCTCGAGGTACTCGGCGCCCTGGGAGAGGTTGTCGCCCCACTCCTTGAGGCGGTTGACGATGGGCAGGTCCTCGACCCGGGGAGACTCGGCGCCCGAGCCCTTCTTGTACAGCCAGTGCGAGGCGACGCCGTGCTCGGCCACGCGGTGCATCTCCGCGGTGCGGATCTGGACCTCGAGGAGGCGGCCCTCGTAGCACATCACGGTGGTGTGGAGGCTGCGGTAGCCGTTCGCCTTGGGCATGGCGACGTAGTCCTTGAAGCGGCCCTCGATGGGCTTCCACAGGCGGTGCACCATGCCCAGGAGGGCGTAGCACTCGTTCTCGCTCCCGCAGATCAGCCTGAGGCCCAGGAGGTCGAAGAGCTCCTCGGCGCCCTTGGCGCGGCGGCGCATCTTCTGGTAGATCGAGTAGAAGTGCTTCGCGCGGGCCGAGACCTCGACGCCCACGCCCTCGGCGGCGGCGGCCCGGCGGATCTCGGACTCGACGCGCTCGAGGTAGGCCTCGCGCTCGCCCTTCTTCGCGGAGACGATCTCCTTGATCTGGTCGAAGGCCTCGCGGTTCAGGGACTTGAGGGCGAGGTCCTCGAGCTCGTCCTTGAGCCAGCTCACGCCGAGGCGGTCGGCGAGGGGGGCGAAGACGTCGAGGCACTCGGCCGCGATCTGCTTCTGCCGCTCCTCGGGCAGGGACTTCAGGGTGCGCATGCTGTCGAGCTTGTCGGCGAGCTTGACGAGGATGACGCGGAGGTCGCGGGCCATGGCGAAGAGCATCTTGCGGATGGTCTCCGCGGCCTGGACGGTCTTGTTCCGCGCCTTCAGGGCGGCCAGGCGCGACACGTCCTCGACGAGGAGGGCCACGCCCTCGCCGAAGCGGCCGGCCAGCTCGGCGCGGAGGGAGGCGCGGGCCTCGGCGAGGGCGCGGGCCTGGGCGGCCGCGGCCTGGCGCTGGGCCCCGGCGGGCCTGCCTCCCTCGGCCGGCGACTCGGCGTCCTTGGAGCCGGGGATGGTCTCGAAGACGTCGTGGAGGAGGCCCGCGAGGAGGGACTCGGCGTCCATGCCCATGTCCAGGAGGATGGCGGCGACGCGGAGGTCGTGCTCCCAGGCGGGCTCGCCCGAGGCGCGGCGCCGCTCCCCGAGGCGAAGCTCCATCCAGTCGAGCGCGGCTCCCGCCCGCTCCGCCTCGGCCTCGCCGCAGGCGGCGGCCGCCCGGGCCAGGAAGTCCTCGCGGGGGCTCACGGGGAGCTCCCCCGGCCCGCGGGGCGCGCGCGGCCCCGGGTGACGCGGGGCCTCCCGGCGAGGTCGGGCAGGGTCTCCACCTCGGCGAAGCCCCGCGACTCGAGGATGGCGCGGAGCGCCGCGGCCTGGGAGGCGTCGGCCTCGACGAGGAGCCAGCCTCCCGGCGCGATGCGCGACGCGGCCTGGGCGGCGAGGGCGCGGCAGGCGTCCAGGCCGTCCGGCCCGCCGTCGAGGGCCATGCGCGGCTCGCGCCAGCCCCGGGCGAGGAGCTGGGAGGTCTCGGCGCTCGCGACGTAGGGGGGATTGGCGAGGACGAGGTCGAAGGAGCTGCGCGAGGCGCGGCCGGTGGAGCCGGGGGCCTCGAGGGCGGCGAGGACGTCGCTGCGCCACAGGGCGAGGGGGCCGCCGGGCCGGTCCGCGGGCAGGATGGCGGCGGCGTTGGCCGAGGCGACCTCGAGTGCCTCGGGCGAGAGGTCGGAGACGGAGAGCTCCCAGGAGGGGCGGTCGGCGGCGACGCTCAGGGCGACGCAGGCCGAGCCGCAGAAGGCCTCGTGGACCCGGGGCGGCCGGCCCGAGGCCGCCTCGAGCCCGTCCCCGGCGGCGAGGGCCGCCTCGACGAGGAGCTCGGTGTCCGGGCGGGGCACGAGGACGCGCTCGTCCACGGCGAAGGAGCGGCCCCAGAACTCCTTGCTGCCCAGGATGTAGGCGACCGGCTCGCCCGAGGCCCTGCGGGCGAGGGTGGAGCGGTAGGCGCGGAGGGCCTCCTCCGGGAGCTCGTCCGCCGCGGCGGCGTAGAGGGCGGCCGCGTCGAGGCCGGGCCCGAGGGCCCGCGCGAGGAGGAGGGAGGCGTCGAGGAAGGGCGTCCCCGAGTCCGGGAGCCCCGCGGCGCCCTCCCGCAGGGCGTCCCGGACGGTCATGTGTCCTTGGCCTTCATGAGCTCCTCGCGCGCCGAGCGCACGAGGCCGTCGACGAGCTCGTCGATGGCGCCCTCCATGGCGAGGTCGAGCTTGTAGAGGGTGAGGTCGATGCGGTGGTCGGTCACGCGGTTCTGCGGGAAGTTGTAGGTGCGGATCCGCTCGGAGCGGTCCCCGGAGCCAACCATGCTGCGGCGCTCGGCGGCGCGCTCGGCCTTCAGCTTCGCGTCCTCGATCTCGAAGAGCCGGGCGCGGAGGATGCGCATGGCCTTGGCCTTGTTCTTGATCTGGCTCTTCTCGTCCTGGCAGTGCACGACCAGGCCGGTGGGAAGATGCGTTATGCGAACCGCGGAGTCGGTGGTGTTGACGCTCTGGCCGCCGGGGCCCGAGGAGCGCATGACGTCGATGCGGAGGTCCTTGTCGCTGATCTCGACCTCGGTCTCCTCCATCTCGGGCAGGACGGCGACGGTGACGGCGCTCGTGTGGATGCGGCCCGAGCCCTCGGTCGCGGGGACGCGCTGCACCCGGTGCACGCCCGACTCCCAGCGCAGGTGCTCGTAGACGGCCTCCCCGGTCACGGAGAAGACGATCTCGCGGAAGCCCCCGAGCTCGGTGCCGCTGGCCTCCATGACCTCGATCTTCCAGCCCCGCTTGTCCGCGAAGCGCGAGTACATGCGGAACAGGTCGGACGCGAAGAGGGCGGCCTCCTCGCCGCCGGTGCCCGCGCGTATCTCCATGATGGCGGGCTTGTCGGCCAGGGGGTCGCGGGGAGCCAGGAGCTCGCCCAGCCGGGCCTCGAGGGAGGCGAGGCGGGCCTCGAGGCCGGCCTGCTCCTCGCGGGCGAGCTCGCGCATCTCGGGATCGGACTCCTCGCGGGCGATCTCGCGGGCCCCGGCGAGGGAGGCGCCGGCCGACTTGTAGTCCTCGTAGACCTCGACGATCGCGGCGAGGCGGGAGCGCTCGCGCATGGTCTCGCGGTAGCGCGCGGGATCCTTGGCGAGGGCCGGGTCGGAGGCGAGGCCGTCGAGCTCGGCCAGGCGGGAGGCTATGGCCTCGAGCTTCTCGATCACGGCTTCAGGCCTTTTCCCGGAAGGAGGGGCAGGAGTAGACGACGATCTCCATGCCCCCGTTCTCGGCGTCGGGGGCTTCGGAAAGGCTCGCGGCGAGGCGCTCCTGGAGGCGGCAGGCGCCTTGGGCAGCGCAGAGGGGGCAGGCGCCGTTGCCGCGGGGATTGATATCGAGCTGCATGGGGGAATCGTACCCGAAGGGGGCGGGGATCGGCAATACGGGGGCCTCGGCCGGAAGCCGCGAAACGAGGCAGGGCCGCCCTTCCGGGCGGCCCTGCGCTGCGAGGCTCCCGCGGGGACGGCGAGGTCCCCGCGGCTTCCTTACTCGGCGGCGAAGCCGGCGGCCTCGAGGGAGGCCTTGTAGCCCTCGAGGGAGGCCTTGAGGGCCTGGAGCTGGGCCCGGGCGGCGACGGCGTCGGCCGGGACGGCGCTCCCGAGGAGGGCCTGGGCGTCGGCGAGGGCCTTGGGCTCGGCGGCGAGGCCGGCCTTGATCGCCTTGAGGTCGACCTTGGCCTTCTTGGCGGCGGCCTTGTCGTAGGCCTTCTGGGTCCCGGCGGCCAGGGCCTCGATGTCGGCGACGAGCTGGGTCGTCTCGGCCTTCAGGGCCTCGAGGCCGGCGGCGGCGTCGGTCTTGGCCTTGGCGGAGGCGGCGAGGAGGGCCTTGGCGAGGGTCTTGGTCTTCCCGTACTCCTTGGCCTCGAGGTTGGCCTTGAGGGCGGCGTCGGCGTCGGCGGCGGCCTTGTAGGAGTCGGCGGCGAGGAGCTCGGCGCCGGCGGCCTGGGCCTCGGCGAAGGCGGCGGCGGAGGCGTCGACCTCGGCCTGGGGGAGCTTGGCGGCGCAGGAGGCGAAGAGGAGGGCGAAGGCGGCGACGGGGAGCAGGATACGCAGGGACCTCATGATGTGGAACCTCCGGATGCTGCAGGGACAGTCCCTCGATTCGGGGGGAGGGCCCTGCCTGAGCTCTGGACGACTCGGGGGACAGGCACGCTGTTCATGATGAGTCTATCCGATGCTCGTTATGCGAAATGGTACATAAAACAGCAGATTATATCAATATGTGCCGCTCGTTCTTAATAAACTCACTAAAAGCTCATTTGGTATAAGGAAATCGATATCAGTCAGGATATCGCAGGATTTTCTTTGTATATTTTAATAACAAGCTCAGCCAAGGTGGCAGAGAAGGAGCCCGAGGATCGATTTATTCTTTTTCTGTTCATAGTAACTTGACGCGGCCTTCGGCGCTGTGCTAGGGTCGGCCAACGCGATCCTCCGGGATCCGATACGAAGATGAAGCACGAAGGGAAGAGCTCCGCCAGGCGGAGCGCAGGCTACCGGCCGCTCGGCCGCGCGCCATTCGCGGCGGCAGACGGCCGCGCCCTTCCCCTCCCCCTTTCCACCTCCTCCCTCCTCCTTAGCCTCCTCGTCCTCGTCATTATCACCCTCTGTGGTGTTTGAGGCTCCAACGCCGACCGGCCGGGCGCGTGGAGCCCGACTGAAGGAGGCCGGAGCCCAGACAGCGACCAGCTAAAGCAGACAACGCGTCGAGCCAGAGGAGCCCTCTTATGCCGATGGAATACCTGCCCGTCCCCGGGGACGAGGCGTCCCGCCACTATAAGGTCGCGCAACGCGCCGCCGCTGGCGCGCTCCGCCGCCCAGCCCGGCTGCCCGGGACGGCGGGCTAGAGGCGATGCGCGACGAGGCGTCCGGCGCCCGCCGGGTCGAGTCGACGGCTATCGTCTCCGCGCTCGTGCGCGACCACGCCGGAGTCCTGGTCCGCGTGGCCGAGCTCTTCAGCCGGAGGGGCTACAACATCGACGGCCTGACCGTCGGCCCCTGCCCCGAGCCGGGGCTCTCGAGGATGACCATCTCGCTGCGCTGCCCGGAGGAGGAGCTGGACCAGGTCCAGCGCCAGCTCGAGAAGCTCGTCGACGTCGTCGCGGTCCGGCGGCTGCCGGCCGCGCAGGCGGTCGCGCGGGAGCTCGCCCTCGTCAAGGTCTCGGCCGGCGCGGCCGAGCGCGCCGAGGTCATCCAGGTGGCCGAGGTCTTCCGGGCGCGCGTGGTCGACGTCTCGCCGGAGACCCTCGTCCTCGAGGTCACCGGCGACGCGGAGAAGGTGGACGGCCTCGTCGAGCTCCTCGCTCCCTACGGCATCCGGGAGATGGCGCGGACGGGCCTGTCGGCCCTCGGGCGCGGAGCCTCCTCGCTCAACCTTAGCTAGCCTGGCTCAGCGGGGCGTCGCCCCGGAGAGCCAGGCGGATACTCAGGAATCAAGCCCCTCGGGAAGGGGCCAAGGAGATGCATACCATGGCCAAGATGTACTACGACAGGGACTGCGACGCCTCCGCCCTCGAGGGCAAGACCATCGCGATCATCGGCTACGGCAGCCAGGGCCACGCCCACGCCCAGAACCTCAAGGACTCGGGGCACAAGGTGATCGTGGGCCTCTACGCGGGCTCGAAGAGCTGGAAGGCCGCGGAGGAGGCGGGCTTCCAGGTGATGACGGCCCGCGACGCGGCCGAGGCGGCAGACCTCGTCATGATCCTCGTCAACGACGAGAAGCAGGCCAAGCTCTACGCGGAGAGCGTCGGCCCCGCGATGCTCAAGGGCAAGACCCTCGCCTTCGCCCACGGCTTCAACATCCACTTCAAGCAGATCGTCCCGCCGGCCGAGGTCGACGTGGTCATGATCGCCCCCAAGGGCCCGGGGCACACGGTCCGCAGCCAGTACCTCGAGGGCAAGGGCGTGCCCGACCTCGTCGCCGTCCACCAGGATCCCAGCGGCCAGGCCAAGCGCGTCGCCCTGGCCTACGCCTCCGGCATCGGCGGCGGCCGCGCCGGCATCCTGGAGACCACCTTCAAGGAGGAGACCGAGACCGACCTCTTCGGCGAGCAGTGCGTCCTCTGCGGCGGGGTCACCGCCCTCATGAAGGCGGGCTTCGAGACCCTGGTCGAGGCGGGCTACCAGCCCGAGAGCGCCTACTTCGAGTGCGTCCACGAGATGAAGCTCATCATCGACCTCGTGGTCCAGAAGGGCATCGGCTTCATGCGCTACTCGATCTCGGACACGGCCGAGTACGGCGACTACACGGTCGGCAAGCGCATCGTCACCGACGAGACCAAGCGCGAGATGAAGAAGGTCCTGGGCGAGATCCAGGACGGCTCCTTCGCGCGCGACTGGATCCTGGAGAACCAGGCGAACCGCCCCTACTTCAACCGCATGCGCGAGATCAACGCGGCCCACCAGGTAGAGAAGGTCGGGGCCGAGCTGCGCAAGATGATGAGCTGGAGCTCGAAGGAGGGCGGCGATGCGAGATCCTGACGTTAGCTGCCGTCGCGTGATCGTCTTCGACACGACCTTGCGCGACGGCGAGCAGGCCCCCGGCTGCAGCATGAACCTGCCCGAGAAGCTGGCCGTGGCGGGCCAGCTCGAGCGGCTCGGCGTCGACGTGATCGAGGCGGGCTTCGCCGCGGCGAGCCCCGGCGACGCCGCGGCCATCAAGGCCGTGGCCAAGGCGGTCCGGGCCCCCGCGGTCGCGAGCCTGGCCCGCGCCCTCGAGAAGGACATCGACGCGGCCTGGGAGGCGGTCCGCGAGGCCCAGCGGCCGCGCATCCACACCTTCATCGCGACCTCGCCCATCCACATGGAGTACAAGCTCAAGATGGGCCCCGACGCGGTGGTCGAGCGGGCGGCGAGCGCGGTGCGCTACGCGCGCTCGCTCTGCCCCGACGTCGAGTTCTCCGCCGAGGACGCCTCGCGCTCGGACCCCGACTTCCTCTGCCGCGTCTTCTCCGCGGCCGTCGAGGCGGGAGCCACGACCCTCAACGTGCCCGACACCGTGGGCTACGCCGTGCCCGGCGAGTTCGCCGAGCTCGTCCGCCGCCTCCGCGCGGGGATCCGTGGCGTCGAGCGGGCGGTCCTCTCGGTCCACTGCCACAACGACCTCGGGCTCGCCGTGGCGAACTCCCTGGCCGCGATCGAGGCCGGCGCCGAGCAGGTCGAGTGCACGGTCAACGGCATAGGGGAGCGGGCGGGCAACGCGGCCCTCGAGGAGCTGGCCATGGCCCTCAGGACCAGGGGCAATCGCCTGGGGGCCTGCTGCGGCATCGACACGACCCAGATCTACCCCGCGAGCCGCCTCGTCGCGGCCTCGACCGGCTCGAAGGTCCAGGCCAACAAGGCCATCGTGGGCGAGAACGCCTTCGCCCACGAGGCCGGCATCCACCAGCACGGGATCCTCGCCAACCGGGAGACCTACGAGATCATGACGCCGGAGTCCGTGGGCCTGCCGCGGAACCGCATGGTCCTGGGCAAGCACTCGGGCCGGCACGCCTTCGACGAGCGCGTGGCCGAGCTCGGGCTCGCCCTCGGGCCCGAGGACGCCGCGCGGATCTTCGAGCAGTTCAAGGAGCTCGCGGACAAGAAGAAGACCGTGAGCGACCGCGACATCGAGGCCCTCGTCCGGGGCTCGGCGCGGCGCCTGCCGGAGAGCTTCCGCCTCGAGCGCTTCGTCATCAACTCCGGCTCGAGCATCACCGCCACGAGCGCGGTCTGCCTGGCCCTCCGCGACGGGACCAGGGAGGAGCGCGTCGCGGTGGGCGACGGGCCCATCGACGCCTCCTTCAAGGCGATCGACAAGATCGTGGGCAAGCGCCTCGTGCTCGAGGACTTCTCCCTCGAGTCGGTGACGGGGGGCAAGGACGCCCAGGGCGAGGCCCACGTGCGGATAGCCCTCGACGGCAGGCGCTACAACGGCCGGGGCCTGTCGACGGACATCGTCGAGGCGAGCGTCCGGGCCTACCTCGCGGCGATCAACTCGATGGAGGCCGAGGCCGGGGGGGGCGATGGAACGGGTCGAGCTTCTTGACACCACGCTCCGCGACGGGGCCCAGTGCGAGGGGGTGAGCTTCTCGGTCCGCGACAAGATCGAGGTGGCCCGCGCCCTGGCCGAGCTCGGCGTGGACCTGATCGAGGCCGGCAACCCGGGCTCGAACCCCAAGGACATGGAGTTCTTCGAGCGCGCCCGCGGCCTCGAGCTCGGGCCCTCCAGGCTCGCGGCCTTCGGCCCCACGAGGCGCAAGCTCGCCGCGGCCGGGGAGGACGAGGGACTGCGCAGCCTCCTCGCGGCGGGCACGGGGACGGTCGTCGTATTCGGCAAGAGCTCCCCCCTCCACGTCATCGAGGTCCTCGGGACGAGCCTGGCGGAGAACCTGGCCATGATCGAGGAGAGCGTGGCCTTCCTCCGCTCGCGGGGCCGCCGCGTGGTCTACGACGCGGAGCACTACTTCGACGCCTGCGCCGCCGACGAGGCCTACGCCCTCGAGACCCTCCGCGCCGCGGCCCGGGGCGGGGCCGAGGTCCTCGTCCTCTGCGACACGAACGGCGGCAGCCTGCCGGGAACGGTGTCGGCCATCGCGGCCCGGGCCCTCGCCGCCGTCGGCGCCCCGATCGGCATCCACGCCCACGACGACTCGGGCCTCGCCCTGGCCAACACCCTCGCGGCCGTCGGGGCCGGCGCGGTCCACGCGCAGGGCACCCTGATCGGCCTGGGCGAGCGCTGCGGGAACGCCAACCTCGCCGTGGCCGCCTGCTGCCTCGAGCTCAAGCTCGGCCGGCCCTGCCTGGCCGAGGGGGCCCTGCCCCGGCTCTACGGCGCGGTGCGCCGCGTCGCCGAGATCGCCAACGTGGGCCTCCACGAGGGCATGCCCTTCGTGGGCAGGCGGGCCTTCGCGCACAAGGCGGGCATGCACGTCGACGCGGTGGCCAAGCTCCCCGCCTCCTTCGAGCACGTGGCCCCCGAGCTCGTGGGCAACGAGCGGCGCTTCCTGGCCTCGGAGGTGGGGGGCAGGACCACGCTGGTCGACCGCATGCGGGCCATCGAGCCCGGCGCGACCAAGGACTCGCCCTCGGTGGCCCGGGCCCTGGCCAGGCTCAAGGCCATGGAGGCCGAGGGCTACCAGTACGAGGGTGCCGAGGCCAGCCTCGAGCTCCTCCTGCGCGACTCCGCCGGCGAGCGCGCGAGGCACTTCGAGCTCGACCACTACCGCACCATCGGCGAGGAGCCGAGCAAGGAGGGCGGGGGCAAGGCCCGGGCCCGGGCCATGGTCAAGGTCCTCGTGGGCGGGGCCGAGGAGATCGGGGCCGCCGAGGGGGTCGGCCCGGTCCACGCCCTCGACCTGGCCCTGCGCAAGGCCCTGAAGCCCTTCTTCCCCGCGGTGGAGGAGGTCAGGCTCGTCGACTACAAGGTCCGCGTCATCGACTCGGCCGACGCCACGGCGGCGAAGGTCCGCGTCCTCATCGAGAGCGCGGACTCGCGCGAGGCCTGGACCACGGTGGGGGTCTCCTCGGACCTCATCGAGGCGAGCCGCATAGCCTTGGCCGAGTCGATCGAGTACAAGCTGCAGAAGGACGGGGTCGCGGCCGAGGCCGCCGCCCGGGAATAGGGGGAAGAGGATCATGGGAATGACGATGAGCCAGAAGATCATCGCCGCGCGCGCCGGGCTCCCGGCCGTCGAGGCCGGGGACCTCGTCGAGGCCAGGGTCGATATGGCCCTCGGCAACGACATCACGGCGCCGGTGGCGATACGCGAGTTCAGGCGCACGGGCGCCGGGGCCGTCTTCGACCGCTCGAGGGTCGCCCTCGTGCCCGACCACTTCGCGCCGAACAAGGACATCAAGTCGGCCCAGCAGTGCAAGGCCATGCGCGAGTTCGCCCTCGAGATGGGCATCGAGCACTACTTCGAGGTCGGCGAGGCCGGCATCGAGCACGCCCTCCTGCCGGAGCGGGGCCTCGTGCTGCCCGGGGAGCTCGTGATCGGGGCCGACAGCCACACCTGCACCTACGGCGCCGTCGGGGCCTTCTCCACGGGGGTCGGCTCGACCGACCTCGCCGCGGCCATGGCCTCGGGCTCGGTCTGGCTCAAGGTGCCCGCCGCGATCCGCTTCCGCCTGGCCGGCGAGCTGGGCGGCTGGGCCAGCGGCAAGGACCTCATCCTCCATATCATCGGGATGATCGGCGTGGACGGGGCCCTCTACCGCTCGATGGAGTTCTGCGGGCCGGGCGTCGCTGGCCTGTCGATGGACGAGCGCTTCACCATCGCCAACATGGCCATCGAGGCGGGGGCCAAGAACGGGATCTTCCCCGTCGACCGGGCCACGCGCTCCTGGGCCGCCTCGGTCTCGGGCCGCAGGTACGCGGAGTACGAGGCCGACGCGGACGCCGAGTACGAGGCGACGGTCGACGTGGACCTCGCCGCGGTGCCGCCCACCGTCGCCTTCCCCCACCTGCCCTCGAACGCCCGACCGATCGGCGAGGCCGAGGGCGTGGCCCTCGACCAGGTCGTCATCGGCTCCTGCACGAACGGCCGGATCGAGGACCTCCGCGTCGCGGCCTCGATCCTGCGCGGCCGCAGGGTGGCCAAGGGCCTGCGCTGCCTGGTCTTCCCCGGCACCCAGAAGATCTACCTCCAGGCCCTCCGCGAGGGCCTGGTCGAGGACATCGTGGGCGCGGGGGCCGTCTTCTCGGCGCCCACCTGCGGCCCCTGCCTGGGCGGCCACATGGGCATCCTGGCCGAGGGCGAGCGCGCCCTGTCGACGACGAACCGGAACTTCGTGGGCCGCATGGGCCACTCGGGCTCCGAGGTCTACCTGGCGAGCCCGGCCGTGGCCGCGGCCTCGGCGATAGCGGGAGCGATATGCGATCCGGCCAAGATAGCCGACCCGGCGGGCGGCCGGGCAGCGGCCCGGCCCAGGGACGGGCGGGGAGGGGAGCGATGAGCGAAACCAGGAAGGCGGCTCCGATCCGCGGGAAGGCCCACAAGTACGGCGACAACGTCGACACGGACGTGATCATCCCCGCGCGCTACCTCAACGAGTCCGAGCCCGCGGCCCTCGCGGCCCACTGCATGGAGGACCTCGACCCCGCCTTCGCTAGAAAGGTGGGGAAGGGCGACCTCATCGTGGCCGGCAGGAACTTCGGCTGCGGCTCGAGCCGCGAGCACGCGCCCCTGGCCATCAAGGCCTCGGGCGTCGCCTGCGTCGTGGCCGAGAGCTTCGCGCGCATCTTCTACCGCAACGCGATCAACATCGGCCTCGCGATCCTCGAGTGCCCCGAGGCGGCGCGCGAGGCCCAGGCCGGCGACGAGCTCGAGCTCGACCTCGCCGCGGGGAAGGTCCGAAACCTCACGAAGGGCAGCGAGCACGGGGCCAAGCCCTTCCCGCCCTTCATGCGCTCCATCATGGAGGCGGGCGGCCTCATCGAGTACCACCGCGAAAGGCTGGCCAGGAAATGAAGTACCGCATAGCCCTCATACCCGGCGACGGGATCGGCCCCGACGTGGTCGAGCAGGGCGTCATCGCCCTCCGCGCCGTGGCCGAGCGCTTCTCGCGCGAGCTGTCCTTCGCCGAGCTACCTATGGGAGGTTGCGCGATAGACGAGTGCGGCGAGCCCCTCCCCGCCTCCACCCTCGCGGCCTGCCGCGAGAGCGACGCCGTCCTCCTGGGCGCCGTGGGCGGCCCGAAGTGGGACCATCTCGGCGGCAAGCTGCGGCCCGAGGCCGGCCTCCTGGGGCTGCGCGCGGGCCTGGGCGTCTACGCCAACCTCCGGCCCGCCCGGGTCTTCCCCGAGCTCGCGGCCGCCTGCCCCTTGCGGCCCGACATCATCGACGGGGGCCTGGACATCCTCATCCTCCGCGAGCTCACCGGCGGCATCTACTTCGGCGAGCGGGGCCGCTCGCCCGACGGCGAGTCGGCCTGGGACACGGAGCGCTACTCCCGCGCCGAGATCTGCCACCTCCTCGAGCGGGGCTTCGAGGCCGCGCGCGGCCGCTCCGGCAGGCTCTGCGTCGTCGACAAGGCCAACGTCCTCGAGTCGAGCCGGCTGTGGCGCGAGACCGCGAAGGCGATGGCCCGCGACTGGCCGAGCGTCGAGCTCTCCTTCATGTACGTCGACAACTGCGCCATGCAGCTCGTCGCCAACCCGCGGCAGTTCGACGTCATAGCCACGAGCAACATGTTCGGCGACATCCTCTCCGACGAGGCGGCCATGATCACCGGCTCGATCGGCATGCTCGCCAGCGCGAGCCTCGGGGACTCGGGGCCGGGGCTCTACGAGCCCATCCACGGCTCGGCCCCCGACCTGGCGGGGCAGGACCGGGCCAACCCCCTGGCGACCATCCTCTCCGCCGCGATGCTCCTGCGCTACTCCCTCGGCTTCGAGGAGGGGGCCCGCGCGATCGAGGCGGCGGTGAGCGGGGCCCTGGCCGCGGGCCTGCGCTGCGCCGACATAGCCAGGCGCGGCGACGCGGCCGGCGGGGAGAGGATCGTCGGGACGCGCGAGATGGGCCAGGCGGTGGCCGAGCTGATACGGAGGGGCTAGAGCATGAGAAGCGACGCGATGAAGAAGGGCATGGAGCGCGCCCCCCAGCGCTCCCTCCTCAAGGCCCTCGGCCTGACCGAGGCCGAGATAGGCCGGCCCCTCGTGGGCGTCGTCTCGGCCCAGAGCGAGCTCGTGCCGGGCCACTTCCACCTGGGGAGCCTGGCTGAGGCCGCCAAGGCGGGCGTGCGCTCCGCCGGGGGAACCCCCCTGGCCTTCCCCTCGATCGGGGTCTGCGACGGCATCGCCATGGGCCATGTGGGCATGCGCTACTCCCTGGCCACCCGCGAGCTCGTCGCCGACAGCCTCGAGTGCATGGCCAGGGCCCACGCCCTCGACGCCCTGGTCCTCATCCCCAACTGCGACAAGATCGTGCCGGGCATGCTCATGGCCGCGGCCAGGCTCGACCTGCCGACCGTCCTGGTCTCCGGCGGGCCCATGGCCGCGGGCTCGCACCGGGGCCGCAAGACGAGCCTGTCGACGGTCTTCGAGGCCGTGGGGGCCGTGGGGGCCGGGCGCATGGGGCCCGAGGAGCTCGCCGAGCTCGAGGACGCGGCCTGCCCCGGCTGCGGCTCCTGCTCGGGCATGTTCACGGCGAACAGCATGAACTGCGTCTGCGAGGCCCTGGGCATGGCCCTGCCCGGCAACGGCACGATCCCCGCAGCGGGCGCGGCCCGGGTCAGGCTGGCCAAGGAGGCGGGGACCGCGGTCATGGCCCTCCTCGCCCAAGGCAGGGGGGCCCGCGAGTTCCTCTCCGCGGCGGCCTTCCGCAACGCCCTCGCCCTCGACATGGCCCTGGGCTGCAGCACGAACACCGCCCTCCACCTCCCGGCCATCGCCCGCGAGGCCGGGATCACCCTGGGCCTGGAGCTGCTCAACGAGGTCAGCGCGAGGACGCCCAACCTCTGCCGCCTCTCCCCGGCCGGCGAGCACTACCTCGAGGACCTCCACGCCGCCGGCGGGGTGAGCGCCGTCCTCTCCGAGCTGGCCTCGATCGGCCGGCTCGAGGGGGGCGCCCCCTCCGTCTCGGGCCGCGCGATAGGCGACATAGCCGCGGCCGCCCGCGTCCTGGATCCCTCGGTCATCGCCCCGGCCTCCGCGCCCCGCTCGCCGACGGGGGGCCTCGCGGCCCTGCGCGGCAGCCTCGCGCCCGAGGGCGCGGTGGTCAAGCGCTCCGCGGTCGCGGCCTCCATGCTCAGGCACGAGGGCCCGGCCCGGGTCTTCGAGTCCGAGGAGGAGGCCTTCGCGGCCGTCATGGGCGGCCGGGTCGCGGCCGGGGACGTCCTGGTGATCCGCTACGAGGGCCCGCGCGGCGGCCCGGGCATGCGCGAGATGCTCGCCTGCACGGCCGCCCTCGCAGGCCGCGGCCTGGACGCGAGCGTCGCCTTAGTCACCGACGGCCGCTTCTCCGGCGCCACCCGGGGCGCGGCCATCGGCCACGTCTCGCCCGAGGCGGCGGTCGGCGGCCCCATCGCCCTGGTCCGCGAGGGCGACCGGATCAGGATCGACATCGAGGCGGGCGGGGTCGAGCTCCTCGTCGCCGAGGCCGAGCTTGCCGCGCGGCGCGCGTCCTGGGCGGGGCCGCCCAAGCGCGCGCTGGCCGGCTACCTGGCGCGGTACGCGCGCGAGGTGGGATCGGCCGCCGCCGGCGCCGTGCTGGGAGGCTCCTCATGAGGATGAGCGGCGCCCGCATCGTCCTCGAGTGCCTCGCCGAGCAGGGCGTGGACACGGTCTTCGGCTATCCCGGCGGGGCCATACTCAACGTCTACGACGAGCTCTACCGCTGGCAAGGCAGGATCCGCCACGTGCTCACCGCCCACGAGCAGGCGGCCGCCCACGCCGCCGACGGCTACGCCCGCTCCACGGGCCGGCCGGGGGTGGTCTTCGCGACGAGCGGCCCGGGGGCCACGAACATCGTCACCGGCCTCGCGGCGGCCCACATGGACTCGAGCCCCGTCGTGGCCATCACCTGCAACGTGGCCTCCCACCTCATAGGCTGCGACAGCTTCCAGGAGGTGAGCATCACCGGCATCACCATGCCGATAACCAAGCACAACTTCCTGGTCAGGGAGGTCGAGGCCCTGGCCTCGACGATCAGGCAGGCCTTCGCCATAGCCACCACGGGGCGGCCGGGGCCGGTCCTCGTCGACATACCCAAGGACCTCACCCTGGCCGAGGCCGAGTGGGCCCCGCCCGGCGAGCGCGACGGGGCGAGCTCCATCCTCGCCTCCCGCCTCCGCTCGCCCGCCGACCAGGAGATCGAGGAGGCGGCCGAGCTCCTTTCGAGGGCGGAGCGGCCCCTCGTCATCGCCGGCGGCGGGGTGATCTCCTCGGGGGCCTCGTCCGAGCTCGAGGAGCTGGCCCGCCTCACCCTCGCCCCCGTCGCCCTGACCTTCATGGGCCACGGCGGCCTGCCCTCGCGCCACCCCCAGTGCACCGGCATGATCGGGATGCACGGGACCAGGGCCTCGAACCGGGCCGCCGGCCGGGCCGACCTCGTCCTCGCCGCGGGCTGCCGCTTCTCGGACCGGGTCCTCTGCGACGCCTCGAAGTTCGCCTCGGGCGCGAAGGTGATCCACCTCGACATCGACCCCGCCGAGATCGGCAAGAACCTCTGGTGCGGGCTCGGCCTCGTCGGGGACCTCAAGCCGACCCTCGCGAGGATCTGCGCCCGCCTGCGCGCCAGGGGAGGCGGGGGGGCCGAGGGCGGCGGCCGCGCGGCCTGGGCCGCCGAGGTCGCCGCCTGGAAGGCCGAGGAGGCCGAGGCGGTGTCGCGCATCGCGCGGCCGGCGGGGGCCATAGCCCCCCGCCTGGTCATGGAGGAGATCCGCGCGCGGGCCGGGGCCGAGGCCATCGTGACCACGGAGGTGGGCCAGCACCAGATGTGGACCGCCCAGTACTACCCCTTCGAGCGGCCGCGCTCCTTCATCAGCTCCGGCGGCCTCGGGGCCATGGGCTTCGGCACGGGGGCGGCCATCGGCGCCCAGGCGGCCCATCCCGGCCGCCGGGTCGTGCACATAGCCGGCGACGGCTCCTTCCGGATGAACTGCGCCGAGCTCGGGACGATCGCGGCTTACGGCCTGCCGATCGTCATCGTCGTGATGAACAACGGGGTCCTCGGGATGGTGCGCCAGTGGCAGACCATGTTCTACGGCTCGCGCCACTCGGAGACGAGCCTCGACCGGCCGCCCGACTTCGTCAAGCTCGCCGAGGCCTTCGGCGTCCGCGGCTACCGGGCTCCCGACGCAGCCTCCCTCGGCGCGGCCCTCGACGCGGCCTTCGGGGGCGAGGGGCCCGCCCTCGTCGACCTCGCCATCGACCCCGACGAGCAGGTCCTCCCCATCGTGCCGCCGGGCAAGGCGATCGCGGAGCAGATCGTGGGCTGAGGGGGCCGGGCCAGGCCCGCCGGGGCCTAGCGCTCGGGGGGCAGCTCGCGCTTGCGGCCCTCATCGTCGAGGGCCACGTACACGAGCTCGGCCGAGGCGGCGAGGACGCAGTCGCCGCGCAGCCCCGAGCGCGGCTCGGTGTAGGCCTCGACCCGGACCGTGATCGAGGTCTTCCCGGCCTTCACGACCGAGGCGTAGAGCGAGACGAGGTCGCCGAAATGCACCATGCTGCGGAAGTCGATCTTCGCGGCCACCGTGGCGACCCTGCCCTCGGCCCGGCGGATCGCGACGACGCCGCCCGCGATGTCGATCTGCCCCATGATCCAGCCGCCGAAGATGTGGCCCGCCAGGTTGATGTCCCCCGCCATGGGGTAGACCCGCAGCGTCGGCTCGTCCGAAGGCATCCCGAAGCAACCGCCCGCGACCATGTCGCCCTCCCTTTCCCGGGGGCGCCTCCTCGTCGACACTTGCGCGCCCGCCCCCATCCGCGCTAGTATCCCGCATCATGGATCGCGCGCGCGGTTTCGTCTAGGGCGCGATCCGGCACGGAGACAGCATGCTCGATTACAAGTACGTCAGGGACAACCTGGAAGCCGTCAAGAGGAACGTCGCCGACCGCTTCATGAAGGCGGACGCCGACCTGGTCGCCGCCCTCTACGACAAGCGCAACGAGCTCCTGAAGGCCCTCGACGAGGAGCGCCAGAGGCGCAACGAGAACGCCGCCGCCATGAAGGGCAAGCTCGAGCAGGCGATCCGCGAGAAGCTCATCGCCGAGGGCAAGGCCCTCAAGGACCGGATAGCCGAGCTCGAGCGCCTGGCCGAGGAGACCGCGGCCCGCCTCGAGGAGGAGGCGCGCAAGATCCCGAACATGGCCCATCCCTCCGCCCCCAAGGGCAGGGAGGACAAGGACAACCTCGAGGTCAAGCGCGTCGGGGAGCCCACGAAGTTCGCCTTCGAGCCCAAGGACCACGTCCAGCTCGGGCAGGAGCTCGACATCATCGACTTCGACGCGGCGACGCGCGTCTCGGGCACCAAGTTCTACTACCTCAAGAACCAGGGCGTCATCCTCGAGCTCGCCCTGGTGCGTTACGCGCTCGATATACTGATGAAGAAGGGCTTCACCCTCTTCACCACCCCCGACGTCGCCAAGACCGAGATACTCGAGGGCATCGGCTTCAACCCCCGGGGCGCGGAGTCCAACGTCTACACCGTCGAGGGCGAGGGCACCTGCCTCATCGGCACCGCCGAGATCACCCTGGGCGGCTACTACTCGGGCGCCATCCTCGAGCGGAAGGACCTCCCCCTGCGCCTGGCCGGGGTCTCGCACTGCTTCCGCCGCGAGGCCGGGGCCGCCGGCCAGTTCTCCAAGGGCCTGTACCGCGTCCACCAGTTCACCAAGGTCGAGATGTTCTCCTACTGCCTGCCCGAGGATTCCGACCGGATCCACGAGGAGCTGCGCGGCATCGAGGAGGAGATCTTCGCGGGCCTCGGCATCCCCTTCCGCGTCGTCGACACCTGCACCGGCGACCTCGGGGCCCCCGCCTACCGCAAGTGGGACCTCGAGGCCTGGATGCCCGGCCGCAACGGGGGCGAGTGGGGCGAGGTCACCTCGACCTCGAACTGCACCGACTTCCAGGCCCGCCGCCTGAACGTCAAGTACAAGGACGAGGACGGCAAGAACAAGTACGTGCACATGCTCAACGGCACGGCCATCGCCTGCAGCCGCGGGCTCATCGCGGTGATCGAGAACTTCCAGCAGGAGGACGGCTCGATCAAGATACCCGCCGCCTTGATACCCTACTGCGGCTTCACCGAGATCAGGAAGATCGAGAAGAAGTAATCCCAAAGGGGGAGCGCCCGCCGGGCTCGACGTTATGCGGAAATAGGCCGGCGCGAACTTTTCAACAACGGCATAGGGCGGGTCCTGCCCGCGAAAAAAAAGGCTATCCGCTCAAGATCTCGCGGATAGTCTTTTTTCCCGGGCACCCGCCGCCCTACGCGAGCTGCTCAAAGGATCGCGGGGCTCAACCCCGTAGCGCCGGCTTCCACGGTTTCGACCCTTCAGCGCGCGCTCGGGCCGTGGGCGACGCATCACCTCCCGCGTTAGGCGATGCTTGCCGTCCGTCCGCCTAGCCCCGCGGCGCGGAGAAGAGGCGGCGCACGGCCCGCTCGTAGGCTTCGATCGTCCTGGCCTGGCTGATCCTCCCCAGGAGGTGGCCGGAGTTCGGGAAGGAGGCCCCGAGGTAGCCCCAGACCTCCTTCATCTTGTCCAGGACATGGGCCGGGCCGTGGAGGATCCCGCGGTAGCCCGCGTAGAGCTCGTCGTGGAAGGCCAGGAGCGCCTCCGTCCTGCGTGTCCCGGGATCGGAGCCCTTCAGCCTCGCGGGCAGGAAGGGATCGGCGATCGCGCCCCGGCCCAGCATCCATTCCCGGATTCCGGGGAAGGTGGCGCGGAGCCTCGCGAAGCCCGCCTCGTCCCTGATATCGCCGTTGTAGACGAGCTCGTGGGCGCAGAGCCCCGCGGCCCGCGCGAAGCCCTCGAGGTCGACCTCGCCCCGGTACATCTGGACGCCGAGGCGGGGATGGAGGATGACCCGCGCGAGGGGATGCGCGTTCAGGATCGGCATCAGCTCGAGGATCTCGCCCGGATCGCGGCGCCCGAGCCTGAGCTTGACGGAGACGGGGAGGCGCGAGCGGGCGCAGGCCTCGTCGAGGAAGGAAGCGACGAGCTCGGGGAAGGGGAGGAGGCCCGAGCCCCGCCGCTTGTTGGCGACGACGGGGAAAGGGCAGCCGAGGTTCCAGTCGACCTCGTCGTAGCCAAGGTCGGCGAGGACCGCGGCCGTGGCGACGAAGGCCGAGGCCTCGTTGCCCAGGAGCTGGGGCACGAGCCGCGGGCCCGGCTCCTCCCGGGGGGCGAGATCCTTGAAGTGGCTCGCCTGGCTCCCGGCGGATCGCGTCGCGAGGATGAAGGGCGCGATCGCCGCGTCGAAGCCGGGGAAGTGGCGGAAGTAGATCCGCCGGAACAGGCGGTTGGTGACCCCGTGGAGGGGAGCTAGATAGAGGAATGGCTGCAAGCGGGACCTCGCGGAACGACGTATCGAGGGTCGTCTTCGCCATGATAGCCGCAAGCGGGCCGCCTTCCCAAGGGGCGTGGCAGGGCATTTTTATAATCGCGCTTCTCGGGCCGGGCGCGAGGCAGTACCTTATGCCTCTGCGCGGCGCCGGGAAGGGCCGCGCGGCAGGGAGGTCCTCATGGAAGGCATGGGCGCCGCGGACCCCGCGACCGGGCAGGTCGGGGGACCGGGCAGGCTCTGGAACCGGAATTTCGCGCTTTTGTGGCAGGGGCAGCTGGTCAGCTCCCTGGGCAAGCAGGCCTTCGCGGTCACGGCCATGCTCTGGCTCAAGGAGGTCACGGGCTCGGGCTCGATCATGGGCCTTTTGATGATGTCGGCGATGTTGCCCCCCGTCCTCCTCGGGCCGGTCGCCGGGGTCTTCGTGGACCGCTGGGACCGGCGCAAGATCATCGCCTACACCGATATAGCCGGCGGCCTCTTCGTCCTCGCGGCGGCCCTCCTCTTCCTCCTCCTCCCCGGCGCGCCCAGCCTCCTCATCGGCGCGGTCTTCGCGGTCACCCTCGCGACCGGCCTGCTCGACGCCTTCTCCCAGCCCTCGATCTCCTCGAGCGTCCCCAAGCTCGTCCCGGCGGAGCGGCTCGAGGCCGCGAACGGCCTCAACCTCTCGGGGATCCAGCTCGCGGTCTTCGGCGCCCAGGGCGGCTCGGGCCTCCTGTATACGATCCTGGGGGCCCCCCTCCTCGTCCTCGCGAACGCGCTCACCTATCTTTACGCGGGCTTCACCGAGCTCTTCATCCGCATGCCCGCGCGCGAGGGGGGCGCGGAGGCGGCCGCGCGCGCGGCCCTCCATCCCTGGCACCGCTTCCGCCTCGAGTTCGGCGAGGGCCTGCGCTACCTCAAGGGGGAGCGGGGCCTCCTGACCCTCGTCCTGGTCTACGCCGTCCTCAACTTCCTCATAAGCCCCGTCCTCGTGATCCTCCCCTTCTTCGCGGCGGATTACCTGGGCCTGGGGCCGGCCTGGTACGGCTACCTTATGGCCGCCTTCGGCCTGGGCGCCGTCCTCGGCTACCTCGTCGCGGGGGCCTTCCCCACCCGCGGGCGGGCGCGCGAGCTCGCGATCAACGGGAGCCTCGTGCTCCAGACCCTCCTCACCTTCGCCTGCCTCTACTGGAGGGAGCCGGCCGCCGAGCTCGCGATCTTCCTCGTCATCGGGATCACGGGCGGGCTCATGAACGTCAACTTCAGCACCCTGATCCAGCTCCGGGTCCCGCCCGAGTACATGGGCCGGGTCCAGGGCCTCATGACCACGGTCTGCGCCGGGGCCATGCCCCTGGGCATGGCCGTCTCGGGCTTCCTCTTCGACCTCGCGGGGCAGGACGTCCCCCTCATGTTCATCGCGAGCGGGGGGTCGAGCCTCGTCGCCGTGGCCGGGGCCCTCGCCATCAAGGACTACCGGGACTACCTCGCCTCGCGCTGAGGCCTCGACGCCGCTCGGCCCCGCTCAGGGGGCGGGGGCGTATTTCCGGTACAGGGCCCCGTATTCGCCCGAGGCCTTCATGCCGTCGAGGGCCGCCTGCCAGCGGGCGACCTCCTCGTCGGGTATGTCCAGGCTGCAGGCTATGTACATCCGGTAGCGCAGGATGCCGAGGGGCGTCCGCTCGAGGGAGTCGGGAGGGAGGCCCGATCGCTCGAGCCAGTACGCGATGCCGAGGGGGGGCTCGCCGATCGCGAGGTCGCAGCGGCCGGACGCCGCCTTCTGGTAGATCCCCTCCGGGTTCGGCGTGGGGTCGAGGTTGCCGAAGCCTGCCTCGGAAAGGAAGCTGAAGACCAGCCCGACCGTGCGGCAGGCGACGCTGCCCGCCTTCCTCGCGTCCTCCAGGGTCTCGACGCGGAGGGGGCTGCCTTTGCGCTTGTAGAAGTAGATCGATTCCTCCCCGAGGGGGCCGATCCACTTGTAGCGGGCCTCTCGCTCGGGGGTCCTGAGCATGGTGAAGAAGAAGACCCTCGGCCCCTTGTCCAGGATCTGCCGCGCCCGGACGCCCTGCATGGACTCGACCCGGTACGCGACGCCCAGCCTCCGCAGGATCGAGCCCACCACCTCGGAGGAAAAGCCGCGGACCGTCCCGCCCTCGAGGTAGTTGTAGGGCGGCCAATCCTCCGTGAGCAGGAAGGTCCGCGTCTCTCCGGCGGCGCGGAGGGCGGCGGCCGCGGCGAGGGCCGCGGCGGCGAGGAGGATTCGGACGGAGGGGCTCGGCATGGGACGCATGGGACTCCTCGGATAGCTACGAGTATAGCGCGGGAGCCGGCGCCGCGCCCGAGGCCCGAGGCCGGCGCGGCGCCTTGCGGCGCCGCGGCCGAGGCGCTATCGTTGCCGCATGGCCCCGTGCCAGCCCGGGGCCGATGGAGTAACCCGTTGAGCCGGAACCTCGTGGGGCGCCGCGCCCTCGGCATCGCCCTCCTCGCCTCCTCGGCCCTCCTCCTCGCCTCCGCCGCCGCGCTCTACCTCGTCGAGTACCGCCGGCGCCTGGCCTCGGTCGAGGCCGACGCCCGCTCCCTGTTCGAAGCCCAGGCCCCGGGCATCGTCGAGGCCCTCTGGGACTACGACGCCGAGCTCGCGCGGATCCTCGCCGACAGCATGCGAAACTATCCTTTCATCGAGTACGTCGCCCTCCGGGACGAGGAGGGAGGCCTCATCGAGAGCGGGAAGCGGAGGCCGGGAGCCGCCCGGCTGAGCTACCCCCTGCGGAAGGACCGGGGGGGCGGGGCTAGCGTCGCGGTGGGCGAGCTGGCCCTCGAGATCGATCGGCCGAGGATCCTCGCCGAGGCCGGCCGGCAGGCCCTCGTCTCCGCCGCCCTCCAGGCTCTCCTCCTCGCGGCCTCCTCGGCCATCGTCCTCGCCCTCTTCGACAGGATGGTGACGCGCCACCTCTCGGCTATCGCGGCCCGCATGGATCGGCTGGAGCCGGGAGGCCGCGGCCCCCCCCTGTCCCTCGACAAGCGCGAGGTCGGGGACGAGCTCGACGTGCTCGTCGCTTCCTTCAACGCGATGCGGGAGAACCTCGACTCGGCCGCGGCCTCCGAGCGCCGGGCCATGGAGGAGCTGGCCCGCTCGCTGCGGGAGAAGGAGACCCTCCTCCAGGAAGTCTACCACCGGACCAAGAACAACATGCAGATGATCGCCTCCTTCCTGAGCCTGGAAGCCGCCGCGTCGGAGGACGAGGGGCTCCGGGCCACGCTCGCCGGCATGATCGGCCGCATAACGTCCATGGCCCTGGTGCACAAGAAGCTCTACGAGTCGCGGGACCTCTCCCGGATCGACCTCGGGGACTACCTGCGGGACCTCGTCGCCGAGATAGGGCGGGCCTGCCTCGCGGAGCGCGCGGGGATCGGGATCGAGCTCGAGGCCGAGGGTGGGACGATATGCGCCCTCGACGCCGCGATCCCCTGCGGCCTCGCGGTCAACGAGCTCGCGGTAAACGCGGCGAGGCACGCCTTCCCCGGGGGAAGGCCCGGGCGGATCCGCGTCGGGCTGGCCAGGAAGGCAGGGGGAGACGTGGAGCTCTCCGTAGCCGACGACGGGATAGGCCTTCCCCCGGGCTTCGATTTCCGGCGGGACGGGGGCCTGGGGCTGCAGACGGTCCTCTCCCTCGTGGAGGGACAGCTCCGGGGCCGGCTCTCCCTCGGGCCAGGGCCCGGGACGAGCTGGACCGCGGAGATCGGGGAAGCGGCGCTCGGCCTCCCGAGGCCCTAGGCCTGGCCCCGCGGCGCGGGAGGGGGGCCGCCCTCGGGCCCGGGCGGGGGCTCCTCGGCGGCCGGGGAATCGAGGCAGCTCTTCACGACCTTGAGGAGCCGGTCAACGCCCCAGGGCTTCTCGATGTAGGCGTCGAGGGAGGACTCGAGCCGGGCCTCGGCAATGGCCTTGGCGTCGGCCTGGCCCGAGACGAGGACGCAGCGGACCTCGGGATGATCGTGCTTGACGAGCAGGACGAGCTCGTCGCCCTTGATCCCCGGCATGAGCCAATCGGTGAGGACCATGGCCACGCTGAAGCCCTCCGAGAAGAGCCGCTCGATGAGCTCGAGGGCCTTCCGGGCGTCGAGGGCCGACTCGACCCTGAAGCGTCCCCGGAACTGGCGGGCGAGCTCGGCCTTCATGGCCATGAGGATGATGGCCTCGTCGTCGACGCAGACGATCGCTTTTTGAGCTTCCATCGGGCCCCGAGATCGAGTCTAGCGCATTCGGGGGCGGAGCGCGAGCGGCCTCAGCGGCCCAGGGGCCGAAGGCCCGGCCGGGAGCCCAGGCGGCGCGGGGACGCGCTCCCCCCGCTCGCCTCGGCGGCGAGGGAGGCGAAGCGCTCGAGCGCCTCGGCGGGGAGGTCGAGGACGAGGCGCACCCGCTCTGCGAAGGCCTCCTCGACGACCGCGGCGCCGAGCTCGAGGGCCGAGGCCTTGAGCCGCTCGTAGAGCGCGTAGCCCAGGTCGAGCTCGACCCGCTCGAGCTCGACCAGCTCGGCTCGGCGCGCCCGCTCCAGGACGAGGCGGCCCGCCTCCGCGTAGGCCTTGACCAGGCCCCCGGTCCCGAGGAGGGTCCCGCCGAAGTAGCGGACGACGACGAGGGCCGCGTCGCCCAGGCCCGAGCCGCGCAGGACCGCGAGGAGGGGCCTGCCCGAGGTGCCGGAGGGCTCCCCGTCGTCGGAGCAGAACTCGGTGGTGCTCCGGCCCGAGCCGATGAGGAAGGCCGGCACGTGGTGGGAGGCGTCGGGGAACTCGGCCCTGGCCCTGGCCAGGAAGGCCCGGGCCTCCTCGAGGGAGGAGGCCCGGCCGAGGAGGGCGATGAAGCGGGAGTTGGAGACGGCGAGCTCGGCGCGGGCGGGCTCGAGGGGCACGACCTTCATGGGCCCACTATAGCGCAGCTCGGGCCTAGACCTCCACGGCGAGGACGGCGACGTCGTCCTCGATGCGCTCGGCGCCCATCTCCCGGACGAAGGCGGCTGGCAGCTCCCCGAGGGGCAGGCCGCGCAGCCGCTCCGCGAGGGGGAGGAGGCCTTCCCGGGCGAAGACCCAGCTCTGCTTGGCCGAGCCGGGCTCCCCGGCGAGCTCCACGAGGCCGTCGGTGTACAGGACGAAGCGGTCGCCCTCGGCTACGTCGAGGGACTCGGAGCGGTAGCCTGTGTCCTCGAAGACGCCGATGAAGGGGTTCTCGCACTCGGCGAAGCGGACCGGACCTTCCCGGGGGAGGTAGAGGGCGGGGGGATGGCCCGCGGCGAGGATGACGGCCTTGCCGGCCCGCCGGTTGATGCGGAGGGCGAAGGCGGTGAGGTAGGTGTCCTCGAGTATGGTCCGGGCGAGGACCCCGTTCATGTAGCCGATCGTCTCCTCGACCGAGTAGGCGGGGGTGGCGAACTGGCTCAGGAGGACCTTGACCGCGGGGGTCGCGTAGCTCGTCGCCACCTCGTGTCCGGCGACGTCGGCCACGAGGTAGAAGTGGACGCCCTCGGCGACGGGGAGGACCTCGTAGAAGTCGCCGCCCGCCTCGTGGAGGGAGCGGTAGAAGACGGAGAAGCGGGCCTCGGGGAGCTCCGCCGGCTCGACGAGGAGGGAGCGCTGGGCCTGGGCTATCTGGCGGATGCTCTCGGCCCGGGCGGCCACGAGCTCCTCGTTGGCCAGGGCGAGGCGGACGTGGACCCTGACCCTCGCCCTGACCTCGGCCTCGTTGGCCGACTTGACGATGTAGTCGACCGCGCCGTAGTCGAAGGCTTTGAGCTTGGATTCCTGGTCGTCGAGGCTCGTGAGCATGATGACCGAGGAGCGCCTGGTCTCGTGCCCGGCCTTGAGCCGCCTGAGGGCCTCGAAGCCGTCGATGCCGGGCATGACCACGTCGAGGAGGATGAGGACGGGGCGCTCCCTCGCGGCGAGCTCGAGGCATTCCTCGCCGCTGCCCGCCTGGAGGATCCGGTATCCCTCCTCCTCGAGGACCTGGGCGAAGAAGGCCCGGTTGGCCGCGGAATCGTCGACGACGAGGACGGTGTAGGCTGCGCTGTCCATGAGCTGGCTCCTGGCACCAGTATCGTCCATGGCCGGGGGAAAGGCCAGCTTCCTCCGGCGGCTAGAGCCGGTGCATGAGCTCCCGGGTCGCGGGGTAGAGGGAGTCGAAGATCTCCTGGTACCTCCGGTAGGCCTCGTGCCGCCGCGGGTCGGGCTCGAAGCTCCGACCCGGCCGGATCAAGGAGGCGAGCTCGGCGTAGTTGGCGAAGTGCCCGATCCCCATGGCTGCCATCATCGCGTCGCCGTAGCTGGCCCCGAGGGTGACGGCGGCGGTGGAGACGGCCTTGCCGGTGATGTCGGCTATCATCTGGAGCCAGGCCGGGTTTTTCGTGCCCCCGCCCGTGGCCATGACACGCCGCGGCGCGACTCCCTGCTCGGCGAAGATCGCGAAGTGCTGGTTGATCGAGTAGCCGACGGACTCGAGGGCGCTCCGGTAGAGGTGGCGCCTGGTATGGCGGAGGCCGAGGCCGAGGATAGCCCCCCGCGCGAGGGGGTCGTTGATCGGGGTGCGCTCGCCCGCGACGTAGGGGAGGGTGACCAGTCCCTCGCTCCCCGGAGGTATTTCCTCGATGCCCTCCATCATGGCGGCGTAGGCATTGGGGCCTCCGGCCTTCTCCGCCGCGACGCACTCGGGGAAGAGCTGGTCGCGGTACCAGCGCGTCAGGGTCCCCGCCGCGTTGGTCCCGGCCGAGATATCGAAGGTGCCCGGGATGATGAACTCCTCCCTCCAGACCCGGTCGTCGTCCACGAGCCGGTCGGTGCAGAGGATCATGTACAGGGTCGAGCCGAGCTGGAGCATCATGTCGCCGGGCCGGAGGACCCCCGTGCTGATCGCCTCGGCGCCGGAGTCGTCGGTGCCGACGATGACGGGGGTGCCCTCGGCGAGGCCGGTCTCGGCGGCCGCCTCGCGCCCGAGGCACCCGGCGATTTCGATGGTGCCGAGGACCTCGGCCAGCTGGTCGGGGCGGCAGACCGGATCGCAATGCAGGGGGTTGGGCGAGCCGTCCCGGTCGTAGAGAGGGTTGAAGCTCGCCAAGCCGAGGAAGCGGTCGACGACGTAGCGGCCCGTCAGCTTGGCCGTGATGTAGCTCGAGCCGGTGAGGAACTTGTGAGCCGCCGCGTGGATCTCGGGCTCGTGGTTCTTGAGCCAGAGTATCTTCGGCATCACGTCGCTGGAGCACAAGGGGCGGCCGAACCAGGCCTTGATCCGCTCCTCGCCCCAATGCCCGGTCAGCCAGGCCATCTCCTCGACGGCCCGGGCGTCGATGCCGTAGAGGATAGCCTTCCTGAGGGGCCGGCAGTCCCTGTCGACGGGGAGGCAGTCGGCTCCGAGGGCGCTCGCGCCGATCGCGCGGATATCCCGCGGGTCGAGGCCGCTTTTACGGAGGAGGGCCCGGCTCACCTCGCGGAAGTCGTGCCACCAGACCGCCTCGGCGTCGTGCTCGAAGAAGCCCGGCCGGGGGTTCTCCAAGCCGTGGGCGACCGAGGCCTGGGCGACGACGCGGCAGCGCCCGTCGACGATGACTCCCTTGCTCTCGTAGGTTCCCGTATCTATGCCGATGAAATGGGCCTCGCCCATGGGATGACCGCCTTTACTTGTGGAAGCAGACGTTGAAGTTGCACTTGTCGCCGCGGGTATAGGTCCTCGCGAACTCGATCGCGCGGCCCTTCTCGTCGTAGCTCGTGCACTCGAAGAGGAAGACCACCTGGCTCGCGTCGACGCCGAGCATCCGCGCGTCGTTCTGGCCGAGCCGCGTGACATCGAGGGTCTGGGTCGCGCGCTTGAGCTTGATGCCGTAGAACCCGTAGACCTCGTAGAGGCTGAACACGCCGAGGTCGATGCCCTCGAGCTTGGGCACCAGGGCGGCGGGGATGTAGATCTCCTCGAGCGAGACGGGGGACTCGTCCGCGAAGCAGACGCGGCGGACGTAGTACAGCTCCTCCTCGACGCCGAGCTTGAAGATAGGCGCGTACTTGTCGCCGGCCGGCCTGCGGGCCTTGGCCAGGAGCTTGGTGGAGGGCCGGGCGTTCTTCTCGATCATCGTCTGGGTGAAGCCGCCGAGGGTCTCGAGGTCGCGCTCCATCTTGCGCCCCATAACGTAGACGCCCTTGCCCTGGACCCGCTTGAGCAGGCCCTCGTGGACAAGGGCGTCGATCGCGCTCCGGACGGTCAGGCGGTTGATGCCGTAGGTCTCGGCGAGCTCGTTCTCGGAGGGTATCGCGAGGCCGGGGGAGTACTCGCCCTCCTCGATCTTGTTGCGGATCACCTCCCGGAGCTGGAGGTAGATCGGGGAACGGCTATCGATCTTGGCGGCCCTGTCCATGCCCGCCCTCACCAGGCACCGTTGTATTGCAGCGTCACGCTGGCGTTCTCGGCCCCGAGCCGCATGCACTCGGACAGCGCCCTCCCTTGGAGGATCCCCTTGATGAAGCCGGCGATGTAGCTGTCGCCCGCGCCCATGCTGTCCTTCACCTCGCAGGGGACGATCCCGAAGGCGGTGTAGGCCCGGCCGTCGTAGGCCAGGCTGCCCTTATCGCCCAGGGTCGCGATCGCGACGCGCGGGCCCCGTCCGCGCATCCGCTCGAGGTAGCCGCGGATGAATTCGTCGTCCCCGCCGTCGTAGGCGAAGAAGGCGTAATCGACGTTCCCGACGGCCTTCTCGACGATCGGGTCGTCGAGCTTCGTCGCGAAATCGAAGGCGACCGGGACGCCCCTGGCCCTGATCGCCGCCAGGTCTCCCTCGACCTTGCCCCAGAGCCCCGAGACGACGATGTCATGGGAGCAGAGGAAGTCGATGTCCTCGGGGCTCAGCTTGAAGGAGGCGAGCACGCCCTCGTCGTAGTCGCCGAAGACCCGCTCCCCGTCGACGAGCTCGACGTGGGTGACCGCGGTCCGGCCCGGGAGGACGCGCAGGTGCGAGGTGTCCACCTTCTTCGCCGCGAGGGCGTCGATCATGATCCTGCCGTACTTGTCGTCGCCCACGACGCCGGTATAGGAGGCCTCCATCCCCAGCCGCAGGGAATAGACGGCCACGTTCACGGGATTCCCGCCGGGGAAGGCCCGGCCCATAGTATCGTACACGTCCATGCAATTATCGCCGACCGCGGCAATCCTCATGGTTTCTTTCCTTTCTTGACGCCCCGGGTCAGCACGCTCGCGAAGCGGATCTTGTCCGTCCGCAGGACCGACTCGAAGTACTCCACCGGCGTCCCGTCCTCCTCGCTGGCGACGCCTACGAGGTGGAACAGGGGGCTCTCCCGCTCGATCCCGAGCAGCCTCGACTCCTCCTCGGTGGCGTAGGTGATGCCCAGCTGCTCCTGGCCCTTCCGGACGACCGTGCCGTAGCGCTTCTCGAGGCTGTGGTAGACGGACTCCTTCGCGAAGTCCAGCAGCTCGATGCCGGCGTGCCGGACGCAGTCGAGGTAGGCGGTCTCGATGAGGACCGGCTCGTCGTCGACCAGGCGCAGGCGGATGAGCTCGAAGATCCCGTGGCCGAGCGGCAGGCGCAGCCGCTGCGAGACCTGCTTGTTGCACTCCATGACGCGGGAGGAGAGCACCTCGCTGCGCAGCTTCTTCCCGGCGCTCGCCACGAGCCGCGAGAAGGGCAGCATGTCCTGGAGGTTGCGCGTCAGCTTCGCCTCGGCGACGAAGGTGCCCGAGCCGACCTTGTTGTAGAGCTTGCCCTCCTCCATGAGGCTGCGGATCGCGCTGCGCAGGGTCGTGCGGTTCAGCTCCCACATCTCGCACATGTCGCGCTCGCTCGGGAGCTTGGCGTGGGGCGGGAGCTTGTTGACGCTGATGAAGGATTCGATGCGTTCCGCCGCCTCGACGCGCGGCCTAAACTGGAAAGTCCTCGGCACGTCTGTCTTCCTTGTTGTGGGCGCCCTCAGTATAGCATGGCCCGAAGGAGCGGGATAGGACCGGCGCCCCGCCGAGGGGCGGCGCCCCCGCGGGGACCGATCCCCGGAGGGCGCCGCCTATGGGCCGCGTTGCCCGCTTCAGGCGGCCGCGACCCGGTTCTTCTTGCTCCAGTAGTAGTAGACGGGCAGGCCCGTCGCGACGGCGACGCAGGCGCAGACGAGGCCGGGGATCGGGGCCCAGAGGAAGGTCGAGTAGATGAGGGTCGCGGTGACGCCCATCGCGATGAGGGCCATGACCTGGCCCAGGGGCGCCTTCCAGGTGGGGGCGTAGCCCTGGCTCTTCTTGCGGAGGACCAGGAGCGTCCCGAAGGTGAGGAAGTTCTTGAGCAGCGCGACGAGGGTGAAGTAGCCCAGGAGGTCGTTCAGGCTCGAGGCGAAGATGAGCACGATGGCGACCGCGCACTGGACGAGGATCGAGAAGTAGGGGGTCTCCCACTTGGGGTGCACCTTGGCGAAGGCCTTGAAGAACAGGCCGTCCTTCGCCATGGCGTACTCGATGCGGGGCTGGAACATGATGCAGCTGGAGAGCGAGCCGATGATAACGACGATGGCCATCAGGGCGGTGAGCGTGCCCGCGGCCCCGCCGATCATCGGGATCTTGCCCGCCGCCTCGGCGACGGGGGCGGTGCTCTTGGCGAGGATGTCCATCGGCAAAAGGCCGGTGACGACCGTCGAGAGGAGGACGTAGAGGGCGCTCACGACGAGGACGGAGATGATGAGGGCCCTCGGCATGTTCTTGTGGGGCTCCTTGATCTCGCCCGACATGTAGCAGACGGCGGCCATCCCGTCGAAGGACCAGGTGGTGGCGGAGACGCCGGCCAGGAGGGCGAGGAAGCCGAGGGGCGCTCCCGCGATCGCGGGCGCGGAGATCATGTCGCCCTTGATGTAGAAGAGCCCGATGCCGATGAGGAGGGCGAAGGGCAGGATCTTGAAGGCGGTCACGAAGGCCTGGAACTTGCCGCCGGCCTCGACGCTCCGGAGATGGACCAGCATGAAGAGCAGTACCATGGCGACGGCGACGAGCTTGACCACGATCCCCGAGAAGCCCGTGAGGAAGGCGAGGTAGTTCGCGATGGCCAGCGCCATGATGGAGATGGAGGGCGGATCGGTGGCCCAGAAGCTGATCCAGCCGCAGAGGAAGGCCAGGGGCCGCGACCCGGCCTTCTTGAAGTAGATGTACTGGCCGCCGTCCTCCGGATAGGCCGTGGCGAGCTCGGCGTACACCAGGTTGGCGGGGATGTTGATGAGTCCGCCGACGAGAAAGGACATGATGACCAGGACGGCGCTTCCCGCCGCCCCGGCCACCGAGCCGATCGACGAGAAGATGCCCGACCCGACCGTCGTGCCGACGCTCAGCGCGACGGCCGCTGCCAGCCCGAGCTTCCGCGTGAGCTCGGCAGTAGTTTCTTTCGTAGCCATTGATGCCTCCTTGAGCTGAGTTCTCGAATCCGCCAAATATCAAACAACAAGAATGAAAAACCAAACCAATCGCCGCTTGCTCGCTCTCCTGCGCGCTCAGGCACAATAAACCGGCCTGTCTCGGGCCTCAGCAAGTTCGGCACAATCCGCATCCACCGAGCGGGAAGCGGTAGATGGTCCAGGAAAAGGCCGCGCTTATATGCCGGTACTCGCGTAGACTACCCTGCCCCTCCAGTACGTGCTGTGGATCCTCGCCCTCCGCATCTCCGCCAGCGGGAGGGAGAAGAGATCCCGATCGAAGACCGCGATGTCTGCCAGCTTGCCGGGCTCCAGGCTGCCCCGCTCCGCCTCCTGGCCGAGGTTGTAGGCCCCGTTCCTCGTCCACGCGGTCAGGAGTTCGGGCAGGGTCATGGCGTTCTCCGCGTTGAAGGGCTCCCCGCCCTCGGGGAAGAGGGCGCCGCAGGCGTGGTAGATCGACTCGGGGATGTCGGGGACGAGGAGTGGCAGGTCGGTCCCGCAGGAGACGAGGACGCCGCTGTCGAGCAGCTTCCTCCGGTTCCAGTACCGCTTGCCGCGTTCCGCGCCGATCTTCTCCTCGATCATCGCCTTCTTCTCCGCGCGGCTCGCGAGGGACATGATCTGCGGATAGATCTCGGCGATGATCCCGAGCTTCCCCATCCGCTCCAGGTCCGCCGGGTCGCTGAACTCGAGATCGGTCATGGCGTGGCGATTGAGGAGCCTCCCGCCCGCGTCCCGCCGGCACTTCCCCAGGATGTCCACGGCCTTCGCGATGGCCGCGTCGCCCTGGGCGTGGAGGGAGAATCGGAAGCCCTCGGCGTCGGCCTTCAGCACCTCGGCCTCGATGCCCGCGTAGTCGATCGCCGCCCTGCAGCGGATCCCGGGGGCGCAGGCATAGGGCTCCTTGAGATCGCCGCAGAGCTGGCCGATGGAGCCGTCCGTCATCCGGTTGTAGCCTGAAAAAAGGAGGTCCGCGCGGGGATCGCCGAAGCGACGCCGCATCGCCCGCCCGTGGCCGAGGTCCATGCCGGCGCCGACGGGCTGGCTCATGAAGGCGACGTGGAGGGAGAGCTCGCCCGCGAGCCTAAGTTCGTCGAGGAGGCCGGCGAAGCCGTAGTAGTCGTCGAAGCCCATCTCCTTGACGGCGGTGACGCCGCGGGCGTTGAGCATCCGCATATAGGCCTTGAAGGCTGGCAGGGTGAAGTCCCGGTCGGCGAGCACCGCGCGCAGCAGGCGCCAGTAGGCCTCCGGGTAGCAGCTCTCCGGCGAGAAGCCGTAGGCCTCCCGGGCTGCCCGGTTCATCCAGCAGGACTCCCCCCCGGCGGCGAATAGGACGAGGGGCCGGGATGGGAAGGCGGCCTCCAGCTCGGCGCCCGGACGACCTTCGACGAGGCCGGGCCGCAGCCCGCGGCCGAGGAGGGGCTTGCCCTCCGCGAGCTCCCCCGCGGCCGCCCCCGCCAGCTCCAGGACCCCCTCGGCCCGGTCGACGCCGGCGAGATCGATGCCGACGAGGCCCATCGCGTGGCCGGCGAAGAAGCAGTGGGCGTCGGTGAAGCCGGGGCAGACCGTGCGGCTTCCCAGCTCGAGGATCCTCGTCCCGGGACCGAGGAGGGCGGCCTCGCCCGCGGCCCCGGCCGACAGGATCCTCTCGCCGCGGACCGCCACGTAGCCGCTCATCGGCGCGGCTCCCGCCGCGGTGAAGATCGAGGAGGATCTGAGGATGAGATCGGCTCGCTCCGGATGGTTCATAATGCAACCCTCTTGTATAAACAACTGAGGCAGAATTGTAGACCGCGTTCAGCGATCTGTAAATAGTAAAATCGACGGACAACGAGAAACTTGTTTTAAGATCAATGTAGAGAAGGAAATAAATAGGGGGCAAGCGAGCGGGGCGCGATGAGGCCTTCTTGTTTCAGTTGACGCAAAGCCGGACGGGTGCTATGATGCCCGAGGAATTGGTATGAAAGTAGCCTTAACATATGTATTTGAAGAGGTGATGTTGTGATCAAGTTCGACGAGCAGAAGCAGCTCAAGAGCATCAATGGCGCCCTGGCCCTCCGCGGCGAGATCGAGAGGATCGTCGATGCCATCTACGCCGAGGGCTTCGACGGCCTCTTTTTCGTCGGCATCGGCGGGACCTGGGCCTCCAGCCTCCAGGTCGCCACCTACATGGCCGGCAAGAGCGCGCTTCCGGTCTACGCCGAGAACGCGGCGGAGTACGTCACCAACGGGAACAGGCGCCTCGGCCCGAAGTCGGTGCTCGTCTTCTCCTCGGTGACCGGGAGCACGGAGGAGGTCGCCCAGGCCCTCGAGCTCGCGAAGAAGGCGGGGGCGCGGATCTTCGGCTTCGTGGACGACCCCAAGGCGAGCCTCGCTCGGAAGGTCGATTACCTCGTGTCGTACCCGATGCAGGAGCAGCTCAAGTTCCTGATGGTGGCCCTGCGCCTCATGTACAAGAACGGCGAGTTCCCCGAGTACGAGCGCTGCTTCGAGGAGCTGGACGCCCATCTCGCGCGCGGCCTCGTCGAGGCCGAGAAGGCGGCCGACTGCTTCGGCGAGGCCTTCGCCAAGGCCCATCGCGACGACCAGATCCACTACTTCGTCGGGGCGGGCACCCAGTGGGGGGCCACCTATTCCTACGCGATGTGCTTCTGGGAGGAGCAGCACTGGCTGCGCGCCCGGCCCGTCCACGCGGGTGAGTTCTTCCACGGCCTGCTCGAGGTGATCGAGCGGGACACGCCCGTCACCCTCTTCCTGGGCGAGGACGCGGAGCGTCCCCTCGCCGAGCGCGTGAGGAATTTCCTGCCCCGCATCTGCGGCAACTACACCTTCATCGACAGCAAGGACTACGAGCTCGAGGGCATCAGCCCCGAGTTCCGGGGCGCGGTCTCCCACCTGGTCATGCGCGTCGTCACGGCTCGCATCGACGCCCACCTCGAGGTCGAGAACCGCCACCCGACCGAGATACGGCGCTACTACCGCAGGCTCTCGTACTGAGGCGGCCATGAAGGCGGCGATGCTCGGCGACAACTGCGTCGACGTGTACGAGCGGCTCGGGCGAAAGTACCCCACGGGCAACGTGGTGGACACCGGGGTCAACCTCCGCAAGCTGGGCGCCGAGGTCTCCCTCGTCTCGACGACGGGGGACGACGAGAACGGGAGGTGGATGATCGAGAGCCTGCGCGCCGAGGGCCTCGACCTATCCCGCCTGAGGGTGGGCCGGGGCCCCACCGCCGTCACCTACATGGCCCTGGACGGCCTCGAGCGGGTCCACGGCGAGTACGTCGAGGGGGTACTCGCGGACATGGCCTTCGACGCGGAGGACGTCGCCTTCGCCGCGGCCCACGACGTCGTGCACACGGCGCTCTGGGGCAAGGCCGAGTCCGTCCTGCCCGCGCTCAAGGCCGCGGGCGCCCGCGTCAGCTTCGACTACGCCGACCGGCTCGACCATCCCCTGGCCTCGAGCACCCCTCCCTTCGTCGACTACGCCTTCTTCTCCTACCATAAGGGCCGGGATCTCTTCATCGAGGGCTACCTCCGGGACAAGGTCGGTGCCGGGGTCCGGATCGCGGTCGCCACCTTCGGTGAGGCGGGGAGCCTCGCCTGGGACGGGGAGCGCTTCCACGACTGCGGCTCCTTCCCCGCCGAGGTGGTCAACACGGTCGGGGCGGGCGACGCCTACATCGCGGGCTTCCTCCACGGGATCCTCTCGGGGACGAGCGTCGCGCAGGCCATGGAGCGAGGGGCCCGGGTGGCGGCGGCCGTCGTTGCCGTCTTCGAGCCTTGGGTGAAAGGAGCGACAGCATGAAGTGGGGCCTGTTCACCTCCGGCTATCAGCGTAATCCCCTCGAGGACGCGTTCCGCGACGCCAAGCGCTTCGGCTACGACTTCGTCGAGCTCTGGGGCGGCCGGCCCCACGCCTACGCCCCCGACCTCGCCGCCGGGGAGCTCGACGCGGTCCGGCGCCTCGTCGAGCGCTACGAGATGCCGGTCCTCGTCTACACGCCGGAGCACAACGCCTATCCCTACAACTTCATGCTCGGGAGCGAGGCCATGCGCCGCGACGCGGTGGCCTACCTCAAGCTGGGCCTGGACATGGCCAAGGCCCTGGGAGCCGGCTCCATGCTGATGAGCCCAGCCCACGCCGGTTACCTCGCCACGCGCGAGCAGATCCGGGAACGCCTGGTCCACACCATGGGCGAGCTCGTCGAGCACGCGGAGCGGGTCGGCGTCAGGATCATCCTCGAGGCTCTCACGCCCTACGAGTCCAACGTCTGCACGAGCGCGAACGACCTGGCCGAGCTTTTCCGCCTGGTCCCCAGCGAAAACCTCGTCGGCATGTGCGACCTCGTCCCGCCCTTCGTCCAGTCCGAGAGCATTATGGCCTACTTCGACAAGCTCGGCCCGAAGATGGCCCACCTGCACATCGTCGACTCGACGGGCGACAGCGATACCCACCTCGTCCCCGGCGAGGGCCGGCTTCCCCTGCGAGAGCTCCTCGCCGAGCTCCGCGAGCTGCCCTACGAGGGGACGGCGACCCTCGAGCTCGTCACCGCCTACCTCAACGAGCCGCGCCTCTACGCCAGGCGCGCCATCGAGGCCGTCAAGGCACTGCGGTGAGCGGCCCATGTTCATAGACGTCCACGTCCACCCCGCCTTCTACGAGCCGATCCGGGCCGACGCGGCCCGGCAGGATGCTCGCCACGAGCTCCTCGGGCTCTACCACAACGGGACCGCCCCCCTCGAGCACGTCTTCAACCAGATGAGCTGCGCCGGCCTGGACCGGCTCTGCCTCCTCGCCCAGGATTACTCCGCCGATTCCGCGGCGGTCGTGAGCAACGAGGAGGTCGCCCGCCTCGTCGGCCTCGCCCCCAACAGGTTCATCGGCATCGCCTCGATCGACCCTTTCGCCCCCGGCTGCCTCGAGAAGCTCGAGCGGGCCTTCACGGAGCACCGGCTCCGAGGCCTCAAGCTCCACCCGGGCAGGCAGGGCTTCTATCCCCCCGACCCGCGGCTCGACCCGGTCTACGCGCTCTGCGAGCGCCATGACCGGCCCGTCATCTTCCACAGCGGCCTCTCCCTCGAGCCCGACAGCCTCGCCAAGTACTCGCGGCCGGCCGAGTTCGAGGAGCTCGCCTATCGCCATCCCAAGCTCCGCATCTGCCTGGCCCACTTCGGCTGGCCCTGGGTCCAGGAGGCCGCGATGCTCATGCTGAAGTACCGCAACGTCTACGCGGACACCGCCCTCCTGTACTTCGACAGCGCCAAGGAATTCTATGCCCGCGTCTTCACCCGCGATCTCGAGATCACCTGGATCGACCGCTCCCTCCGCCACCAGGTCATGTTCGGCAGCGACAATCCCCGCTTCGAGCAGATCAGGATGGCGAGGGCCCTGGGCGAGCTCGGCCTCCGCGAGAGCAGCCTCGAGCTCATCAAGGGCGTGAATGCGGCCGAGTTCCTCGGCGGGATAGATTGAGGTGGGGAGGGAATTGGCCGTGACCAAGCACGCATCGATAACCCTGCTGACCAAGCGTTACAACGAGTTCGTCCTCATCACCGAGCGGGTCGAGGAGGCCCTGCGCGAGAGCGGCATCCAGGAGGGCCTCGTGGCGGTCATCTCCCAGCACACGACGACGGGCATAGCCGTCAACGAGTCCCTCGAGTGCCTCGAGAGCGACCTCGGCCTCTTCCTCGAGCGCCTCGTCCCCGAGGACCTGCCTTACAGCCACGCCCGGATCCTCCCGAGCTATGGCTCGACCGCCGGGAACCCGACGGGGCACCTGAAGTCGCACATCACCGGCAACAGCGCCCTCTTCCCCGTGGTCGGAGGCAAGATGCTCCGCGGCTCGGCCCAGGACATCTACCTCTGCGAGTTCGACGGACCGGCCCAGCGGACGATCAACCTCGTGATCACGGGGGACTGAGGGCCCATCGCCGCGGCCCGAGGCTGCGGCTCACTCCGGCAGGAATCCGCGCAGGTACTCCGTCGACCGCTCGATCGAGGCGTGGGGATCGGCCCAGTAGATCGAGTCGTTGATCTCGAGGGTCAGGTAGCGCGAGTAGCCGCGGCGCTCGAGCTCCTCCACGTAGGTGCGCAGGGGGAGCTTCCCGTCGCCGAGGATGTAGTGGCCCGAGGGATCCCCGTCCGCGTAGTGGATGTGGCGGATCCGATCGGGCATGGCCTCGAAGAAGTCCGAGAGCCGCTCGCCGACGACCTCCATGGCCACGACATCGACGCAGGCCTGGAGGGCGGGGCTGCCGACCTCCCCGAGCATGCGGGCCTGGTCGGCGCAGGTCGTGACGAGGTTGCTCTCGTAGGGCTGGAGCTGCTCGAGCACGAGGGTGATCCCGCGGCGCTCGGCCAGGTCGCAGATGCGGCGGAAGCTCTCCGCCGCCCGTTTCCAGGACTCCTCGCGGGGCAGGTCCAGGAGGCCGCAGCCCGAGTTGATGAACACGTGGTCGGTCCCGAGGCCGAGGGCGTCGTCGAAGGCCATCGCGAAGTAGTCGACCGTCCGGTCCCGGATCGGGCGCTCGGGCGAGGAGAAGCTATAGGGGTAGGCGAGGGTCTCGGGCGTGTACACGACGACCTTCATGCCCCGCTCGTCCAGCTTGCGCCGCAGCTCGGAAACCTTGCGGCCCGCGGCCGCGCTCGTGCCGTAGTCGAGGCGGCAGTAGTGGGGGGCCCCGCCCCAGAGCTCGACGTTCCGCAGCCCGCAGCGCTCCATGGACGAGAGGAAGTAGTCGAAGGAGTAGTGCAGGTACTGCACGCTCATGACCGCGACGTTCCTCATGCCGATGGCCGACATCAGAGCGTCCTCCTGTAAGCCGCGACCGCTCCCATGAAGGCCTTCACGCGCTCGGCGTCGACGCGCCCGCGGAAGGCCCCTCCCGCCTTGAAGGTGGTGCCTACCACGGCCGCGTCGGCGCAGCCGAGCTTGGCCGCGACGTTGTCGAGCCTGCAGCCGGTGTTGCAGAGGACCGCCACGTCCGGGGCGGCCCGCTTCACACCGCGCATGAGCTCGTCGTCGACCTCCTGGCCGGCGGCCGAGGCCGAGACGCACAGGCCGTCCGGGGCCGCCTTGAAGATGACCGACCTGGCTATATCCGCGAGGGGCCGGGGATCGAGGTTGCGGTCCGACTCGGGATTGATGAAGTAGAGCATCTTGAGCTCGTCGAGGCGGAGGGCAGCCCGGCGCCTGAGGAGGGCGGAGAAGTCGTTGTTGTACAGGCCGCCATCCCCCACGTAGACCCCGCAAAACGTGCCGCGCACGAAGGCCGCGTCCACGGCCGCGGCCAGCTCGATCGTGGCCAGGCCGTCGGAGATACAGTCGACGCCGAAGGGGACGCGGAGCTCGCCCATGAGCTCGCCGATGACCCTGGCCATGGCGGCGGGCGTGACAAACTGCATCTGCCTCTGATAGGGAAGGCTGAACTCGTTCGAGAAGATGATGCCGTCCACGCCGCCCGACTGGAGGGCGCGGAGGTCGGCGCGGGCGTGCTCCACGACCGACTTCATGGCGTCGCCCCGCTTGAAAAGGGGATCCCCCGGAAGGGGATCGAGGTGGAGCATGGCGAGAATCGGTTTCCTCACCCCGAACAGCTCATCGATCCATGGCATACCGTCTCCCCTCCCTCGGCGCAGATACTATATAGGTTGCTATTTATTTCATACCAGTTATTTGTATACCATTCCCCGAGAAAGGGCAAGCCGAAAGCAGTGCCCTCAAGATTGTTGGCGCCGGGAAGAGGAACGAATGGAAGACCTTCCTCAAGGTCTCCCTCTCGCACTCACGCATCCAATGGCCGCGTCGCGGATCTCGCGCCCGCCCTGGCCAGGGCCGGGGCGCGGCGCTATAGTGGTCCGATGCCCAAGCTCGCCCGACTCGGAGCGGCCCTCGCCGCCTCCTCCCTCTGCCTCCTGGCCCTTCCCGGCTGCGCCTCGCGCCCCGAGCCCCCGGCCCCGGCCGCCCCGGCCGCGCGGATCGAGGCGGGGACGCCGCGCCTCCTCGACCAGCGCAGCCTCCTCGTTCCCCTCGTCCTCGTCGTCTCGAATCCCGGCGATCGGGAGCTCAAGCTCGAGTCGGCCGAGCTCAGGCTCGAGGTGGAAGGGGAGAAGGAGCCTCTTGGGCTCTCGCTCGGGCCGGCAGCCCTCGCGGCCCCCGTTCCCGCGAGAGGCGAGGCGCGGCTCCCCGCCGAGTTCGCCCTCGACCTCCGGGGCTTCGACGAGGCCGTCGTCGGGCCAGGAGGCCCCGCCCGGGCGGGCTGGGAGCTCCGCGCGAGGATCGGGGCCCGGCGGGAGGGCCTTCCCGCCGAGCTCGAAGCCGAGGCCGAGGGCTCCTTCCCCCTGGTCCGCGAGCCGCGGCTGCGCATCTCGTCCGTCGGCATCGGCCGCGACATCCTCGTCGTCACCGACCTCGAGATCGCCCTCGAGATCGAGAACCCGAACGACTTCCCCCTGGCCTTCTCCGCGCTGGACTACGAGTTCCAGGGCGAGGGCAGGTACTGGGCCGAGGGCTCCCGCGCCGAGGAGCTCCTGATCCCCGCGCGGGCCTCGAGGAGCGTCGTCCTCGAGGGGAGCATGAACTTCGCCAACATGGACCGGCGGCTCTTCGACCTGGTGGCCACCCTCAAGGTCGTGCGCTACCGGCTCAAAGGCGGGGCGAGGATCGCGACGGGGCTCGAGGCCCTGCCGGCCTTCGAGCTGGCCTTCGACCAGTCCGGCAGCTGCGAGGTCAAGCGCTAGGCCGCCTCCGCTCCCTCAGGCCTCGACGGCGGAGAGGTCGGGCTCGCGCTCGAGGAGCTCGGGGTGGCCGAGGAGGCGCAGGAAGAGGGAGGCCGCGTGGGCGTAGTAGGCTCCCTCCGCGATGCGCTCGTCCACGGTTATCTTGAAGTTGACGAAGCGCCGGCTCGCCGTGCCGCCCTCGGGGCGGGGGACCTCCTTCTGGAAGACCCGGCCCATCACGATGTAGATGCTGGCGGTGCCCCAGTCGTAGAGGTGGTGGAAGGGGCTGTCGAGGCCGACGCTGCCGAGGTTGGCGAAGTAGACCGAGGTGTAGAGGGGGTCGCCGCGGAGCGTCGCCTCGGAGGCCAGGTTGAGGCGGTCGAGGAAGCGGAAGGCCGAGGTGAGGACGGCCTTGCCCAGGGGCCGGCCGTGGGCCCAGGCGATGCGCCGCTCGCCTTCCAGGAGGCGGCCCTCGGCGGCCCGGGCTATGCCCTCCTCGAGCCGGGACCTCGCCCGCTCGAGGGTGTCGCCGGCCTCGAAGCGGATCTTCGTGCTCGCCTCGGCGCTCCCCTGCCCCGGCTTGCGCTTGACCGCGAAGGAGACCTCGATCTCCTTGCGCTGGTAGACGGCGCGGCCCTTGACGAAGCGGTTGAGCCGGGGCTTGAGCGCGAGGGTGCGGACGGCCGCGGCCACCGCGATGGCGAAGAGGCCGGGCTTCTGGCTCCCGGCCTCGGGGCCGAGGGAGTAGGCGCAGGCCTTCTCGACGTCGATGTCCTTGGAGAAGTAGACGGAGGCCTCGTTGCGATGGCGCATCAGGTAGGGCAGGATGGCGAAGTAGTGGCCGAGGTCCCGAACCCTGGTCCCGTCGCGGCGGTCGATGAAGAGCATGGGCCATGATAGCCTATGCGGGCCCCGAGGTCAAAGAAGGCGCTTCGCTTGCGGGCGGCTGGAGCCGCTACTAGACTTCCATCCGTGAAGATACGCCACAAGTTCTTCGCCGCCCTGGTCTCGGCCCAGCTCCTCCTTTTCGCCTCCCTCTCCCTCTACCTCTTCCGCCTCTTCGACGAGAGGACGAGGGAGGCCGCCCTCGAGGCCGCCTCCCTGAGGGCGGAGCGCGACGCGGCGAGGCTCGGCTCCCGGCTCTCGGCCGCCGCCGAGGGCTGCGACGTCCTCGCCCAGGCCATACTCGCCCTCCATAGGGCCGGCCGGAGGGACCGCGCCTTCCTGCCCTCCCTCTTCGTCGACTACCTCGGGGCCCACGCCGACCTCTTCGCCGTCTGGGCCATCTTCACGGCCGACAGCTGGGACGGCCGGGACGCCGAGTTCCTCAAGGACCCCCGGTACGAGCCGGACGGGGCCTTCCTGCCCTGGGCCTACCGCGACGGCGAGGCTATCGCCGTCCAGGCCGGGGCCGAGGGCGAGGAGGACGAGGAGAGCTACTACGGGGATTTCTTCTCGATCCCCATGGAGAGCGGCCGCCCCTCCTTCCTCGAGCCCTACCTCGAGGAGGTCGGCGAGGAGGGAGGCTCCGTGCTCATGACGACCTACTCCCGGCCCCTCGACGCGGCCGGCGGCGGGCGCCTCGGCGTCGTCGGGGTCGACCTCTCCCTGGATTTCATGTCGAGCCTCGTCGCCGGCACGGGCGGCCTCGCCGGCTCCTACGCCTGCATCGCCTCCTCCGGCGGCCTGCTGCTCGGCCACCCCCGCAGGCCCGAGCTCGTCGGCCGGCCTCTCGGGGAGGCCGAGGGCGAGGAGGTCGCCGGCGCCCTCGCGGCCGTCGTCGGCGAGGGGAAGGGCCGCTCCTTCGCCTCGGGCGGCTCGATGCGGGTCCTCGAGCCCATAGCCCTGCCGGGCCAGGCCGAGCCCTGGGTCCTCTGCCTCTCCGTCCCCGAGGCCTCCCTCTTCGCCGCCGCCGACGCGATGCTCCTCGACCTGGCGGCGATCTTCGCCGTCGGGCTGGCCGCGATGGCCCTCGGCGTCTTCCTCATCTCGGCGCGGCTGACCAAGCCCCTGGCCTCCTTCGGGCGGGCCTTCGCGCGGATGGAGGAGGGGGATCTCGCCGTCCGGGTGAGCGCTGCCTCGCGCGACGAGGTGGGCGGGCTCGGCGAGGTCTTCAACCGCTTCTCGGCGAGCCTCTCCTCCCTGGTCGACTCCGTGCGGGTCACCGCCGGGGAGATCAGCTCGACCGGCTCCGAGATCGCCGGCGCGGCCTCGCGCACGAGCGAGGCCATCGCCGGCATCCGCGGGGGGATCGAGGCGAGCTACCGCGAGATAGGGGAGCAATCCTCGGCCGAGGAGGAGGCGAGATCCCAGGCCCTGGGCATACTCGCGGCCATCTCGGAGCTCCACGGGGCGATCGAGGCCCAGTCGGCCAGCGTTTCCGAGGCCTCGGCCTGCGTCGAGGAGATGGTCGGCAGCCTGACCGCGATGGCCGCGAGCGCCGAGACCATCCGCGCGCAGCTCGGCCTCCTCGACGGGGCGAGCGAGGAGGGCAAGTCCAAGCTCGAGGCGGCCGCGGGCGCGATCGCCGCGGCGAGCGGCAGGAGCGCCGACCTGGCCGCCGCGAACAGCATCATAGCCGAGATCGCCGACCGCACCGACCTCCTGGCGATGAACGCGGCGATCGAGGCGGCCCACGCGGGCGAGGCCGGCAAGGGCTTCTCGGTCGTCGCCGAGGAGATCAGGCGGCTGGCCGAGAGCGCCCGCGAGCGCTCCCGGGAGATCGCGGCCCGGGTCGCGGAGATAGGCGGCTCGATCGCCGCCGCCTCGGCCTCATCGCTCGAGGCTTCCTCCTCCTTCGACGCCATCCTCGGGCGGATCGGCTCCCTGTCCCGGCTGGAGGGAGAGGTCTGCACCGCCATCCTCGAGCAGCGCTCGGGAGGCGGCCTCGTCCTCGGCTCCCTCTCCCAGGTGCGCGAGGCCGCGAGCCGGGTCGAGGCCTCCGGCACGGCCATGGCCGCGGCCGGCACCAAGGTGCGCGAGGCCATGGACCGGCTCCGGGCCGCGAGCCTGCGCGTGGAGGAATGCTCGCGCGAGATCGGGGGCAGGGCCGACGGCATCGAGGCCGACGGGCGCGAGTCCCTCCGCCTGGCCGAGGAGAACAGCCGCCTCGTCGCGTCCCTTGGCAGGGAGCTGGGGCGCTTCAGGACCTCGGGGCAGCTGAGCGGCCCTTGACCTCGGGCCGGTCCGATGCTACCACCCTTCCCATGCCTCCTACCTTCGATCCCGCCTCCCTGCCCTGCCCCGGCGCCGTCGCCGTCCTCGGCCTGCCCGCGGACGACAAGTCCTCCTACCTCCGCGGGGCCGCGGCCGCGCCCGGCGCCATCCGGGCGGCCTTCGCCTGCCCCTCCTCCAACCGCTGCGCCGAGGACGGCCGCGACCTCGGGGACTGTCCCTCCCTGGTCGACCTCGGCGACCTGGACCTAGGCGGCCGCCTCGACCCCGGCGCCATCTCCGGGGCCGTGGCCGCGGTCCTCGGCGCGGGCGCCCGCCTGATCTGCCTCGGCGGGGACCACGCGGTGAGCTACCCGATCCTCGCCGGCTACGCCCGCGCCCGGGGCAGGGCCATCGACGTCCTCCACCTCGACGCGCACAACGACCTGTACGAGGACTTCGAGGGCGACCGGCTCTCCCACGCCTGCCCCTTCGCCCGGGCCTGCGAGGAGGGCGCGGTCGGCGGCCTGGTCCAGGTCGGCATCAGGGGCATGAGCCCCCATCTGCGCTCCCAGGCCGAGCGCTTCGGGGCCGAGGTCATCGACATGAGGGCCTGGGCCGGGGGGGCGAGGCCCTCCTTCGCCGGCGAGTTCTACCTCTCCCTCGACCTCGACGCCCTCGACCCGGCCTTCGCGCCCGGGGTCTCCCACCACGAGCCGGGCGGGCTCACGAGCCGCGAGGCCCTCGGCCTCGTCCAGTCCTGCCCCGGCACCCTCGTCGGCGCCGACCTCGTCGAGCTCAACCCGGGGCGGGACCCGAGCGGGGTCACGGCCATGGTCGCCGCCAAGCTCTTCAAGGAGATCGCCGCCCGCCTCCTCCGCGGGGGCCAGCCCCTCTAGGAGGCGGCCTGGAGCCTGGCCTCGCGCACGAGGGCCGCGGCGAGGATCTCCATGGGGTCGAGGAGGGGGAGGCCCAGGTCCGCGGGCGAGAGGGCGAGGGGGACCTCGGTGCAGCCCGCGACGATGAGCTCGGCCCCCGAGCGGGCCAGGCCCTCGGCCGCCGCGGCGAGGAGGCTCCGCGGGTACTCGCCGCGGTTCCCCGCCTTGATCCCCCGCGCCCCGTAGATGGCCTCGGTGACGAGGCCCTCCTGCTCCTCCTCGGGGGGCCAGCGGCACTCGAGGCCGGGGAGGCCGCGCTCGTAGAGGCCGGCCTTGCGGCTCCCGCTCGTCGCGAGGATGCCGAGGCGGCGGGCCCCCGGGTAGCGCGCGGCGACGAAGGCGGCCAGCTCCTCGAAGGCCGAGAGGAGGGGAAAGGGGAGGGCCGGCCGGAGGCCCCCGATGAAGGCGTGGGCCGTCATGCAGGCGATGCCCCCCAGGCTGGCCCCGCTGGCCGCGAGCCGCTGGCCCGCCGCGATCAGGGCGGGGAGGGGATCCTCGCCCTGGCCCATGAGGAAGGCCGTCCGGTCCGGGATACTCGGGTCCGAGTCGAGGACCGCCGGCAGGTGATCCTGGTCCCGGGCGGCCGGCTCCGCCGCCACGACCTTGGCCAGGAGGGCTATGCCGGCCTCCGGCCCCATGCCCCCGATGATGCCGATCCGCGGTGCGCGCGTTTCCATGGCGATGAGTATCGATCCTGGGGCTCGCCCCGTCCAGCGGGGCACCGGGGACCCGTTCTCGCTTGCCCCGGCGTCCCGGACGCCGCTAGAATGTCCTGTTCGAGGAGGAACGGCCGGCATGAAGGGGCGTCGCTGGGGCATTGGCGTCAAGTTCTTCATCTTTATATCCATTTCCGTCATCTTCTTCCTGGCCTCGGCCTTCCTGATCAGCCGCCGCGTCTTCCGCGACTTCGCCCTCCGCAGCGCCGACGAGATCGCCTCCACCATCCTCGACCAGACCGACAAGCGCCTCGCCCAGTTCTTCCGCGACCTCCAGTTCGCGGCCCGGGCCCTCGCCGGCACCAAGGCCGTGCGCCGGGCTGAGCCCGAGGGGATGCGGGACCTCTTCCTGGCCACGGTCCGGGCCCGGGAGGCCCACCTCCGGGCCGTCTACCTCGGCACCGCCGACGGGCGCATGTTCGAATGGGGCGTCGGCGAGGGCTTCACGGACAACGTCCCGAGCTTCCCCCCGGGCTACGATCCCCGGCGCAGGCCCTGGTACGAGCTGGCCGCCTCCTCGGGCTCCTTCGGCGTCTCCGCCCCCTACCGCTACGCCAGCGTGGAGGCCCTCGGCATCACCTGCGTCCTGCCGGTCAAGGGCGAGGACGGCTCCTTCGCCGGGGTCCTCGGCCTGGACATCCTCCTCGAGGACCTCGCGAGCATCCTCGTGGGGCTCGAGATACCCCAAGGCGGCAAGGCCCTCATCCTGAGCCCCTCGGGCGAGATCATCGCGAGCCAGTTCCCCGAGGACCGGGGCCCCCGCCTCGAGCTCAAGCGCTTCGACCTGGCCGGGGGCGAGGCCGTCCTCGCGCGGGGCTCGGGCTCCTTCGTCGGCAGCGTCGGCGGGCAGCGGACCCTCTTCGTCCACAAGCGGGCCGAGAGCTTCGACTGGATCATCGCGGTGGGCATGCCCCTCGAGGCCATCATGGCCCCGGTGAACGAGATACTCGACCTCGTCACCGCGATCGACCTCCTGCTCATGATCCTCTTCGTCCTCGCCCTCGCGGCCATCACCACCAAGCTCATCGTCTCGCCCCTGAACCACGTCGTCGCCGTCGTGGACCGGATCGAGGGGGGCGAGGCCGAGGCCCGGGTCGAGGCCGGCTCGAGCGACGAGTTCGGGCAGCTCGGGGACGAGCTCAACCGCCTCCTCGACACGGTCGCGGAGAACTCGCGCGACCTCGAGGCAAAGGTCGCCCAACGCACCGAGGAGCTGTGGCGGCTCCAGCGGGAGAACACCCAGCTGCGCCTCCGCGAGGAGCGCCAGCGGATCTACCGCGACATGCACGACACGATAGGCGCGAAGCTGACCAACGTGTTCTTCTGCAACGGCGTGGCGCGGGACCTGGCCCGCGGCTTCGCGGGGGAGGGCTCCAAGGAGCTGCGGGAGATGCACGAGCGCATCGAGGCCAACTGCCTCCAGGCGATCAAGCGGCTGAAGGAGATCATCCTCGGCATGAAGGCGGACGAGCGCCTGGCCGCCGACTTCTCCAAGCGCCTGGCCGCCGGCATGCGCCAGAGGCTCCGGGACGGGGGCATCGACTTCGACTGCCGCGTCCGCGGCCGGGAGGCGCTCAACGCGATCGGGCCCGAGGCCCGCGACGAGATCGAGAAGATCTTCGACGAGCTGGTGAGCAACGTCCTCAAGCACGCCGGGGCCAGGCGCGTGCGCGCGCGGATCGGGCTCGACGGCCGGGCCCTCTCGATCCGCTTCTCCGACGACGGCCGGGGCTTCGACCCGGCCGCCGCGGGCCCCTCCTCCGCCGGGCTCGCCAACATCCGCTACCGCGCCGAGCGCCTCGGCGGCTCGGTGGAGATCGCCTCCTCGCCGGGGGAGGGCGCGCGCTTCGCCATCGAGGCGCCGGCGGGGCGGCTCGCGGCGCGGGGAGCCAGGGAGGAGGCGCCCTGTGAGGCCTGAGGCGGGGCCCGGCCCCCTGTCCGTGGCCATCGTGGAGGACGAGCGCGAGGTGCGCGAGGGCCTGCGCTACCTCCTCGGCCGGGACGGGCGCATCCGCATCGCCGCCTCCTTCGAGAAGGCCGAGGGATTGCTGGCCTGGATCGAGGCCAATCCCGAGCCCGACATCGTCCTCATGGACATCCACCTGCCGGGCATGAGCGGGATCGAGGCCACGGCCGCCCTCCGCGAGCGGCGCCCTTCCGTCATCGTCCTCATCCTCACCATCTTCGAGGAGGAGGACCGGATCCTCGCCGCGATACGCGCCGGGGCCAAGGGCTACATCCTCAAGAACACCAAGCCCGAGGCCCTCCTCGAGCAGATCCTTTCGGCCCGGGACTCAGGCTCGCCGATCAGCCCCACCGTGGCCCGCCGCCTCCTCGAGGAGATCCAGCGCGGCGCCCGCTCGGGCTCGGCCGCCGACTACGAGCTGACCCCCCGCGAGCGCGAGGTCCTCAGGGACGTGGTCGACGGCCTCACCTACCGCGAGCTCGCCGAGCGGCACCACATCGCCGGGGCGACGGCCAAGAAGCACATCCTCCACATCTACCAGAAGCTCAACGTCTCCTCCCGGGCGGAGATCGTCCGCAAGGCCATCGAGGAGGGCCTCGTCTAGCCGGGGCGGACCCGCGGAGCCCCCGCCGGCCGGCCGGCCGTATACCCCATTTGGTGCATTTCGGCCCGACGCAAAGACCTCTACACTGATCGGGTACCTGAGCTCCGCCTCGGGGCGGAGCAGCCTCGCCACAAGGAGACACGCATGGCTGAGAACGCGAACAAGAAGGGGATCTTCGACTGGTACTTCAAGTCGAACCTCCTCGCACGGATCCTCATAGGCCTGATCCTCGGCGCGATCCTGGGCATCGCGCTCGGCTTCTCCCCCGACGCGGTCAAGCCCTTCGTCGACAACACGAAGTTCTTCGGCGACCTCTTCATCCGCCTGCTCAAGATGATCGTCGTGCCCGTCATCCTCTTCTCCCTCATCGCCGGCGCGGCGAGCATCGCCCCCTCCCGCCTGGGGCGCGTGGGCGTGAAGATCATGGCATACTACCTCCTGACCTCGGCCTTCGCCGTCGTCATCGGCCTGGTCTTCGCCAACATCTTCCAGCCGGGGGCCGGATTCGGCATCGTCGGCGACGCGGCGATCAAGGGCAAGGAAGCGGCCGCGCCGACCCTCGTCCAGATCCTCCTCAACATCGTCCCGACCAATCCCGTCGATTCCCTCGCCAAGGGCGACGTCCTGCCCATCATCTTCTTCGCGGTGCTCTTCGGGCTCGGCATCTCCTACGTCAAGGACTCGAAGACCAAGACCCTCGCCGACGGGGCCGAGACCCTCTTCCAGGTCTGTAACGCCGCGGCCGAGACCATGTACAAGATCGTCGGCGGCATCATGCAGTACGCCCCCATAGGCGTCTTCGTCCTCATCGCCCAGGTCTTCGCCCAGCAGGGCGCCAAGGCCCTGGGGCCCCTCCTCATGGTGACGGTGACCGTCTACCTCGGCCTCGTCGTCCACCTCGTCGGCGTCTACGGCGGCCTCCTGGCCGTCTGGAAGCTGGGACTGGTCAAGTTCCTCAAGGGCGCCAACGAGGCCATGATCACGGCCTTCGTTTCCCGCTCCTCGAGCGGCACCCTGCCCATCACCATGCGCTGCGCCGAGGAGAAGCTCGGCATCCCGCGCAACATCTGCTCCTTCACCCTGCCCCTGGGCGCCACCATCAACATGGACGGCACGGCCATCTACCTCGGGGTCTGCGCCATGTTCATCGGCTACGCCACCGGCAACCCCCTGACCTTCAACCAGCAGCTCACCGTCATCGTCACCGCGACCTTGGCCTCCATCGGCACCGCGGGCGTGCCCGGGGCCGGCGCCATCATGCTCCTCATGGTCCTCGAGTCCATCGGCCTCAAGGTCACGGAAGGCTCGGCGGTCGCGGCGGCCTACGCCATGATCCTCGGCATCGACGCGTTGCTCGACATGGGCCGCACCTGCCTCAACGTCACCGGCGATATCGCCGGCAGCGCAATCGTCGCCAAGACCGAGAAGGAGCTCGACCTGGCCGCGTGGGGCAAGTAGGCCCCTATCCCGGCATCCGATCGAGGCCGCCCCCCCGGGGCGGCCTTTTTTAGCCCGGCCTCTCTTCCCTTCCGCCGGACCATGCTAGAATGCCCGGCATGGCAGAGCAGCAGACGCAGGGTACAGCCGGTAACAGCGGGGGAGGGGCGGGCTCCCGGGAAATCCCCGCCCCGGGACGGAGGAGGAGCGGCGCCGGCTCCGCCCTCCCCGAGACCGTCTACGCCCGGCTCCGCGAGTCCATCCTCGCGACCCCGCCCCGCGGCGAGCGCCGCCTCGTCGAGGACGAGCTGGCCGAGCGGCTCCGCGTCAGCCGCACCCCCGTCCGCGAGGCCCTGCTCCGGCTGGAGCAGGAGGGCCTGGTCGAGCGGAACCGCGGCTGGCTCGTCCGCGAGTACGACCCGGCCGAGATCCGGGCCCGCATCGAGTGCCGGATCGGGCTCGAGGGCTTCGCCGCCTGCCTCGCCGCCTCCCGCCGGAGCGAGGCCCAGCTCGCCGAGCTCCGCTTCCTCGAGTCCGCCATGCGCGAGCAGGGCGCGAGCCCGGGCGGGCCCGAGCCGCGGGGCGAGCTCGAGCGCCTCAACGACCGCTTCCATATGGCCCTCATCGCCGCCGCGGGCAATCCCTGCCTCGTCTCCATCCACGCCCAGCTCCGGATGGAGCACTGCGACCTGAGCTTCCACGCCCGGCTGGACCCGGCGGCGCGGAGGCGGGCCGACGAGGATCACCGCCTCCTCGTCGAGGCCCTCGGCGCGCGGGAGGGCGCCGAGGCGGAGCGGATTACCCGCGCGCATATCGGCCGCACCCTCGACGCCCTCGTGGGGCGAGCCTCGTCATATATGTAGAAATGCATAAAAAACCGAAACGTTTGTCAGGGCGGCTGCCTCGAAGATTGTAAAAGCATAATAGAAAAAGAAATACCGTTTCCGACCAAGCGCTGTGTTTTTTTTATGTGGCTAAAACAGCCATGAAAAATGCAAAAATATGCATCAGTCCCTTGACGCTCGCCCTGCGCGCCGCTACTATGCTCGCATGACGGAGCAACCGATCCGCGGCATCTCCTCCTCGACGCTTTCCCGCCTCCGTCGTCGCTAAACCCTCACCCCACGACAGTCTTGGTAGTGCATGCGGCCAGCCCCCGGGGCGGCCCGACGAAGCGCAGGCGCGCTCGCAACAAGGAGTTCGATCATGAAGAGCATGAAGAAGAAGATCGCCTTGGCCTATTCCGGCGGCCTCGACACCACGGTCATCGTGCCCTGGCTGAAAGAGCACTACGACTGCGAGGTCATCGCGGTCTGCGGCGACGTCGGCCAGGAATGCGACTGGGCCAACCTCGAGAAGAAGGCCATCTCCTCGGGCGCCTCGAAGCTTGTGGTGAAGGATCTCAAG
>Ga0116154_10000426_pt1 | contig 50862 bp, 59 predicted proteins | sample AD_UKC030_MetaG_FD_89898 | JGI IMG/M metagenome (GOLD analysis project Ga0116154, IMG submission 89898) | Active sludge microbial communities of municipal wastewater-treating anaerobic digesters from USA - AD_UKC030_MetaG | ecosystem: Engineered > Bioreactor > Anaerobic > Digestate | place: USA... | reverse complement strand
CGGTTTGGCACCTCGATGTCGGCTCATCGCATCCTGGGGCTGAAGAAGGTCCCAAGGGTTTGGCTGTTCGCCAATTAAAGCGGTACGCGAGCTGGGTTCAGAACGTCGTGAGACAGTTCGGTCTCCTATCTGTTGCGGGCGAAGAATGTTGAGAAGGCTCACTCCTAGTACGAGAGGACCGGAGTGGATGAACCTCTAGTGTACCAGTTGTCCCATCAGGGGCATCGCTGGGTAGCTAAGTTCAGCACGGATAAACGCTGAAAGCATCTAAGCGTGAAGCCGTCTTCAAGATTAACATTCGTTATAGACCCCTTGTAGATTACGAGGTTGATAGGCGCTAAGTGTAAGCACAGTAATGTGTTGAGCTGAGGCGTACTAATTGGTCGAGCGTACGACAAAAGCATTAAGAAGTGCTTTCTTGTCCCAAAATATTCTTTTAAATTTTAAGTGTAGAGTTCAGGTGCTTTAAGCGAAGGGGTCACACCCGATCCCATCCCGAACTCGGCAGTTAAGCTCTTCGGCGCCGATGATAGCCCTAAAGGCAAAAGTAGGCCAGCGCCTGAACTCTATACTTAAAGAAAAAAGAACCTGTCGTAAGATAGGTTCTTTTTGTGTTGTATTTTGTAATTGCTTGCGGCAAAAGCGTAGTCCCGATTTTATATCGGGACGAAGTCCCGCATAGTTGCGTAAAGCAACTTGTGCGGGGTAGGCCAGCGCCTGAACTCTATACTTAAAGAAAAACACCCCGCTTTATAGCGAGGTGTTTTTTGTTATTTTCTTTACTTTCGAGATAAAAATTGATAAAATGACCATAAGTAGAAAGTCCATAATGTCCATAAAGTCCGTCAAGTCGCGACTTTATAGACTTTATAAACTTTATAGACTTTTGACTCTTTATTTATGTCCGATTTAGTTAAAAAAACAATTGAATATGTAAAGCTAAAATTACAGGATGAACATACCGGCCATGATTGGTATCATACGGAAAGAGTTTGGAAATTAGCTAAAAAATTACAGGAAGAAGAAGGAGGAGATAGAGAGTTGATAGAATTATCAGCTTTACTTCATGATTTAGGAGATTATAAAAAATACGAGTTTAATCAAATGAAAGGTAACTTTGTTCTTTTGGGAATGATGGATGTACTTGGGATTGAAGAAGAAGACAAAGAGAAAATTTCTCAAATTATAGAAGATGCTCAATTTGTCGGTGATGATACAAAATCTCCGGATTCTATTGAAGCAAAAATAATTCAAGATGCTGATTTTTTGGATGCTTTGGGGGCGATAGGGATAGCTAGAACTTTTGCCACTGGAGGAAAAATCGGGCGCATGTTGCATGATCCGAAAAGAAAACCCAGAATAAGACTTGGTAAAAAAGATTATCAAACTAAAAAAATTTCCGGAACTAGTATAAATTATTTTTACGAAAAAGTTTTGAAATTACCAAAAATGATGAATACTAAAACAGGTAGAGAAATGGCGCAAAAACGCGCTGAATGTGTCAGAGATTTTTTAGAAAAGTTTTTTAAAGAGTGGGAAGGGAAACAATAATAAAAATTTTCAATTTAGAATTTTCAATTTTCAATGAATTTTTAATGTTACAATTTTCAATTACAAACCTATTTGATGGTAGGTATATTGGAACATTGTAAATTCAATGAAAATTAAAAACTGAAAATTATATTTGTATGTTTTTATATCAAAAATTTGGGTTTGTAAATACGAAAGATTTGTTTAAAAAAGCAATGAAAGGCCACTACGCTCTTCCGGCGTATAATTTTAATAATATGGAACAACTCCAAGCTATCGTAGAAGCTTGTTTGTTGACTCAATCGCCGGTAATTTTACAAGTGAGTAAAGGTGCTCGCGAATATGCGGATTCTACAATGCTTCAATATATGGCGCAAGGAGCGGTAGAAATGATAAAAAGAATTGCCAGAGAAAAAAAACTAAAAAATATTCCGATCGTTTTACATCTTGATCACGGCGCTGATTTTGAAATTTGCAAAAGCGCTATTTTGAGTGGTTTTTCTTCGGTGATGATTGACGGTTCTTATTTGCCATACAAAGAAAATATCAAATTAACCAAAAAAGTAGTTGATTTTGCTCATAAATACGGAGTTTCCGTAGAAGGCGAACTCGGGGTTTTGTCAGGTGTAGAAGATGAAGTAAAATCAGAGGTTTCCAATTATACCAAACCGGAAGAAGTGGTAGATTTTGTGAAAAAAACCGGTGTAGATTCTTTGGCTATTTCTATTGGTACTTCTCATGGCGCCTATAAATTCAAACCTGGAGTTGAACCGAAAATTCGTTTGGATATTTTAGCAAAAATAGAAAAACAACTTCCAAATTTTCCAATAGTTTTACACGGTTCAAGCAGTGTGCCTCAAGAATATGTGAATATTGCCAACAAAAACGGGGCGAAACTTGAAAAAGCTATCGGAATTCCTGAAAAACAATTACGTTTGGCTTCCAAATCCGCGGTTTGTAAAATAAATGTAGATACAGACGGGCGTTTGGTAATGACAGCGATGATTCGTCTTTTCTTGAATAATAAAAGAGAGGAAATAGATCCGCGGAAATATTTAGGATTAGCCAGGGAAGAGTTGAAAAAGATGTACATGCGTAAAAATAAAGAAGTTTTTGGCAGTAACGGGAGGGTGTAGAGAACTATGTTTGATTTTATTTTTGTAGATTTAGACGATACTATTTTTGATACCCGTCGGTTCAAAGCCGATATTTTTGGAGTTTTATCGGATTTTGGCGTAAAAGAAAAGGATTTTAATTTGGCGTATAAAAACGCGGCTGAATTACCTAAATTTGGTTATTATGATTATACTTTTGAAAGACAATTGGAAGCATTAAGAGAAATGGGATATACTTTGGGAAATGAAATTACGATTCAACTCAACGATTTATTTAATATTAATTATAAAAAAGTTGGGGCGGAAGATTTTTTGAAAAGTTTGCAATGTATAGGTAAAAAAATAATTTTATTGACCGCGGGTAATCATTTTTTTCAAGATAAAAAAATTAAAAATATCAATTTGACGACATATTTTGATAGAGTGGAAATTATTGACGGGGGAAAAGATGATATAGTTGGTGAAGCTGTTAAAAAAGGAAAAGTTTTATTTATAAATGATAATTTGGAGGAAAATAAAATGATAAAAGAAAATTTTCTTGAAGCGAAAGTGTTGAGTATTATGAACGAAACTTATTGGACGGAGGAAGAATATAAAAAAGAGAAATTGGATTATTTTGAGAGCTTGGAGGAAATAAAAAAATATTTGGAAAAATCAAATGCAATGAGCTGTAAAGAATTTTAGATTTTTGATTGTAGATTGATAATAAAAAAACAAACTGTCATCCTGAGCGGTAGCGAAGGATCTGTAAGTAAGATAATTGCTTATTACAGATTCTTCACTTCGTTCAGAATGACAAATTAAAACTCTATATCTATGAATTTAAACAATATCGGTGTAGTTATCTTATCTGCCGGCAAAGGAACCCGCTTGGGTTGTACGGATAAACCAAAAGTTATGCTGGAAATCGGAGGACGTCCGATAGTTTCTTATTTGGTAGAAACTCTAAAAAACATGGGGTTTGAGCGAGAACAAATTTGTTTGGTCGTAGGTTTTTGTAAAGAAAAAGTTATAGAATATTTTGATGGTAAAGTAATTTATGCGGAACAAAAAGAATTACTCGGAACCGCTCATGCAGCTTATACCGGGATAACAGCACTACCGCCAAATATAAAACAAGTTTTGGTGATGAACGGAGATGATGGAGCTTTTTATACAAAAGAAACTTTGGAAAAATTTATTACTAAACATTTGGAAAGTGAAGCAGTGCTGTCTATTTTGACAGTTGAATTGGAAGATCCGACTATGTATGGACGTGTTGTTGAAGAAGAAAATGGACAAGTGCATATTATTGAAAAAGAGTATGTAAATGAAGAACAAAAAAAGATAAATATAACCAGTACCGGCACTTTTTGTTTTGACAGAGTTTGGTTTGAAAACATGTTTCCAACCATGCCCAGAATGCAAAAAATAAATGAATTCGGTTTACCAACAACTTTGTCTGTGGCCAATGAACAAGGAAAGAAAATTCAAGTGATAAAATTGGAAAATAATGACGAGTGGTTTGGAATTAATACGCCGGAAGAGTTGGCAAAAGCCGACAAGTTAAAAAGTCGCGAAGCGACACAATAATTTTTACTTTACAAACTTTATAACTTTATAAACTTTTAACTGTCATTGTATGTGTGGCATCATGGCTTATATTGGCAAAAAACAAGCAACCCCTATTTTACTCAACGGGTTGCGTCGTTTGGAATATCGCGGTTATGATAGTGCCGGACTGGCTGTCTTACAAAATGATAATTTGGTGCGTTTTCGTGCTATAGGTAAAGTTGATAATTTATCGGAGAAAATTAAAAATGAAAAATTAAATAGCACTATTGGTATTGCGCATACTCGTTGGGCGACTCACGGCGGAGTGACGGAAAATAACACACATCCGCATAGTGGTTGTGATGACAAATTGATGATAGTGCATAACGGAATCATAGAAAATTATCGCGAAATAAAAAAAGAATTGGGAGATCATAAAATAACTTCGGAAACCGATACGGAAATTTTGGCGCATTTGATAGAAAAAAATTTTTCCGGAGATCTCAAAGATGCAGTAGTCAAATCTTTGCTTCTAGTTCGCGGAACTTACGGTTTGGTGGCTATTCATGCCAAAGAACCGAAAAAAATGGTAGCCGCTCGTTTGGGCAGTCCCTTGGTTATTGGAATAGGAGATGAAGAATATTTTTTGGCTTCCGATGCTTCGCCGATTTTACCTTATACCAAACAAGTCGTATTTCTCAACGATGGTGAGGTGGCGGAAATTACGGAAAATTCTTTGCAAATTTACAATCTCAAAGATCAAAAAGTGAAAAAGAAAATAGAAGAATTGGATTGGAACGAAGAGCAAGCGCAAAAGCAAGGGTTTCCGCATTTTATGTTGAAAGAAATTTTTGATCAACCGACTGTTTTTGAAGATGCGATTGCCGGACGTATTAATTTTGAAGAAGGTACGGCAGTGCTTGGAGGTCTCAATATGACTCCGGAACAAATGAAGAGTATAAATAGAATTATTTTGATAGCTTGCGGAACAGCTTCATATGCCGGACAAGTGGGAAAATTTGCTTTTGAAAGATTGGCGGGAATTCCAACTGATGTAGAAATTGCATCCGAGTTTCGTTACAAAGATCCGATAGTTGACGAACACACTTTGGTTTTTGGTATCTCTCAATCCGGAGAAACTGCTGATACTTTGGCAGCTTTGCGTGAAGCTAAGCGTAAGGGCGCATATATTCGCGGTATTATCAATGTGGTAGGTTCTACAATAGCGCGAGAAACAGATGGTGGAACTTATATTCACGCCGGCCCGGAGCTTGCTGTGGCTTCTACCAAAGCCTATACCAACATGGTGGCGATTTTGATTTTATACGCGATTCAATTTGGTCGCAATAATAAATTATCTTTGGCTACCGGTCAAAGATTAATTTCCGCGATAAAAGAAATTCCGGAAAAAATGAATTTGATTTTAAAACAAAACGATAAAATAAAAGAAATCGCACTCAAATATAAAGAGTATAGAGACTTTTATTTTCTCGGTCGTGGAATAAATTATCCGGTAGCGTTGGAAGGGTCTTTGAAACTCAAAGAAATTTCTTATATTCATAGCGAAGCTTATCCTGGTGGAGAGATGAAACATGGACCGATATCTCTTCTTGACGAAGATTTTCCGGTTTTTGCGATTGCGACCAAAAATCAGTTGTATGAAAAAATGGTTAGCAATATCACCGAAGCTAAAGCGCGAAAAGCGAAAATAATCGTATTGGCGACAGAGGGTGATGAAGAAATAAAACATTTAACAGAGGGTGTGATTTATGTTCCGCCGACTATGGAACTTCTCGAACCATTACTCAATACTTTACCACTTCAACTTTTTGCTTATTATATCACTGTCGCGCTTGGTAAGGATGTGGATAGGCCAAGAAATTTGGCCAAGAGTGTGACAGTGGAATAATCTTCTATATTATGTTAAATCCTATTATTGAAAATATTAAACCAAGCAAAGATTACGCCTTGCTTGATAGTGGAGATGGAGAAAAAATGGAGCGCTATGGCGATGTAGTTTTGAGTCGTCCTGATCCGCAAGCGCTTTGGCCAAAATCTCTGAATGATAAAGAATGGAAAAGTGTTGATGCTTATTTTCAACGAAGTGGTCGTGATGCGGATTGGAAGTTTAATCGTGAAATAGAAAAACGCTGGATGATAGAATATGAAGGTTTAAAATTTTGGATTAAGCCCAGTGCTTTTAAACACACGGGATTATTTCCCGAGCAAGCGACCAACTGGAAATGGTTTGGTAAATTGATTGAAGAAAGAACAAAAAAAGGTGAGGAAGTTAATGTTTTGAATTTATTCGGTTATACCGGTGGTGCGAGTTTATATGCAGCCAAACATGGGGCGAAAGTTTGCCATGTGGACGGTAGCAAGAGCGCGATTGGTTGGGGACGCGACAATGCGGAAATTTCCGGACTTGCTGATAAGCCTATCCGCTGGATATTGGATGATGCGATGGAATTTGTAAAACGTGAAATTAAACGCGGAAAAAAATACGACGGCATCATCATGGATCCGCCGGCATTCGGGCATGGTCCGACAGGGGAGATGTGGAAAATAGAAGAGGATTTTTTGAAATTACTTGACGCGACACAACAAATTTTGACTGACAAACCTTTGTTTTATCTTATCAACGGCTATGCTTCCGGATATTCGGCAATTGCGTATGGAAATTGTTTGTTGCCGATGCAGAAAAAATTTGGAGGCAGTATTGAGATTGGGGCACTCACGATTGAAGAGGCAGGGCCCCTCACCGAACGAAGTTCTGGTGATGGGGAAAAAAGCGGACGACTTTTGCCGTGCGGGATTTTTGGGAGATGGAGTGAATAAGATTGCAAAAATTGCAGAGATTACAAAGATTAAAAAACCGCCCGGTTGGGCGGTTTTAAAATTGAAAATTTTAATATCCCAAAAACGCCAGCATGCCCAAAAGCCCATGAAACAACCCCAAAGCCAAAGAGATATAAGCCATGAGGAAATGCCATTTTGGTGGAATGGTCATATTGCCGTGAGTATTTTTATAACCGATGTAAGCGGTAAAAAGAAAACAAAGAAATGTGAACATCCCGCCCCAGGCCACGGCTGGCAACCCGAGGATTTGGGAAAATGCCAATTGTCCAATCATATTGATTTAATTAAGAATTAGTAATATTATTATAGCATAAAATAGATAAAATAGTCCTGTCATTCTGATCCGCCTCAGGCGGAGAAGAATCTGTAAAAAGCAATTATCTTGCTTGCAGATCCTTCACTGCGTTCAGGATGACAAAATGTCTTATGCTTAAAGTTTTATACGAAGACAACCATCTCATTGCCGTCCTCAAACCGGCGGGTTTGGCGACCCAGGGGGACGAAACCGGCGATGTTTGTCTGATGGATGAAGTCAAAGATTATCTCAAAGAAAAATATAAAAAAACCGGCAATGTTTTCCTGGGTTTGCTTCATCGTCTTGACCGGCCGGTTAGCGGAATTGTTTTATTTGCCAAAACCAGCAAAGGCGCATCACGATTATCCGAACAGATCCGTAATCATGAAATGAAAAAAGAATATTCCGCGCTGGTGGAAGGGAAATTGAAAAATCGAAAAGGTACGCTGATAAATTTTCTCAAACATAATGAAAAAAATAATAAAGCGGAAATTTTTGACAGAGAAGTTCCGGATAGTCAACGAGCCGAATTGGATTACGAAGTGATAAAAGAAATAAAAGGAAATACTTTGGTAAAAATAAATCTCAAAACCGGACGCCATCATCAAATCCGCGCGCAATTCGCGCACCTTGGTCATCCGCTTGTTGGCGATATTAAATACGGAGCAAAAAATCCGTTGCCTGATAAAAGTATTGCCTTGTTTGCGGATAAATTGACTTTCAAAACTGCGACAGGTGACAAGGATGTGGTTCTGGAAATGCCTTTGCCAAAAAATTTTATTGATTAAAACAAGGTTGACAAAACCTTGTTTTTTTGTTTAAATTACAATGTTCTTTTTATTAAAAATTAATGGAGATAAAAATGCCAAAAACATCTTTGGTTTATGTTGATCGTTCTATACCCATAGAACAAATGAAGGGGAAAGCTTATGATTTTGCAGAGGATTTTATTTCTTATCCTGAAGGTATGGCGGAGAATATTAATCTTAAGGCATATCCTTTTGGTTTTCCTATTTCTTCAAAAAATGTAGTAATTTTTTTAGAAAATCAAACAGAGAAGCCAGCAGATGTGGCAGATCTTGTTTTTTGGGCAGAGCGTTTCAAAAGTGAAGAAAGGGTAGTCGTTGCTTTGGGAAAAATCTTTGATTTTCCTAATACAGCCAAACCGAAGAGAGTCGTTTGTTTAGTAAAAAGATCAGATGGTAAAAGGTATTTAGAGTTTCATGATTGGAATTCTACATGGCCAGAGTCTTGTATCTTTTTGGCCAGAGAATAAAAATTTGTTCTTAATCCCGCATTGGTTCGTCCGTGCGGGGCTTTTTTTATTTTTAAACCCCTGTTATAATGATTTTACTATGGAAAAGATACTTGATTTACACATCCATTCTCGATATTCCCGCGCTTGTAGCCGGGATTTGGAGTTACCCAAAATCGCGACAATGTGTCTCAAAAAAGGGATAGATATTGTTGCCACCGGTGATTTTACGCATCCGAAATGGTTTGAACATATTCAAAAAGAATTGCAGGAAGTCAGTGATAGCGGTTTGTTTGAATTGAAGAATGAAAAAAATCCGACTCGTTTTATCTTGGGCACGGAAATTTCTTGTATTTACCGCGACAAAGAAAAATGCCGACGAGTGCATCTGTTAATTTTTGCTCCGAGTTTTGAAGCAGTGGAAAAAATAAACGCTGATTTTGATAATCTTGGTTTTAATCGTAAAGCTGATGGCCGGCCGATCATTGGCTTATCTGCGAAAAAATTATTGGAACTTATTTTGCGCGCGGATAAACGCTGTTTTATGGTTCCGGCGCACGCTTGGACTCCGTGGTTTGCCATTTTCGGTTCCAAGTCAGGTTATGACAGTATCAAAGAATGTTTTGAAGAATTGACTCCGCATATCACAGCTATTGAAACCGGTTTAAGCAGTGATGTGGTGATGAACAGACGGCTATGTGCCTTGGATAATATTGTTTTGATTTCCAATTCCGACGCGCACAGTTTGGACAAGCTCGGACGCGAGGCCAATGTTTTCAATTTTGAAAGTGAAAAAGAAATTACTTACGACAATATCGTAAATATTTTGAAAACCGGAGATAAAAAGAAATTTTTATACACTATTGAATTTTATCCCGAAGAAGGGAAGTATCAATACGATGGACACGCGACTTGTGGAGTGTGTTTGTCGCCCAAACAAAGTAAAAAAGAAAAAAATATTTGTCCGAAATGCAAAAAACCGTTGGTTATCGGTGTGGAACATCGTGTGGACGATTTGGCTGACAGGGAAGCGGCTGATATTCCGTGGGAAAAATTTATTCCTTACAAATATATCGTGCCTTTGGCGGAAATTTTGTCGCAGATTTTGGAAGTCGGTCCAAAATCCAAAAAAGTTGTGGTTGAATATGAACATTTGCTCCAAAATATCGGCAGTGAATTTTATATTTTACTCAAAGCCGGTGAGCAGGAGATAAAAAAGTATACCCATTATCCGGAACTTTGGCTGGCGATAAATAATATGCGCACAGGCAGGGTGGGTCTTCAACCGGGATATGATGGGGTGTTTGGGAAAATTGGACTGATAGGGGAGAAAGATGTCCGAAAGCCGATACAGGAACAATTGATTTAAGATTACAAAAATTGCAAAAATTACAGAAATTTATTAATCGCCAATTTGGCGATTTTTAAATATAAAAAAAGACGGCTAGGGTGGGTCGTTGTGAAGAAAATTATTAAGGTAACAATCTTTGTAATTTCTGTTATCCTGCCTGCCGGCAGGCAGGATTTGCAATCTCTGTAATTGGTTTTTGGTCCTTGACCAAAAACAGGATTTTTGGTATAATTTTACGGACAAATTGAGAATGCGTCGAAAAAGGCGTATTTTAATTTGCCCGAGAGCTAATTTTTGCCAAATTTAGCTAAAATTGGCCAAAAGGTCGGTCTTTAACAAAAAAGTAACCTTTGAACGCCTATGATGTTATTTTTTGTAGGAATTTTGGAGATGCTCATTGTTTCTACCTGGACCAAATTGGTGTCAACCAACCATATTTTGGGCAGTGGAATCGTGACCATTTTCAACATCTTAATTTGGTATTATGTGCTACAGACCATTGTGGCCGATATCCAAAATTGGCAGGTAGTGGGATTGTATGCGGTCGGCTGTGCCCTGGGCACTGTCATGACTACATTCTATTTCCAAAGGAAAGAACGCCTTGCCAAGCATAATTAACGCTTATGCAAACCATCGAAAACCCGGACCCTAGTCCTTGTCCGAGTCAATAAAAGCCGCTTATATTTATCCAAAGTATAGGCGGCTTTTTTTATCCACCACGGAAGATTGACAAAAGAGTAAAAGTAGTGTAATTTAAGATGTTCTTTTATTTTTTTATTTTATTTTTTTTGGAGGTTGTTATGCAAGATGGAGACAAAAGCGATAGTGTAAAAGTATCAAAAGATGAATGTAAAAAAGGAGATTCTTGCGAAGTGGATGGAATATATGAGTTTACCCCTGTTTTTTTCACAAACGAAGATCCAGGAGTGGATAAATTTATCAACTACCAAAAAAAATTCTTTGAAAAAAATTTCAGCAAACTCTAAGCGTTACTTTATTTAGGTGGCGCTTTTTTATTTACCCTGTGAACTTTCACCCCGATGTAAAATCGGGGTGAACCTGCCATAGGCAGGAGTTCACAGGGTAAACCCCGTGAGAGATGGCACTTTTTATTCATGAAACACCCCTTGACTTTTTTTGGGTAGTTTGATATCATTTTATTCGAACGTAAACGTCTAAAAAACGTTAAGAAATCGTGGCTGATTTTATAACGTTGTTTTTTTGTTTAATAATTTATAAATTAGCTCTTTTAAAGAGCTAAAATTTAAAGCATTTTATGCCTACAATTAACCAAATAATTAGAAAAGGCCGCAAAAGCAAAGTGGTTAAAAGCAAAAATCCGGCAATGCAATTTACGATTGATAATTTACATCGTCGTAAAACAGTTTTTGCCAAAGGTTGTGCTTTTAAACGCGGAGTATGTACCAAAGTTTATACTACCACTCCGAAAAAACCTAACTCCGCTTTGCGTAAAGTCGCCAAAGTTCGTTTGAGCAATGGTGTGGAAGTTATCGCTTATATTCCGGGAGAAGGACACAATCTTCAAGAACACTCCATCGTACTTATTCGCGGCGGTCGCGTAAAAGATTTACCTGGTGTTCGTTATCATATCGTTCGCGGTGTTTACGATACTCAAGGTATCGAAAGTCGTCGTCGCGGTCGCAGTCTTTATGGCAGCAAGAGACCGAAAGCCAAAAAAGCATAATGTAAGTTTACTATAAATTAAAGTATTTAATATATGCGTGGAAAAAAAGCAATAAAAAGAAGCATTACTCCGGACCCGAAATATGGCAGTGTCTTGCTTGCTAAATTTATCAATTATGTAATGCAACGAGGTAAAAAAACCGTCGCTCAAGCAATAGTTTACGAAGCTTTGGATAAAATTTCCGAATTAGCCAAAAAAGACGCTTTGGTGGTTTTTGAAGAAGCTATTCGTACCGTATCTCCTCAAGTGGAAGTCCGTTCCAAAAGAGTCGGTGGTGCTAATTATCAAGTTCCGCTACCAGTTCGCGGTGAACGCCAAAATTCTTTGGCTTTCCGTTGGATTATCGGAGCCGCTCAAGCAAAAAAAGGACAACCGATGGCGCAAAAATTGGCAACTGTTTTATTTGAAGCATCTCAAGGATTGGGTGATGCTATCAAGAAACGTGATGATGTTCATAGAATGGCTGAAGCTAACAAAGCTTTCGCTCATTTTGCCAGATTTGCCAAATAATGACACGAAGTGTCATTCCGAATTTACTTCGGGATAAACATTAAATTTCTTAAATAAATTTTAATTATGCCTCGCGAATATCCTTTGGATAAAACCAGAAATATCGGTATCATGGCTCACATCGATGCCGGTAAAACAACTTTTTCCGAACGCGTTTTGTTTTATACCGGACGCAAACATAAAATCGGTGAAGTACATGAAGGTGCTGCGGAAATGGATTGGATGGAACAAGAAAAAGAACGTGGTATTACTATTACTTCTGCCGCTACAACTTGTTTTTGGAAAGGTCATCGTATCAACCTTATCGATACTCCCGGACACGTTGATTTTACCGTTGAAGTAGAACGCTCTTTGCGCGTACTTGACGGAGCCTGCGCTTTGTTTGACGGATCTCAAGGTGTGGAACCTCAATCTGAAACTGTTTGGCATCAAGCCGACAAATATAATGTTCCGCGTATTGCTTTTGTAAATAAAATGGACAAAATGGGCGCTGACTTTTATATGAGCTTAGCTTCCATTAAGGAGCGTTTAAGTAAAAATGCCGTTGCTATTCAATTACCTATTGGCGCGGAAGGAACTTTTTCCGGTATTATCGATTTGATTGAAGAAAAAGCTTTTAAATTTGAAGGTAAAAATGGTGAAAATATCATTGAAATTCCGATTCCGGAAGAATTGAAAGAAGAAGTAAAAAAATATCGCGCGGAAATGATAGAAAAAATCGCCGAAGCCAATGATGATTCAATGGCTAAATTTTTGAATGGCGAAACATTTTCCATTGAAGAAATTCGTAAAAATATTCGTGAAATGGTTATTGCCGGAAGAATATTCCCGGTTATGTGTGGCAGTGCTTTGAGCAATATCGGCGTTCAACTTGGTCTTGATGCTGTAGTCGCTTATTTGCCAGCTCCTACCGATTTGCCGGAAATCAAAGGAACTAATCCGGACAGTGATGAACCTATGTCTCGTAAAGCCGAAGACGAAGAACCTTTTTCCGCTTTGGCTTTTAAAGTTGCTACCGATCCTTTTGTCGGTCGTTTGATTTTCTTCCGTGTTTATTCCGGTAAAGTTACTACCGGTTCATATGTGCTCAATTCTACCAAAGGCGAAAGAGAAAGAATTTCTCGTATCGTCCGTATGCACGCCAATCATCGTGAAGATGTAAACGAAGTTTTTGCCGGTGAAATCGCCGCTGCTATCGGGCTCAAAGATACGGTGACCGGAGACACTCTTTGTGATGAAAACAAACCTATAGTTTTGGAAAAAATTACTTTTCCAGAACCGGTTATCTCTATCGCTATTGAACCGAAAACCAAAGCTGATCAAGAAAAAATCGGTATGGCTTTACAAAAGCTTACCGAAGAAGATCCGACTTTCCGCGTTCATACTGATGAAGAAACTTTACAAACCATCATCGAAGGTATGGGTGAGTTGCATTTGGAAATTATCGTGGACCGCATGAAACGTGAATTTAAAGTGGAAGCCAATGTCGGCGCTCCACAAGTTGCTTACAAAGAAACCATCAAAAATTCCGCCGAAGCCGAAGGTAAATATATCAAACAATCTGGCGGTCGCGGTCAATATGGTCATTGCTGGTTGCGTGTTGAACCTCAAGAAGATAAAACCAAAGGTAACTTTGAATTTGTCGATGCTGTCAAAGGCGGTGTTGTTCCTCGCGAATATATTCCGGCCATTGAAAAAGGTATCAAAGAAGCCATCACTCGCGGTGTGCAAGCAGGTTATCCGGTAGTGGATATCAAAGTTACTTGTTTTGACGGTTCTTATCATGAAGTAGATTCTTCCGAAGCTGCTTTCAAAATGGCCGGCTCTATGGCTTTTCAAGATGCGTGTCGCAAAGCCAATCCGATTATTTTGGAACCTATCATGAAAGTTGAAGTTTTAACCCCGGAACAATTCATGGGAGACGTTATCGGTGATTTGAACTCCAAACGAGGTCAAATTCAAGAAATGACTGAACGCGGACAACTCAAAGTGGTGAAAGCCATTGTTCCGCTCGCTTCTATGTTTGGTTATACCACCAATTTACGCAACATTACTCAGGGTCGCGCTAGTTCCACTATGGAATTTTCTCATTATGCCGAAGTACCGAATAATGTCGCTCAAAATATCATCTCTGGAAAACAAAAATAAAACATTTTGTTAAATAAAAAATCTCTCCGCAAAAACGGAGAGATTTTTATTTTTTAAGCTTTACCTATTCTTTTTCTTGCTTGTTCTAATTCTTTTTCTTCCAATGCTTCTTGAGAAATAATTTGTGTTTTTGATCCTTCTCCTTCTCCTTCAAATTCATCATCGTCATATAGAAATGGATTTGAGATATTTATTTCTGCTAGATCCCGTATGTTTTGTTCAGTTAAGACACTGTGTTTTTTTAAATCCTTATGCTCTGCCCTGTTTGAATTTTTAAGGGCGTTTTGTTTTTCTAATCTTTTTTGTGAAAATTTTATTTCTTCGGCTTTTTTGGCCTCATCTAAATTCCATGTTCCTAATCTCATATGTTTAAAATTAAATTTTTTAAGTTGTTATTAAATTGTTTAAATCATTATTTTCAACAGGTTTAGTAACCAGAGATTTTAAAATTTGTTCAAAGAATGACTTTCCTTTTTCGTCAGATTCTCTTGAAATATTTTGAACTAAATTTTCAGGACTTTCTTTTAGGTAGTTACTAATTATTTGTATATTTTTTTTACCTTTCTCTACCAATTTCATAGAATCAGCACTACCGGGATCGTAACTTTCAACCAAACTTTCTATTTGTTTTAATTTTTCCAACACGAGTTTATCTTCTAAGTTTATTGGTTTTCCATCTACCATTTCAAAACCTTCTTTTAAATAATCTTTATAATCTACAGGTTTAGAAATCCAATCGGTTTGTTTAGAAATATCAATTAAAAAATTTCTAAAATTATTTAAAGAGTTTGCCAATTTTTGTTCCTCAATAACTTCGCCTCCGCCTTCAGTTTCTCCAACAATCTTTTCTTGTTTTAGTAATTCAGTTTCATTATGTTTTTCAATTTCCATCAAAAACATCCAAGTGGTGTATAGGTCATTGAATTCTAATTTTTCTTCTTGGATTATTTTTTTTATAAAACTTTCTTTTTCTTCCGGAGAAGTTAATTTTTCATATTCTAAAAACAATCTCTTCATTTTTTGATAATAACCTTTTTTTAGTTCACTATTTTTAAATTCCGAATATTCCATAGCTGGCTTTAAAGGCTTTTTTGCTTTTTTCATATCTTCTTCTGCCATCTTTTCTAATATTTTTAATTTCTCCGATGATGCTGGATCTATAGAAGAGATATAAAAACCATCTTTTTTTTCAGGTTTTTTGTTTTGTTTTATAAATTCATGGTATGGAGGAAAAGAATTTTCCATATTTTTCTCTTAAATTAGCTATAAAACATATTATTATAGCACAGTTTGACACCTTTGTCAAGAGCTTTTTGCTTTATTTTGGCTAAAATTAGCCAAAAAGCTATTTTTCTAGCCATTTTTATTTTAGCATAAAAAATAAAATTAGCAAAATAGCTGAAAAACTTGACTTTTCTTCACATAATGTTAAAATGAAAAAACTTTTAAAATCAATATTTCTATGTTTAATAAAGTTTTTAAAGATTTATTTCGTTTACTGCGTCAAACAGATGGTCGTGGTGTTTTGGCAGACGGAGAAAACGGGGATTTGTATGTTATTTTACCGGCTTCTGAATATGAAAAACTTACTTCTGGCACCCATCATCAAATTGCAAATTTGAATGAAGATGAAATGCTTGAAAAAGTAAACAAAGAAATAGCTTTCTGGCATTCTCTGCAAGAAGAAAAGAAAAAATATGAAGAATTTGAGGAGATTTTGCGTAAAAATAAAGAAAAAAAGAGCATCAACCGGGCTTTGGAACAGCTTATCAATGAAGATAGAAAAAACAACCAACCAGAAATAAATTTTAGCAGAACTGAGCGAAAAAACAATCTTGGACCGGGTTTAGTTTCTTTGAAAGATGTCTTAACCTCTCAGGATGTAGTTTCTCGCCGTCGAGATGTCAAAAAAGAGGATTTTGAGCAGAAATTACGCAAAAAAAATGATCCGGACCAGGAGTTTTATAATAACGGTTTTTTTGGAGAAGAAAATCTTAATGATATTCCCGAAGAAGAGGAAAGGTTTTATTTGGAACCGGTTGAATAATATCAAAATTAAACGGTGGCTAATTTATGCACAAAATGTCCACATTAGCCTCTTGCCAAAATTAAAAATACCTGCTATAATGCAAAAGCTATTAAAAAACAGCTGTTAACCAAATAAACGGTTATGGGCTGTTGTTTGATAACATTTTTTATTTAAAATTTTTTTCGCGGTTGGATTACAAAACTCTTATCCCGACCACTCGGGGAAAGTGCCGCACGATTTAAGTTAACCAATATGGCTGAATTCGTACGAAGCAAGCCACACGTCAACGTTGGTACTATTGGCCACGTCGACCACGGTAAGACTACTCTTACCGCTGCTATTTTGTCAGTTTTAACTGCACATGGCATGACCGCTCAAAATAAGGGCGTGGATGATTTGGACAAAGCTCCAGAATCAAAAGCTCGCGGTATTACCATTTCTACAGCTCATGTAGAATACGAAACTGATGCTCGTCACTATGCTCACGTTGACTGTCCTGGTCATGCTGACTATGTGAAAAACATGATTACTGGTGCCGCTCAAATGGACGGTGCTATTCTTGTTGTTTCCGCTGCTGACGGTCCTATGCCTCAGACTCGCGAACACATTTTGCTTGCTCGTCAAGTAGGTGTGCCGTATATCGTTGTCTTTTTAAATAAAGTTGATCAAGTTACCGATCCGGAATTGATTGATTTGGTGGAAGCCGAAGTTCGTGATTTGCTCAAAAAATATAATTTCCCTGGAGATACCACTCCTATCATTCGCGGTTCCGCTTTGAAAGCTTTGCAAAATCCTAGCGATGAAGCTGCTTCAAAATGCGTATTGGATTTGATGAAAGCCGTTGATGAATATATTCCGACTCCTACTCGCGATGTTGATAAACCGTTTTTGATGCCTATCGAAGATGTATTCTCTATTGAAGGTCGCGGTACTGTAGTTACCGGTCGTATCGGTCGCGGTTCCGTTCATATCAATGATGAAGTTGAAATCGTCGGTTTGAAAGAAGAAACTTCCAAAACCGTGATTACCGGTATTGAAATGTTTAATAAACAATTGAAAGAAGGTCAAGCTGGAGATAACGCCGGATTGTTGCTTCGCGGTACAAAAAAGGAAGATGTAGAAAGAGGTATGGTTTTGGCCAAACCTGGCTCCATCACTCCTCATACCGAATATGAAGCTCAAGTTTACGTGCTCAAACAAGAAGAAGGCGGTCGTCACAAACCTTTCTTCAACGGTTACAAACCACAGTTCTATATCAGAACTACTGATGTTACCGGTGAAGTCACTTTGCCTGCCGGCACAGAAATGGTTATGCCTGGAGATACTGTTAACTTTACTGTTAAACTTATCAAACCGGTTGCTATGGAAGACAAAATGAACTTCGCTATTCGCGAAGGTGGTCGTACCGTTGGTTCCGGTGTAGTAACAAAAATTATTAAATAATTATAGTTAAGGGGGTGCAAGTGATTGCGCCCCCTTAAGCTATAAAGTTCTTTAATGTTAATAACATGACAGAAAAAAATCTGACAATTAAGAAACACGCCGAAGTAAGCAGAATCAGAATCAAAATTCGCGCTTACGACAATAAGATTATTGATCAAGCAACCAAGACCATTATCGAAACTGCAGAGCGCAATGATGCCAAAGTCGTCGGTCCGGTACCGCTTCCAACCGAAGTGAATAAATTTACCGTCAACCGTTCCACTTTTGTGCATAAAGACGCTCGTGAACAGTACGAAATGCGCATTCATAAACGTTTGATTGATATCTTGGACGCCTCCGCCAAATGCATTGATGCTTTGATGAGTCTCAATTTGCCTTCAGGTGTAGACGTGGAAATTAAAATGTAAAAGAAGTTTGTTTACAACAAAAAAATATTTTTCCCGAGAAATTTAATTTTCCTTATCCGTTTGAATTTTAAAAATAAACGAAGACGGGTTGACAAAAGTCAAAAAATGACTTAGGATGGGAAAAAATTTATTATTGAATCTTTAACTAAATAAGATTGTTCAGCTCAAAGCTGACAAAAACCTTTAGGCAAAAGAATCGATAATGCAAAAAGAAAGGAAAACGCTAACAAAAATAAATGTATTGTAAAAAGCCAAAGACTCTTTTTAAAAAGGGTTTCCTGCGATATTGAAAGAGGGTACGCAGAAAAAGGGCTAGAAGCAGTATCATTGATGATAGAAATATCGATGTTAGCGCTTCTAGTTTTTTTGTTAAGCACCTCGTTTTAACCCGAAACGAGAGGCCTATGACATTTATTTATTATGAAATTTATTTTAGGACAAAAAATGGAGATGTCGCAGGTATTTTTACCGAGCGGCGAAATGGTTCCGGTTACCAAAATTCAAGCCGGTCCCTGTGTTGTAGTACAAGTAAAGGACGGAAGCAAAGACAATCAAAAAGCTTTACAGGTTGGTTTTGGCGATAAAAAAGAATTTCGCTTAAGCAAACCGCAAGCCGGTCATTTGAAAGGTTTGCAAAGTGTTCGCTTTTTGAAAGATTTTGCCGTAGAAAAAACAGACGGTATTGAAAAAGGGGATTTGATAACCGCCGAGACTTTTACCGCCGGAGATATTATCGATGTTATTGGTTTTTCCAAAGGACGCGGTTTTGCCGGTGTGGTTAAAAGACATCATTTTCGCGGAGGTCCAGCTTCTCATGGTCATAAAGATAACTTGAGAATGCCGGGTTCTATCGGCGCCGGTGGCGTGCAAAGAGTTTTTAAAGGCATGCGCATGGGCGGACGTATGGGCGGCGAACAAGTTACGATAAAAAATTTGGAAATTGTAGAAGTTAATCCGCAGGAAAATATTTTATATATTAAAGGAGCCGTACCGGGAGGTCGCAATGGATTTTTGATTTTGCAAGGAAACGGCGATTTGAAAATCAGCAAAAAAAATGCAGAGGTCGAAGTTAAATCAGCAAGCGTCGCAGAGGAAACTCCGGCTGAAAACAACGCTTAAATATTTGAATTTATATGAAAACAGCAGTTTATAATCTTTCAGGAAAAGAAATCGGTGCCGTTGAATTAAATGATGCCGTATTTAACGTTGAAGTAAAACCGGCCGTTGTTCACCAAGTTTATGTGGCGCAAAGCAGCAATGCTCGCGAATCTATCGCTCATACCAAAACCAGAGGCGATGTCAGAGGTGGCGGTAAAAAACCATGGGCTCAAAAAGGCACTGGTCGCGCTCGTCACGGATCTTCTCGTTCTCCGATTTGGAGCGGCGGTGGTGTGACTTTCGGTCCGACATCGGAACGTAATTGGAAAATGAAAATAAATAAAAACACCAGACGTTTAGCGGTAAAAATGTGTTTGACCGATAAAGCTCAAAACAACGCTTTTTATGTGGTTGAAGATTTTAATTTTGTCGAACCGAAAACAAAATTGGTGGCCGAATTTTTGAAAAATTTACCGAGTAAAAACAAAAATTTTGTTTTGCTCAATGATGAAAGCAATAAAAATTTGGTGAAAATTAGTCGTAACCTCAAAAAATTGAACACTATTCGCGCCAAAGACGTGACTGTTTCCGATTTGCTCAACAAAGAAGCTGTGATTGTCAGTAAATTGGGTTTGGAACAATTGGAAGCCGTTTTGGTTAAATAAAATCATCAATAAAGAAATATATGACAAGCGAAATCAAAAAAGAAAATAAAACCAAAAAGGCCTATAAAATTATTTTACGCCCTCTCGTAACCGAAAAAATGGCTATTGAGGCGGGTAAAAATAAATACGGTTTTTTGGTCAATCGCACAGCGACAAAAAATGAAGTTAAAAAAGCGGTTGAAGAAATTTATAATGTAAAACCGATAGCGGTTAACATGATAAACGTTCAAGGAAAATTTGTTTCTCGCGGACGCGTTACCGGAAAAAGAAGTGATACGAAAAAAGCTATTGTTACATTGGCTTCCGGACAAACTATTACTCATGAAGGTGTTTAATCGCTCACGAAATAAAATATAAAAAGTATGCCTATTAAAGTTTACAAACCTACCACTCCGGGACGCCGTATCAGCAGCGTAGATTCTTTTTCCGATGTGACAAAGAAAAATCCGGAAAAATCCTTGGTAACAATTTTGCGTCAAAAAGCAGGTCGCAATAACCAGGGTGTTATTACTGTTCGTCATCAAGCCGGTGGCGCGAAAAAACTTTATCGTTTGGTTGATTTCAGACAAGAAAAGTTTGATATTCCGGCTGAAGTTTTGGCTATTGAATACGATCCGAATCGAGGCCCGCGTATAGCTTTGATTAAATATGCTGATAATGTAAAATCTTACGTTTTGGCTCCTGCTGGATTGAAAGTCGGAGATAAAGTGGTTTCTTCCAAAAACTTAGTAGAAGCCAAAAACGGCAATCGTATGCCTCTTTTTCAGATTCCGATAGGTCTTTTCATTTATAATGTTGAAGTTACTCCAGGTAAAGGCGGACAGTTGGTCCGTGGTGCCGGTATGTCAGCTCAGTTGGTTGGTGTTGAAGGAGATTTCGCTTTAATTAAACTTCCTTCAGGAGAAATCAGAAAAGTTCGTAAAGAAGGTATGGCTTCCATCGGTATGCTAAGTAATGCCGATCGTCGTCTTATCCGTTGGGGTAAAGCTGGTCGCATGCGTCATCGTGGAATCAAACCTAGAGTTAAAGGTAAAAATATGAATCCGGTAGACCATCCGCATGGTGGTGGTGAGGGACATTCTCCGATAGGTCAAAAGAGAGGTCCGATGACTGTTTACGGTCAAAAAGCCCGTGGTGTAAAAACCCGAAAACCAGGAAAATGGAGTGAAAAATTTATTATTAAAAGACGCGTTAAAAAAACCGCTTAATAAGTAATCAATATGTCTAGAAGTTTAAAAAAAGGACTTTACGTCGATCCGCGAATTATGAAAAAAGTGTTGACGATGAAAGATAGCGGAAAGCGTCAACCTATCAAAACATGGTCTCGCGCTTGCGTCATTTCTCCGGAAATGGTGGGAACGACATTTTTGGTCCACAACGGTAAAGATTTTTTGAATGTTTTTGTGGAAGAAAATATGGTAGGTCATCGTTTGGGAGAATTCGCTCCGACCAAGAAATTTATTCGCCACGGCGGTAAGATGGCCAAAGAACAAGAAGCGGCCGCTAATGCCTCCGCCGCTCCGGCAGCAGCTCCGGCAGCTAAAAAATAATTAAACATATGAACCAGGAAGTTATTGCAAAATTAAGATTTTTGAGAATGGGGCCGCGAAAAGTTCGTTTGATTACCGATTTGGTAAAAGGACGTAAAGCTTTGCGCGCTCGCGATATTCTCACTCTTACCAACAAAAGAGCGGCTTTGCCGATTTTGAAATTATTAAATTCCGCTATTGCTAACGCTAAAAATAATTTTAAATTGGACGAAGAGACCTTGTTTATCAAAAATATCACCGTAGACGGAGGTCCGATGCTAAAACGTTGGATGCCGAAAGCGCACGGTCGAGCGACTCCGATAAGACAAAGAACATCTCACGTGACGATGATTTTGAAAACAGTTGAAAAACGCGAAAAATCCGCCACTAGCGGAAAAGCTAAAAAATAATTTTAAAACCTATGGGACACAAAGTACATCCGAAAATTTATCGCATTCCCAATATTTATGCTTGGGATTCCAGATGGTTTGGAAAAAAAGACCAACTTTCATTGTTTTTGAAACAAGAAGTTAATATACGAGCTTTTTTGAATAAAAAATTAAAAGAAGCCGGAATTGATTCTATTTGTTTGGAAAGAACTCCGAAAGAAATGACCATTACTGTTTTAGCTGCTAAACCGGGCGTAGTTATCGGTCGTAGCGGTCAAGGATTGGAAGATATCCGCAAAGAAATAGAAAAAAAATATTTGGGATATAAATTGAAAGTAAAAATCAATGTTTTACCGGTAAAACAACCGGCTCTTTCCGCTCAAGTCGTCGCTCAAGGAGCGGTGGCTGAGATAGAAAAACGTATTCCTTTCCGTCGTATCATGAAACAAGTACTTGAAAAAGTGATGGCAGCAGGAGCTAAAGGAGTAAAGATCAATATGGCCGGTCGTTTGAACGGCGTGGAAATAGCTCGTCGCGAAAATCTTTCCGCCGGTAAAATGTCGCTTATTACCTTACGTTCCGATGTTGATTACGCTTTTGCCGAAGCCCACACTATTTATGGAAAAATCGGCGTTAAAGTTTGGATTTATTACGGAGAAGCTTTCGGACGTCGAGATAAATTTGAAAAAAGGGAAGAAAAGAAATAATTAAAACAAATATATGTTGTTACCTAAAAAAGTATTGCATCGCAAATGGCAAAAAGGTCGCAGCCGCCAAAAAGGCGTAGCGACTCGTTTGACCACTTTGGCTTTCGGAGATTTCGGTTTAAAATCCGAAGATTTCGGCTGGATTACTTCCCGTCAAATTGAAGCTGCCAGACGCGTATTGACTCGTTATGTACGTCGCGGTGGTAAGATTTGGATTCGTATTTTTCCCGATAAACCGGTTACTCAAAAAGGCAATGAAACTCCGATGGGTGGAGGAAAAGGATCTCCGGATCATTATGTGGCCGTAGTAAAACCTGGCACCATTATTTTTGAAATGGGCGGTATTACCAAAGAATCGGCGACCGAAGCCATGACTTTGGGTGGTCATAAATTAGGGGTTAAAACTCGCATGATTGTGAAATAATAATTTGAAAAATATGGATTTTAAAGATATCAAAATTAAAACTTCCGAAGAATTGGAAAAAATTTCCGCGGACTTGAAAGAAGAATTACGAGTTTTACGTTTTAAAGTCAGTGCTCAAAGTTTGAAACAAAATAGCAAAATTTCGGAAACAAAAAAAACCATTGCGCGCATTCAAACCGAACTGAAATTGCGCAGTTTAAATAAATAATAAAATCGTATGGAAAAGAAACAAACAAAAAGCAAGAGCATGCGCTCTTTCATCGGTCAGGTTGTTTCCGCAGCGATGGAAAAAACCGCGGTGGTCAAAGTCGACGCTTTGAAAATGCATCCGAAATACAAAAAATCGTATCGCGTTTCCGAAAAATTTCACATTCACGATGAAAAGAAAATCGCTAAAGTCGGCGATACCGTCAAATTCGTGGAATGTCGTCCGTTATCCAAAACCAAAAGATGGCGTTTGGCAGCGGTGATTAAAGAGCAAAAATAATTTTTGAAATATATGATTCAACATCGTTCAATGTTGGTGGTGGCTGATAACTCCGGAGCCAAAAAATTACAATGTCTTCGCGTGCTGGGCGGTTATAAAAAACGTTATGCTCGTTTAGGCGATATTGTCACTTGTTCCGTCAAAGAAGCCGCTCCGAGAGGTTTGGTTAAAAAAGGCGAAGTAGTTCATGCGGTTTTGGTGCGTATTTGCAAAGAAACCAGAAGAGGAGATGGAACTTACATTCGTTTTGATGAAAACGCCGCCGTCATAGTAGACAGAAAAAACAAAGAACCGAAAGGCACTCGTATTTTCGGACCTATCGCTCGCGAATTGCGCGTCAAAGGTTTTCAGAAGATTATTTCTTTGGCTCCGGAAGTTTTATAAAGAAAAGAAATTTGATTTTAAAAATATGAATATAAAAACCAATGACAAAGTAAAAATTATCGCCGGTAAAGATCGCGGTAAAGAAGGAAAAGTTATCCAAGTTTTCAAAAAAGAAAACAAAATCGTGGTCGAAGGTGTGAATTTACTTAAAAAACATTTACGCGCCAGAAAACAAGGCGAAAAAGGTCAAATTATAGAATTACCGGCTCCGCTTAACGCTAGTAACGCCAAAGTTATTTGTCCGAAATGCGGATTAGCCGTGCGTGTCGCCGCCAAAGAAGAAGCTGATGTCAAAAAGCGTGTTTGTAAAAAATGCAAACAGTTTATCGATTAAAAATATGACTCCTATTTTATATCAAAAATACAAAAAAGAAGTGGTTCCGGCCTTGATGAAAGAGTTTGGTTATAAAAGCGTTATGCAAGTGCCGAAAATTACCAAAGTCGTCTTAAATGTCGGCTATGGTCGCTTTTTGAAAGAAGGAAATTTCGCCGAATTGGTGGAAAAAAACTTAACTAAAATTTCCGGTCAAAAACCCGTTCGCACAAAATCCAAAAAATCCATTTCTAACTTTAAAATCAGAGAAGGGATGGAAATCGGAGCTGTAGTGACTCTACGCGGTCCGAGAATGTATTATTTTTTGGAAAAATTGTTGAGTATCACTTTTCCTCGCGTGCGTGATTTTCGCGGTATTTCCGATAAATCTTTTGATCGTCAAGGAAATTATAATTTCGGCTTGAAAGAATTGTCGGCTTTTCCGGAAATTAAACAAACCGAAATCGATAAAACCCACGGCTTGGAAATAACCGTGAATACCACGGCTAAAAGCAAGGAAGAAGGCAGATCCTTGTTGGCTCTTTTGGGTTTTCCTTTTATCACCAAATAATTAAACCCTTATGGCTACTCAAAATCAAATAGCAAAATCAAATCGCAAACCAAAATTTAGCACTAGGATAGTGCGTCGTTGCTGGAAATGCGGTCGTCAGCACGGTTTTTTTCGCAAATTCGGTTTATGCCGTATTTGTTTTCGCGAATTAGCCAACGATGGCAAGATTCCGGGCGTTCGCAAATCAAGTTGGTAAATTTTAATTTGCGATTTATTTAAATATTTTTAACAAAAAGCTTTATGATGACTGATCCTATCGCCGATATGCTGACTAGAATCCGCAACGCTTCCATGGTGAGAAAACACGAAGTTACGGTTTCTTATTCAAAACTTAAAATGGCGATTGCACAAACTCTCGCAAAAGAGGGTTATTTGGAAAAAGTGGAAAAGACCAAAGATAAAATTCCTCAATTGGTTATTTCTTTGAAATACGAAGGTCGCGAACCGATGATTCATTCGCTTAAGCGTGTGAGTAAACCGGGACAAAGACGTTATGTTAAAAGCGGCGAAATCGGCAAGGTGCTTAACGGTTTCGGTATCGCTATATTGTCTACTCCGCAAGGAATTATGACCAACTGGGAAGCTTCCCGAGAAAAAGTCGGCGGTGAAGTTATTTGCGAAGTTTATTAATTTCCACATCTTAATTTTATAATTATATGTCTCGTGTAGGTAAAATAATTCGAAAAATTCCTTCCGGCGTAACCGTGGAAATAAAAAACGGCAATTTGATAGTTAACGGTCCGAAAGGTAAACTTAGCTTGGCTTTGCATCCGCGTGTAACCGTAGCTCAACAAGATGGCTCGTTGACAGTGAGCGTTGTTGATGAAACCGATAAAAAAGATCGCGCTTTGTGGGGAACATTCTCCAGTTTATTGGAAAATTTATTGGAAGGAGTAACTAATGGTTTTAAAAAAGAATTGGAAATCAATGGCGTAGGTTTTAAAGTTGCTATGAAAGGAAAAGATTTGGCTTTGGAAGTTGGTTATTCTCACCCTGTTGTGTTTGCGGCTCCGGAAGGAATTTCTTTTAAAGTTGAAAAAAACCTTATTACCATAGAAGGTATTGATAAACATTTGGTCGGCGAAACCGCGGCGCAAATCCGCAAGATAAGAAAACCGGAACCTTATAAAGGAAAAGGCATCAAATATGTTGATGAAGTTATCCAACGAAAAGCCGGTAAAACTGCGGCCAAAACCGCTAAATAATATATAGCTTAATAATTACCGTTATGAAAAGAAATTTTTCAAAAGCTAAAAATAATTTGAGACAAGTGCGACATCAACGTGTTCGCGCCAGAGTTATTGGAACTTCCGAAACTCCTCGCTTGTCGGTTTTTCGCAGCTTAAAAAATATCACCTTACAATTAGTCGATGATTCCAAAGGGATAACTTTATGTTTTGTAAATTCCGCGGAAATTAAACCGTCTAAAGTTGAAGGTAAAGAGGCTAAAGTGGCCGTAGCTTTTTTGGCCGGTCAAAAATTGGCCGAATTGGCGAAAGCTAAAGGTGTTTCCAAAGCTATTTTCGATAGAGGCGGTTATCGTTATCACGGACGTGTCGCTGCAGCCGCAGACGGAGCCAGAGCGGGCGGTTTACAATTTTAATAAATATTTTTCCATATGAATAAAAATAATCGCAAAAAAGACAACCGTCCTCGCGAGGAAAAGAAAGAGTTTGACCAATATATTTTGGACTTAGCTCGCGTTACTCGCGTTACCGAAGGCGGAAAACATCTTAGCTTTCGCGCTTGTGTTATTTTGGGAGATCGTAAAGGTAGAGTCGGTTTTGGTTTGTCCAAAGGAAAGGATGTACAATATGGTGTAGAAAAAGCCGTTCGTCAAGCAAAAAAACACATTATCAATGTGCCGATAGTAAACGATACTATTCCTCATCCAGTTATCTCTAAAGCCAACGCTGCCGTAATAATGCTCAAACCGGCCCCAAAAGGTTCCGGTATTATCGCTGGTGGTGCGGTTCGCGCTGTTTTGGAATTGGCCGGAGTTCCTAATGTATCTTCTAAAATATTGGGTCGTACCAAAAACAAAATCGCTATCGTTCAAGCAACTTTTGCCGCACTACAATCTTTCAAAAGCAAAAATGGACGCTATGATGTGATGGCAAAAATAAAAGAAAAAGAACAAAATAAAAAAGTTTCAGTCGAACCGGCTGTTGTTCAGAAAGCAGAAGTAAAATTCACTCCAGCCAAGCCGGTAAAAAAAGAAACTAAAAAAGGCAATAAAGAATAATTTTATGAAATTGAACATTCATACTTTAAAACCGGCTCGCGGTTCAAACAAGAAAGGCAAAGTAGTCGGTCGCGGTAACGCTTCCGGACACGGTACTTCTGCTACTCGCGGCGGAAAAGGACAAACTGCCAGATCCGGCGGAGCCCATCGCTTACGTCAAAAAGCTTTTCGTCGTTTGATGCAATCCACTCCGAAATTAAGAGGTTTTAATTCTTTGGAAGTAAAACCGGAAACTTTGACTTTTGAAACTTTGGAAAAGAAATTTCAAAACGGAGATAAAGTTAACATAGCTTCGTTGATGGAAAAAAATCTTATCAAAGATACTGTTAAAAATGTAAAAATCGTAAACACCGGCAAACTAACCAAAAAGTTAGTTTTTGAAGGAATTAAATTTACGTCTACAGCCGCGGAAATTGTTAAAAATTTAGGCGGTGAAATTAAATAAAACAAGGTTTTAATTTAAGGTTATAATTTTCAAACCCTATGTGGGAAACCTTTCAAAAAATTTGGAAAATCAAAGATGTTCGCAATAATATTTTGGCGGTTTTGGGATTATTGGTCGTCTTTCGTTTGGTAGCGCATATTCCGGTTCCGGGAGTTGATGTCCGCAGTTTGCGTGATTTTCTTGCCGGACAACAAATGTTTCAATTGTTGGACGTATTTGCCGGAGGTACAGTAAAGAATTTTTCGCTTGTAATGCTCGGTGTGGCTCCTTACATCACTTCTTCCATTATCTTTCAATTATTGACTATGATTGTTCCGAAATTGGAAGAAATGAGCAAAGAAGGAGAAGGCGGTCGTCAAAAAATTAACATGTATACTCGTTGGTTAACCGTACCTTTGGCTTTTTTACAGTCTTACGCCATGATCAAATTATTGAGTAATTCCGCTCGTTCCATTTTACCGGCTGATTTTTCAGGATTTGATATGATGATAATGATGTGCGGTATTACCGCGGGAACCATGTTTTTGGTTTGGCTCGGCGAACTTATTTCAGAACGCAAAGTCGGTAACGGTATTTCTTTGCTTATCTTTGCCGGTATAGTTTCTTCTTTGCCTACGGCTTTGGGGAGCGTTGTTGTAAACTATAATTCTGGCAGTTTGTATACATTGTTAATGTTTGCCGGTTTAGCTGTTTTGACAGTTGTTGGTGTGGTTTTTATCAATGAAGGTCAACGTCAAATTCCGGTAAATTATGCTAAACAAATGCATGGTAATAAAGTTTATGGCGGGTCTTCTACTCATCTGCCGCTCCGTGTGAATATGGCCGGAGTTATTCCGATAATTTTTGCCATTTCTTTGGTAATGATACCCCCGATGATCGCTCAATTTTTCGTAAATGCCAAAGCTGAATGGTTGCAAAGTTTTGCTTATTTTATTATCGGTTTATTTCAGAACCAAGCTTTTTACGGTATCGTTTATTTCTTGATGGTTTTCGGTTTTACTTATTTTTACACTTCAGTTGTTTTTCATCCGCAAAAAATCGCCGAGAATCTACAGAAACAAGGCGGTTTTGTTCCGGGTATTCGTCCGGGTAAAGAAACGGAAATGTATCTGCAAAAAACCGTTAATCGTATCAATTTGGTCGGAGCTTCATTTTTGGGTTTGATTGCGGTTTTACCTCTGCTATTGCAAGCTATTATCGGTTCTCGCAATTTAACTATCGGTGGAACTTCTCTGCTTATCGTGGTTGCGGTGGCTATTGAAACTTACAAACAAATAGATTCTCAAGTTACGATGCATCAATACGATCATCTGTAAAAAATAATATATTTTCAAATTAACCCCGCTTCAAAAATAAAGCGGGGTTAATTGTATAAAAAGGGTGTTTTTGTTATAATACCGACGTAAAAAATAATTTAAAAATCATGAAAAAAATCATTATTTTTATAGGCAGTCCGGGTTCGGGAAAAGGTACTCAAGCCAAAAGAATGGTGGAAGAATTCGGCTATGTTCATATTAGTACGGGAGCTTTATTACGTCGCTTAAGCGAACGACAGGATTTGGCAAAAAAAGAGATAAAGGCTCTGGAGTTTATGAAAAAAGGGCACCTGGTTCCGGATTGGCTGGTTTATAAAATAGTTTTTCCAGAAGCTGACAAATTGATTTTAAAAAAATCAAAAGGTATTATTTTTGACGGCGCCATTAGAAATGTAAAACAAGCTCGCGCTTTTCAAAAACATTTTGAAAAACTTGGTTTAGGCGATGAAGTTTTGACTTTGGATATCAAAATTTCCAATCGGGAATCTTTTGATCGATTAACCAAAAGACGTATTTGCGGTAAATGCGATGAAATTATCCCTTGGACTTCTCTTACCGCTAAATTGAAAATTTGTCCTAAATGCGGAGGTAAATTAAAATTGAGAAAAGATGATAATTTGGTTGTTATCAAAAAAAGAATCAAAGCTCAAGGTTCGACAGCGCAAAAACCGATTTTGGATTTTTATCGTAAACGAAAAATGTTGAAAATTATTGATGGAATGAAAAGTATTGACGAAGTTACGCTTTTGGTAGAAAATGAAATAATAAACGGTTAAAATATGCTTATAAAAAGCAAAGAAGAGATACAAAAATTACAAAAAGGAGGTAAAATTTTAGGCCAAATTTTAGCTGATTTGAGCCAATTTTGCATTGTTGGAGAAAATACTTTGGAAATAGATAAAAAAGCCGAAGAAATGATAAAAAAAGCAGGCGGTAAACCGGCGTTTAAAAATTATCAAAGCGACCCCAGAGACATTCCTTTTCCGTCTACTATTTGCGCTTGTGTAAATGAACAAATAGTTCACGCTATAGCTTCAAAAAAAGTCATTTTGAAAGATGGAGATATTTTTACCGTTGATATCGGCATGGAAAAAGACGGATTGTTTACCGATACGGCGATTACTCTATGTATAGGAAAAGTTAATCCAAAAATAAAAGAATTAATGCGTGTCACAAAACAATCTCTTGAAGAAGGAATAAAAGCGGTTAAACCGGGGAATAGTGTGGCGGATATAGGTAAGGCTATTGAAAAGTATGTAAACAGTCAGGGAAAATACGGTATAATCAGAGAATTAGTAGGGCACGGAGTCGGGCATAAAGTTCATGAAGATCCGATGGTGCCTAATTATTACGATAGAAAAATGGAAAATTTCAAATTGAAACCGGGAATGGTTTTGGCTATAGAGCCTATGGTTTCTCTAGGTGATTGGAGAGTGAAAGACGGTTCGGACGGTTTTTCCATAGATACCATAGACGATTCGGTTTGCGCTCATTATGAACACACAGTGGTTGTTACAGAAAAAGGGTGTGAAGTAATTACAAGGAGACCGGATGAAAACAAAGAAGTTGTTTAATGAAATTCTAAGCTCCAAATCCTAAACAATATTTAATATCTAATATCCAATATTTAAATTTTGTAATTAAATATTTGAATTTAAATATTGTTTAGAGTTTAGAAATTAGAACTTAGAGTTTTATAAATTTATGAATATTTTAGGTGTTGATTTTGGAACAAAAAGAATAGGGCTTGCATGGACACAGATGGAAATCGGCGTTGTTTTGCCTTATGGTCAAATCAGAGGCAAAGATAGAACGGAAATGTTGCTAAATTTAGCCAAATTAATCAATGAAGAAAAGATCGATAAAGTGGTTTTTGGTTTACCGTTAACATTGGAAGGTCAAGAAAGTCCAAATAGCAGAAGGGTCCGTGCCTTTATTGATGATTTGAAAAAAAATATCAATGTTCCTGTTGATTTTTATGATGAACGTTTAAGTTCTTTTGCTGCAGACCAAATGGAAGGGGGAGCAACACGTGATGAAAAAGCTGCAATGATAATTTTGCAAGATTATTTGGAAGCAAATAAATAAAATATGTTATCGTTTGTTTTGAAACGTCGAGATTTAAAAGAATTTGATCAAGTAGTAGCTTTATTTTCGGCGGAAAAAGGAAAAATAGAAGTTTTAGCCAAAGGTGTCAAAAAAGTTATTGCTAAAAATTCGGCTTATTTGGAGCCGTTTTTTTTGATTGAAGCGGAGATTGTGGAAGGAAAGGAAGTTTGGCACCTGACCAAAGCTGTTCCGGTGGAAAGTTTCAAAAACATTCGGGCTAATTTGGAAAAAAGTTTGATAGCTGGATATATTTGTGAAGTTTTAAACGTGATTTTGCCGGAGAGGGCGGCGGAAAAAAAGATTTTTGATTTGGTTTTTGGTTTCTTGAATTATCTCGAGAATACCAAAGAGGCAAACAGGGTTTTAATAATTTCTTTTTTGTGGAAATCATTATGCTTACTTGGATTTTTACCGACTTTGAAAAATTGCGTCATTTGTGGGGAGGATAAAGAAACAAAATATTTTTCCGCTTTCCACGGTGGGTGTGTTTGTGAAGATTGTAAAAGCAAAACTATTGAAACAAATAATATGTTGTTTTTTAATACTCAAGAAAAACAAAGTTTGAAATTACTTATCACCGGACTTTGGCCGCAAATCAAAATGAGTGAAGAAGATCTTGAAAAACAAGAAAAACTTTTATTCATTTTTTGTGCTTATCATAGCGAAAAAAAGATACCATTACCAAGCCCGTTATTGAAATAAAAAACATCGGAATTGATTCCGATGTTTTTTATTTTGTTTAAAAAAATTATTCAACAAATGGACCTACAAACTCTATTTTTTTATCGGGATGTATAACGGTTTTTCCCCCGATAGGTAAGATCATTGTATTTTTGTTTAACCCGTGACCGAAATTTTCCACTTTTAAAATATAAAGCGGGTCGTTATCTGCCATTCTTTTTTTCAATACATCGGAAATTAAATATTCAAAAACATTGGTAAATTTTTCTTCCGGTTCGCGATTGAAGATAGAATTAAAACGACGATAATCTCCGGATAATTTTTTTTCATTCATTTTTCCGATAACCAAAGCTTTGATATGTCGGAAAACTCCGCGCTGATCAAGAGATATTACGATGCGGTGCAAATCTTCCAAATCCATATCAAGTTCCTCGATAAATAAAATGTAATCTTCCCAAGAGCGGGGATTGATTTCACCAATATCCAGCATATCGCGGAAAGTGCTGAAATTACCACCGATGCAAAAACCCTCAATAGGTTTTTCCGGCGCTCCGGCATGCCCTATCCATTTATAGCTTTCTTCTTTAAAAGAAAAATTTCTTTGTGTTCCGGAAATAATATCAAAAAAAAGTTTATTATTGTCATGATCATAAAGTCCGCAAGCGTTGGCGTAACTGAAAGTTAAAAGTTTGAGCTTAAAATACAAATAGTTTATCAAAAAAGTACTATCGGAAAATCCGCTGACAATAGGTCGACGTTTTTTGATGCGTGATAAATCTTCTGGTGATAATTTACGAACTATATCAGCGCAACCGGTACCACCATAAACAGGCAAAAGCCAATCTACTTTTTTTAGGGCTTTACGTAGTTTTCGCAACCGTTCCAAACCGGAAGCCGACAAATAGCGTGGGTCAAGGGAGTTTCTTTCCACGTCAAAGAATTTTGTCATCGGATAATCTTTTTGGATTTTTTCGATTGCTTTTTTGAAATCACCCAAATCCTTTCTTTCTACCGGAGATGAGGTGTGAACCAAGCTTATTTGGCTAAGTTTAGTGAGTTTTTTTGGATAAAGCATATATTTTTTATTGTCTTTATTTTAGCAAAAATTAGCTTAAAAATCAAGATAATAAATTTATGAAAACTATTTCCGGAATGGCAAGAAAACGTATTTGCCCGCCCGATTCTCCGGCTCCGACTGAGGTGAAAATAGGAATATCGTTCCAATAATTAAGTCCGCGATAGAATTTTTTTGGCAAAATCAAATCAGCTTCGCCCAACGGCCCCAAAAAAGGAAAAGCCAATTGACCTCCGTGAGTGTGTCCAGATAATACTAAATCTGGTTTACGGAAAATAACGGGGTATGACAAAATACCGTCAGGATTATGAGAGATAAAAATCAAAGGAATTTTTTCCGGAAGTTTTTCCAATGCCGAATAGTCATTTTTACCGGCATAAATATCGTCAATACCAAAAAGACAAATATCTTGTTGTTTGATTTTTAAACAGTGCAATTCGTTACGCAAAAGAGAAATTTTCAGTTTTGACATTTCGTCTATCAATTCTTGCGAGCGGTTTCCCGTGCCTAAACGATCCAAAGATCTGTCCGGTTGTCCCAAACCGTATTCATGATTGCCAAGTACATAAAAACTCGGATATTTTTCCGCGATTTTTCGCAAAGGTTCCAAATATTTACTTTCGTTTTCAAAAGTTCCTTCATTATCAATCAAATCTCCACCAAAAATTACCAGATCCGGATTTTGATCGATAATTTTTTCTACAACTTTCTCCACCCAAACGGATTTTTTGTGATTTCCGACTTGAATATCAGTCACAAAAGCGATTTTGAAAGGTTGTTTTATTTTCGTATCATTTATTTCTATGGTTTTAGTAACCAAAATAAAAGGTTCAATAAAATGAGAATATAAAGCGATAAAAACCCCAAAGATTAAAATTGTAATTAAAGCATAACTAAGATTTTTTCTTCTATTGAAAAATAAACCCGCTATTTTCAAATCGCGAATTATAAAATAAACCAGCAAACAAGCCGTGATAATATATCCGTAAATAACGACATTTATAAAATTCATAGTAGCTTTATTTTAGCCTTTTTTTGAAGAAAAAACAATATCGGTTCAATGATTGATTAGACAGTTTCTTCTAAATTTGCTAAAGTTTATTTATAAAATAATTTTTTATGAATAATCAAAATCCAAATCACAATCATTGTCAGTATGCCGATGATGATTACGAATCAATAGGAACGCTTTTTAAATTGAGAGCTCCGGCCTTGATGCTCGGATTAATGCTCGGTATTGGTATTTCTTTTGTAACTTCCAACTTTGAAGAAGTTTTATTAAAAAATGTTCAATTGGCTTTCTTTTTGCCTTTTGTGGTTTATGTGGCTGATGCTATAGGGACACAAACCGAAGCTATTTATTCCAGAGATTTGAAGACCGGTAAAGCTGATTTTAGTAAGTATCTACACAAAGAATTTTCTTTGGGAGTGATTTTTGGTCTTATTTTTGGCATTGTTTCCGGAGTAGTTACATTATTGTGGCTCCGTAGTAATTTATTGTCCTTAACCGTTTCAATAGCTTCTTTTGTAGCTATTGCCACTGCGCCTGTCGTAGCTTTGTTGGTGGCGCACGCTTTTCAATCAGCCAATAAAGATCCGGCTGCTGGTACTGGGCCTATTGCTACAGTTATTCAAGATATGCTCAGTGTGGTAATTTTTGGTTTAGTAGCGAACTTGATTATATTGTAAAAAGTTCGATTTTCGCCTAGGGTACCCCGCCTAAAATAAAAACAGGCATTAAGCCTGTTTTTATTTTAAGTGCCCTAGGAGAGAATCGAACTCTCACACCTTGCGGTACACGATTTTGAGTCGTGCGCGTCTACCAATTCCGCCACCAGGGCAAATGATTTTGAATTTTTAATTAAGCCACCATTTTAATAACTTTTGGTTATCTTGTAGTCCCTCACCAAACGAAGTTTAGGTGATGGGGCCGCCACCAGGGCAAGTTTTATGTCAATAATAATATCAATATTTTGATTTTTTGTCAAGCTTGTGTTAAAATAAACACAGTCATGAATTTTTGGCTAATTTTTCAATATATGTCCAAAGTTATCTCTGTAGTTAATCAAAAAGGGGGTGTGGGTAAAACTACAACAGCTGTAAATTTAGCCGCCGGTTTAGCCGAATTGGGGAAATTTGTGTTACTTGTAGATTTGGATCCTCAAGCCAACGCCACTTCGGGGTTGGGAGTAAATCACAATGAACTTGAAAAAGGGCTTTATCACGCATTGATTAATGAACACCCTGTTCATGATGTTATTGTCAATTCCAAACATGAAGGTTTACGCATTATTCCCGCAACCGCCGATTTAGCCGGAGCTAATGTAGAATTGGTTAATTTGGATAGACGCGAATTTAAATTAGATGATATTTTAGCGCAAGCCAAACATGCTTATGATTATATTATTATAGATTGCCCGCCTTCTCTTGGTATTTTGACTTTAAACGGTTTAGTGGCGGCTGATCATATTCTCATTCCTGTACAGGCTGAATATTATGCTTTAGAGGGTTTAGGACAACTTCTCAAAACTATTGAATTGGTGAGAGAAAATGTTAAACCTGAGCTTAATGTTTTGGGTGCGGTTTTAACCATGTTTGACAGCCGTAATAGATTATCCGAAGAAGTGTTGCATGAACTTTATAAATATTTTCCCAACAATATTTTTCGTTCCGTCATTCCGCGTACCGTGCGTTTAGCTGAAGCTCCTTCTTACGGAAAAAGTATTTTTCATTATGAACCCAGTGGTAAAGGAGCAAAAGCCTATGAAAGATTAAGCAGGGAATTGATGGAAAGATTTGAAAACAGCAATTCTAATAATATTTAATTTTAACTTGCAACTTTTAACTTAATTTTATGTCTTTAGGACGCGGTTTGGGTGCTTTAATTTCTGCCAATAACAATCAAAAGAAAGAGGTAGCTACAGCGCCGGTTATTTTGAAACCGGCTGATGTTGTTGTTTCTGAAAAAGAAAAAAATGATGTAAAAAAAGAATTAAAAAACGAATCTGGAAATATTTGGTTTGTTCCCGTAAGTAAAATTACCGGAAATCCAGATCAGCCGCGTAAAAATTTCAAAGCCGAACCTTTGAATGAGTTAGCGGAAAGTATCAAAAAACACGGAGTTTTACAACCTTTGATTTTATCGGAAAAAATCGATGGGAATTATGAAATAATTGCCGGTGAACGTCGCTGGCGCGCCAGCAAGATTGCCGGTTTGGCGACAGTGCCAGCGATCATAAAACAATATAAAGATCAAGAAAAATTGGAAATAGCTTTGATAGAAAATGTTCAACGCGCCGATCTAAATCCTTTGGAAGAAGCTTTTGCTTATCGACGTCTAGTAGAAGAATTTGATTTGACCCAGGAAGAGGTGGCCGACAGGGTGGGAAAAAGTCGTTCAGCCGTAGCCAATACGTTGCGTCTTTTGGATTTGCCCGAACAAATTAAAGAATCTTTAGTTGAGGGAAAAATAAACACCGGACAAGCCAGAGCTCTTCTTTCTTTGCCTTCGGACAAGGAAAGATTGGATATGTTGGCCTCCATGTTAGGAAAAAAGATAACTGTTCGAGAACTGGAACGTGAAACGCAAAAAGTTAGAATTAAAAAAATTCCGATCAAAAGAGACGCCAACCTGTTATTTTTGGAAGAAAAACTTCGCGAATCTTTGGGAACAAAAGTTTCCATTACCGCTCGCGGGGAAAGTGGAAGTATCAATATCAGTTATTATTCCAAAGATGAGCTTGCTCAACTTATCCGTAAAATTACCGGCCTTGAATAATTTTATAATTTTGTATTAAAAAAATAGACCTATTAGTTAGGTCTATTTTTTTAATGGCGGAATCAATTTCTTTAACCAGTTGGTTTTATTATTATTGAGAGCTTCTTTAATTTTTGTTTTAGCGCTGTTTGTTTTTACAAATTCCAGCCAGTCGGAATTGGGATTTTTTCGTGTTCGGTCTACCAATATTTCCACCACATCTCCGTTTTTCAAAGGAGTATCCAAACTGACCATTTGATCGTTTATTTTTGCGCCGATACATTTGTTTCCTACGTCGGTGTGTATTTGATAAGCAAAATCAACTGGAGTGGCGTTTTCAGGTAAGTCTATAACATCGCCGACCGGAGTAAAAATAAAGATTCGATTTTGGAAAAAATCCAATTTTAAATTTTCCAAATCGGACATATTATTGAGAATCTCTTTTTGAATTTTAGCCAGTTCTTTGGCCCAAGGTATATCGCGATTCGGTATTTTAGCTTTACCTTTTTCATCATAATGCCAATGAGCGGCGATACCATATTCGGCTTCGTCATGCATTTCAGGGGTGCGAATTTGAAATTCCACTATTTTACCGTCATCGCAAAAAACAGTGGTGTGTAATGATTGATAACCGTTTGGTTTTGGTTGGGCGATGTAATCTTTGATACGTCCTTTGAGCGGTCGCCAAAGTTTATGGATGATGCCAAGTGCCGCATAACAGTCTCCTAAATCTTTTACCACCACACGCAAAGCCACAATATCGTAAATTTGATCAACCATCCAGTTTTTTGCCAAACATTTTTGATATAAACTGTAAAGTTGTTTTTTTCGGCCATGAACATCGATCGTTTGAATATTATTTTTAGCCAATTCTTTTTTGGCGGTTTCCATAGTTTGTTCCAAATATTCTTCGGATTCGGAGATGAAATTATCACGAATTTTTTTAACCCTGGCGTATTCTTCCGGATAAACATAGGGAAAAGAAAGATCTTCCAAAGCGCCTTTAAATTCGCCCATACCGAGACGGTTGGCAATAGGGGCGTAAATTTCTAAGCTTTCTTTGGCAATGCGATATTGTTTGGCCGGAGTGTGAAATTCCAAAGTTTTCAGATTGTGAATACGGTCCGCGAATTTGATAATCATCACGCGCATGTCCTCGGCCATAGCCAAAAACATTTTACGCAGATTTTCTATATATCTTTCCAAGCCGCGGTATTTCAATTTACCAAGTTTAGTGATGCCTTTGATCATTCCGGCGATATCGTCGCCGAAATTTTTAGCTATTTCTTCCAATGGTATGCCGGCGTCTTCCGGCACGTCATGAAGCAGCCCGGCAATAACGATATTTATATCAATATGCATTTTGGCGAGAAAATATGCGGCAGTTAAGGGGTGGGTAATATAAGGTTCTCCGGAATATCTCTTCTTGTCTTTATGAGCTTCTGCGGCATAGTCATACGCTAAAACAGCCCGTTCAACATCGCTTGGTGAACAGTATGTTTTTAATTCTTTAAAAAGCAAATTTGCATCTAAATTTTTGGGAATTTCGAAAAACCAACCTCTTTTCATAAAATTTATCTCTACTATATATCATATCCTCAAATTCAACTCTTGACAAGATGCCAAAAATGTGCTATATTATATTTGGTAATGTCAAGATAGCCTTTAAAGCTGGCTTAACTCCGTGCACAATTTATTGGGCACGGAGTTTTGCTTTTTATCTTGCTTTTTTTATTCTTTTTTGTTATTATTATTTTGCGTTGCGGCAGAACCTTGGCATTACCAAAGGCATTAAGGCGTCTCGCCGTTGCGCAATTTAGAAACACTTCCCCCCTGGGGAGGTGTTTCGCTTTTAAAAAACCCTCCCGTAATCAGGAAGGTTTTGTTTTTTTATTCGCATTCTTTATTACTGCATTTTTCCACGCCTTTTCTATCAGTTACCATCGGAGATTTACACTTTTCGCAAAATTTACCGGTCGGTTTATCCCAAAGCGCAAAATCACAATCCGGATATTTACTGCATCCGAAAAATATTTTTCCGCGTTTACTTTTTTTCTGAACAATATCGCCAATATTGCATTTCGGGCATTTCATATCTATTTTTACATCGATATTTTTGATATTTTTACATTTTGGATAGTTGGCACAGGCCATAAAAGGACCAAAACGCCCGACCTTCTTGATCATATCGCCACCGCATTTTTCACATTTTTCACCGGTTATTTCTTCCGGAGCTTTTTCTTCCACTTTACCGTCACGATTGATATTTTTGGTATTTTTACATTCCGGATAACCGGTACAAGCGAGAAATTTTCCATAACGAGAAGTTTTGATAACCATTGGTTTTCCGCATTTTTCACAAACTTCATTTGTTTCCATTTCCACAATATCTTTTTTTACCAATTCTTTGTCTTTGGCAACCAAATTTTCTTTGAAAGGTGTATAAAAAGCGCGAATCACCGGAGGCCATTGTTTTTTTCCTTCCGCGATTTCATCAAGAGATTCTTCCATTTCCGCGGTAAATTTATAATCCACGATTTGCGCGAAATGTTCTACCAAAACATCATTTACCAAAAAGGCAATATCGGTTGGAGCGAGACGTTTTTTTTCATCACGATCAACATATCCGCGACTTTCAATCGTGGCGATAGTCGGAGCATAAGTACTCGGACGGCCGATACCGAATTCTTCCATGGCTTTGACCAATGTAGCATCGCTATATCGGGCCGGCGGTTCGGTGAAATGTTGTTCAGGTTTTAATTCATCACAATCAACCTTATCTCCGGTAGTGAGTTCCGGCAAAGCGTTTTCTTTGGATTTTTCCGGAAATAATTTCAAGAAACCGTCAAAAATAATAGTTTGACCGGTAGCGCGGAATAAATAATTGTTTTCAGATACTACATCCATGCTTACGGAATTCATTTCCGCTTCCGCCATTTGGGTGGCTACGGCTCGACGCCAAATCAAATCATAAAGTCGAAATTGATTTCTGTCCAAATACGGTTCTACTGATTTTGGTGTGCGGAAAACATCTGTCGGACGAATAGCTTCATGCGCTTCTTGCGCGTTTTTATTTTTGTTTTTATAAAATCTCGGTTCTTTCAATCCGTATTTTGCACCATATTCTTTGGCGATAACATCTTGGGCTTCATTTAAAAATTTTTCCGATAAATTTACCGCATCGGTTCTCATATAAGTGATGAGACCGACATGTCCTTCGGTTCCGAGCTCCACGCCTTCGTAAAGTTTTTGCGCCAACATCATAGTTTGTTTGGCGGAAAAACCCAGAGCGTTATTGGCTTCTTGTTGCAGAGTGGAAGTGGTAAAAGGAGGTAGAGGATTGCGTTTGGTTTGTTTTTTCTCTAAATCTTTTATAGTGTATTTTTGATTTTCCAAATCAGCGATTATTTTATTTACTTGTTCTTCGTTTTTCAAATCCATTTTGTCCAATTTTTTGTCAGCGATGGAATGCAATTTTGCTTCAAAAGAAGAACTTTTGTTTTTGGAAAAAAATCCGTCCAAACTCCAATATTCTTCGGTTTTAAAATCTTTGATTTCACGTTCGCGTTCTACAATCAAGCGGACAGCTACAGATTGCACGCGTCCGGCAGATAATCCTTTGGCGACTTTACGCCATAAAAACGGAGATAATTCATAACCGACAAGTCTATCCAATACACGACGAGCTTGTTGCGCATCCACCAAGTTCATGTCCAATTCGCGCGGATGTTTGAGAGCTTCTTCAATAGCATGTTTGGTAATTTCGTGGAAAGTGATGCGTTTGAGATCTTTCTTTTTCAAATCCAAAATTTCGGACAAATGCCAGGCAATAGCTTCTCCTTCGCGGTCCTCATCGCTTGCCAGTATTATTTCATCTGCTTTTTTGGCCGCGTCTTTTAGTTCTTTGACAACCTTGGTTTTATCTTTGGAAACTATATATTTTGGCACAAAATCATGTTCAACATCAATACTGAGCTTGCTTTTTGGTAAATCTCGGACATGACCAAAAGAGGACTTAATAGTGAAATTTCGTCCTAAAAATTTGGAAATAGTCTTGGCTTTTGTAGGAGATTCTACGATTACGAGTGTTTTCATAAAATTTATTAAACTCTATACTACTATATAGTTCCTTTTTCGTCAATTTATCATCAAAATGTGGTATATTGCCAAAATCATCAATTTATGCTATAATTAGATAAACAAAGCAGTTTTAAACATTTTTCTATGTCCGAAAACCCAAATTTCCTTAAAAACAAATACAACCTTCACACCAGTGAAGAAGTTTTGAATGCCAAAAAACGCACTGAAAGTCAAACCGGCGAAAAGGTAAAAGGTGATCCGGAATCCATGATTCAAAATTACCTTGATCGTCTAGAAGGTTTAGTCCTTGATCCTGATAAAAAGCAGAGTAAAAAAACAGTTAATGCGGAATCTCGTCCTCGGGCGTTGTCATTACTCCGAGAAATGGTAATGGATAAATATGTCCGTCCTCATAAAGAAAAAATGGCTGAAAACGCGGCCAGAGTTGAAGAACGTGCCGCCAGAACTTTGGGCATAGAAGCTCAATATGGACAAGAAGAACTTGCAGAGCGCGGAGAAATCGCTGTTACTGATGTAGAAAAAAGTTTGGATGGTTGGATTTCATATCTGTCCGATGCCAACGAGCCTTATCCGACTTGGTTTAGATATTACGCCTTTCGCAACATCCTTGATATGGGCGATTATGACAAAGATAAAGGAGAATTTACTAAACGATCTCCGGGAACGGTCCGTCTTTTTCCTGATATTGATCGAGGAGCTTTAGCATATGTGCAACAAATGATCGAAGCTGATAAAAATCCGGAAATACTTGAAAAACTCAGAAAAGCCCAAAAATCAGCAGCTTTGGAAAATATTCCTGAAGATCAATTAATTACCAAAGAAAAAGTGGCAAATTTCGCTAAACTTTCTTTTGCCAAACAATATACCGAAGCGATAAAACAATCTGGAGAAATTACTCCGGAAATGCGAGAAGAAACCAGAGGTGAATGGAAAAAATATCAAAAAGACACAGACCCGACGGCTCTATGGGCGTCCCTGCAAAACAAAGGCACAGCTTGGTGCACTAAAGGTTTCGGCACAGCGCAAACCCAGCTCAAGGGCGGTGATTTTTATGTCTATTATACTTTTGACAAACAAGGCAAGCCGACCATTCCGCGCATAGCCATCAGAATGCAAGGAAAAGATATCGGTGAAGTAAGAGGAGTATCTGACAATGACCAAAATCTTGAAGGTAATATGGTAGATATCGCGCAAAAGAAAATGAACGAACTGCCGGGAGCGGAAAAATATATCAAAAAATCCGCGGATATGAAACTCCTCACCCAAATTGATAAAAAAACCAAAAACAACGAAGAACTAAACAAAGACGAATTAACTTTCCTTTATGAAATAGACCGACCTATTCAAGGTTTTGGTTATGACGATGATCCTCGTATCAAAGAAATACGAGATACCAGAAACAAAGATAGAGATATACTCATAATTTTTGATTATGAACCTAATCAAGTTGCTCATAACCAAAAAGAAATCAATGAAAATACTAAGGCCTACGTTGGTGAACTGTTCCCAAATATTTTCCAAGTTCTTCAAACCGAACATATCTACACCGAATTTCCCGAAGGTAAAATCCGAAGATATAACATTGAAATTGGCGGAAAAAACAAAGATGAATTAGAAGAAGAAATGAAAAAACAAAATATCGTAATCTCCGACTGGGCGCAAGATGTGTTTAATAGTCCTGATTTTACTACTTCAAAAACCAAACAAAATGAAACCCTTATCCGTTTAAAAGTAGCAGATCTCAAAACTAAAAATCAAACCACGGATGAAATATTTGCCAAAGCTAAAGAACTTGGTTTAGAACTTTGTCCTCCGGAAACGGGGCCAAATTTCAGATTGCAAAATCAAACTAGAGAATATATTGTAATTGGAATGAAACAAATAGCCGACAGCGTCCGCCACCCGCGCGTGTTCACTCTGCGCAATAGTGGCGACGCTCTTTGGCTCGACAGCAACGATGCCAGGCCTGACTTTAGGTGGTATGATTACTACGGGTTTGTCTTTTCTCTCCGCCCGCCAGAGGCGGGCAGGCAAGTGTAATCACTTGTTAACTTATTTTTTTATTTTGTTTCTTTGATATTTTGATACTTCTAAAATAAATAAAAAATGACAGAATAAACCCTGTCATTTTTTTATTTTCAAAATTATTTCAAATTCTAGATAATATTTTTGCAAAATAAATAATTTTTAATAAAAAAGCGCCCATAAAGGACGCTATTTTGGAGGTTCCATGGGATAAACCCTAACTTCAATTTTTTTTTCTTTTTTTTCTCCCCACAGCGGTGGAAGCACCTCTCTTACAGAAGTAGCAAATCTTAATTCTTCTTCATCTACCTGATTGATTTTGTCTATTCTTTTTTGTTCTTTTTCCGAAAGCTTTGACATGACTAACCCCTTATTAAAATTTATAAAGATCTAATTTTATTATAAAAGTAATAAAATAATTTGTCAATTTAAACAAATTAAACGATATTTTTATAAAAATTCATATTCCCGGCGTTTTTGATAATACCTCTCATTTCCAAAAGTACCATTAGAGTGCTGACTTGGGGAGCGGGTAGGCCTGATTCACGGATGATAAAATCAATGTTTTTTGGCTCAGTTGACAAGGTATTTAGAATTTTTTCTTCATCAGAGCTAAAATTCATCACTGTTTGTTTTGTGACTTCTTTGACCGCTAAATTCAAATTGAGAATTTCCAAAATATCCTCGGATTTTAGTACAATTTTGGCGTCTTTTTTCAATAATAAATTACCTCCGGCGCCAAAAACTGAGTTTATAGGGTGGGGGAGGCACATTACAACTCTACTGTATTCTTTGGCGTTTTCCGCTGTAATCAGCGATCCTGAGCCATTTGGGGCCTCAATAACCAGTGTTCCGGGGGTAGAACCGGCGATAAGACGGTTTCGCATGGGAAAAGAGTAAAGTGTGGGTTCAAAACCGGGCGGATATTCGGAAATTACCGCTCCGCCGTTTGCGACTATTTCTTCGGCTAATTTTTGGTTGTTTACCGGATAAATTTCTTTTTGCACTACACTACTTCCCAAAAAAGCTACGGTTTTTCCGCCAGCCTTGAGAGCATATTCGTGAGCCAAAGCATCAATTCCGAGAGCTAATCCGGAAACTATCACAAAACCGCGTTTTACCAGATCAGTGACAATAGTTTGTACGGCTATTTTGGCATAAATACTATGTTTGCGTGTACCAACTACACTTATACTTCGCGGAATAAAAGAGGGAATTTTTCCGCGCACAAATAAAACAAACGGAGGATCCTTTATTTCTTTGAGTAAAGTTGGATATTCCGCATCATCTATTTTAATCGCGCGGATATTTTCTTTGTCCAAAATTTCTTGTAATTTTTCTTTTGTTTGTTTATCTTTCCAAGTCACGAATTCCTCAGCCACATTTTCTTCCCAACCGGCGGTAATCAAATCACTAATTTCGGCAGACCAAATATCTTCGGGGTTTAAAAAATAATTCACCGCCTTTTTGAAGCGGGAATAGGTGATTTTTGGGAAGAAGGGGAGTAAGAGAAACACAACGAAATTTTTAATTTTTAATCAATCTTCAATTGTAAATTGTAATATTGGAAATTCATTAAAAATTGTAAATTGTAAATTATGAAAGTATTTTTCCACAAATTTCCTCAATAATTACATTCAATTCTTCCATTTCCGATTTGCTAAAATTCCGTAGCACAAACTCTGCCGTCTCTCCCATTTTTTCTTTGTCTTTCCAAGCCACACCAATGCGAATGCGAGCAAATTCCTGTGTGCTTAAATGTTCAATGATAGATTTTATGCCATTGTGTCCGGCTGCAGATCTGTCGGTTTGATATTTTACTTGTCCAAAAAGTATATCTTTGTCATCCTGGATTACAACAATATCTTTGGGTTTGATTTTATAAAAATCCATTACCGCGCGAACAGATTCGCCGGATAAATTCATGAAAGTTTGCGGTTTCATGAGTAATACGTCTTCGCCTTCAAGTTTGGTTTGCGCGATTTCGGCATTGAATTTTTTTTGGAATTTAAAACTTGCGCCAAGTTTTTGGGCCAGCGCATCAACAACCAAAAAACCCGCGTTATGACGCGTTTTTTCGTATTCTTTACCGGGATTTCCAAGACCGATTATAAGTTTCATATGAGTATAGTATATATTATATAGTGCTTAACATCAAGAAGGATATAGAAATAATCAGGGAGACAAAAATCGTCCGCCTTAGGCGGACGATTTTATTTTTATCTGTATCTTTGCGCGGTGCGTACAAATTTTCTTTTTCTAACGGGTTTTTCTCCGGCTTTTCTCTCTTGCTTGTTAAAAGCCAATTGTTTCAATTTTGAAACTTTGATTATGAGCGGAGTGGCGAAAAAACCGAATTTTTCACGCAAGCGTTTTTTGAGATATTGGATGTAAGAATTATGTAAAGAAGTTTTTACCTTGATCATCAATTCAAATACCGGCGGATTGCTGGCCAATTGTTTCAAGCTCAAAATCTTCGGATGGCGTACACCTTTTCCGGTCGTCGGCATTCTTTTGTGTGTAGTATTTTTGAGGAATTCTTTCAGTGTGGCATCATCAAGCGTGATTTGTCTGGCCTCATATGCTTGTTTGATAAGAGGAAAAATTTGGTGTACGCGATATTGCGATTTGGCGCTAACAAAAACAACGGGCGCAAAATCCAAGTGAGGAAAATTGTTATAAATCAATTGTTTAACTTCTCCGCGAAACTCATCGTCATTGGCTTCGGCCTTATCCCATTTATTTATTACGATGATAGTGCTTTTGGTATGTTCTTTAAGAAATCCGCCAAGTTGTTGATCTTGATCAGTTATCGGTTCTCCGGCATCAAGAAGAAATAAAACAATGTCGGCTTTATTTATAGCATCCAAACTTTTACCAATACCTATTCTTTCCAATTCTCCGCTGACTTTGGTTTTGCGTCTTATACCGGCTGTATCAACAAATAACATAGCTTGATCTTCGGCTTCCACCAAAATATCGTGCGGTTCGCGAGTAGTATGCGGCATTTCGCTTACAATAACTCTTTCTTCTCCTATCAAGCTGTTAAAAAGCGTGGATTTACCAACATTGGGTTTTCCTATCAAAGCTACTTTAATCGGGTTTAAATTTTTTTCTTGTTTGGGACGAATTTTTGTTTTATTGAATTGTTTATAAAGTAAGTCCAAAAAGTCTCCTACATTACTGCCGTTGCCAGCTGAAACTGGAATAGGTTCTCCTAAACCCAATTTGAGCCACTGCTCTTCATAAGCACGGGAACGGAAAGCGGCATTATCCGCTTTATTGGCTACCAAAATAACAGGCTTATTTTTTTCTTTTTGTCTGAGACGGCGAGCCAATTCTTTTTCTTGAGGCAAAAGTTCATCTTGAATATCAACCACAAAAACTATCACGTCGGCTTCGTTTAGAGCTATTTCAGTTTGGGCGATGATTTCTTTTTCGAGCGGCACACTTTCGTCAAAGGTTAAACCTCCGGTATCAATAAGGCGAAATTGTTTTCCGCGCCAAGAAGCGATTCCTATATTGCGGGTGCGGGTAGTGCCGGGAATATTTGAGACCAAGGCATGCGCGGTTTCGGTGATTTTATTGAAAAGGGTGGATTTACCAACATTAACTCTGCCGACCAAAGCGACGGTAGGTAGATTTTGTTCTATGATTTTTGCGGGAGTAGCCATAAGCCAGATTTAAAAGATTGAAGAAATAGCAGAGATTACAAAGATTAGATAATATCTTTTCAATTTTTAATTTTTGTAATTTTGTAATTTATTCTTTTGCATCAGCGCCAAGAACGATAAGAATATCAGAGATTAGCGAATTTGTCAATATTTCTGAGGTTTCTCCTTCTTCATCCAAACCTTCATAATTATTGGGCAACGCATCAGTGGTGGTAATAAATTTTGCCAAATACCAGTCAGGAGCTGAGTTTATTATTTTACCCGTTATGTCTTTATTTAAAGCAATGATTACCTCGTTATCAATGTCTTTATTTATGAGATAAATAGTGGTTTTTTCCGTAGGTCTTTTATCGGCGTTTCCTATAGAAATGACATTAAAACCGTTATCTTCTAATTTGCTTTGATAACGAGAAGCCAATCCGGCGCGCCAAGTACCGTTGAGTATTTCTATTTTTATATTCGGCCAGACGGGAATTGTATGACGTTGATCAGTCGATGATACGGTTTTCTTTTCTTCGTTGAATTTATAAACAGATTCGTCGTTTATTACTACATTCCAATTTGGAGTAGTGGTGACATTGTCAAAGATTCTATTTATAGCGTAATTGATATAGTCCAACTTTCCTCCGCGAGGAGCGAGCATAAATGCACCATTTTCGCCGACATAAGGAACGGTAAAGCCGTTGATTCCACTATCAAGAACCAAGTTTTTTATATCTGTTTGTTTAGTGTTTTTTACCAAATTTCCCAAATAAATTATCTGTCCTATATTAAAATTGGTTGAAATATTTTTGGATAAAGAATCCAAAATATTTTTTATTTTTGCCGGATTGCTGTATGTTTCAAAAGACATTAGTTTGTCTTTGAGTAGAGACATGATTTGTTGTTGTCGACGAGAACGAGCAAAATCGGAATTTTCACCATTGGTTCCGTGACGAGAACGAGCATAAATCAAAGCTCTTGCGCCGTCCATATGTTCTACACCTTTTTCAAATTGCACAGTTTGGTAAGAATAATTTTCTCCGGGGTATGATTGGTCAATAAAAGAGTTGGATATATCAACATCCAAACCGCCTACGGAATTAATTATTTCTTCAAAAGCTTTAAAATCGACACGTACATAATAGGGGATTGAAATACCAAAAATTTCTTCAAATACTTGTCTGGCATATTCGCCTCCTTGTCCGGGGTTTTCCGCTTCTCCAATAGCGTCGGCAAAGTTTATTTTATTTAATCCCTTATCTTTTATTTGTACACCCAAATCGCGGGGAATGGAAATCATAGCTACTTCTTGAGTGCTAGGTTTGATACTGACGATAATATTAGTATCGGAAAGATAAGGCCCGTCATGTCCGCTACCACCTATACCAAGCAAAAGTATGTTTATCCTATCATCCTTTTGTCCTTCTACCATTCCGCCGGAATTAAAAAACAGATTTTTTACCGAAGAAAAAATACCGAATTTTTTCGGCTCCAACAATTGTAAGCCGCCACTTTTGGCGCTTTGTATGTTATGATAAGCCAAAAAAGAAAGTAAGACCAAAAATACTCCGGTCGCTAAATACCACAGTCGATTTATTTTTTTTGTTTTTCCAGCTTCAAGATCTTCGATTTTTTGTTCTTCAGTTGTTTGTTTTTCTTTGTTTTCCATACGAAAATGATTATATCATAGCGTTTTTTTAAATTCAATGTTTGTTTATTCTATGATAAAATAAGCACTTGATAAGTTTTTTTGCCTATGTTAAAATTAATTCGGGGTGTAGGGGGTTTTTTGTTATAAATGTTCTCAGAAATAACTTGAAAATATCTGAAACGGATTCATAGCTCAGTTGGTTACCCTCCCGAACGTACCATTCGGTACGGGCGGGGAGCATACGCTCTTAAATATGCGGAGGGAATGATTCAAAAAGGATGATTAGCTCAGTTGGTTAGAGCGTTGCATTCACATTGCAAAGGCCACTGGTTCGAATCCAGTATCATCCACATAAATAAAAATATGCCACAAGATTTGACCAAAGAACAAGTTAATTTTGGAGAAGTAGTATATTCTTGGAGTTTTAAAGAATATGAAAAACATGAACGTTCTTCTCGTTGGTATTGGCTTGCCAGTATTTTAGGATTAGCTTTGGTTGCCTATGCTTTTATAAGTCAAAATTATCTTTTTGGCATTATTATTGTGCTTTTTTCCATTATTATTTTTTTACAAGACAAAAACGAGCCGATCGAAATTCCTTTTGCTATCGTAGAAACGGGCATTATAGTTGGTAATAAGTATTATCGTTTTAGTGAATTGAAAGATTTTTGGGTTATTTATAATCCTCCGGAAGTTAAGGTTTTATATTTTGGACTCAAAGATGTTTTTAAACACCGTCTGCATATTCCGTTGGGTGATATTGATCCGCGTTTGGTACATAAATATCTGAGTCGTTTTGTTACGGAAAATTTAGAGGAAGAAGACGAGCCTTTTTCCGATAAAATGGGTAGACTCTTGAAATTACATTGAACTTGTGTTATAGTATAGCCAGTTTAAAAATTGATGCTAAAAGCATCAATTTTTAAGCCCAAAAGGTCTCGTCGTTCAACGGATAGGACAGCAGCCTGCGAAGTTGCAAATCTAGGTTCAATTCCTAGCGAGATCACATAATAAAAAAACACTCCCGTTAGGGGGTGTTTTTTTATTACTATGGTTACACTAGGAATTGAACTTGAAAGGGTTTGGGAAAACAAGCGGGACGAGTAGGCGAGATCATGTTTCCTTTATTTTTTCCCCTAAATCTGCTAAAATAATATCAACATTTCATTTTATAATTTTATAAATTTATATGGGTGTAGCCGAAGCTGTGGCCATAGTTCTGGGTCTTTCTTTATTTGAAATTATCAGCAGTATTGATAATGCTGTTATAAACGCCGATGTTTTAGTAACCATGTCGCAACGCGCGCGAAAATGGTTTTTGTTTTATGGTATTATTATCGCTGTCTTTGTTGTTCGAGGCCTCTTACCTCTTATTATAGTATATTTTGCCAATCCCGATCTTGGTTTGGTCGGTTCATTTTGGGCTACTTTCAGTTCAGATCCAGCGGTCAAAGAAAGTATTGAAAAAAGCACCCCTATTCTTTTGGCCGGCGGTGGAATTTATCTTGTCTTTTTATTTTTTCATTGGTTATTTTTGGAAACCAAAGAATACGCTTTCTTTTTGGAAAAATATGTTCATCATAAATTGAATTTTTGGTTTTATTCCATAATTTCTTTGATTTTGCTTTTCGTTGTTTGGACTACTATCAAAATTAACCCTTTTATCGCGCTTGGTGCGGTAATAGGTTCAACGGCTTTTTTTATCACTACCGGTTTCAAGACTAATGCCGAAGCTGCTGAAAAAGAATTAAGTCATAATAAAACCATGTCAGATTTTGCCAAAATTTTGTATTTGGAACTTATTGATACCACTTTTTCCATTGACGGTGTGCTCGGGGCTTTTGCTTTTACAATGTCGGTACCGTTGATTGTATTAGGTAATGGTCTAGGCGCTTATATAGTTCGTTATTTTACTATTCATGGTTTGAACACTATCAAAAAATATCGTTATTTAAAAAATGGAGCTATGTATTCCATTTTATCTTTGGGTGCAATTATGATAGGGGAAAGTTATAATTTACAAATTTCTTCATTTACCGCTCCGATAATAACTTTTGTCGTAGTCGGAATTTTCTTTTGGTTATCTGTTAAAGAATTGGAAAAAGAAAAAGTTTTGAAATAAATATGAATTTAACCACCCCGATATCTTCTTTAAATAGGGTGGGCAAAACAGCTGCCGCGCATTTGAAACGCCTTAACATTAAAAATGTTGGGAATCTTTTGTCATATTTTCCTTTTCGTTATGAAGATTATCGTCAAATTTACAAAATACGGGATTTACAAGAGGGTGTGACGGCTACAGTTTTAGTCAGGGTGGAATTTTTAAACAATAAAAGAAGCCGCAGGCGTGGAAAAAATATTATTGAAGCCATGGTTAGCGATGATAGCGGATCCTTGCGGGTAGTTTGGTTTAATCAACCGTTTATTTCCAAGATTTTACAAACCGGGGATCAAATATATTTATCGGGGAAAATAAGCGTCGACATGTTCGGAGTGAAAATGAATAGTCCTCATTATGAAAAATTTAAAGAACGTCAATCACATACTGCACGCTTGGTGCCTATGTATCCGCTGACTCACGGCGTATCGCAAAAACAAATGCGATATCTTGTAGAACAAGTTCTTCCCTTAGCCGACAAAATGAAAGATTGGTTGCCTGAGGAAGTTATAGAAAAATATGACTTTGCGCCATTGTCTGCAGCTGTTCGCGGAATTCATTTCCCTGATGATGAAATAGAGCTTAAACAAAGCACTGATCGTCTCAAGTTTAACGAATTATTACTTTTGCAACTCAAAGCCGAAATTACGCGTGCCAATAGGACAAAAAGAAACGCACCGAAAATGAATTTTTTTGAGCAAGAGATAAAAAACTTCGTTTCTTCTTTGCCATATAAGCTGACCGATACCCAGCGCTTGTCAGCTTGGGAGGTTTTGCAGGATTTACAAAAGGATATACCTATGAATCGTCTGTTGTCCGGCGATGTAGGGTCGGGCAAAACAATTGTCGCCGGTATTTGTTTGTTAAATGTTGTTTTGAATAAGTTTCAAGGTGTT
>Ga0116154_10000414_pt1 | contig 51407 bp, 45 predicted proteins | sample AD_UKC030_MetaG_FD_89898 | JGI IMG/M metagenome (GOLD analysis project Ga0116154, IMG submission 89898) | Active sludge microbial communities of municipal wastewater-treating anaerobic digesters from USA - AD_UKC030_MetaG | ecosystem: Engineered > Bioreactor > Anaerobic > Digestate | place: USA... | reverse complement strand
GAGGCTACATTAATCCCGAAGAAGATTTTATACAATCGGAGGAAACCTGATTGTGAGATGGGAAAAGAGAGACAAAGAACTTCAGCCGATCCGACATTCCGGATCGGTGTTTGTCCGATGGGAGGGGGAAGATTATTCGGATCGGGATATGGTTGACACCGACACTTCAGGACATGGCAGGCGCCGACCAGGGGAATCTGGTTTATACATCGCCGGCCATGATAAACGTAGCTCTAAAGGGAATTTCCCTCAAGAGGTGGTGCATCAACAGGGTATCGATTATGGATGCCTCGTCGATGATGATCGCGAACTGCTTGATCGTGGCCTGGAGCTGCTGACGGCCTGCGTGTGCCCGGGGGCGTTGAGAGTGAACTTCGAGGTGTTGTAGAAGCCCTGCCCCACCGCCTGACGGAGGGCCTGATCCTGATGGATGATCTTCGCCCGGTCGAGGATTTCCCTGGCGTCGAGGATTGTTTGCTATTTCTATGAGGGTGAAGTTTGAAAATTACGGAAAGTGAGGAGGAGACCGGGGAGCGCATGATTCCCCGGTCTCTGATGTTCCAGTGGAGCAGAATTCATTGACACCAGAACACCGAATTAGCGGTTAAAACGATGCGTCCTTGAAAATCAGGACGCCCGAAAATCATTTCACCAGAGGTTTGGGAACGAAGAAGATCGGTTTGCCGTATACGGTGTTGCAGACCGTAGCCCCGGCCAGATAAACCCCGAGCCACCCGGCGATAATCAGACACCATCCGACGATCGGTCTTGTGACCGCGGGATTCCCGTACCACCCCGAGTCGATGCCGACGATGAGCCACAGCGCAACGTCGACCAGGAGGACCAGGATGAAAATGAACAGGTTTCCCTTGGCATAGCCCGGGGTTACTGCGGTCAGGAAGCCGGCGCCGGCCATCCAGCACCACCCCTCGATGTAGGCGTCGGGTTTGGGGAACCAGGTAATCGGCGCAGCCGCCGCTACAACCGGAGCCGCCGCTGCCGCCCCGGCTGCCGGAGCTGCCGCTGCCACCGCTGCCGCTTTCGGAATGAACGCGCCTGCTCCCGCAAGCATCAAGAACTTGGACAGCGTGCTCAGTGCCGCCCCCAGCATGAAGAAGGCAGCGAAGAACAGGAAGACGTTGCCGCCCAGGACGTTGTGGTCTTTCAATTCGATCACGGCCGTGGTGTACTGAACCAGACAGCCGCCAAAGAGCCAGGCTGCCAGAATGGGAAGGCCGCCCGGTTTCACCAGGCCAAGAAATACTGCACCAAAACCGAAACATGCAACAGCCAACGCGCCCAGACCCGCAGGACCCGGAGTTGCAAAACTGTGTTCATGTGCCATAAAAAATCCTCCTTTTTAAAGTACGCTTAGAAACGAATTAAAAAAACTTCTGCTAAACTTAAAACCTTGTCTGCTCAGCTGTTTTCGCTTTACACATCCCCCCTTTCCTTGGAAGAGTCTTTGTGTTCCGACAGAACACCAGGAAAAACAGAAACCATTCTTGGCTCAGAGCCTTCCCCGAGTATCCCTTGCCAGAAATGTGCCACATATTATTTCATGTAGTATCAATGGATTAACAATTCATTGGTCAGTAAATCATGATATAGAGTGAAATGTGTTGCGAAATATCGTGTTCTGCGTTAAATATCGCAAAGATTTGCGGGATTCGACATGAGGAGGGATCAATTCGTGCAAACGGGCGGAGGGGATTTTTTCAGGCGGGCAACGTTGAAACTGTGCAGCAGCCTTGACATTGAAAAAGCGTTGCTGAACTGCCTTTCCTATCTCGGGATTCATCTGCCCGCATTTGAAATGCTATTGCTTGTTATCGATCCGAAATTGAGGCTGGTCCATAACATCGCAACGGTTGACCTGCACGGGATCAGAAAAGCTTTTCCCCCAAAGTATGTATCAGAAGATGCCATTGCGCGGATCAACTATGATGCCGCTGCCTGGCAGGAGGTCAAGATCCTGGACCGTTTGGATTTGCACCCTGCAGGCTGGATTTTGTCTGACCATGTGAATCTTTCAACGACCTCTCTCATGTACATGAACCTGGTCATCGAGGGCACAGGATTGGGGTCCGTTGTATTCCTGGCTGAGGGAAAGGGGACGTTCAAGAAGTCGCACGCAAACCTCATCTCCCAACTGCGAGAGCCATTTTGCATCGCTGCATCCAATGCACTGCGCTATCGGGAGGTGGCCAAGCTAAAGGACATCCTCGATGCTGAGAATCAAGACCTTGCACGGGACTTGCGCGATATTGTGGCAGATGAAGTCGTCGGTGCGGACGGCGGCCTCAAAGATGTAATGGAAATGGTAAGACAGGTGGCACCCATTACGAGCCCGGTGCTTCTTTTAGGGGAGACCGGTGTCGGCAAAGAAGTCATTGCCAACGCCATTCATTATGCCTCCACCCGGAAAGACAAGCCGCTGGTAACCGTCAACTGCGGAGCCATCCCGGAGAGTTTGATGGACAGTGAGCTTTTCGGGCATGAGAAGGGTGCATTTACAGGAGCAATCTCTCAAAAGAAGGGCCGTTTCGAGAGGGCTGACAAGGGGAGTCTTTTCCTGGACGAGGTTGCCGAACTTCCACCGTCCGTCCAGGTCAGATTGTTGAGAGTGTTGCAGAACCGGGAAATTGAGCGCGTCGGCGGCACCGAGACCATCCCTGTCGATATTCGGGTGATTGCTGCGACACATAGGAATCTGCAGGAGATGGTCCGCGCCGGAAAGTTTCGTGAAGATCTTTTCTTCAGATTGAACATCTTCCCGGTCATGATTCCGCCCCTGAGGCATCGCCGGGAGGATATCCCCGCACTGATTCATCATTTCATCCAAAAAAAGTCCAAAGAGTTGAAAATTCACACGCCACCACCCGTGTCATCCGCTGCATTGGAAAGACTCAAGGATTATCAGTGGCCGGGTAATGTACGGGAGCTTGAAAATCTCGTTGAACGCGAACTGATCACCGGAAGAGGGCCGAACGGGAATGGCAGAATTAAATTCGCTCATTTTCGATGGTCCGATCATTTAAAGGATGCGGATGGTTACTCAAATGGAAATGAGCCCCTCCTCACTCTGGATGAGGCGATGTCCAGGCATATTCAAATGGCGCTGCATTTGACAAATGGAAAGATTTACGGACCGGACGGAGCGGGCGCCAGGCTCGGAATCAACTCAAATACCCTGAGGAGCCGAATGAAGAAACTGGATATCGACGTGAATAAACAAAAAAATACACGCCAGTCTTTTCGATAGGACAAGGGCGATAATTTCAATTGTCGGGCGGTCGATCTCAGGCAGAGGAATCCAGCACGTCCGAAAGGACCACCGAAAAGAAAAGCGAAATTCGATGATATGTATCTTATTGAAAGAATTGGCGTCCCCACGGGGAGTCGAACCCCGGTTACAGGCGTGAAAGGCCCGTGTCCTAGGCCACTAGACGATGGGGACGCAATGGGTGCAGATGGGTTGGTCAGCGTGGAAGACGGCTTATATCCTTTTGCCGATGCAGATGTCAAGAAACAATTGCGAGAAAGATGGGGTTATTCAAAGATCACCGGCTCCCGTAAAATGGCTTCCCTGGCTTTCATGGCAAGCTCCGCGATTTCCGGATGCGTTTCCCTCAGGGAGGTGAGCTGGCGGAGGTTATCGGCCGTCCTCAAAACCAGCATGGCCATGTCACCGTCGACGATGCCCGCCCGCTGGACGATCTCGTCCCATTCGCCCCCCTTTGCCCACTCATACATGACCATGCTGGTCCACAGGTACAGGGGGGAGACGGCAAAGGCGCCTTCCTCCATCCGCTTTGACAGAGGGGCCAGGGCCGAGACGACCCGACGGCATGCGAGCCCCAGCTTTCGAGTCATCTTCTTGAGGTTGACTCGGCTTTCCTGGTCTCCGTCATAGACGAACGGGGCCACCACTGCCGCCAGCAACCGCTCGTCCTGCCTCGGAAATGCTTCTCGCCGCAGGCATTCGGCAATGAGCAGGGGCTGGTCCAGTCGCAGCTTCGACGCCCAGAGGCCTGTATCGGTGAGCCGGTCGCGCTGGTCCACGAACCCCTCCGCTTTCAGGAAATCCAGGTGGATCAGGAAATCATCCCACAGGTCCGAGCCCTCATTTCCGAACGCAAAAGACGTTCCCCGCCGCTTCCGCTGGTAGCTTGCCAGGGATTTCGCGAAGATTTCCCGGATGTCTTCCGGCGTCTGGGACAGAAGGAGGTTCAGAATCATGGAAAAGTCATTTCGGATCCGGCTGAAAATGTCTTCCGGCGCCAGGGACAGGAGCTTTTGAATATGGGCGATATCCATGAAGCGGCCGGGGATGACCATGAGAAAGCCGATGCGATCCTGGCCACGACGACCCGCCCTCCCGGTCATCTGGTGAAATTCGGTACCCCGCAGGGGGCTGAATTCATGGCCGTTGAACTGGTCCGAATTGAACAGGACGATCGTGCGGGCGGGGAAGTTGACGCCCGCGGCGACGGTGGAGGTGGCGAAGATGGCGTCCAGATGACCCTTTTTCATCATCGTTTCCACGAGAAATTTCCATGCCGGGAGCTGACCGCCGTGGTGGGCGGCAACCCGGGCTTTCCGAAGATGGTGAAGCTGCCTGTGATTTGCCAGATAGGGCGAGCGGCCGAGGGTCTCCTCCAGGTCGTATCCGAAGGAGTCGTCTTCTTCACGCCCGTTGTTGCCCGTGCAGGTCTTGAGGGCGGCGTCGCATTCGGATCTCGATTTGAGGAAGAAGATCGCCGGAAGCAGCCGGAACCGGTCGAGGACGCGGATGATGTCGCCGAAATGGGGAGGCGCGCCGCCGCGGCGCTGCCGGTTCTGTGCCTTGTCCTCCTGAAACTGCGCGATCCGTCCGTAGATCCTGTTTTTTTCCAGGTAGGGCATGACCCGGCCGGAAGGGTGCAGGAACAGCGGGTAAAGGGGGACGGGCCTTTTTTCCTCCCGAATGACGGTGCAGGCTTTCCCCCGGATCGAACGCAGCCAGCCTGCGATCTCCGCGGCGTTGCCGATGGTCGCTGACAGAAGCAAAACATTGATCCGGACCGGAAGGTAAATCAGGATCTCCTCCCAGACGACGCCCCGGTCCGGGTCCCCCAGGAAATGGGCCTCGTCCAGGATCACCAGGTCGCAGTCCATGTTTTCGCCGCGGTGCATCACATCGTAGAGCTGGTTTCTCAGGATTTCCGTGGTGCCGACGATGATCGGGGCATCGGCGTTCTCCTTGGTGTCGCCCGTCAGGATGCCGACCTCGCCGTCTCCGAAGACATGGCGGAATTCGACCCACTTGGCGTTGGAGAGGGCCTTCAGCGGCGAAGCGTACCAGCAGCGCCCTCCCCGGTTGAAAAAGGACCGGATCGCCTCCTGCGCGATCCAGGTTTTTCCGGACCCCGTCGGGGCCACCACCAGGCAGTCCGCCTCCTGTATCGCCCGCAGGGCCTCGCTCTGAAATGGGTCTGGCACAAACGGCGCATCATCGGGCCTCCCGATCCTGGCAAAAACGCTCTTCAGGACCGGCTCCGCATCCGCCCTCATCCGGGGAAGATCATGATGCCCGGGGGCCTTCTGATGCCTTCTTTTTGGTGTGCTGCGGGGATAGTGATGCTTCATTCAGCCGTCTCCCGGTTCAGCGGTCCGCGCTGGTCGGATCGGGAGGCATGAGCGTCGAAAGGCGGGAAGAAAGGGACCCGGCGAGCCGCTCGAGCAGGCTTGTGTCAAGGTCCGGTTCGTAGCGCGTGTGGGCCGCATCCCCGTGGTTGATGCTGCCGATGATGCGCCCGTTCAGCGAAATCGGAACAACGGCAATGGATTTGATGAAATATTTCTTGTTTTTCGGAAAAAGCCGGTAGAAAGGCCGAAGATCCCGGTTTGCCAGGACCGGCTTTGCCCCGGTGACGAGGCCCAGGAATGCCGCCTCGTCGATGAGGTTCACGTGATCCTTCAGCAGGGCGGATGATTCCAGCGACCGGATCAGCCGGGCAGTTTCCGGCCGGCGAATGATGGATATCCACACGAAGGGGATCGCGAATTCTTCCCGAAGACGGGGAATCAGTTTCTCGAACAGGTCTCCGGGGTCGGTGAAAGCGGTCAGGGATTTTTCGATTGCGTAAAATTTTTCCGAAATCTCTTTGTTCTTCCTTATGGTTTCGGAAATCTCGTCCATCTGGGGCTCACGGCCTGAACTCGGCGACGAGAATGGTGTGGTCGGATGGCTTTTCCGAGTTCCGGGGCTGCATGTCGATGTGGCAGCCGATGGATTTTTCAGCCAACGGCGTCGTGGCGAGGATATGGTCGATACGCCAGCCCAGTCCGCGCTTTACCGAGTTGGGCACCCGGTAATCGAAAAAGGTGTAATTTTTTGCCTCCCCCGGATGGTGTTTGCGAAAGATGTCCGTCAGTCCCCAGGATTTGACGCCTGCGAAGGCATCCCACACTTCCGGTGTGAAGCAGACATGTCCAAGCAGCCGCTTCGGGTCGTGCACGTCGATGTTTTCCGGGGCGACATTCAGGTCGCCGAGCCAGATCACCGGCCTGGCCGGAGAAGCGTGCTTTTCCAGGAAATTCCGGAATCGGCCGAACCATTGAAGCTTGTAGGCGAACTGCGGCAGCTCGCGGTCGCGGCCCTGCGGGACGTAGGTGTTGAGCAGCGTGATGCCCGCCAGTTCGACCAGGATCAGGCGGTCGGCGTCGTCCGGGCCCTGCCCGTCGTTCAGGCCGAAGGAAATCCGCTCCGGCTTTCGCAGGGAGGCCACGGCAACGCCGTTGTACTGTTTTTCTCCACGGAAGACGACGTGATAGCCGGCCTCTTCGAATTCAGCCGCCGGGAACCGGGCATCATCGACCTTGGTTTCCTGCATGCACAGAACATCGGGGCGATTTTCCTTGAGCCAGGGGATGATGATGTGGAGGCGGGAGCGGATGGAGTTCACATTGTAGGTCGCGGCCTTGAATGTGTTCATGAGAAGGTTCCTGCCCGTTATGTTATTTCCGAATTGTGCGTTTCACGGTCTGTGACGTTTGCGTTTTTTTCAGCAGGCTCCCCGATATCACGATCATGCCGGATATTCAAGTGATCGATCCGGAAAGGGATCATCCCCTTTTCCGTTTGTCGCTTCTCTCCAGAAGAAAGGCCACGATCCGGCTGTAGTAGTCCTTCAAAATCCTCTGTGAGCGGAAAAGGGCCATGTGCCCGCCATCGCAGGTCATGGTCAGTTTGTCCTCCGGCGCCACGGAATCGAGCAGGTCCATGTGGCCCGTGGCCTGACCTGGCGGGCAGATCTGGTCCGCGGTCCCGCCCAGCGCCCAGATCGGCACGGAGGCTGGATAGTCCTGGATGCCGATTTTTCGTCCGCCGATTTCCAGCGTGCCATGAATCAGTTCGTTGCGGATGAAGATCTTTTTGTAGGTGTCCTGAATAAAGCTGACGGGAAAATGAAGGACATAATTATACCACTGGTAAAAGACCTTCTGACGCTCGGCAGCCTCCTGATTGCCATGCCTCAGATCCGACAGCAGGTTGTTGAAATTGGCAAGGTGCTGGTCCATGCCCAGCAGGTAAAATCCGAGAACGTGAATGCGCCCGTCGAAGCATTTCCTGCCCACGCCGACATGCTCGTCCGAGACGGTGTGGCAAAACAGGGAGATCAGTTTGTCGATGTAATCCTCTCCCATAACTCTGGCAAAATCGGTCAGGTAGCCGTGTTCGGCCTCCGTGTGCATGGGAGATCCGGCAGAGCCGAAGGTCTTTCCCAGATCCGGATTCAGGATCAGGGTCATCATCAGGAGCGGTCCGGGCTGGCAGATTGCAACCAGGTGGGCGGGATGGCCGGTCAGTTTCCGGACGTGTTCCAGGACCTGACGGTACTGTTCGATCTGGTTTTCGAAATCCTCGTGATGCCGCTTCCCGTCGACGAAAAGCGGGATGTCTTCGGCGCATTTCTGCTCCACCACCGCCATCCGGGTCAGGCCCTGGTCCCGCATGTAAATGGCGGTCTGCTCGGCAATGTTGGAATGATGACCGGCTCGCGGGGCGAAAACGACTGTGTAGTTCTGCACGCTGTGCGGAGCCTTGGCGGAGATGTCGATCAGCTTGAGGCTTGGCAGATCGAGCAGCACATGCCGGGATGCATCTCGGATCGACCAGTCCTGGCAGGGCACCTCTTCGGTGAAGAGCTTGATGAATTCGAGTTCGCCCTGCCGCTCCTGATGGAAACGGTCAAAATTGGTAGTGATGCTCTCTTTCGTGTGTTTCAGCAATCTGTCCGCACTCTCCTGGCAGATGTCCAGGAATTTGGAAATGCCGTTATGCGAAAGCGGGCCGGCCCACGGCAGGAGCTGGTGCGTCGTGTTCCATGCCGCGTCGTTGATGTTTTTCATCATGTCGATTTCATAGGTTATCAACTGGTCGCTGAGTTCGACCCAGGTGTCGGTTGCTTTGATGGGAACCTTCACCAGTTCCATTCCGCTCAGGATCGGCGTAATGGCGCTCATGAATGATGCTGGCATAATGAGGAGAAGCCTTTCTTGAATATTCCTTTTTCGTTTCTTGTTCAGAGCGGCTTATATAGTCATCCCCGGTCCGTTTGTCAAGGTCCTAAAGGGGTTAAAATACCAGAATATCAGTAAATTCAACCTTCTGAACCCTGAAAGTGCGGGCCCTCGTGAAAATGATTGCTTTTTCAGTTCTGTTTGTGGCAGATAAACACCGTTTTTCAAATCATTTTAAGGACAAGAAGCGTTCCATGCGGACAATGAATGGCAGGCTGCTCGCTGTTGCGGGAGTCGGTGTCGTGATCTCGCTTTTCGTCTTTGCAGGCGTTTTAATGGCGAAAAGCACGCTGTCTCCCCTTACGGCACAGATCGAGAAGCGTTTTGATACAGTGGATGCCGATTCCCGGATGTCCTGCGGAGAGCGTTTCATCTATGCGCCCTCGGCGCTCCGGGAGCTTTACCGGGACAGGCATTTTCAACCGGCCTGGATCGATGACGGGGGACCCTTGCCTCATGTCGAATCCTTCCTGCAAGCGGTCCGCGAGGCTGAACATGAAGGCCTGAGGCCGGAAGATTACCACCTCGATCACATTTCCTCGCTGGTTTCGGAATGGCAGAACCGCATTGCGAGGAAAGAGAGATTCCCCCTTGCCGGACGGATCGACCTGGAACTGCTGCTGACGGATGCCTTTGTCCTGTACGGGCACCACCTGTTGAACGGACGCGTCGATCCGGAAAGGCTTTATCCGGACTGGCTTGCCTATCAGAAAGATGCCTCGCTTCTCGATATTGTGGCCGAGGCCGTCGAATCCGGCCATGTCGAGGACGCCCTGCAGCGTCTGACCCCCCGTGACCCCCTTTACACGGAACTGAAAAAAAAGCTTGCTGTTTACCGGCAACTGTCGAGGGAAGGCGGCTGGCCTGTCGTTCCTCATCCCCGCTCGTTGAAGGGCAGGAAGGATTATGGCCGGTACCTGTCCCTGCTGCGGAAGCGACTTGAATTGTCCGGCGATCTTGAAATGACCGGACATTCCCATCCCCGTTCCCAGGAGGAATCCCTGAAAAAGGCGATTCAGAAATTTCAGAAGAGGCAGGGTTTGAAAACAGACGGGTTCGTCAACACGGCCACGCTGAAAGAGCTGAATGTTCCGGTGGAAACGCGGATCGGGCAGATCGCCATCAACATGGAGAGGCTGCGCTGGCTTCCCGAAGAGAACGGGAGTCGATACATTCTCGTGAACATTGCAGATTTTGATCTGGAAGTTATGGAAGCCGGCCGGGTCGTCATGAATATGCCGATCGTGGTGGGGAAGCAGAATCAGCGTACCGCGGTTTTCAGCGGCAAGATGACCTATATCGAGCTGAATCCCTACTGGAACATTCCCCAGTCCATTGCCGTCAAGGAGATTCTGCCCAGCGTCAAAAAGGACATAACCTACCTGGACCGCAAGAGAATCAAGGTCATCGAGTACTGGCAGCGCCAGGAGCGGCTTGTGAATCCGGCTAAGGTCAACTGGTCCCGTCTGAACGAGGAAAACCTGAGATACTATTTTCGGCAGGATTACGGGCCGGGAAATGCCCTCGGCCGCGTAAAATTCATGTTTCCCAACAAATTCGACATCTACCTCCACGACACGCCGGAGCGCCATCTTTTCAAGAGAACCAGGCGGACTTTCAGCCACGGCTGCATTCGCATCGCCAGGCCCGTCGCTCTGGCCGAGTACCTGCTGAAAGAGGATCTGCGCTGGGACCGCCAGAAAATCCTGGCCGAAATCGGAAAGGGGAAAAGGCAGATCCTGAGACTGAAGGAGCCGATCGACGTTCACATTCTCTATTTGACGGCCTGGGTGGATCGGCACGGAGAGATGCAGTTCCGTCCGGACATTTACGAGGGGGATGCCGTGCTGACGCAGGCCATGCGGGAAAAGCCCGCATCGCTCCTGCCTGAGGATCTTGATCCACAACGGGATGTTCCGGGGTTTCAATAGCGGGAAAGGATGCTTTTTCAAAAAATCCGGATGATTGTTGTAAATTGTTGTTGATTGGGATATAGACAGAATCTGCAGATGGTTGACGAAAAATCCGGGAAAGATGAAGAAGGAGGCAGTCCATATGCGGAAAATATCGATGTCATATATGATTTTGTTTGTGGCGCTGGCATTTTCCAGTTTCGGCTGTGCCGGCCTGCTGGCCGGAAAATACGGCTCCATCGTGCCGGACGGCTCCGCGACGACGGCCTTTGAATCTTTTCAGCTCGATGCCGGGCTCAACTACTATGTGAGCGGGGCAGACGAATATCCCAACGCGCTTCTGGGCATGAACAAGGACTATGTCCTGGATTCGACCCTATGGAAGCGGATCGACCCCACACCGGCGCGTTTTCGGGACCTCGTTTTGCAGATGCAGACCCGGGCCTGGCAGGTTGGTCAACGGCAGTATGGATTTGCCGTTGTCGACGATCAGGGACGCCGGATCGGGATCTGGTACTCGATCCTCCCGGCTCGGACGCTGGTTGTGATGAAAGGGGATCGGCATGTGGAGGTCTACACGCCCGATATCGACACGTATTTGAGATACGAGAACAGCAAGGACTGACGGGGCAGGTTGCTGCCCCGGAATGTCTTCTGATTTTATCAACCAGGAGGACGGGATGAAGGCATTGGTTGCATACTACACGCAAACAGGCAATACGGAAAAGGTGGCAAAGGCAATCTTCGAGGCGCTTCCTGTGGACAAGGAGCTGTTGCCGATCCGGGATGTAAAAAACACAGCGGGATACGATCTGATCTTCTGCGGATTTCCGGTTCAGGTCCACAGCGTACCCGGCGAAGCGCAGCCGTTCATCAAGGCGCTGCAGGAAAATCAGAAAGTGGCCTTTTTCTCGACCCACGGCTCCCTTCGCGGCGGGCAGCTTCCGAAGCAGGCATTTGAAAATGCGATCGGTTTGGCCGCCGGGGCCAAGGTGATCGGGCACTTCGGATGCAGGGGCAAGGTGGATCCGAAGGTTATCGAATTCCTGATGAAGAAGCCGGAAAACAGGGCCTGGGCGGAAGAGGCGCAGGGCGCCGCCGGGCACCCGGACAAGGCCGATCTTGACGATGCGAGGGATTTTGCGCTGCAGATGTTGAAGAGGGTTTCGTCGAAAGCGATTTGAGGAAAGAGACTGCGGACAAGAAAAAGGGCGGGTGTTGTACCCCGCCCTTTTTCTTGTGATTCGAACTCTGGCCCGGTGAGGGCGATCAGATCAGTTCCTTTAATTTCTTCAGGGCGTTAGCCAGCTTTTCCGGTTTCGGCCCGCCCGCCTGCGCCATGTCCGGACGGCCGCCGCCGCTTCCCCCGACGATCGGGGCGATTTCCTTGATGATGTTCCCCGCGTGGTATCTGTCGGCAAGGTCCTTGGTGACCAGGCACAGGAGCATGGCCTTGTCGCCGGCCTTGCTGCCGATCAGGATGATGCCCGACTGGATTTTGTCCCGCAGCTTGTCGCCGAAGTCGCGCAGGGTCTTGACATCGGAGGCATCCACTTGCGTGGCCAGGATACGGATTCCTTTGATTTCCTTGACCTTCTTGAACAGATCGGACAGGTCCTTCGCGGCCAGCCTGCTTTTCAGGGCCTCGATCTCCTTTTCCAGATCCTTCTGGTGTTTCTGGATTTTATCGATCCGTTCGGACAGTTCCAGTGGGTTGACCCTTAAAAGGGCTGCCGATTTTTTCAACTCTGCCTCGACCTTCTTGAAGTATTTGAGCGCTTCCTCGCCGGTGACTGCCTCGATGCGCCGCACACCGGCCGCGACGGCCGATTCGCTGACCACCTTCAACGCCCCGATGTCGCCGGTGCGCTCCACATGGGTGCCCCCGCAGAGCTCCATGCTGTGATCGCCCATCCGGACCAGCCGCACGACGTCGCCGTACTTTTCGTCGAACACCGCGGCCGCCCCCGTCTTCATCGCCTCTTCCTTGGGCAAAAGACGGGTTTCCACGGCTGCGTTTTCGCGGATGATCGCATTGGCGATGGTTTCGATCCGGTCCATTTCCGCATCTTCAATTTTTGAGAAATGGGTGAAGTCGAAGCGAAGACGTTCCGGATTGACCAAAGAGCCGGACTGCTTGACGTGGTCTCCGAGGACCCTTTTCAGGGCGGCGTTCAGGACGTGCGTGCCGGAGTGATGGGCCTCCGTCGCCCGACGGACGGGGCGGTCCACCTTCATCTCCGCCCGGTTGCCGACCTTCAGCGTCCCCTGCTTCAGCTTTCCGATGTGTGTGATCAGGTTGTCCAGGGGCCACTGGGTGTCCCAGACCTCGAAACGGAAGCCTTCCCCTTCGATCACGCCGGTGTCCCCCACCTGGCCGCCTTTTTCGCCGTAGAAGGGCGTCTCCTCCACAAAGATTTCCGCATTCTCCCCTTCCGACAGCGTGTCCACGGCTTCGTCCTTCTTCAGGATGGCCGAGATGCGGGAGACGGATTCGGTCACACCGTGGTATCCGATGAATGCCGTTGCGACCCCCTTGACGGACAGCTTCATGTAACTGTCGGCAATGGCCTGCTCGCCGCTTCCCTTCCAGGATTCCCGGGCCCGTTCGCGCTGGGCCTCCATGGCCTTTTCAAAGCCATCGTTGTCCAGAGTCAAACCGTCTTTCCGCACGATGTCCGCCGTCAGGTCCACCGGGAACCCGAAGGTGTCGTAGAGCTTGAACACCACCTCGCCGGGCACGACGGTCCCGCCCGCCCTTTTCAAGGCTTCCACCTCGTCGCCGAGGATCCGAAGCCCGGAATCGAGGGTTTCGATGAAGCGCTGCTCCTCGTTGACAACCACTTTCCGAATATAGGATTCCTTGTCGATCAGGTCCGGGTAGGCGTCCTTCATGGCTTCGACCACGACGGAGACCACTTCGTTCAGAAAGGGCTTTTCCAGCCCCAGCATCTTGCCGTGGCGCGCCGCCCGGCGGAGGATGCGCCTCAGGACATAGCCGCGCCCCTCGTTGCTTGGGAGGCAACCGTCGCCGATCAGAAAGGTCACGGCCCGGCTGTGGTCGGCGATGACGCGCATGGAGACGTCGCTGTCCGCGGATGCTCCGTAGGCTTTCCCGCTGATTTTGGACACGAAACGGATGATGGGTGTAAAGAGATCGGAGTCGTAGTTGCTGCTGACCCCCTGGATGACGGCGGCCAGACGCTCCAGACCCATGCCCGTGTCGATGTTGGGCTTCGGCAGGGGCGTGAAGTTTCCGTCCTTGTCCCGGTCGAACTGGGTGAAGACGTGGTTCCACAGTTCCAGATGGCGGTCGCAGTCGCACTCGACGCTGCATTCCGGGCGGCCGCAGCCCACCCCCGGGCCCTGATCGTAGAGAATTTCCGAACAGGGACCACAGGGGCCTGTTTCGCCCATCATCCAGAAATTGCTGTCCATGCCCATTCGGACGATCCGCTCCGCCGGGACGCCCATCTGTTTGTTCCAGATTTCGAAGGCCTCGTCGTCATCCTTGTAGATGGTGATCCAGAGTTTGTCCTTGGGGAGCCCCATCTTTTCCGTCAGGAATTCCCAGCCCCAGGCGATGGATTCCTTTTTGAAATAGTCGCCGAAGGAGAAGTTTCCCAGCATCTCGAAGAACGTGTGGTGACGGGCGGTGTATCCGACGTTTTCCAGGTCGTTGTGCTTGCCTCCGGCCCGGACGGATTTCTGTGAACTGGCCGCACGGGTGTACCCCCGGTCTTCCAGGCCGAGAAAGCAGTTCTTGAACTGCACCATGCCTGAGTTGGTGAAGAGAAGCGTGGGGTCATCCTTTGGAATGAGCCCCGAACTGGCGACGATCGTATGTCCGTGCTCCTCGAAATATTTCAAGAATTTTTCCCTGATCTCACTGCCTGTCATCATGCCGATGTCCCTCCTCTGCCCCTCGAATCGTTTCAAATATCAGGTCCGGCGCAAATCCCCTGCCCAGCAGGTACTGCGCCAGAGATCGCCTCTCACGGACGTCCGGCTGCCCGCCTTTCAATTTTCTGAAAATCAGCTTTGCCAAGGCCTCGCTTTCCGGGAATTCCCCGCGGATCTCGGCGATCGCCCGTTCGCCCAGGTCTTTTGAGATTCCTTTTTTCCGCAGGCTGGCCTCGATCAGGCAGTTGCCGGAAAGTTTGTCGACAGCGAGATGGCGGACCCACTGCCGGGAAAACGCCTCGTCATCCAGATAGTTCAGTTCGAAAAGCCTGGACACGACGCGGTCGATCAAGCCGCCCTCAAATTTTTTTTCCCTCAGCTTGTCGCGAAGCTCCTTTTCGCTCCTGGCCCGCCGCGCCAGGAGGCGGAAGGCTTTCTTTTTTGCCTTCTCAAAGTCCGGATCGTCGTCCATCAGGCTTTCTCTTTCGGCTCGGCCCGGACCAGACCCAGCTTCTCCCGAACGGCCGCTTCGATTTCCTTCAGGGTGTCCCGATTTTCCTTGAGGAATGCCCGGGTGTTGTCCCGGCCCTGGCCGAGGCGCTCGCCCTTGTAGGAATACCAGGCGCCGCTCTTTTCGAGGATGCCATTCTCCGCCGCCAGGTCGAGGATGTCCCCTTCACGGGAGATCCCTTCCCCGAAGATGATGTCGAACTCCGTTTCCCGGAACGGAGGCGCCACCTTGTTCTTGACGACCTTGACCCGGGTCCGCATACCGATGACATCCTGCCCCTGTTTGAGGGCCGTCACCTTCCGAATGTCAAGCCTCATGGAGGAGTAGAATTTCAGCGCGTTTCCGCCCGTCGTGGTTTCGGGATTTCCGAAGAACACCCCAATCTTCATTCGAAGCTGGTTGATGAAGATGACCGTCGTCCTGGATTTGCTGATGCTTCCCGTCAGCTTGCGGAGCGCCTGTGACATGAGGCGCGCCTGAAGGCCCATCTGGGCGTCGCCCATCTCCCCCTCCAACTCGGCCTTGGGCACGAGGGCCGCGACGGAGTCGACGACCAGGACGTCCAGGGCGCCGCTGCGAACGAGGGTTTCGGCGATTTCGAGGGCCTGCTCGCCGCTGTCGGGCTGTGAGATCAGCAGGTCGTCGGTATTGACGCCGATCTTGCGGGCGTAGGACACATCGAGGGCGTGCTCGGCGTCGATGAAGGCTGCCAGGCCGTTCTGTTTCTGCGCCTCGGCCACGATGTGCAGGGCAAGGGTCGTTTTTCCGCCTGATTCGGGGCCGAAAATCTCGATCACCCGTCCCCGGGGAATGCCGCCCACGCCGAGTGCGGCATCGAGCCCGATGGCGCCCGTCGGGATTACGGGGATGTCGGCGACCTTGTCGCCGCCGCCCAGCCTCATGATGGAGCCCTTGCCAAACTGGCGTTCGATCTGGGTAATGGCCAGATCCACCGCCTTTGTCCGATCCATATCCGATGCCATTGTGACCTCCCTGATTTTTCTATTTTGATCCCTGAAACGGAAAATCGGCCAATACGGTGTAGATGGTCCCCCGCGGCGTCAGATCGCTCTTGAACAGGGTCAGCCCCTTCGCCTCGAAAGACCCAGCCGATTCAGTCCCTTTTTCGGCAAGCATCCTGTCGATCCCGGCCAGCCCCTGGGGAGATTTGATCCGGGCGAGGGTGAGGTGCGCCCGGAACGGCCGCTCCTCTTTTTTGAACCCGCGTGCCTCGAGTTCACCGTCGATGGCCTGCTGCAGGCCGATGAGTTTCGCCGTCTCTCCGCCCACGCCGATCCACAGAACCCGAGGCCGCCGGGCGTTCGGGAAAACGCCGAGCCTCTGAATGTCCAGTTTCAATGCCGGGGCTGCCGCGGTGTGTCCGGCGACGATCCCGGAAATCGTCCCGATATCCTCTCTATCAATATCGCCGAAAAATTTCAATGTCAGGTGAATGCCCTGCGGCCGGACCCAACTGATCGAGCCGTGGATGCTCTTTTTCAGCGCATCCTGGATGGCGGCGATTTTCCGGATCACCCCTTCAGGGGGATCGATCGCCAGGAACGTGCGGACTTTTTCGCCTTCAGCCATCGTCCCGCTCCCCGTCCAGGTGGCGCTTCAGCATCAGCAGCGCCGCCTGGGACGAGATGATCTTGTTGCGGCGGCGGTCCCACCGGAACGCGTGGCGGCGGCAAAGGGTTTCTGTCCCGTCGGCCAGCGCAATGTAAACCGTGCCCACCGGTTTCTGGTCCGATCCCCCCGTCGGGCCGGCAATCCCGGTAATGGCCAGCCCCAGGTTGGTTCGGGCAAGCCTTCGGACACCTTCGGCCATGGATCGGGCGGTCTGCTCGCTCACCGCGCCGTGAATTTCGATCATGTCCGCGGGAACCCCCAGCAGTTCCGTTTTCGCGGAATTGCTGTAAGTGATCACGCTCCGCTCGAGAAAGGCCGAACTGCCGGGAATGTCCGTCAGGCGGTCCGTGACCAGGCCGCCCGTGCAGGACTCCGCCACCGCCAGCGTCTGGCCCCTTTCGATCAGGGATTTCGCCACGAGCCCTTCGAGGGTTTCGCTGTCGTAGGCAAAGATGTGCTTTTTCAGCCTTCGAATGACGGCTTCCCTTGCCTCTTCGACCCTTGCCGTCGCCAGGGACTCATCAGCGTCGCTTGCCGTGAGGACGATGTGGTTCTCCGGAAAGTTCGGGTAAAAGCCGATGCCGACGCCGGTATGGGCCGGATCCAGGTCCGCCAGTTCCTGGTCGACGGCCGCCTCGGAAAGGCCGAATGTCTTAATCGTCCGCACGGCCACATGCCGGGCCGCTTCCGGGAATTCCCGGTGCAGGATCGGGAGCACCCCTTCGGGCAGCATCTTCCGGACTTCCCGGGGCACGCCGGGGATGACGGCAATCACCTTTCCCTTCTGCTTCAGGGCGAAACCGGCTGCCGTCCCGACCGGATTGGGGATCAACTCCGCCCCTTCGGGAAAGTCCGCCTGTTTGGCGTTGTTTTCCGTCCAGTTCAGGCGGTATTTTTCGAAGATTCCCCGAATGTGTTGAAGGACGGCTTCGTTCCGGCAAAGCGGCAGCCCGAAGGCGCGGGCAATCGCTGCGGTCGTGATGTCGTCGGCCGTGGGTCCGAGACCCCCTGTGACGACGACCGCATCGCTCTGGGCCAGAACGTACCCGAGCGCCTGCTTGATGAGGAGTTCGTCATCGCCGACGGACATCATCAGGCGCACCTGCCATCCCTGCGTGCTGAAGACACGGGCCATCATGGACGAGTTGGTGTCCTGTGTCCGGCCGCTGGTCAACTCGTTGCCGATGGTGAGAATGCCGATTTTCATGGGTCTGTTTTCACTTTGTATTTCTATATTTTCCAGAATTTCAGAAGGATCAGCAGGGATAGGTTCGCGTATATTCCCGCCGCCACATCATCCAGGACGATCCCGTAGCCCCCCGGAAGCCGGTTTTGAAAGAAGCGGGCGGGAAAGGGCTTGAGGATGTCGAACAATCGGAAGAGAACAAAGCCCAGCAGGATGTGCCAGCCGGTCGGGGCCACCAGAAACATGGTCCACATGAAGCCGGCAATCTCGTCAATCACGATCTGAGGAGCGTCCTTTTTTCGAAAGATCTTTTCCGCTTCCTGCGATGCGTAAACGGCCAGGAAGGTCAGGGCCAGCGCCGACAGCAGGTAGAGGGGCCAGGAAAGGGGGGAAAAGATCAGGTAGACCGGTATCGCGACAAGGGTACCCGCCGTTCCCGGGGCAAAAGGCGCGAGGCCGCTGCCGAAAGCAGTGGCCAGGGCCTTGATGAATTTTTCGTTCAGAAACACCTCACTTGAGGCCCACAGGGCGGCGATGATCCTCTAACCATTGGCAATTTACATGCTTGTCCCGACGATGTCAATGATTTTGATTGGCTTGACCGCCTCTGCCACCAAAGGATCAGCCTGAAAATAGAACAATCGTTCTATTTTGTCAACAAAAAATTGCACGCTAAAAAAATTGCAGACAGTCATCCTGAGCTGTAAAGAAGCCTCTTTTCCCGTGAACACCGGTAAGCGCCACAATCCGGAGCCCGGTTCTGCAAAAGCGGGAGGCACTGCGGCAGACCATGCCTTGACTTAATTCTATTGACATGTCAGCGCCATTTTTCTATTGTGTCTTCATCCTGCCTTGAGATGAGCGGGACAATGCGGAAGCGCGCCGGATCAGGAGGTTCAAAGCAATGAGTCACGAAACCGAGGCCTATGTCAAAGGTCAACTCTACAACATTCCTATCGACCGCCTCCTGGCTGATCCCGAACAGCCGCGAAAGCATCTCGACCCCCAGGCGCTGGAAGAACTGACTCAGTCCATTCTCAAATACGGTCTTCTGCAGCCTGTCCTGTTCCGCAGGGACAGCAATAATCGCCTTTTCGTCGTTGCCGGGGAACGTCGCGTCGAGGCCGCCCGCAGGGCAGGCATGAAGACGATTCCCGCCGTCTATGTGGAAGGAAAACCGGCCGAGCTGTCCCTGATCGAAAATCTTGTCCGCCAGAACCTGACGGCGATGGAAGAGGCGGAAGCGCTGCAAAGGCTGATTGAGGATCTGGGATACACACAGGACGAACTGGCCTCCATCTTCAGCAGATCGAAGGCCACGATCTCGGAAACGCTCTCCCTCAACCGTCTGCCCCGGCCGGTCCGGGATGAATGCCGGAATGACCCGACCATCCCGAAACGAGAGCTGATCGTGATTGCGCGGAGCAAGCAGCAGCGGAGCATGGTATCGCTTTTCAGGAAGTACCGGGAACGGCAGCTTGACCGGGAAAGGCCGATAAAGAGAAAGCCACGGGTTCAGAAAACAAGGCATCAGGAGATCGCTTATTTTGAGGCGGTTTGGGCAAAGATCGCCGCCATCGATCTGGCGGGTTGCAGCCCGGAAGAGGAAATATCCCTTGTGAAGATCCTCGAATTGCTCAAGGGCGCCATCGAGGAAAAACTGGCCGACCTGAATGCCGCCGCCGCACCTGCGGCAGATTCGGGCGGACATCCTTCTCCCGAAAGGCCTTCCTGATCAGACAGCGGCCGGAATGGCGGGTCAATTTGTTGAGAAAATCAAAAAAGATTAATGTATATCTTTATTATATCAAGGGCATAAATTAGTTCGGCGCGTCGAACGGGTCACGGTTGAAAAATTATTCTGTGGATCTCCGGATGCGATCGTGAACTGAATGTTCAAGGCAAGCTGCGAAGGAAGAAGGAGAAGTCCATGTCGGTTCAGCGCGTCCTCGGACCGGAACTGAAGCAAAAGTACGACTCGCTGCGGGATGTCATCCAGCGATGCCTGTCTCTGACGGAAAAGTGCTCTGAAGCAGGGGCCTCGACGATCCTGAGGGACCGGCTGGCGCTTCTGGAGTCGGCGGCCCTCTTCGTGATTGTCGGCGAGGTGAAGTCCGGAAAGAGCAGCTTTATCAATGCCCTTCTCGGAGAGGATGTCTGCGAGGTTGCACCAGACCCCTGCACGGCCGGAATTCAGGAACTGGTCTATGGCGAAGAGCGGTCGAAGACAACGCTGGGCGATCAGTGGGAGCGTGTGCGCCTGCCCAGGCCGGTTCTCCGGGACATCACAATTGTCGATACGCCGGGAACGAACTCCATCATTCGCAATCATCAGACGATCACGGAAAACTATATCCCGAAGAGCGACCTTGTCGTTTTCGTTTTTCCGGCCAAGAACCCCCACACAGCCACTGCCTGGGATCTCCTGTCGCTCGTGCGAAAGGACTGGCACCGGAAAACCGTTTTCGTGTTGCAGCAGGCGGACCTTGCCAGCCAGCGAGAGCTTTCCGTCAATCAGGAAAGTGTGAGGCAGTATGCGCACGAGCGAAACGTTCAGAATCCTGTCCTGTTCACCCTGTCCGCCAAGCGTGAACTGGAGGGGGCCTCGGACAGCGGTTTTGCGGAGTTCCGGGAATTTTTGAGAAGCGCCGTTGAGAGCGGAGAGGTCTGGCGGATGAAGGTGGAGGGATCGCGGGACACGGTCAGGAAGATCGCCGGAGACCTGCTTGCCAAACTCAGCAATGAGAAAGCGGCCCTCGTGGAGGACAGAGCCTTTTACCAGGATTTGCTGGCAAGGGTGGAGGGAAGACGGGAGAAGGCCCAGTCGCTCAGGCGATTGGTCGTGGACAGCCTCGGCCTTTCATACGACCGCCTTGCTTCCAGGCTGGAGGATGATTTCCGGGAAGGATTGGAAGTCGGGACGATCCTGCGCCGCTCCATCCCCTTCCTTCGCGACAAGGATGTGAAAACCTGGATCAGGGAAACCCAGGAAAAATTCGAGAAAACGGCAAAGGAGGAAATCGAGGCCGAGTCCTCCCGTGTTTCGAAAGACCTGTCGGACGAGATGAAAGTCATGCTCGATGATCTGGCCGCGGCGATTGCGCATCGGCAGGAGCGTCAACAGAAGGGGGGCCATCCCGTAGCTTCGGACCGCATCGACATTCTCGAACGGCTGCGGAACCAGCTTCGGGATCTCCGCATTTCGGACATCGTCGACGAAAAGGGAATTCAAGGATCCGATCTGGGAAAACTCACACTGGCCGGTGGGGGCATCGCGGCCCTCGGCGCGGTCATTGCGATGGCGACACATCTCATCGCCTTTGACATCACGGGCGGCATCCTGGCGGCAGTCGGCGCCGGCCTCGTGGCCGTGACGCTGCTCTGGAGGCGTTCCGCAATCATGAATGACTTTTCGCAGAAGATGAATAAATCGCGGGATGAGTTCCGGGCCCGGCTGGATCAGGAGATCTCGCAGATCTTTGAACGCCTCTTTCTCGAGATCCGGCATGACCTGAACGAACCCTTGTCGCGACTCGATGAGGAGGCTGCCCGCATTGCATCCCTCGCGGAGGAAGCGCGCCTTCTCAGCGTGTCGGCAGAATCACTTTGATCCTGTCTGCAACGTAGGAGCCGGATCGGGTCCAACATTTTGCCGTTGTCGATGAGCGTGTGATGTGTTGCAATATTGACACGATCATGTGGCATTTATGCCATCTTTTTGACTCCGAATGATTTCGGTCGGCGGGATTGCAGCATGAAGGTTGTCAGCATTTCCCTTCGCGGGTTTCGGTACCTCTGGGCCATGCCGTGGTCGCTGGTGGGGCTGATGGCTGCGCTCGTTGCAATCCCCTTCGGCGCGACTGCCCGCATCGGCGGGGGAACTCTCGAAGTTTCCGGCGGCAGGCTCGGTGAATGGGTGACCCGCCTTCCCTTCTCCTTTCAACTTTGCGCCATCACCTTCGGCCACGTCATCCTCGGCATCGACCAGGCTGCACTCTCCTCCTGCCGTTCACACGAGCGCGTTCATGTGCGCCAGTACGAGCGGTGGGGCATCCTGTTCATCCCGCTTTACTGCGGCTCCAGCATCCTGCAGCTTCTTCGCGGCCGTGATCCATACCTCGAGAATCGTTTTGAGCGAGAGGCCCATTCACATTGAACCGCTTGCAAGGGACTCCCCATGAAATTGGACCAGGCTGATTTGGCGGATTTGAAAAGGGCTAGGGCGCTGCTTGAAAACCCGGGCATAGCCGCAAAGATCACCAATGCGTTGGGCATGCCCATCGAAAAGGGGTTCAAACTGCTGCCCGGAAACTGGAAGGAAAAGGTGGGTGAGATCACGCAGGCCGCACTGAACAAGGCGGTGCACGCGGCAGTCAACACGATGAAGGATGTTCCGGGAGAGGGATCATCCGACATGCTCCATAAAATCGCGGTCGCGGCGACGGGCGGCATCGGGGGGTTCTTCGGTCTGCCTGCCCTGGCAGCCGAACTGCCGATATCGACGGCAATCATGCTGCGCTCCATCGCCGATATCGCGAGGAGCGAAGGAGAATCCATCAGCGGCATCGATTCCAAAATGGCATGCCTCGAGGTGTTTGCCCTGGGGGGAACAAGCCGGAAGGACGATGCCTCCGAAACCGGGTACTTTGCTGTTCGAGCCGCGTTGGCACAGTCCATCACGGATGCCGCCCGGCATATTGCGGAAAGGGGCCTGGCCGGCAGGGGGAGTCCCGCACTTCTTCGCCTGATCGTCCAGATCGCGGAAAGATTTGGCATCCAGGTGTCCGAAAAGGCGGCGGCACAGGCGGTGCCGGCAATCGGGGCGGCGGGAGGCGCCCTGATCAATACGCTCTTTATCGATCACTTCCAGGACAGGGCGCGCGGTCATTTCATTGTCAGGCGCCTTGAGAGAAAGTACGGAACGGAAATCGTCAGGTCAGCGTTCAACAGCCTCTGATTAGACATGCGAATGCATCGTTTCCGAGGGGGGTCAAATGTGGACTGCATTAAGGTGAATCGCCCGCGGATCCAGGCAGGACGGTTCAGTATGAGAACAAAGGATAAAGGAGTCATGAGGAAACTTTCCGTGCCGGGCATCCTTCTCATGGCAATCCTGCTCGTTTCCTGCGCGGGTTTACTGAGATACGATGTCCAGAAGTTCTATGCCGGTCCGCCGCTGCCGCGGGAACAAATAGCCATACTGATCACATCCGAAAATGTCAGGATCAGCCGGATCAACGCGGCAAGCGGGGGACTGAGCAACTTCGTTGCGATTTCGTCCCTGATGGAGCTTCTGCCGGGACGCTATCTCATTGAAGCGAATTATGATGATACGGGGACGTACTTCCGAACCTACTCCTCAGCACCCGTAAAGATGGAAGTGGATGTAAAGCCCGGGCGCATCTACGAGGTGCATGCGATCAAACCCGAGAGGGGAACCTGGTATCCCGACATGCGGGATGTTACGGGCCAGAAATGGTTTGAGGAAGTGGCCCTTACCAACCGGGCGAGACGATGGGAACGGGAGCGCTCTTCAAATTCGAAAATTGCGTTCCTGGAAAGCTTTGATCGGGGCGACCGCGGCTGGACGGTTCATGAAAGCCGGGATGTTGACGCCCATTTCTCTTCGGGCCTCTACATACTGAAAACCAAGAACGACCGTTGCGTGACGGAGATCGTTCCGATTCCGATCAGCCTTCCGGAAAATTTTGAAATCGAATTGAAAAGCGCCTGGAATGCCGGGCTTGACAACATTCCTTACGGCCTTGTCATCGGGAGCGGCAGGGAGGATTTCTGCCGGTTTCACATCTCGAAAAACGGATGCGCCAGCGCATCGGCCGTCATCGACGGGAAAATGGTCTCCAAAATGGACTGGACCTGCGGTGGCGCTGCTGTCAAATTCGGTGCGAATATCCGGCAGACCGTGGAGGCAAGGGGCAGGTTTTTTAGGTACTATGTCAATGGGGAATTGGCGGGCAGTCTCTTCCTTTACCCGGAAAGAATGGAATTGAAGGTCATCGGAGTCACGGTCTGCGGTCCCCAGAAGGTTTCCTTCGACGAATTGAAGATCGTGACCTACTGACCGGCCGCTGAGGACTGTCTGAAGTTCCGTGCCGCCCTATCCTCTAAAAATAACTAATAATATTGAAAATATACAAAATATGCGGCCATTGTAAACCAAAAAGGCCGACAATCGGCACATCTTACGGCTGAAAGATCTGAAGTAAAGGAAGGCCGGGCCCTTGGATTCGTGCCGGCAGGGATCCGGCCTTCGCATGATAAAGGCGTTTTCGGTAAGGCGATCAGGTCGCCAGGTTGTAGGCCGCGGGATCAAAAGGCGAACCGGCCGGGAAGACCCGGGCGCCGAGTTCCCGGTCCAGCATGAAGATGCCCTGTCTGCTTTCCCCGACCATCTCCATCTGCCGAAGTATCTTTTCCGCGGTGGCCTCCTCTTCGACCTGCTCTTTCGAAAACCAGCTCAGCAGGGTATCCGAGGAGATGTCGTTCTCTTTTCTGGAGAGCTTCACCAGGTCATGGATCTTGGATGTTATGAATTTCTCGTGCTCCAGCGTATCCTGCCAGACCTCGAGGGGCGATTTCCAGGCGGTTTTGAGCTGCTTCAGGTTTAAAAGGGTCACTGCTTCGCCCCGGTCATGGATGTGGTCAAGGAACTTCATGGCATGGATCGTTTCCTCATGGGCCTGGCACCGCATCCAGTGCGCCATGCCATCCAGGTTCTGGGCATGGAAGTAGGATGCCATCGACAGGTAGATGTAAGCGGACTCCAGTTCGTTTTTGATCTGTTCGTTCATCAGGTCGCGCATCTTTTTCCCGATCATCTTCTCCTCCTGCAAAATTATTAACTGAAGGCGCCCGATTGACGTTTTTGCGGGTCAGGCACATTTCAATTTTCATAAAAATAGTGCCTCCCTCTTTGAAAATCAATGGCTGCTTGAAAAAATGATCGGGCGGAACGGACGCTGTCGTTCGGCCTGTCAGTATGCCTCCGGGTCTTTGGTCACCTCCTCGACGACCAGTTTACCCCGGAAAACACGGTATACCCAGATCTGGTAGGCAATGACCACCGGCACGAAAAGGAGGGCCACGACGGTCATGATTTTCAGCGTGTAGACACTGGAAGAGGCATTGAAAATGGTCAGGCTGTAGGCCGGATCGAGGCTCGATGGGATCAGGTTCGGGTAGAGCCCGATGATTCCCGTAAAGGTCACCGTCAGAATCGCCAGGCAGGAAGCGAAAAAGGAGTGCAGGTAATTGTTCTTGAGCAGGTAAATCCGGATCGCCGCCAGCGACAGGACCGCCACGGCCGGTACAACCAGCCAGATGGGGTTTGCAAGAAAGTTCCGATAGAGATTCGTCTGGAAGGCGGTGTTGACGAGAAACAGCACGGCAACCAGCAGGAGGCCCACCCAGGAATTTTTTGCCAGCGTCGCGGCCCTGGCGCTCAAGGCTCCCAGGGTTTTCATGGCTGTCCAGAGAGCGCCGTGCACGATGAACAGCGTAACGAACAGCAGGCCCGTCAGCAGGCCATAGGGGTTCAGAAGGCCGATCAGGCTGCCGTGATAGCCGGCACGGTCCATCGGCAGTCCCTGAAATATATTGCCGAAGGCCACGCCGAAAAGGAGCGCCGGAATCAGGCTCCCCAGGAAAATGACCCAGTCCCATCCCCGCCTCCAGGCCTCGCCATCCAACTTTCCCCTGAATTCAAAGGCCACTCCCCGCATAATCAGGGCGAAGAGAATGATCAGGAGCGCGGAGTAGAGATAGCTGAACATCGAGGCGTAGACCACCGGAAAAGCGGCAAAAGTGGCGCCGCCGGCCGTGACCAGCCAGACCTCGTTGCCGTCCCAGACCGGGCCGATGCTGTTGATGATCGTCCTTTTCTCCCCGTCTGTCTTTCCCAGGTACGGGTACAGGATCCCGACACCGAAGTCAAATCCGTCGGCCATGAAGTAGACGGCCCAGAGAATGCCCCAGAGGATGAACCAGGTGATTTGGTATTCCATGCTACGCCTCCTTCAAGGGGGTGGGTTTGGATCGGGGACCTTCCAGGGGCCCCTTCCGGGCGTATTTCGCAAGAAGGTAAATGTCCAGAATTCCAAGGAAACTGTAGAAGATCCCGAAGCCGATCAGCGATGCCATGACCTGGGAAGGTTCGATCTGCCGGGAGACGGCATCGGACGTTCTCAGCACCCCGTAGACGATCCAGGGCTGCCTTCCGACTTCCGCCACGATCCAGCCGAGCTGTGCCGCCAGATAGGGCAGGGGGATCGTGTAGAGCAGGATTCGGAGAAACAGGGGGTTCGCCTCCAACCGGCCTTTCCAGGACAGATAGACGGCCAGGGCGGACAGGACCAGGAAGAGCGTCCCCAGCATGACCATGAGCCTGAAGCTCACAAAGACCTCCATGACCGGCGGCCTGTCCTGGGCGGGAAAGGCCTTCAGGCCCTTGACCTCTGCATTGAAATCCCTGTAGGCGAGGTAGCTGGTCACTTTCGGGATGCCGATGAATTCGATGGCGTTGCGCTCATTTTTGACATCGGGCAGGACAATCAGGTAGAGCGGCACGCCCCGTTCAGTTTCCCAGACCGATTCCATCGCGGCCAGCTTGGTCGGCTGGGTTTTGGCGACCTCGGCGGCGTGGAAATCGCCGATGCCGAAAATCAAAAGGGAGCTGGCCAGGCCGAACACCGCCGCCATGCGGAAGGATTTTCTGAAAAAAACGGGATGGCTCTTTCGAAGCAGATGCCAGGCGGCAATGCCCATGACAAAGAAAGCCGCCACCACATAGCCGGACAGGATCGTGTGGAGAAACTTCAACCAGCCGTAAGGGCTTGTGATCACCGCCAGAAAATCGACCATTTCGGCCCGTCCGTTCCGAATGACATACCCGACCGGGTGCTGCATCCAGCCGTTTGCGAGCAAGATCCAGAGGGCGGAGAGGTTGGTGGCCAGGGCAACCATCCAGATCGCGAACGCATGGACCTTCTTCGAGACCCGGTTCCAGCCGAAGATCCACAGGCCGATGAAGGTGGACTCCAGGAAAAAGGCAACCGTCGCCTCGATGGCCAGGGGCACGCCGAAAATGTCGCCCACGTATTTGGCATATTCCGCCCAGTTCATGCCGAACTGGAATTCCATGGTCAGGCCGGTGACCACCCCCAGGGCAAAATTGATCAGGAAGAGCTTGCCCCAGAATTTGGTCATCCAGAGATAGATCTCGTCACCGGACCGCACATAGAGGGTTTCCATCCAGGCGACAAGGATCGAAAGCCCGAGTGTGAGCGGCACGAAGATGAAGTGAAAACCCGCCGTCATGGCGAATTGCAGACGGCTCAATGACAGGACATCCATCAGTTTCCCCCCTGTTTGGTTTTTTCGATTTCCGCCGCGAGCCATTGCGCCCAGTCGTCGATCCCCTGCCCCGTGCGGCAGGATACCGGAAAGATCCGGATGCCGGGGTTCAGCCTGACGACCCGCTCCTTGAGTGCTTCCATGTCGAAGTCGGACATGCCCAGATAATCGGTCTTGTTGACCACGAGGACATCGCAAACGGAGAACATCAGTGGATATTTGAGGGGCTTGTCATCCCCTTCGGGAACGCTCAGGATCATGACGTTGCGCGTCGAGCCGATGTCGAATTCCGCGGGGCAAACCAGGTTCCCGATGTTTTCGACGATGAGGGCATCCAGTCCGTCCAGGTCCAACTCTTTGAGGGCCTTCTCGATCATGGATGCGTCCAGGTGGCAGAATCCGCCCGTTCGGATTTGAACGGCGGGGATGTCCTCCCGAATGATTTTCTCGGCGTCCACCTGGGAATCGATGTCCCCTTCGATGACGGCCATTCGGAACCTTCCCCTGAGGCGCTTGAGGGTCTCCAGGATCAGGCTGGTCTTGCCGCCGCCCGGAGATGCCATGAGGTTCATCAGGAAAATCCGCTTCGCGCGAAGGCCCTCCCGGATCTGGCCGGCGAGGGCCTGGTTGTCGGAGAGGATGTCTTCCCGGATTTCGATCAGTCTGAGCTCGGCCATTACATCACCTCGATATTCTTGATAAAAAACTCACGGCCGGATTTCAGGCGGGCCTTGTTCTCTCCGCAGGCCGGGCAGGACGTGTCGCACGCTTCCCGAAGATCGACGGGGTAGTCCATGCCGCAGGATTCACACTGAAAGACAACGGGTGACCGCTCGATCTTCAGGACCGCCCCGGCAGCAATGGTTTTCTCGCTGAGGTAGTCGAAATAGCGCTGCATCCACTCATCGACCAGATCGGTCATTTCACCGACCCTCAGGCTGACCGCCACGACCCGCTGAACCCCGTTCTGCCGGGCATGCTTCAACACCACGTTCAAAATGCCTTCCATCACGGATAATTCATGCATCGGCAGAGGGCTCACGGCTTCGGAATTTTCAGGTATTATAAAAACAACCCTCCGGAATATCAATTAAAAAGTAATCGATAACGCATCAATAATCTGATTGACACTTCCCCTTTGCTTCTCTATACTGCCGCCACTTTACAGGATTCTGAACCGGAACCCCTTTATGGAACTGCTCCTCTGGCTCATTGATATTTTCGTTCATCTCGATCAGCATCTCGTCTGGCTCATCCAGAATTACGGCGGATGGGCTTATCTTATTGTATTTATAGTTGTCTTTTGTGAGACCGGCCTGGTTGTCACCCCGATCCTGCCTGGAGACTCCCTGCTTTTCGGCCTGGGTGCCCTGGCGGCCGTCGGCGGGCTCAGGGTGGATTGGCTGTTCCTCCTGCTGTGCGTGGCCGCGATCGCCGGGGACACGGTCAACTACATGATCGGACATTATGTGGGACCCCGGGTTTTCCATGAGGATACGAGCCGGTTTTTCAAGCGGGAATACCTGGAGCGGACACACCGGTTCTATGAGAAGCACGGCGGCAAAACCATCATTATTGCGAGGTTTATTCCAATTATTCGGACATTTGCACCATTTGTCGCCGGGATCGGGAGCATGACCTATTCCCACTTCATCGTGTACAATGTCGCCGGGGGGATTCTGTGGGTGGCTCTCTTCATTTTCGGCGGCTATTACTTCGGCAATCTGCCGGTGGTCAGACAGAACTTTACACTGGTCATCGTCGCCATTATCATCATCTCCGTGCTCCCCGGGGTGATTGAGTACATTCGACAGCAGCGGAAGCCTTCCTGACAGTGATTTTCAAAAAGAAGGTGAAAGCGGCGGCAGGGACCTCATCTGGGCCGGATCGCCGGAATATTTTTGACAAGTATTTGACAAAATCGGGGTTTCGTTCATGAAAAGGGTTTTTGCCTGCATTCTGATCCTCCTTGCGCTCCTGGGTTTTGCCACGGGCGCCGCGGCGGATGCGAACAGCATTGTCAAGATCAACAGCGACGTGGTGGTCGAGGAAAACATGACGGTCCGGAACGTGGTCGTCTTCGGGGGGCAGATCACGGTCAACGGCACGGTCGAACAGCATGCCGTCGCCATCGGCGGTTCGGTTGTTCTGGGCGCGACGGCCGTCGTCAAAGGGGACGTGGTGGCCCTGGGCGGGATCATCGTCGAAGGCCGGGGATCGAGCGTTCTGGGCACAATGACAGAGATCAACTCGTCGAACATCTCGGCGGCCATATCCGACATCCTCAGCGAAGACTGGGAGGGCTGGTCATGGCTGTTCGCCATCTTTTCGATCGTCATCTTCATCGGGATGCTCATCCTGGCCCTGCTTCTGGTCATCCTGATTCCGAAACCCATACAGATCATCGCCGCGACCATTCGGACAAACACATTCAAGGTCACGCTGGCCGGGCTTCTCTGCCTGCTCCTGATCGTGCCGCTCGCCGTGCTGCTGACCATATCCGTCGTCGGGATCGTTCTGATCCCGCTGGAGATGATCCTGGTCGTCTGCGGCGCCCTGCTGGGCTTCATCGCCGTCTCGCAGCTCGTCGGCAGGGGGGTTCTGGTGCGGATCAGGAAGGCCGAGGGGCGGATCGTCCTTCAGACCTTCTGGGGTCTGGTGATCCTGTGGCTGGTCGGCTGGATCCCCTATGTCGGCTGGATGATCAAGGTCCTGGCCATCGTCCTGGGCATGGGCGGGGTGATCATGACCCGTTTCGGCACGAAGGAGAGCGGATTGGGGGTTGGGAATGGCAAAGAAGCAGTCTGAATCCTGGCGGGAAAAGGTCGTCCCCCCGGAAAAGGCGCTGGAGCGCGTCGAACCGGGGATGAGCATCTTCCTGGGGACGGGAATGGCCGAGCCCCGCACGCTGGTGAAGCACCTCATGGCGTCCGACCAGCCGAACCTTCAGGATCTGGAGCTGATCCAGCTCATCAGCCTGGGGGATCCCCTTTCGATCGACTCCCGCTATTCGAAAAAATACCGCCTGAAAACCTTTTACGCGGGCTGGATGGCCAGCGAGTCCATTCGGGAGGGGCGGGTTGACCTGATCCCGAGCCGCTTCTCCCGCATTCCCTGGCTCTTCAAATCCGGAGCGATCCGGATCGACATCGCCTTCATCCAGATCACGCCGCCCGATGAATCCGGTTATGCCAGCTTGGGGGTGGGCGTGGACGTCGCCCGCCATGCCATGGAGCATGCCGATGTGGTCGTGGGTGAGATCAATGAATCGAGCCCCCACACCCTGGGGGACACGATTGTCCACGCCGACGAGTTCGACTGTCTGGTCCAAGCCGCGGACCCTCCCCTTCACCTCTCCCGCTGGCCCGTTGACGAAGTTTACCGGAAACTGGCCGCGCACGTGGCGTCGGTCATCCCGGATGGGAGCTGCTTTTCCTTCTCCATCGGCCCCCTTTACGATGCGCTGGCCCTCCATCTGGTGCGGAAGAAGCACTTGGGCGTTCACACCTCCTTCTTCACGGACGCCCTCATGGACCTGGTGAAAAGCGGCGCCGTCACGAACCGCCGGAAGGCGTTCTACCCGGGCAAGTCGCTCACGTCCTACGCGCTCGGCACCGCCGAGCTCATGCGCTGGCTGGACCGGAACCCGCTCGTGGAATTCCAGCCGATCGACGTCACGCACGAGCCGAAGAATGTCGGCATGAACAGCAATTACGTCGCCATCCTGCCCGCCCGGAAGGCGGACCTGACCGGCGACATCGCCCTGCATGCCGGCCGGGGCAACGTCACCGCGGGACCGGGCGTGGTTCAGGAGCTCTTCGCCGGCGCGGCGCTCTCCAAAAACGGCCGAACCCTCTTTGCCCTGCCCAGCCGGAACCGCAGGGGCGAGTCGAACATCGTCCTATCCGTCGACGACTACCCTTATCAGTTTTCCAACCGGGAATCCCTCGACATGGTGATCACCGAGTACGGCGTGGCTTATCTGACGGGCCGGACCGTCCGCGAGCGGTCGCAGGCCCTGATCGACATCGCCCATCCGGACGACCGGGCGGGGCTGGTCCGGCAGGCCAAGGAGTCCAGGCTGCTTTACGCGGACCAGATCTACCTGGCCGAGTCGGGGCACCTCTATCCCGAAAAGATCGCCTGTTCCCATGCCTTCAAGGGCGAACTGACGGTCCGTTTCCGGGCCATCAAGCCCTCGGACGAGGATGAGATGCGCCGGCTGTTTTACCGGTTCTCCGACCAGGCGGTCTATTACCGCTACTTCAGCCCCGTCAAGACCATGCCCCATGTCCGCATGCAGGAGTATGTCAATGTGGACTATGTCAACACCATGTCCATCGTCGGCGTCGTCGCAGAGTCGGGGCTGGAAAAAATCATTGCCGAGGGCCGCTACGTCCGCCGAAAGGACATGGATCGGCCCTTTGCCGACACGGCCTTCATCGTGGACGAGGATTATCAGGGGCGGGGGATTGCGACCTTCCTGTTCGACCTGCTCATTCGCGTGGCCCGGGAGCAGGGCGTGGAGGGGTTCACGGCGGATGTCCTGGCGGACAACAAATCCATGCTGAAGGTTTTCGAGAAGGCGCCCTTCCCGGTCAAGGCCGTCCTGAACTACGGCGCCTACGAGCTGACGATCCCCTTCGTGGACAAGAGCGACGCCTCCTGACCCGGGTCCGGCAGAACCAGGCGCAGGTAGCGGCCGGTGTGGGATGCCTCGGTCGCGGCCACCGCCTCCGGGGTTCCCGCGGCAACGATCCGCCCCCCGCCGGGCCCGCCCTCCGGACCCAGATCGATCAGGTGATCCGCCGACTTGATGATGTCCAGGTTGTGTTCGATGACCACCACGGTGTTCCCCATGTCGACCAGACGCATCAGGACATCGACCAGTTTCTGGATGTCGGCAAAGTGGAGGCCGATGGTGGGCTCGTCCAGGATGTAGAGGGTGTTGCTGTTGGTTCTTTTGCCCAGCTCCCGGGAAAGTTTGATCCGCTGGGCTTCCCCCCCGGAGAGGGTGGTCGCGGACTGCCCGAGGCGGAGGTAGCCCAGGCCCACCTCGAACAGGAGCTGGAGCTTGGACCGGATGGCGGGGATGTTCTCGAAGAAGGAGAGGCCCTGGCTGACCGTCATGTCCAGGACCTCGGCGATGTTCCTTTCCTTGTAGCGGATCTCGAGGGTGTCCGGATTGAAGCGCTTCCCCCGGCAGGCGTCGCAGGTCACGTAAACGTCGGGCAGGAAGTGCATCTCGATCTTGATCAGGCCGTTTCCTTCGCAGGCCTCGCACCTTCCCCCCTTGACATTGAAGCTGAAACGGCCGGGCTTGTAGCCCCGGATCCGCGACTCGCTCAGCCCGGTGAAGAGGTCCCGGATCGGGGCGAACGCGCCCGTGTAGGTGACCGGATTGGACCGCGGAGTCCGCCCGATGGGCTGCTGGCTCATCAGGATGACCCGTTCGATGCCGCCCAGGTCCGCGATCCGGCGGACCTTTCCAGCGGCGCTCTTCTGCCGGAAGAGTCTGCGGGCCATCACCTTGTAGAGCGTTTCGATGATCATCGTGCTTTTCCCCGAGCCGGAGACACCGGTGACGGCGGTGAAAAGGCCCACTGGGATCTTGATGTCGATGTCCCTCAGGTTGTGTTCGCTGGCCCCTTCCAGATGGATGAACCGCGCGGGAAGCGCCCTTCGCCGTTCCGGGACGGGTATGGACCGCCTGCCGGAAAGATACTGGCCGGTCAGCGACTCCTCCGACCGGAGGATCTCCTCCGGCGTTCCCTGAAAAACGACCTCTCCGCCGTGGATCCCGGCGCCGGGCCCCATATCGATGATGTGGTCGGCCGCAAACATCATGTCCATGTCGTGTTCGACCACCAGGACCGTGTTTCCCATGTCCCGCAGCTTTTTGAGCGTGGCGATGAGCCGGACGTTGTCTCGCTGGTGCAGGCCCACCGTCGGTTCGTCGAGGACGTAGAGGACGCCCACCAGCCCCGATCCGATCTGCGTCGCCAGCCGGATGCGCTGCCCTTCACCGCCGGAGAGCGTGCCCGAGGCCCGCTCCAGGGTGATGTAGTCCATCCCCACGTCCATCAGGAACCGCAGGCGCTCATTGATTTCCTTCAGGATCCGCTCCGAGATGAGGGACTCCTGCTCCGTCAGGTGGAGCGACGCGAAGAAATCGAGGCATTCCCCGATGGAAAGCCGGCAGAGACCGTAGATGCTCCGGCCGCCAATGGTGACGGACAGGCTCTCCTTCTTCAGGCGGGCGCCCCGGCAGGCCGGGCATTCCCTGAGGTTGATGTACCTGGACAGGTCCATGCGGACGGCGTTGGAAGCCGTTTCCCGGTACCTGCGGTTGAGCTGGTTGAGCACCCCCTCGAAAGGCCTGCTGTAGAAATAGCGCCGCCCGCCGCGGTCGGCATGAAAGCGGATCGTCTCCGTTCCGGAACCGTTGAGCAGGACGTTCCGGATCTCTTCGGGGAGCTGGTGAAAGGGGGTGTTGATGTCAAAATGGTAATGCCCGGCCAGGGCGTCCAGCATCTGGTGGTAGTACAGGGAGCTCCGGCCGGCCCAGGGCAGGATGGCCCCCTCGCGAAGGGAGAGTTCCGGGTCGGGAACGACCAACTCGTCGTCGAAATACATCCGCGTTCCGAGCCCGCCGCAGTCGGGGCAGGCCCCGTAGGGGCTGTTGAAGGAAAACATGCGGGGCGACAGCTCCGGCATGCTGATGCCGCAGCGGGGGCAGGCGTACCGTTCGCTGAAAAGGATCTCCTCAAGGCCCGCTGCGTCGATGCTGACGAGCCCGCCGGTCAGCCCGGATGCCGTTTCCAGGGAATCCCGAAGGCGCTTGCGGATCCCTTCACGGACGATCAGCCGGTCCACGACGACGTCGATGTCGTGGCGTCTGTTCTTTTCAAGGGTGATTTCCTCGCCCAGTTCCCTCATCCGGCCGTCGACGCGGACCCGGACGAAGCCGTCCTTCAGCAGTTTTTTGAATTCCTTTTGAAATTCTCCCTTTTTCCCGCGGACGAGGGGGGCCAGCAGGTTGATCCGCGTGCCGTCTGGATAGGAAAGGACCTGATCCACCATCATATCGATCGTCTGGGCCCTGATTTCCTGCCCGCACTGATGGCAGTGGGGGATGCCGATCCGGGCGAAGAGAAGGCGGAGATAATCGTAGACCTCGGTGACCGTGCCCACCGTCGAGCGGGGATTCTGGCTGGCGGTCCGCTGTTCGATGGCAATGGCCGGCGAGAGGCCTTCGATCGAATCCACGTCGGGCTTGTCCATCTGGCCGATGAACTGACGGGCGTAGGTCGAAAGCGACTCCACGTACCGGCGCTGCCCCTCGGCGTAAATGGTGTCGAAAGCCAGGGAGGACTTGCCGGAACCGCTGAGGCCGGTGATGATGACAAGCCGGTCCCGGGGGATGTCGATGTTGATGTGCTTCAGGTTGTGCTGGGCGGCGCCCTTGATTCGAATGCAATTCACATTGAACCGTCTCGTGAGGGATCGTCAACCCCGCTGATGCGGGACGGCCCGGCAGAACGGGGGAGCGGCGGCGGGCCGTCCGGTTGAATCCTGTCTCCCCGCTGTTGCGGCGCCATGGCGGCCTGCTTCTCCATGCCGGGCGGGGCTTCTCAGGGAGCCGTCAAGGCCTTGATCTCGATGCGGGACTGCTTGCGGAGGTCCGCGATCCACTGCTCGTATTTTTTTTCCATCTTCTCATCCTCGAGCTTTGTCTTGATTTCCTCGCGGATGGCTTCGATGGGTTTGTTCCCCCCGCCTCTTTTGTCCAGGACCTTGATGATGTGAAAGCCCACGGGAGAGGCGATGACCTCGCTGATCTCGTCGATCTTCAGCCTTGCCGCCTCCCGGTCGACCTCGGGAAGCATCGTGCCCGCTTCGACGAACCCGATGTCGCCGCCCGAGGCCGCTGCCGGCCCTTGGGAAAACTGGGCGGCCAGCAGATCGAAGGACTCCCCGTCTTTCAGCCGCTTGTGGATGCTGACGGCCTCCGAAAGCCGTTTCGTCCTTCTGGCGCGTTCCTGGTCCTCAGGCGCCAGCAGCAGGATCTGCTTGATCCGGAAAGACTCCTTGCCCTCATAATCCGCCCGGTTCTTTACGTAATAGTCGCCGATCTCCTCGTCGGTAACCAGGATGCCCAGACGGACTTCCCGGCGCAGCAGCCTCATCCGGATCATCTGGTCCCGGATTTCCCGCTTGTAGGCGTCGAAGTTTGACCCTTCCCGCTCCAGCGTCTTCAGAAAATCCTCCATCTGAATATTTCTTTTGCCCAGGAGGTCCTTGATGGTCGCCATGACATCTTCGTCGCGCACGGTCAGACCCTGCCTGGCTGCCCGCTGTTCGATGAGCTTGCCGTCGATCATCCGGCTCAGGACTTGCAGCCGGCCTTCGGCGATGACCTTTTCCATGTCCGGCCCCTTGTAGGAGGCCTCGATCCGTTTCCGGACCAGCGCAAAGGCGGACTCCAGTTCGTTTTCGGTAATGATATCGTTGTTCACGGCGGCGACGATTCGATCGACCGTGGCGGCCTGCGCGGCAGCGGCCGCCATCCACACTCCGGCCAGAAATGCGATCACGATGGCGCTTCCCTTTTTCAAAGTGAACCTCCGGGGCTGTTCGGCGGGACCGGGTGTCGCGCCGTTGCTTGAATTTGACTGCTTATCATGTCCCGCGTCAAGAAAAAAGAGCGAATTGCAGGTGAATGGCGGGCAGACATTGCCGGAATGGGGTCGAAATAATCGCTTGAAGTCGGCAGGCAAAGCAGATATAGACCTTCTGGCCTGAAAATATCCTGCGTGAAAATGGAGATTGCGCGTGATGCCCAAAATGCTGAAAGAGTCGCTGAAAACCATCGAAAACTACAAAACGACCAGCCCTCATTACGAGGAGCTTCTCGATGTCCTGGGGGAGATTCTCATCCTGCGGGAAGAGTACCGCCGGCAGATGCCGGAGGGGCTGTTTCCGGTCGACGAGGGCCTGATCGGGAAGAAAATGGAGGGCGGGCTGCCGCTCATCGACTTTTCCGTCGGGCATTTCGATCTGTCCAAGCCGAAGGAATACTTCATGGCGCTTCTCGCACTGGCGGAGAAGCGGGCGCCCGGAGAGACCCGGGCGCTGGTCGAGAAGATCGAGAACGGCGCCGTCGATTTTGAAAAAATGGTCCTGAACTCCTTCTTCACCCGTGACGAGGAGGAGGAAGACGAGGCGGAGGAAGAAGACTTTTTCGATCTCGTCGATCTGTTCCTCGAAGAGAGCCTGAGGCCGTCCCTGGAAGCGGTCGCGAAAAAATACGTCGATGCCATTCAGCGCTGCCAGTGGGCGGAGGGATATTGTCCGGTCTGCGGGAAGGAGCCCAAGATCGGACAGATCCGCGAGGAGATCGGGCGTTTCCTGTTCTGCAACCAGTGCGGCTTCGAATGGCACTTCCCGCGGATCAAATGCCCCTTCTGCGGCAACGAGGAGCAGCAATCCCTGTCCTATTTCACCGTCGAGGGCGACGAGCAGTACCGCGTCGACGTCTGCAACGAGTGCAAGCGGTACATCAAGATCGTCGACTTCCGGGAATCCAAAAAGGACGCGAACATGGACGTCGAGGACATCGCGACCCTGCACCTGGACATCCTGGCGAACGAAGAGGGCTATGAATGACGGGGACATCGGCGGGGTCATCCGCGCACTGCGGAAAAACCTGCCGGCCTGGGGCGTGCCCATCGTTTCCCACTTGGCGGAGGAGCGGCGCGACCCCTTCGAGATCCTGATCTCGACCCTCCTGAGCCTGCGGACGAAGGATGAGGTCACCGCGGCGGCGACGGAGCGGCTGTTCCGGCTGGCCGACACGCCGGCCCGAATGCTCGGGCTTTCGGAGGCGGCCATCGGCAAAGCCATCTACCCGGTCGGCTTTTATCGCAACAAGGCCCGGACGATCCGCGAGATCTGCGGGGAGCTGATCCGCCGTTTCGACGCGAGGGTTCCTGACGACATCGACACGCTGCTCACCCTGCGGGGCGTCGGCCGGAAGACGGCGAACCTCGTGGTCGCGCTCGGCTACGGCAAGCCGGGGATGTGCGTGGACACGCACGTGCACCGGATCTCCAACCGCCTCGGATACGTCGCCACGAAAACCCCCGAAGAGACGGAGTTCGCCCTGAGGGCGAAGCTGCCCCGGACCTACTGGGCGGACTACAACACCCTGATGGTGACCTTCGGGCGGCAGGTCTGCCGGCCCGTATCCCCCCTCTGCAGCCGCTGTCCGGTCTTCCGCCACTGCGACCGGAAAAACGTCGCCCGAAGCCGCTGACCCCGGCCCGCCATTCATCCGCCGCCTCCGCCAAAAAGAAGCCAAAATAAGCATTGACTAAAACGGGTTGTGCCGCTATGATCCGCTCGCTCCGGCGAGCAGTTCCAAATATCTCGGGATCGAGCAAGGAGGTTCATCATGGGCATCAAAGTGGCAATCAACGGATTCGGCAGGGTGGGCCGGTACCTGGTCCGCGCCTGCATGGGATATGACGACATCGACATCGTGGCCATCAATTCGCGGGCCAAAACGGAGATCCTGGCGCATCTGCTCAAGTACGACTCCGTCCACGGCAAAATGGGTGTCGAGGTCGCCTGCGACGACAGTCACCTGATCGTCGGCGGCCGCAGGATTGAGGTGACGAACGTCACGAAGGACCTCGCCGATCTTCCCTGGGGAAAGATGGGGATCGACATCGTTCTCGAATCGACCGGGAAATTCAGGAAGAAGGACGAGCTTTCCTCGCACATTCGGGCGGGCGCCAAAAAGGTGATTCTGGCGGTCCCCGGCAAGGGCGTGGACGGAACGTTCGTCATGGGGGTCAACGAGGGCGCCTACGACCCGAAGAAGCACCACATCGTCTCCAACGCCTCCTGCACCACCAACTGCCTGGCGCCGGTGGCCAAGGTCCTGCACGAGAGCTTCGGGATCGTGCGGGGGCTGATGACGACGGTCCATGCCTACACAATGGACCAGCGGCTCCTGGACGGTTCCCACAAAGACCTGAGAAGGGCCAGGGCGGCCGCACTCTCCATCGTCCCCACGTCGACCGGCGCGGCGACGGCCGTCGGGGAGGTCATCCCGGAACTGAAGGGGAAACTCAACGGCGTGGCCCTGCGAGTGCCCACCGCCAACGTTTCCCTAGTGGACCTGGCAGTCGAGCTCGGGCGGCCCGTCACCGTCGCCGACGTGAACGGCGCCCTGAAGGCGGCCTCCGAGGGCGGTCTGAAGGGGATCATGGCCTTCTGCGAGGAGGAACTCGTCTCCGTGGACTTCACGAGCAGCCCCTATTCCTCCATCGTCGACGCCCCTTTGACCAGCGTAATGGACGGCACCTTCGTGAAGGTGTTCTCCTGGTACGACAACGAGAGCGGCTACGCCTGCCGGATGCGGGACCTGGCGCTCTACATCGGGAAGCGGCTGTAGGAAAACCCGGCGCATGATCCGACCGCTGATTGCCGGCAACTGGAAGATGTTCAAGACCATCCTGGAGTCCCTCGACTATGTGGAGCGGCTGAAGGAGGCCATCCGCGACGTCCGGGACCGGGACGTGGTCATCGCGCCCCCGTTCACGTCACTGTACCCGGTAGGGGGGGCGCTGAAGGGGTCGAACATCCGGCTGGCGGCCCAGAACCTGTCCGACCGGCCGGAAGGGGCCTGCACGGGGGAGATCTCGGCCCGCATGCTGTCCGACTGCGGCTGCACCCACGTGATCGTCGGCCATTCGGAGCGCCGGACGCTCTTCGGCGAGCAGGACGCAACGATCGGCGCCAAGCTCAGAGCGGCCGTCGGTTCCGGCCTCACGCCCATTTTCTGCATCGGGGAGACCCTGGCGGAGCGCGATGCAGGACGGACCTTTGCGGTCGTCGAACGGCAGATAAAAGAGGGATTGAATCCGATCGCCGCGGATGATATGAAGAGACTGGTGATCGCCTACGAGCCGGTCTGGGCGATCGGCACCGGCAGGACGGCGACGCCGGAGCAGGCGCAGGAGGCGCATGCATTCATCCGGCGGGTTGCCGCGGGCTGCGGCGCGCCGGCCGACGGCATTCCCATCCTCTACGGAGGGAGCGTCAACCCGGCAAACATCGGCGGGCTCATGGCCCAGCGGGACATTGACGGCGCCCTGGTGGGTGGCGCCAGCCTGGACGCGGATTCATTCGCCGCCATCGTCAGATATCAAGTATCATAGAAAGGGTTTTTCAACGTGCAAATCATTTTAACGATCGTTCATATCGTGGCCTGCATCGTCCTGATCCTCGTCATCCTGCTTCAGGCGGGGAAGGGCGCGAGCATGGGGGCCGCCTTCGGCGGTTCGAGCCAGACGGTTTTCGGAAGCAGCGGCCCGACCAGCTTCCTGGGTAAGCTCACGACGGGGATTGCCGTCCTGTTCATGTTCACTTCCATGGGCCTTTCCTACGCGGCCGTCCACAAGGGGAAGACGGTCATGGACGCCGCTCCCAGGCCCGCCGCGGAAACGAAGGTTCCCCTGCCGCAGCCGCAGACTGCCCCGGCTGCCCCGGCCCAGCCCGCCCCGGCGCCGGCAAAGTAGCATTTGCCCGGATGAATGCGCCGGTTTCGTGTTGACAAATCCTCCGGCGGGGTGTTAGGGGATAAGTGCCGTCAAACCTTTTTCGGTTCGGACGGCCACAACGATGCCGAAGTGGTGGAATCTGGTAGACACGCTATCTTGAGGGGGTAGTGAGCACCGCTCGTCCGGGTTCAAGTCCCGGCTTCGGCACCATTAATAAAAACAGGGGGTTGGCTCAGTTGATGGGTTAACCCTCTTTTCTGTTGCGGCGTTGCTGCTTTCCCGACAAGGCCTCGATCATCGTCTCCCGAATCGGTTCGATAGATCATGTCCGGTGAAGAAAAACACATGTCCGATTCAATGCCAGCCGGCGGCGGATCCGACGGCGTGCGGCGCTTCCTCTTCGGCGGAGCGGAGATTCGACGAGAAGGGAAGGAAATCCGGGCCGTCCTGCACATGGATCTGCACACCGAGGGCTGGGTCGGGATCCCCCACGGCGGGATCGGCATGGCGGCCATCGCGGACCTTGCCACGATACTCGACAGCTATCCGCGGGATGATGCGGCCCTCTACCCGCTTTCCGCCGAGTTCCGCCTGGGCGGCGCGAGCGTGCGGACCGGTGAGCGCGTCTTGGTGCGTGTTTTCCCGGAGGACGGGGGCGCCGGCGGAATCATCCGCACGGAAAGAGACGAGCCGCCCTACATGACGGCCTCCCTTTCGTTCGCGAAGGACGAACCGGGACGCCGGGACCTCTTCGCGTCGTACCTCCCCGGCCGTCTTGCGGATATTTCCGGCGGACTGGTCGATATGCCCTCCTACCGGAACTGCTTCGTCTGCGGCGTCGCACGCCGCCAGCCCGGCCTCAGAAGGCGCTTCCACCTGCACGACAGTAAGCGGACGGGCAAGGTCATCATCGCCCGGGCCGGCTTCGAGCCAGTGGACCGGCAGAGCTTTTATCTCTTTCAGGAAAACGGGATTGTCCACCCGATCGCCTTGATCGCACTGCTGGACGAGATCGTCGGGTGGGGCGGATTCCTAGTTGCCCGGAGCGGTGGCGTGACCGTACGCATCGGCTACACTTTCTATCGTCCGGTCTCGGCCGGGGAGAAGGTTATCGCCTTCGGGCGGGGTGAGAAGGTGAAGGGCCGCGGGTCGCGCCTGCTGTTCTGGGCCTCCGGCGGGGCGGCAGCCGTCCGGGAAGACGGGCGCCTGGAACCGATCGTCGCCGTCTCGGCGCAGTATTTCGGCATGCCGGAGCTGACGGAGCAGATGAAGGCCCATCTCATCCCGAAAGATCTGACCGCACGGCTCTTCGCGATCGCGGGATTTGACTGACATTCATTCGATGGAGGGAGGTTGACCATGAACAGTTATGAAGCGGTCGTCATCGGGGCGGGGAACGCCGGCATGACCGCCGCGGCGACCCTGGCGAAGAGCGGGGTGCGGACGCTTCTTCTGGAGCGCCACAACATCCCCGGCGGCTGCGCCACGAGCTTCTGCCGCGGGCGCTTTGAATTCGAGGTGGCCCTCCACCAGTTGAGCGGCATGGGCAGCGCGGCCGCGCCGGGGCCGCTGCGCTCCGCGCTCTTCGGCCTCGATGTCCTCGACAGGATCGAGTTCGTGGAGATGAAGAACCTCTACCGGGTCGTCGTCCCGGGCCGGCTCGACGTCACCCTGCCCGCCGACCGCGCAGGCGCCGTCCGGGCGCTTCAGGAGCGATTTCCGGACGAGGGGGAGGCCATTCAGTCCTTCTTCAGCCTCGTCTACGATTATTTCAACCAGTTCATCGCGATCTATTTTTTCAGGGACCCCGAGGTCTCCCGGGAGAAATACCCTCTCTACTTCAAATATGCTCTAACCCCCGCGCAGGAGGTCCTCGACAGCCATTTTAAAGACCCCCTTCTCAAGTTGGCCCTGGGCGCGTACTGGTGCTACATCGGCGTGCCGCCCCGCCTCCTGCCCTTCGGAGACCTGGCCGCCCTTCTCTTCGCCTACATCGAGTTCAAGCCCTGCCACATCAAGGGCGGATCCCAGGCGCTCTCCAACGCCCTCGTCGACGCCTTCATCCGCAACGGCGGCGAGGTCCGCTTCAACTGCCCCGCCGCGAAGATCACCGTGGCGGACGGCCGGGTCTCCGGCGTCGTCACCGCGGCCGGAGAGGCGATTCCCGCGAAGTGTGTCATCTCCAACGCCTCCACGCCGACTACCTTCACGGAGCTGATCGATCGGAAGGACTGCCCGCCGGGCCCGCTGGCGACCATGACCGGAATGACCGTGGGGCCGTCGGTCGTCTGCCTCTACGCGGGGCTCGACTGCCCGCCCGAGGCCCTGGGCATTCGTGATGAGACGAACTTCCTCTGCGCGCACACGGACATGGAGCGCGCCTTCGCCGGTTACCGGTCCATCGACGAGCCGCCCGGAATGGTGCTGCTCACCTGCTTCAACATCTCCGACCCCGAAGCCTCGCCCCCGGGGACGTCCCAGGTCGCCATCGTGGACCTGAAATACGCCGACCCGTGGCTGGCCGTCCCGCCGGACCGCTACGCGGCGGAGAAGTACCGCTACGCCGAGGGGCTCCTGGACATCGCCGAGTCGCACTATCCCGGCTTCCGGTCGCACATCGAGGAGATCGAGGTCTCCACACCGCTGACGCACCTGCGCTACCTGAACCACCCCGGCGGGGCGATCTACGGCTTCGACCAGTACCCCAAGGACAGCCGGATCTTCCAGCCCCTGAAGCCGGATCTTCCCGGCCTGTACTGCGCCGGGGCGTGGGCGGGCGAGGGCGGGTTCCAGCCGACGCTGATGGCCGGGGCCGCGACGGCCCGCGCGGCCGTAAAGTACATTCGGGGAAAGTGAGGCGAAGGTATGAGCGCAAAGGACTTCATTCGGGACATCGACGGCTACGAGGCGCTCCAGAGGGAGATCACCGTCAGCCGGAAGTACGGCCTCGATCCTGCCGCCGAAAGGGGCAAATGGGCCCGGGCCGTCAATCTGCTCCACCCCGACCGCCTCGCGCTCCGGGTGAGCGAGATCATCGACGAGACGCCAACGGCCAAAACGCTGCGCCTCGTCTTGGTCGACGGCTGGCTGCCGCCCTTTCAGGCGGGGCAGTACATTAATGTCTTCGTGGAGGCGGGCGGCGTCCGGACGAGCCGGCCCTACAGCATCTCCTCGTCGCCCCGCCAGCGGGCCTACTACGACATCACCATCCGCCGGGTGGAGGATGGTTTCGTCTCGAATGTCCTGCTGGACGGGACGCGGATCGGGGACACGCTGGAGGCCGCATCCCCGGCGGGGAGTTTCCACTTCAACCCCCTCTTCCACAGTCCGGACATGGTCTGCCTGGCCGGCGGGAGCGGCATCACCCCCTTCATGAGCATGATCCGCGAGATCGCCGAGGCGGGCCTCGACCGGCGCCTGACGCTCCTCTACGGGAGCCGGAGCGAGGTCGACATCATCTTCGCTCAAGAGCTCGAAGGAATCGCAGCGCGTCACGGGAACATCCGCTATGTGCCGGTCATCTCCGATCCGGGGGCGGGCTGCCGCCACCGGACCGGCTTCCTCACCGCCGACCTGATCCGGGAGGTCCTGGGCGACACGGGCGGCCGGACCTTCTACCTCTGCGGCCCCGCCGAGATGTACGCCTTCTGCCTGCCGGAGCTGGAGAAGCTGGGCATTCCCCGCAGATGGTTGCGGCGGGAGATGTACGGCCCGCCGAAGGACGTCACGGCGGACCCGGCTTGGCCCGCAGATGTTCCGGCCGACCGGTCATTCGAGGTTGCAATCCGGGGCAGGAAAAAGATCCCCGCTCGTGCCGGAGAGCCGCTGCTGGTTGCCCTGGAGCGCGCCGGCATCGTCGTCCCGGCCCAGTGCCGGTCCGGAGAGTGTAGCCTCTGCCGGGTGAAGCTCCTGGGCGGCAGGGTCTTCCAGCCCCAGGGGGTGCTGCTCCGCAAGTCGGACCGGGAATTCGGCTACATCCACTCCTGCATGGCCTGGCCGATCTCGGACCTGGAGATCATGGTCTGAGGGGCGTCTACCGAGGTGGTACTGTCCTGAACGAGCACATGAACCACCATATCTTGTGGTCAGGCTTGTAAGGGCCCACCACTGAACGGCACGCTTGCTATGACGGCGAAGACTCTTTCGCCACAGGGATGATTTCGAGAATTGAGCGATCAGCTCACACCCCGCTGGAAACGTAAAATCATCATAGATATAAACTTCTTACACGATCTAGAGTCGAATTGTAAAGAATTCCAACACGGCAGGGGTATGAATGTGCATCAAGATGGGGATTTAAAGGTGTTTATTGAGGCGGCTGAAGAGTCGTTAACCGGATGACGTTCCGGCTGACGACGTTTTCGAAGTCTTCTTCGCAAAGCCCGAGGTTCCGGACCTTCAGCAGTTCGTGCCTCGGGTTTCCGAAGGGGAAGTCGCTTCCGAAAAGCAGCCGTTCGCTGCCGTACCGCTCCAGGAACTGCGCCATCTCGCCGCTCGAGGCCAGCGCCGTGTCGGCGTAGACGGTCCCATCGTCCCAGACGCCGGCGCGAAGCAGCGCCTGGAAACCGCCGTTCAACATCCCGAGATGCGGGATGATGATCGGGGTCCTCCCCCGAACCCGCCTGAGAAAATAGAGCGTGTTTTCAAAGGACTCCTCCAGCAGGATGGCGAGCCCGAGGCGGTACGCCTCCCGAAGGAATTCCTCGCAGCGGGGGTCTGCGTAGTTGTAGACGGGCTCGTACTCGTGGCGGTGCCACTTGATCCCCCGGTACCCCTTCCCCAACTCCTCCTTTTGAAAGTCGTTCCAGACGAAATAGTAGGCGATGAGGTTTGGTTCCCGCTCCTGCCGGTCCAGCAGATAGCGGTTGGCCCGCCGGCGGCATGCGACCCAGGCCGATGTGTCCACGAAATGGTAGTCGTATCGGTCGTAAATGTCCTCCACGGGTGCGAAAAGGCAGGCCCCCTGAATTCCCCCTTCCTGAAGGCGGCCTTGAACCTCCTCCCAGGGGAGGCTCACGTTCTGGACCCCGCAGTGCATGTGCGAGTCGATGATCGTGACGCTCACTTTCGCTCCTTCATGGGCATTCCCCCAGCCTGCGCCCGCTGACGTGCTGCCTGATTTTCAGCGGGCCCTCGTCCGGCCTCCGCATGGTCAGGCTGATGACGCCGTCGAACCGGACGCCCCGGTAGGTCATCCGGCCGCCGCCGTCCATCGATCCCTCCCCGGCCTCGCATTTCATCTTCCAGGAGACGCGGTCGCCCTCTATTTTCCTGTCCGTGACCCGGCAGGAACGGTCCTTCTGAAGGATCTGCGGGATCTGGCTTTCGTCCTTCAGGCAGTGCGTCCCGGTGGTGGGCGCCGCCTTGTTGGCGGGAACCCCGACGAGCTCCGTGCGGACCGAGATCTCCCACAGCCCCGGCCGGAAACCGGTTTCGGCCATCGCCGGGGCGGCCGGAGGCAACAGCGTGGAAAGGAGAATGGCGATCAGCCCCGGCCAAAATTTTGTCTTCATGCCTGCCTCCGCTTGCCGCCCATGATACGCATGGACCGGCCAAAAGGCAATCGAAAACGGCGCGGAAACGCCGCCAAAGGCGCTGCCGGGACAGGCGGCCATTATTGCGTTGACAGTCCGGGCCGATCTGAATATAGTCCGCATGCGACCCGTCGAAGGGCGGGGCCGCACCCTCGAACGCCAAATCAATTAAACTTGAATGCTTCACACATGGAAGGAGAAAAAGCCATGAAAGATCTGTTCCGTAGAATCGTCATTGCCCTGACGGTCCTCTGCCTGGCCCTGCCGGGCGCCGCCTGGGCGGCCAAGGAAGTCGTCCTCTACTCCTCGAACCCGCCCGAGGCCATCGACCTGGTGGGCAAGGGCTTCGAGAAGAAGACGGGCATCAAGGTCTCCACGGTGCGGCTCGGCACCGGCGAGGCAATGAAGCGCATCCAGGCCGAGAAGGACCGGCCGCTCTGCGACGTCTTCTGGAGCGGGGACGTGGCCGTCCTCGACGCGGCGAAGGAATTCTTCATGCCCTACCGCTCACCCCAGGCGAAGGTCCTGCCCGCCGGCTACATCGACAAGACCGACCGCTGGACGAGCACCAACACCCACGTCATGATCATCATGGTCAACAAGTCGCAGGTGAAGGAGGCCGACCGGCCGAAAGCCTGGAAGGACCTCCTCGACCCGAAGTGGAAGGGCAAGGTCGTTATGGCCAACCCCGAGAAGTCCGGCTCGGCCTACGCCCAGGCCTACGGGATCTGGAAGCTCTACGGCTGGGACGGCATCAAGAAACTCATCGCCAACGCCAAGATCCTCGACAGCTCGAGCCTGATCTACAAGGGCGTCGCGGCGGGCGAGTACCCCGTGGGCATCACCATGGAATACGCCGCCCACCGCTACATCGCGGGGGGCGACAAGAACGTCGGCATCGTCTATCCTTCAGAAGGCGCCTTCCTCGCCCCGGAGGCGGCGGCGATCGTCAGGAACGCCCCGCACGCGGCGGAGGCGAAGCAGTTCTTCGACTACCTGCTCTCCAAGGAGGTCCAGGACGAGGTCTTCCGGCAGTTCTCACGCCGGCCGGCGCGCCCCGACGCGGCAACCGTCCAGGGGCTGCCCGCCCTCAGGAGCATCACGGTCCTGAAGTCCTTCGACCCCATGGAAGCCACGGCGAAGGAAAAGGAAATCCTCAAGCAGTGGAAGCAGATCATCCTGTCGAAATAGGGCCGGCATGAAGGTCGTCCTGAAGGGGATCAGCAAGATCTTCGGGAAGCTGCGGGCCGTCGACGGGGTGAGCCTTGAGATCGAGGACGGGGACTTCTTCACGCTCCTGGGCCCCAGCGGCTGCGGCAAGACGACGCTGCTGCGCGTCATCGCCGGCTTCTACCCGCCCGACGAGGGGGAGGTGTACTTCGGCGAGCGGCTCATGAACGACGTTCCCCCGCACCGGCGCGAGACGGGGATGGTCTTCCAGAACTACGCGCTCTTCCCCCACCTCAACGTTCGGGAGAACATCGCCTACGGGCTCCGGGTCCGCAAGGTTCCCGACGGGGAGATGGATGCGCGCATCGGGGATGTCATCCGGAGCGTGCGCCTTGACGGGCTCGAAAAGCGGTTCCCGGGCCAACTCTCGGGCGGCCAGCAGCAGCGCGTTGCACTCGCCCGGGCGCTCGTGATCTCGCCGCAGATCCTGCTCATGGACGAGCCCCTGTCCAATCTGGACGCCAAGCTGCGCGTGGCCATGCGGGAGGAGATCCGCCGCATCCAGAAGGACCTCCGGATCACGACGATCTACGTGACCCACGACCAGGAGGAAGCCATGGCCGTCTCGGACCGCATCGCCATCCTCAACCTGGGAAAACTGGAGCAGCTCGGCGCCCCCGATGAGATCTACTTTAATCCGTGCAGCCGCTTTGCCGCCGAGTTCATGGGCGGGAGCAACATCCTCGAACTCACGGCTTTGGGCTACGACGAGGCGTCCTCGCGGCTTCGCGCCGAGTCGGGCGGGGAGCCCCTGACGCTCTGTATCCCGAGACCCGCCGGGGAGCGGATCTGCCTCTCCGTGCGGCCCGAGTGGGTTCGGATCGTGGAGGATGGAGGGGACGACACGATCGAGGGGACGGTGGAGAGCACGACCTTCCTCGGCGCGCTGGTCCGCTACCGCGTCCGCGCCCTGGGCGGGCAGAGCCTCATGATCGAGGTCCACAACCCCCGCTCGCGGGACATCCGCCGGGAAGGCGATCCCATCCGCTTCCGCTTCGACGCGGAGCGGCTCGTGATGCTGGGGAACTGAGGATGGCCGGGCCCTTGCGGCGACACCTGAACGTGTGGAACGGCGTCCTCCTCCTGTCCTTCGCCGTCATTTTCATCGGCGTCCTCTACCCGATGTTCTTCATCTTCCGGGCGAGCTTCGTCAGCCCCGAGACGGGCGGCTGGTCCCTGGAGAGCTACCGGGCCATCTTCCAGTACCCCTTCTACCTGCGCTGCCTCAAGAACAGCCTCTTTGTGAGCGTCCTGGCCACGGCGCTCTCCATGCTCATCGGCGTCCCCTTCGCCTTCTTCCTGTCGCGATACGAGATCCCGGGGAAGAACGTCATCAAGACGCTCGCCACGCTGCCCCTGATCCTGCCCACGTTCATCGGGGCCGAGGCCTGGCTCCTGCTGGCGGGACGGAACGGGCTCTTCTTCAACCTCTTCCAGAAGGCGGGGATCGAGATCCCGAGCATCTACGGGTGGAAGGGGATCGTGCTGGTCTTCACGCTTCAGTTCTTCCCCTACATCTTCCTGATGGTCTCGGCGGCCATCAACTCCATCGACCGCTCCCTCGAGGAGGCAGCGACCAACCTGGGCGCCGGGCGGCTGCGGGTCTTCTTCACCGTCACCGTCCCCGTGGTCACGCCGGCCGTCCTCTCCGGGGCGCTGATCGTCTTCTACCTCTGCATCGAGAACTTCGGCGTGCCCATCCTGATCGGCGAGGACTTCCGGGTGCTCTCCGTGCAGGCCTACAACGAGTTCATCAGCGAGATGGGCGGCAACCCCGCCATGGCGGGCGCGCTGAGCACGGTGCTGCTCGTCATCACGATGGGCCTCACGATCCTCCAGAAGTACTGGGTGGAGCGCAAGAGCTACGCCATGTCCGCCGTCCGCAGGCCGGAGGTCGCGCGCGCCGGGCGGCTGCCGACGCTCCTCATGTGGCTCTTCTGCGCCGGGATCGTCTTCGTGGCCCTGTTCCCCTTCGCCGTCGTCATGATCTCCTCCGTCACGAAGACCTCGGGCCCCGTCATGTACTACGGCCAGTTCAGCCTGGACAACTTCATCCGGGCCTTCACCATCGCCCCGCGCCCCATCGTGAACTCCTTCTTCCTGGCCACGGTCTCCACCCTCGTGGGGATCGTCTTCGGCCTGCTGGTGAGCTACCTGCTGGTGCGGCGGCGGGGGAAGCTGAGCTACCTGCTGGACGCCCTGGTCATGCTGCCGCTGGCCATCGCGGGGACTGTGCAGGGGATCGCGCTCGCGGCGACGTACAATACGGGCTTCATCGTGCTCACGGGCACCTGGATGATCCTGGCCCTGGCCTACTTCATCCGCAAGGTCCCCTTCTCCATCAAGACGACGTCGTCCCTGCTGGAGCAGATCGACAAGTCCGTCGAGGAGGCCTCGATCAACCTGGGAGTGCCCCCGTTCCGGTCCTTTCTCAAGGTGGTGGTGCCCACCATGCTCCCGGGGATCGTTGCCGGGGCGATCATCATGTGGGTGACGACGCTCGCGGAACTCAGCTCGACAATCGTTTTGTACTACGGACCCTGGGCGACGATGACCGTGGAGATCTTCCAGCGGATGGGTAGCGGCGAGTTTGGGCCTGCCTCGGCCTATGCCACCATTCTCATCGTCTCCGTGCTTGTGCCGTTGTTTTTCCTGCAGCGCTATCTGGGCCGGGACCTCACGACCGCACTGTAGCGCGGCTGAGGTGGGTGCGTGGGGTGCAAACATTCGGCGCGGGGAGTTGAAGCTCCCGGGCACGAGGGATCCGGCAATGGCTTTGGCACGGCGGGCCGGCCCCGTTTGGCCTCGAAGGCGGAATTCAACTCCGAACGGACAGGCATGGATCAGGATATCCCGATGCGCATCGCAGTTTTTTCCGACACACACGGCAACCGAAGGGACATGCGAGAGGCCGTTCTAAGCTTCTTGCCTTTGGATTTGATCATCCACCTCGGCGACGGCGTCCGCGACGGCATTCGGGTGGCGCTGGAGGCGACGATCCCCTTTCACGGGGTGCGCGGGAACGAGGATTACGGGACGGACCTCCCCGACGTGGCCCTGGTGGAAGCGGAGAACTGGCAGTTCCTCCTGGCGCACGGCCATCAAATGAACATCAATCCCTACCACCCGAAAGAAGTCTGGAAACAGGACCTTCGGGACATGGCGGCCTGGGCGAAGGGGAAGCGGGCGGAGGCGCTCCTTTTCGGGCATGCCCACACCCCCGTGCTGCAGCGGGAGAATGGGATCGTCCTGTGCAACCCCGGCGACCAGTACATCGGCTCCGCCGCCGGCCCGTCGTTCGCCTTCATCGAGGCGGAAGCCGCCGCCATCCGGTTTCGAATCTTCAGAAAAAGCCCGAACGGGGATTGGGGCCTCCTGGCGGAACTCGGGCAGGAACGCACCGGAATGGACGCCTGAGTGCCCTTCTTTTTGTGGGGGGCAGGGCCGGAAACGGCGGAAACAAAAAAGCCAGATGGCATCCGGCTTGAATCGTCTATTTTATCGTCATGATCTGCCTCTTGACCGTTTGGCTTTAATCCTTTTGGCGGCCATCGGCAGCTTTTCCCCCATGAGCTTGCTTTTCCGATTGACCCATTGACTCCTGGGTATTTTCAAGACGATGCATTTGTCTTCCCTGCGCTTTTCCATGATGATATCCCCCTATGTCGGAATACTGATTGACACATCTGCGAAGCATTGAGTCTTGAAAGCGAAATCACCCCCTGTCCGGTCGTGAGGAAAAATATAAACCCCTCGAAGGGAAGCCGTCGTCCGCTTGAGGGGTTTTCAGAGGGAGCCGCCGATGCCGTCTTGTCTTTTACTGGAGTCAATCTGCTCAAAGTCTTGGCCTGCAAACGGGCGATTCCAATCGCCATTCAGGCCCTGCGCTTCTTTTCTCAATTCATCTCCAGTGAACTGACTCATTACGGGCATCGCAGCATCCCATCTACAATCTTAATTTATTCATGGCGAAAAAATTGTCAAGTGGCGCAAGGGCCGCTTCGGCAGGGTGCATCCGAAGCATGCTTTCCTTTTGATATCTTTTGGGAAATTAATCGAAAGGCGAGCGTTGTTCGGCTGGAGAGAAAGCAAGTGGCCCACGGGGCGAACCCTTGCCCCGGAGGGAAGCCCTGTGCCCCCGGAGCGGAACAGGAAGTTGGCCGAAAACAGACAACCATCTGTATTTGCATGGCAGTCCCGCGGAGAGGTGAAAACCGGTTTCATGCGTGAGAGCAGGCTGACGGCCATCTATCTTGGATAAATGTCAGGAAAGCCCATAAGCGTACATTTTATGGTTGAATAATCTTGCATAATTGAGATATTTGAAATCCAAAGTCTCCCGCGATTTTGATCCATTGACTTCTATCGGACATCCTCACGACAAATTTTGGCAAAGGAGATAACATGCCATTCAAGATGTTGCCCGGCAAATTCTACAGAATGCCCGTAAATTTCGGTCAAAGCCTCGGGCCGAGACAGCGGGGTTCGGACCAGGTGCTTTTTAGTGAACATGGCCCCAAAGCCACGAATATTGCAGTTTATTTTCGGACAAACCCCCATGCCCGGGATCGGGCACAACGAAGGATGAAAATGGGGTTGTTGCAATAATAAGGTGAGTCACGGTAATCCACTGATAGGTAATTTCGGCAGAAAAAACTTTATCAGGAGGAAGACCATGACTCGGAAGGATGATAGCAAAGTTATCAGGATCGTGCACCCCATTTGTTGCGGATTGGATGTTCACAAGGAGAGCGTTTCGGCCTGTGTCATTTTTCCCGACGACACAGGGGGAGAGCAATACGAGATCAAGGTGTTTGGCACATTCACGGACGACCTGAAGCGACTGCGGTCCTGGTTGCTGGATCATGATTGTCCGGTGGTAGCGATGGAGAGCACGGGAGTTTACTGGCGCCCGGTGCATAATGTTCTGGAGGAAACGGTTCAAGTGGTCTTGGTGAATGCACGGGACATGCGAAACGTTTCCGG
>Ga0116154_10000407_pt1 | contig 52033 bp, 49 predicted proteins | sample AD_UKC030_MetaG_FD_89898 | JGI IMG/M metagenome (GOLD analysis project Ga0116154, IMG submission 89898) | Active sludge microbial communities of municipal wastewater-treating anaerobic digesters from USA - AD_UKC030_MetaG | ecosystem: Engineered > Bioreactor > Anaerobic > Digestate | place: USA... | reverse complement strand
GTCCCTCGAGATGATCCCACGCGACCACCCAGTCGTACGCGCCGAGCCAGGCATCGGGCAGGCTCTGGTCATCGGTTCTCGGCGCCGGGAGCCGTTCGAGCCGCCGGCCGAATTCGTAACCGAGGAAGCCGGCCACGCCCCCCTGGAAGGGGGGGAGGCCCGGCACCGTGTCGGCGCGATGGGCCCCGAGATATGCGGCTGCCTGCTCGAGCGCGTCCGAGTCGTCGCCCGGGTGCGTGGACCAGATCTGTGCGGGATCGGCGGTCAGGTAGGAATAGCGGCCCATCGAGCCACCGCGGGCCGCGCTTTCGAGGAGAAGCGGGAAGGGCATGTCGAGCAATCGCGCGCAGGCGTTGGCCGGGGAGGGCGCGTCCTGCAGTTCCTCGATCAGCACCGGCAGGGAGATCTCACCCCTCCCGGATGAACTTGCGCGTGGTACCCCGGAGCGCCGAGCCCGTCCCTGGGCGCCAGAGCACGACCCGGTCGATTTCCCGCGCGAGCTCGAGGTCCTTGTCGGTCACGCCGCCGGCCGTGTGGGTGTTGAGGCGGACGGAGAGCTTCCCCCAGCTGACGGTCAGGTCGGGGTGGTGGTCCGCCGCCTCGCAGAGGAAGCCGATCGCGTTCACCGCCATGAGCGTCGTGGGCCAGCCGTCGGTCTCATAGAAGCGGATGATCGCGTCCTGCTGGAACTCCCATCCGGGAGGCAGGCGGTCGCCGATATTCTCGAGGTCCCACGTCCGCTCCCTGGTGGTCATCCCTCACTCCTTCCCGTCGAACCGCACGCTGAACCCGGCCGACTGGCCCGGGCTCTCCTCCACCTCGATGTCGAGTCGGGTCAGGTGGGTGTGCCCGGCGGCCTGCAGGGCGTTCCGCACCTCGACCGCGAAATACTCGGCCAGCATCTCGACGGTGGTGTTCTTCACCGGCACCAGCGCCACGTCGGACTTGGGGAAGACGAATCGCCCCTTCCCGAAGTAGTCCACGATGACGGCGTCGTGCTCCTCGCGGAGCCCGATCTTCTCGTTCTGCGTGGGCAGGAGGACCTTGTGGTCCACCGCCTCGACCATCGGCTTGATGACCTGCTTCAGCACCGCGAAGTCCAGGACGAAGAGGCATTCGGCGTCCACGTCGCCCTCGACCACCACCGCCACGCGGTAGTTGTGGCCGTGGAGGGACTCACACTTGTGGCCGCGGAAGGTGATGAAGTGCGCCGAGGAGAAGGAGAGATAGTCCTTGGCGACGGAAACCCGGTAGGAACGCACGTGCGGTTGTCCTGGTCGAAGGAGGCGATCGGCCCAAAGGTAGGCCGCCGGCGTGCTCGAGTCGAGGGGAGTGTGCCGCGGGTCACATCGATTCCAGCCGAGAGAGCGTTATCGTCCTCACCGGCGGACACCCGCGAGACCTCCGCGCTCGCATAACTCGTTTGCCGGTAGTCAGTTGCGCAGTTGGCACGCACCTCGCTTTTCCGGGGAGCGTCTCCAACAGGGAATCACGGAGGTTCCATGCTCGCCAACATTCGTCGGCCCCTGGCCGCGGCAGTCTTCGGTTCAGCTCTCGTGCTCGTCGCATTCTCCAGTTTCGCCACTCCCGCGTCCGCCCAGGTCTCCGGCGCGGTCGTCGTCACCAGCGGCCCGGTCCAGGGCCGGATCGCCGTGGGTGAGCCGGTCTTCGCGCCGCGCCCCATCGTGGTCTACCAGCCGGTGCGTGGCCGGCGCATCGAGGTGGCGCGATATGCCCAGCAAGTGGTGTTCATCGAGCGTGGCCACGGGCGCCATGGCAAGTCGGCGCAGTGGTACCAGCGCCATGGGTACCGGCCGGTGACGCTCTACTACTCCCAGGGAAGGTATTTCAATCTGGTGTCCGCGGACCGCCGGTACCGCCGGGGCGGGTATTTCCTCCCGGTCATGGTGTGGGAGCGTGGCGGGCGGTTCTACCTGCCGGCTGAAGCCAGTCCGGAGCGGTACGGGTACTCCAGCAGCTACGACAGGAATTCGTCCCACGGGTATGAGTACGACGATTACCGCCCGAACGGCGACGGCCGCGACTGGGACGATTAACCGGGGCCGGGAGGCCCCACTTCCCGCCTCCAGAGAGGCGTTCACATAGATGCAGGACCAGGGGGCGAGTTTCGGCGATGGGTGCCGGAGCCCGCCCTTCTGGCCTTCCGTTACAGAATGGCGACAATTTCGCTTGCCAATCTCCGGATCGGCGGGTACTCTGTTGGGGTGCGTCCGGTCTCTTGGACCGCCGCTGGTTGTGCCTCATCCCCCTGAGGAGGCTTCCGATGAAGCTCCCACGAATGCTCCCGCGTGCCGCGGGGGTGCTGCTTTTGGCGTTGGCGCTCGCTGCTCCTTCTACCGGCACGGCCCAGACCACTGCCAAGAAACCCAACATCCTGTTCATCATGGGTGATGACATCGGCTGGATGCAGCCCAGCATCTACCACCGAGGGTTGATGGTGGGCGAGACGCCTAACATTGATCGCATCGGGAACGAGGGCGCTCTCTTCACGGACTACTACGCCGAGCAGAGCTGCACATCGGGGCGCAATGCGTTCTTCACCGGCATGCATCCGCTGCGCACCGGCATGATCCCGCCACAACTTCCTGGGAGTCCATCCTGGCTCCGGCCCGGCACGCCGGCACTCGCGAAGTTCCTGTACGACCTTGGGTACACGACGGGAGAGTTCGGCAAGAACCACCTGGGCGACAACCCCGAGGCGCTGCCGACGGCGCACGGTTTCCAGGAGTTCTGGGGCTACCTGTACCACCTGGACGCGATGCAGGGGGTCAGCTTTCCCGACTTGAACAAGACCCCGATCCTGCAGACCATTGCGCCACCCTGCAAGAACGCGCCAATCCCGGGCCTCACCGAAGTAGCGGGCGCGATCGACCCCTCGGCGGGCACGTGCTTGACGCCCCCGCGCCCGGTGTTGTTCTGCACGTCGTCCGACGGGACCCAGGCGAACCAGAGTTGCAAGGACGAAGGCCCGCTGACCCTGGAGCGGTCCAAGACCGTGGATGAGGAGATTTCCGCTCACGTGGTGGACTTCCTCGGCCGCAACGACCCGGCGAAAACCGGCAAGCCCTTCTTCGTCTGGTACAACCCGGCCCGCATGCACGTCACCACCGTGCTGTCGCCGAAGTATCTGGCCATGATCGGCGAGCCCGGCGGCAAGGACTGGGGCGCCAACGAGGCCGGCATGAAGCAGATGGACGACAACATCGGCGTCGTGCTTGCCAAGCTTCAGGCGATGGGCCAACTCGACAACACCATTGTCGTTTTCACGACCGACAACGGTGCCGAGGTCATCACCTTCCCGGACGGCGGCGTGACCCCCTTCAAGGGTGGCAAGCTCACCACCTGGGAAGGCGGCATGCGCGCCCCGATGGTCGTGCGTTGGCCCGGCCACATCAAGCCCGGTACGATCAAGAACCAGATGTTCGCGTCCCTCGACTGGCTCCCGACGCTGGTGGAAGCCGCGGGCGGCGCCAAGGGCAACACGCTGAATGATCAAATCATGGCCGGCAAGTATCCCGGCATCGTCAAGACCAGACTCGACGGCGTGAACCAGCTTGCCTACCTGACCGGTCAGTCGGAAAAGTCAGCGCGGGAAGTCTTCTTCTACTATGCCAACTCGACACCTTCGGCGGTGCGGTACAAGAACTGGAAGATGTACTACACGATGTCGGCCACAGACCCGATGGGAGGGCTGGGGCCAAGAGAGACCTATGGCTGGACGATGATTGACAACATCAAGCGGGACCCCTTCGAGATCGCCGGCGGGTTGGACGATCCAAAATCCTTCATGGCGATGGGCGGCGCCCTTGCCTCCCCGAGCACCGCGTACCTGTACGACTGGAACATGCTGCCCATCGGCCAGTTGTTGTGGCAAAAGGAACTCATGTCCTACCAGGAGTTTCCTCCGCTCCAGGCGCCGGAAACGTATAACCTGAGCGGCATCCTGGCGGAAATGCAGAAATCCGCGCACGGGAGCCAATGAGCAGTTGACGGTCGAGTCGTGAGCCACGAGCGGGCGGCCTGAAAGGGCCGCCCGTCTCATCTTCGGGATTGAGGGTAGAGAGATGAAGGCCAGGCTGACATCCCCCCCAGCATTTCTCCGGTCCCTCGTGGTCGGCGCGCTGTTCGCCTCGAGCGGACAGGCGCACGCCCAGTCAGATCCACTGCCTTCATGGAACGGCGGCGGCGCCAAGCAGGCCATCGTCGGATTCGTGCGGGCGACCACCACGGCGGGGAGTCCGCGGTTCGTGCCGCCACCGGAGCGCATCGCGACCTTCGACCAGGACGGCACGCTGTGGGTCGAGCACCCGATGTATGCCCAGGTCATGTACTGCCTCGACAAGGTGCCGGCGCTCGTGAGGGCCAAGCCCGAGCTGGCCGACGTCGAGCCCTTCAAGACGGTCATGTCCGGCGACCGCGCGGCGATCGCGAAGCTCTCCACGGAGGACCTGTACAAGATCCTCGGGGCCACGCTCTCGGGGATGACGACCGACCAGTTCGCCGCCGAGGTAAGGCGGTGGATGGCCACCGCGCGGGATCCGCGCTGGAAGCGGCCCTACACCGAGCTCACGTACCTGCCGATGCAGGAACTGCTCCGGTACCTGCGGGCCAACGGCTACAAGACGTACATCGTGACGGGGGGCGGGCAGGATTTCGTTCGAACATACTCCGAGGCGACCTACGGCATTCCGCCGGAGCAGGTGGTGGGGACGGCGGGCGGCACCACCTACGGCTATGACGCCAGCGGGACACCGATCCTCACGAAGGAACCGAAGCTCCTGCTCAACGACAACAACGCCGGCAAGCCGGAGGGGATCCACCTGATGATCGGCCGGCGGCCGCAGCTGGCCTTCGGCAATTCCACCGGCGACCAGCAGATGCTCGAATACACAGGCACCGGCGACGGCGCCCGCCTGTCGATGCTGCTCCTCCACGACGATGCCACGCGGGAATATGCGTACGGCCCGGCCCACGGTCTGCCGGACACCAAGGTCGGCGCCTTCTCGGTGGCCCTCGACAGTATTGCGAAGGCGAGGGGCTGGACAGTGGTCAGCATGAAGAAGGACTGGAAACGAGTCTTCGCGTTTGAGTAGGTGTAGACGACGCTGCTTGTGCCGGGTTGCCTCGGATGTAGGCCTCGACCCGGCGAACTGCCTGCACATCAGGGAGAATCGATTCGTAATAGTTCCGTTGCCAGACGCGGGCGCCTGGTGTGCCACGCAGGACGTTGACCCGTTTGGTGGCCGCCGATTTGAATGCGCCCACGATGGTCGGGATGGACCCCGCGATGGGTTGTCCGAACGCGGGGGAACGGCGCGCGTTGTCGACATCCGGCGTGGCGACGGACGCCGTAGGGGCACGGCGCGCCGTGCCCCTACATTGCGCCGTGCCCCGACGGTCCGCCGTGCCCCGACGGTCCCCGGAACCCGCGCGATCCACGTCGATGATGATGATCCCGTGGAAATGATCCGGCATGACGACAAACGTATGGAACAACACGCCGGGTCGGTTGATTCCGGAACACAGCCATTCGTCCCTGACGACGTCACCATATGGCGTCGTGCACATCGTGCCGTCGACGACCTCACCAAACAACCGTTCCCGCTTGTGCGTGCAGATCGTGATGAAGTACGCCCCGCGTGCGGTGTAGTCATATCCCCGAAGGCGGATTGATCGGCGATCGGGCAGTCCGGGGAGGTGTCTCATGCGTGCATGCTAGCACGCGCGACCCGACGCCCATAACCATTTCGCCCCTGCAGCCTCCCCGTACCCCGCCTATCTTCCTTCCGTGCATCCCACCCGCAATCACTTCCTCCCGCCCGATCCCGACGCCTTTAAGCAGGCGCGCCCCTCCCACGGACGCGTCATCGTCATCGCCCCCACCCGCGCCGCGTGTGAGACGATCGAGCTCGCGCTCGGCCTGACCGGCGTGGACACGGTGCTTGAGCGTGAGCATGGCGCGGAACTTCGGGAGTGGGCGCTCGGCGGCAAGGGGTTCGGCATCGTGGCCGGCACGGGCACCGGCAAGACTCTCGGCATCCGCCCGGTGGCGGAGTCCATCCTCGGCGAGTCGCTCCGGGTCGGCGTCGTCAACCGCGAACGCGAGGCCACGCCGGACACGCCGACCTGGAACGTGGTCATCGTCACCACCGGGATCGCGCGGCGGTGGTTCCAGGACGATCTCATCACCCGGCACGACACCGTGGTGGTGGACGAGATCCACCAGACTTCCGCCGAGCTCGAGCTCTGCCTGGCGCTCGGCAAGCGGGCCGGCGTGCGGTTCATCTGGCTCAGCGCCACCGTGGACCCATCGTTCTACGCCAACTACCTGGGCAGCGCCAACGTGCTGGTGACGGAGGCGTTCGATCCCGCTCTCCGCGCCCGCGTCAAGGTGGAGGCGAAGCAGGCGGAGGAGTTCTTCGACGAGCGCTTCATGCGGCACCTCCTGCAGCAGAAGCGCGGCGTGGCGGTCTTCGTACCGACCCGCCGCGAGGTGGAGCAGCTGGCCGCCGACCTCGGCGCCCGGTACCCGAGGCTCAACGCCGCGTTCTATCACGGCGGCGAGCCGATTCGCGTCATCCGGCAGTTTCTCGAGGGCGATCCCCAGAAGCCGTTCCTGCTCGCCATGACCGCCGCCGGCCAGTCGGCGATCAACGTGCGCGGCCTCGACACGGTCGTGATCTACGACGCCCGCTATGGCAACGTGGTCGAGCGCGGGCGCAACGTGCTGCACCGGCTCTACCTGGGCGCCAACGAGATCCTCCAGATGGCGGGTCGGGTGCATGGTCGGGTAGCCAAGGGCGAGGTTTACATCCTCTCCGACCGGCGGATGGTGTTCGAGGAGCTGGTGCCGGGGCCGCCGGAGTTCCAGCTGGCCGGCGACGCCGAGCGGGTCGCCATCACCTGCGCCTCGATCGGGGTGGACGCCGGCGATCTCGACCTGCCAGTGCCGCTCGACCGGACGGCGTACCGCCGGGCGATGGAAGTGCTGATCGACCGGGGACTCATCAAGGACGGCCGGCTCACGCCCTACGGACGCGAGGTCGAGGCGATGCCGGTGGAGCGCGCCTGGGGCGAGCTGCTGGTGCGGGCAGACCCCGAACTGGTGCCGCTGGTGGCCACCGCGGCCAACATCGATTCACTGCACCGGATGACGCGCGAGGAGCGGGAGTTGCACGGGCTCATCGCCAACGGCAGCGATCACCTGACCGCCGCCAACGTCTATGCCGAGGCCGTCAACCAACACGGCTACCTGGGCGAAGTGTACGGGCTCCCGCGGCATCTTTTCGAGGACGGCTTGACGGAGTGGGCCGAGAAGCGCGGCGTCCTCGTCAAGTCGGTGGAGGACACTGCCCTCGGCGTGGCGGCGGTGTACCGGGCGCTGGAAGTCCCACTGCCGAAGACGATGCCCTACGCCTCCAAGGAGCTCCGCAACCGGTTCATCGAGCTGGTCGCCCGTGTCATGCCGTTCGACCTGGTCATCGACGAGCATACGGTGGACGGGACCGAGGCGCGGATCTCGAAGACTTCGATGGCAGGGAGCTGGGGCGCTGTGGCCGGAACGCTCCGGTACTTCGGCGACCGGAACGGGATCGCGAGGGCCGGGATCGAGGGGACCACGATTCCGTACGACCTGGTGCGGAAGAACGCCCGGAAGGGGCAGCCGGTCATCAGCGTGGCGGGGGCCAGGAAGCGCCGGCACCTCGCCCTGTCGCGGCGGCTTACCTATTTCGGGTTCGAACTCGAGACGGTGGTGGAGGAACTCCGCGGCGAGGTTCCTCTCGAGCTTCGGGAGCAGGCGCGCGACGCCCTGACCGACGCGCTGATTTCGGGTGACACGCCGCATCCGGACCAGGGCCGTATCCGGCGTGCGCTCTCCGAACTCGGCGAGCTCTGGCGGCGCTCGGGCGGCACGCTGGCGCAGGCCTCCTCCGCGGCGCTCCGTCCGCGCATCCGGAGCGCGCTGGCGGAGGTGACCAGCTGGCAGCAGTTCCTCGGCACTCGCGTGGCGCTGGACGCCGATGCGCTGGTGGACGCCCCTACCCGGGCGCGCCTGCTGGAGCTTCCCTCGATGGTGCACCTCCTCGGGGATGCGGTGCCGCTCGACTACGAAGTGGAAGACGGTCAGGGAGTCGTCGTGCTGCGGCTCCGGGAGGGTCAGTTGCGCCGGTTGAAGGTGGAGGACCTGCCGAAGGTGGACCGACCCCTCTGGTTCAGCGTCATGCGGGGTTCGAAGCCGGCGTTGCGCGGGCGGACGCTCGACGAGCTGCGGGCGGCGATCCAGAACGAGCCGCGTGAGCGGAGGGGCCGGCACACGGAGTTTCGGGGTCCGCGGCGCCGCGGCGGTGGCGGGGGGAAGGGCGGGCGCGGCCCCGGCCGTGGAGGCAGGCGCGGCCGCTAGTCAGGGGAGGAGCGACAGCCAGAGCCGGTGATAGGCCTCCCGGATGCCATCCTCCGGCGCCCCCGCGTGCAGCGCCACCTGGAAGCCGTCGAGTGCGGCGGTGATCAGGTGGACTTCCTCGGGGCGGAACGGTGGGACCTCGAGAACACGACTGATCGCCGAGCTGAGGGCGGCAACGTCGGCGGCGGAATCGCCCCGGGTGTCGATGCCAGGTTCGGCCGTCAACGCGGCCCAGGCGGCCCACTCACCAGTGCGAACCTCGCCCACCAGCGACTGCCAGAGCCGGTCGAGGGCATCCGCCCCGGAGCCCTGCAGCGCTGCGAGGCGTCCGGCCAGACGGCGGCGGCTGAGGAGTAGCCCGACCGCGGCGAGCAGCGATTTCTTGCTGCCATGGTGGTAGGCCACCAGCCCCTTGGCGCAGCCGACCTCGGCGGCGACGCGATCCACACTCCAGTTCTGCAGGCCTTCGCGGACCAGCACGGCAGCTGCACCAGAGGCGATCCTGTCTTTCAATACGTTGCCCATGTTGAATTTAGAACTTGACTGACCAGTCAGTCATAATATCTAGTCAAAGGGCCTTCTGTGCAAGTCGGCGTGCATATCCTGCTCTTCCTAGTTCAGATCCTGTTCGCCAGCCTGGCGATCATCGGCAAGATCGTGCTCCGGGACTTCCCGGCGGCATCCATCGTTCTCTTCCGAGTCGTCGGGGCGGCGGCCGTTCTGCTTCTCGTCAACCTGCTCTGGACCCGGCGGTGGGTAACCGACCGGAAGGATCTGGGCCGGCTCGCGGTTCTGGGGCTCCTCGGCGTGGTGTTGAACCAGACCCTCTTCCTGATCGGCCTCGGTCACACCACCGCCATCAACGCCACCATCCTCGTCACCACGATCCCCATCTTCACCGTCCTCTACTCGGTGCTCAGCCACCGAGAGCCAGCCTCGGCGCTGAAATTCGGCGGTATCGCCGTCGCGGGACTCGGCGCGATCTACCTCATCGGACCCGACCGGCTTTCCCTCGCTCCCGAACTGGCGCTCGGGAATCTCCTCATCGTCGTCGCGATGTTCTTCTATTCGCTCTACCTGGTGCATTCGAAGGCGATGGTGCTACGCTATGGCCCGGTAGCAGTCAGCGCCTACGTGATGATGTTCAGCGCCCTCGGGACCTTGCCGCTCGGCCTGTCGGGTCTGGCCACCGTTGACCTGGCCGCCGTGCGCCCCGTGACCTGGATGTGGGTGGCCTACATCGTCGTCTTTCCAACGATCGTGGCGTACTTCCTCAACATCTGGGCGCTGAAGCGGGTCTCGCCCAATCTCGTGGCGGTCTACATCTACCTGCAGCCGCTCTTCACGGCGCTCGTCGCCCCCGCCGTACTCGCCGGCGAGCGCGTCACAACCCGGGCAGCGGTTGCCGGGGCGGCGATCTTCCTGGGCCTTGCGCTGGTGATCCTTGGAGAGACCCGGCAGCAGCGCGAGGTACCGGTGGAGTCAATGCCGGGGGAGTAGGCGGGGCAGGAGGGCCTTGGGGTCAGAATGGAACGCGTCGAATTCAGGTCCAACACATTACCCAATAAGGTCTTAGGTCGCTTTGGTCCGATGTTCCGTAGTGTCCCGGATTGAAACCTTTTGTGGTGGGGCGGCGTATCCCCCCATATGAACGCCCCTCAGCCCTCGCACCCGACCCCCCTGCCGTCCGTTTTTTCCCCCCTCGCCAAGGCCCTGCTCGACGGCTTCAGCGAGGGGGTCGTCGTATTCGACGCTTCCGGCAGGGTCCTCTACGCAAACAGCCAGGCCCGCGCGCAGCTTGAGGGCGACGTGGACCTCGGCACCGAAACCGCCGACGACCTGCAGCCGCGGCTCGCCGCCCTCGGTGGACGCATCCGCCCCCTCCGGGTCGGCGCGCTCGAGCTTGGTGAGGCGCTCTTCCTCCCCGCGACGGAAGGTCCTACTACGTTGGCTGCCCGGGAAAAGGACGCCATCGTCGCTTCGCTCGACGCGCACGGCTGGAAGTTGGCCGAGACGGCGAAGAGTCTCGGGATCAGCCGGACGACCCTCTGGCGCCGGCTCAAGGCGTACGGGCTTCACCGTGACGGGCGGAGCCGGTGGGCCTCGGCCTCCTGACCGCGGCGGTCATCCTCGCCGCCGCCCCCGCCCCGCACGTCGCGCCCGCATCAACCGCAGACACGCTCCCGACCTTCTCCTCCGAGGCCACCCGCGCGCTCGTCCTCCGCGCGCAGGCACGCCACGCCGCAGACGACACGACCGTCTCCGACTACACCGCCAAGCTCCGATACCGGGTGTCGTTCGCGCTCGGGCGCCGGAAATGGGCGCGCGTGCCGACGTACGCAGTGGAAGAGCAGGAGGGCACGGTCCACTGGCAGGCACCGAACGACCTCCGACTCGACATCCTCGGCCGGCGGAATGCGAGCCGCTCGAAGGACATCACCCTGTCCAGTGATTTCACCCGGCCCTGGTTCGTGCCGCGCGGGCTGGGTGACTCGGTCCGCATCTTCGGGAACGACTTCCCGACCCGTGCGGCCCTCCATCCGCTCGCCGCGGACGGGCCGGAGTGGTACCGCTACGAACTGACGGACAGCCTGGCGCTCACCACCGCCAGGGGCACCACGGTCCGCCTCTACTCGGTGGAGGTCGTGCCGTCACGGCCCGGCCCCTCCCTCGTGGCCGGGACGCTCTGGATCGACTCCGCGACCGCGCAGGTGGCCCGCTTCACCTTCCGCTACGTCGGCACCGAGCTCTGGGTGGATCGCGACGACGACGACCCCGATCTCAAGACTCTCGGCGGGGCCAAGGGCGCCAACTCCTTCATCAACCGGATCCTCACGGTGGACTCCGACCTGGAGTACGGCCTGCAGGACGAGCGCTACTGGATGCCGTCGCGGCAGGTGCTTTCGGGCACGCTCCAGCTCCCGATCATCAGCGACATCGTGATCCCCTTCGAGGCGATCACCACCTTCTGGGACTACGACATCAACAGCGGTGCGCCGGTCGTGTTCGACACCCCGCCCCCGGACTCGGGCGCGAAGAAGACGATGGACCGGGAGTCCGACTCGCTGGAGGCGGTGGTCCGCTCCGGTACCTGGGCCGGCGGCCGCTACGAGGTGCACCGTCCTCCCGTGGACACCCTCAAGAGCTATACCGCCTGGGGCGACTCGCTGACGCTGGACCTCAACCCCGAGGAAGACCAGCAGGTGCGCGACGTGCAGGTGCAGCTCGCCACGCTCGCGGAGGACTTGCCCTCGGATGTGACGGGGATCAAGCCGGGAGGCGTCAACTACGAGGCGTTCGCCGACATCTTCCGCTACAACCGCGTGCAGGGTCCGTCGCTCGGATACGGCTACGCCGTGGACGTGCCGGGCTGGTCCTTCACCCGGGCACAGGCGACGCTGCGCTTCGGCTTCTCGGACGCCCGCCTCACCGGCCAGCTGGGGCTGGTGCGTGAGGCGCCGTCGGGGCGCTGGCGGCTGGACGCGTACCGGTCCATCACCGAGGTGGAGCCGTTCTTCAAGGTGAACACCTTCGGGAACACGATGAACGGCGTCTTCGCCGCGCACGACGACGCCGACTACTACCTGGCCCAGGGCGGACGCATCGGCTACGAGACCTCCGTCGGACGGGGACTGGAGCTCATCCTGCAGACGCGCTTCGAGGACCAGCAGAGCGTGGTCACCGACGCCCGCAGCGCGATCAACGACCTGCTCGGTGGGAGCGGCGACTTTCCCGTCAACCCGGCGGTGACTGAAGGGTTCTTCGTCGGCGTCACCGCGAGCCTCGAGGGCGTGGTCGGAACCGGCAACTGGCGGATCGGCGCGGAAGGGTTGGGTGGGGAGGGCGGCACGACGGGGCGCTTCATGGCCGAGTTGAGGCAGCGCGTGTTCGGCATGCGCGGGGTCACCGTCACCGGGCGCGGCGGCGTCGCCACCACCGACCCGCTGCCCCAGTCGGCGTTCCGACTCGGCGGCCTCAAGACCGTTCGCGGGTTCGACTACGGGACCTACCAGGGCCAGGCGTTCTGGTCCGCGCAGGGGGACTGGACGCCGCTCAAGGGGAAGGTCCGCCCGGTACTGTTCGTGGATGTCGGCCAGGCCGGCACGGTCGGCGGCGTCTTCTCCCAGAAGCCGCTGGTCGGCGCGGGGGCGGGAGTGTCCTTCTTCAACGGCATCGTCCGGTTCGACCTGAGCGTACCGCTGCAGGGTCCGGCGAGCGGGTTGCGGTTCGATATCCAGTTCGGGGCTCCGCGCTAACGCGCGGACGTCCCCGCTTCGCCGCCTCCCCGCTATCTTTTCACCATGCCTGCCCCCTTCGTCATCGAAGAGTACGTCCGCTGGTCCGACGTGGACTTTGCCGGCATCATCTTCTACGGCTCCTACGTCCGGTTCTTCGAACTGGCTGAAACGGAGCTCTTCCGCGCCGCCGGCCTGCCGTTCGGCACCGTCTTCGACCAGTACGATGTCTTCCTCCCGCGGGTGCAGGTCCACACCGAGTTCCACTCCCCTCCGCGCCTGGACGACCATCTCGCGGTGGCAGCGTACATCGGCCGGGTCGGCCGTACCTCGATGACGATCGAGTTCGAGGTGGTCCGCCGCCCCGACGGCACCCACTGCGCCGACGGGCACATGGTGCTGGTGTGCGTGGACCGGAAGGCGCTCAAGCCCTGCCCCATTCCGCAGGGCTTCATCACCCAGCTGGCGCCCTTCACCATGACGCGCGACGAGGCGCGGCGTCAGCTTGGCATCGCGCAGGACGTCGCGTGAGGCGATCGGCGCTCCTGGCACTGTTGCTCCTGTCGGCGGCCTGTAACCCGCTCGACGGGAGCGGCACGCTCACCGCCCGCTGGACGACGCCGACCGATACCGCCTCGGCCACCATGCCCGTCACCGGCCGGTGGTGTGTCGGCCCCGGGCGGCTCGACCTTCGGGCGACCAAGGGCGACACGGGACTGGGGCTCGCGATCTATCCGACGGACAGCGTCGCGTTCGCGGGGTCGTATCCCGTCCTCGAGCCAGGCGGGCAGGTTCAGGTGCGGCCGAGCGCCGCGGTGGCGCTCCGCTGGATGGGCAAGGTGCTGGTGCAGGGCTGGTGGGGGGATTCCGGCACGGTGACGCTCCGCGGCGGGAGGCTGCGGGGACTGTCTGGCCAGGGCCAGGCGTGGCTCGTTTCGGGACTCGGCCCCGACTCGGTCACCGCGCTCGAATTCAGCTTCCGCGGCGTCCGGGCCGGGAACGACGCACTTTGTGATGTCCCCCCGCTCCCGGTGGCTGTGCCCCTGGACTCGGCGGGAACACTCCCAGCCCCCGGGGTAGAGTAGCCCATGAGCGAGACCTACTTCCGCAAGGGCTTCGGCCTCAAGAAGGACATCGAGGGGAGTCTCACCGCCGATTATGCCAGCGGCGTGGTGGACGCTTTCCTGAAGGGTGACCACACCATTACGGCGGGACCGCTCACCTTCCGGCTGGCCAAGGAATTCGGGTTCTGCTACGGCGTGGACCGCGCCGTCGAGTACGCGTACGAGACCCGAGCCAAGTTCCCCGGCCGGCCGATCGCGCTGGTGGGCGAGATCATCCACAATCCCCACGTCAACCGCCGCCTGCAGCAGATGGGCGTGCGCTTCCTCGAACATGGCGCCGACGGCGAGTTCGATTTTTCCGGGCTGACCACGGACGACGTGGTCATCATGCCGGCGTTCGGCGTCACCATCCGGGACTTCGAGCGGCTGAAGGCGGTGGGGTGCGTGCTGGTGGACACCACCTGCGGCTCGGTGCTGAACGTCTGGAAGCGGGTCGATGCCTACGCCCGCGACGGCTACACCGCCATCATCCACGGTAAGCACTACCACGAGGAGACCAAGGCCACCGCGAGCCAGGTCACGAAGTATCCGGGCGGACGGTACCTCGTGGTCTACGACATGGACGAAGCGCGGCTCGTCTGCGACTTCATCGAGGGACGGGGCGACGCGGCTGCGCTCGCCGCGAGGTTTACGGGAAAGACGTCGCCGGGCTTCGACTTCGACGCCGACCTCACGCGCGTGGGGATTGCCAACCAGACGACGATGCTGGCCGGCGAGTCGCTCGCCATCGCGGCGGAGTTCGGCACGAGCATGGCGCGGCGCTACGGCGAGGCGCACCGCGACGAGCACTTCCGGAGCTTCGACACCATCTGCTCGGCGACCCAGGAGCGGCAGGACGCCGTGCTCGCGCTCCTCGAGGAGCCGCTCGACCTGATGGTGGTGGTGGGCGGGTACAACTCGAGCAACACCTGCAACCTGGCCGCCATCTGCCAGGCCAAGGGGGTGTGGACCATCCACATCGAAGACGCCGACTGCATCGACGTGGCGGCGGGCAGCGTGCGGCACCAGCCGATCCGCACCAAGGAAGAAGTGACCCTGGAGCACTGGCTCTCGAGCGCCCGGCGGATAGGTTTGACCGCCGGCGCCTCGACCCCGAACAACAAGATCGGCGAGACCGTGGTGCGGATCTGCGAGAGCGCCGGGGTGCTGGCCGAGCTGCGGGAGACACTGACGCTCCACGATTGAGGTGCCCGATGCCACACGCGATCATCCCCCGCACCCGAAACCTGGCGGCCCTCGCGGCCGCCGCCCTGCTTCTGGGTTGCAGCGACCCGGTTGGCAGCGACACGCCCTATGTGGTCACGCCTGTCAGCACCACCACGCTGGCCGGGACTCCGGGCTGGGCGCTGGCCGACACGCTGGTCGTCGAGGTGCGTGACGCCGAGGGCAACCTGGTCCCGGGCGCCAGGGTCACCTGGTCGCTCCCGCAGGATGGGCGCCTCGCGGTACAGCTGGCGGACGCCGACGACCGGATGACTGGCACGGCGGACGACCGCGGCCGGAATTACGCCGTCTGGACGCTCGGGTTAAACGAGGGCGCCCAGGTGGCACGGGCGGCCGCGGGGACCGAGTCGAATGTCTCCTTCACCGCGACCGCGACGGCACTCCATGCCGTGGATGTGACCGTTGGGTACGACCATGCATGCGCCATATTGACGGACCAGCGTCCCGTCTGCTGGGGAGCAAATTATTACGGACAGCTCGGTGTCGGCGACTTCGTGTACCGGTCCGCTCCGACGGCGGTCGAGGGCCTCGACGCCGCGCTGGAAATCGTGGCCTCGCCCTCCGACCACACTTGCGCACGCGATCTGGCGGGCGACATCTGGTGCTGGGGCTCAAATCAGGCTGGGCAGGCAGGGTCACTTGCCGCTACCAAACAATCCACGCCGGTCCGGGTGCCCGGCGCGCAAGGGGCCACGACGATTGACCTGGGGTACTACTTCAGCTGTGCCATCTTGTCGGTGGGCGGCGCTCGATGCTGGGGCTACAGTGACGCCGGTCGGCTCGGAATTGGCGACCCGCCTGTCCAAGGAACGTTCTACCCTAACCCGATGGTGGTCGTTGGGGGGAGTGACTTCGTGACCATCGGGCTCACCTACGATCGGGCCTGCGCCCTGGACTCGACGGGGGAGGCCTGGTGCTGGGGCTATGCGTCCGGCGGTGAACTCTCGCCGGCTCCAAGGAACAACTACTACTCGCCCATCCAGCCGATCCCTGGATACAAGTTTTCGGAAGTTGCGCTCAATTGGTGGACCAATTGCGGTATCGCGCTCGGCGGCGTCGCGCGTTGTTGGGGCTACAATGCCGGGCTTGGTTACGGCTGGTCGCCAGAGAATACGCCGGAGCCGATTTCGCCCCGAGTCGATGGCTCGTTCGCGCAAATCGCTGCCGATCAAGGCACGTTCTACGGCAGGACTCGCGACGGCCGCCTCGCGGTATGGGGCTACTACAACTGCTGCGGACTCCAGACGCTGGGTGAGGTGCCCCTCCCGGTGCGCGCCATCGACGTCGCGGCCGGTGGATACGGCTACTGCATCATCGCCGAGAGCGGCGCGCTCTACTGTGAGCGCGACACCTATCCGAGGAGCGGGCTTCGGGCGATTCCCTCCACGCCCATTCCATAGCCCCCGCCCGCCAACGGGGCGCCGACGGGACTGCAGGAAGCTGCAGAGCGCGGAAGCTGGCCCCGACCTTGCACCCGGGGGAAGAACGGGCGCGGCGCGTGACCGTGGGTCTCCGAACCCCGGGGGACTAGCGGAACGGCCGTCCAGGCTGCACTTTAGCGGCCCCCGTTCACTCAGCTTGAGAGGGTGACTGCGCGATGGCCCGACCGATGTCCGACTCCTACCGCCTCGTCCAGGCCGCGCTGAGCGACCTGCCGAACGTCACCACCCGAAAGATGTTCGGGGCGGAGGCGTTCTTTCACGGGCGTCGGATGTTCGCTTTCCTGCGCGAGGACCTCGTGGTGCTGAAGCTGCCCGAGAGCCAGCGCGAGGAACTCCTCGAGGCCAAGGCCGCACGCCCGTTCCTCGTCAACGAGAACGCCGGCTTCGGCAGGTGGGTCGAGGTTCCCGGGTCGGGAGAGGACGCGGCTCGCGCGGTGCAGCTGGTGCAGTCGGCGTACAACGCCGCCAAGCGTCCCGACCGGGACGGCCCGCGCCGCCGCCGCCGGCGCCGCGTGGCCAAGACCGAAGCCTGACCCACCGGCCCGCTCTCAGGAGCGGGCCGGTCTCGTTTCCCCCCCGGACGCCAGGATCCTGGCCACCGCCGCGATCGTGAGCGGGGCGCTTCCCTCGGCGCGATTGTTGACCAGCACATACGCCGGGATCCGGGCCTTCTCCGCCGATTCGATGAGCCGGACGAGGTCCGCTCGCAGTTCGGGGTTCCGGTCCTGGATCCGGTCGTACGGCGCGAACGCGTCCACCGCATCCGCGTAGTACCGGCCGGGCCGGAGGAGCGCCCGCGCGACGATGAACGACGCGGTGACGGCCCCCGGGAGGTCGAGCTGCTCCCCGATGGAGGGCATGCGGGTCCAGGAGTTGAAGCAGTGCGCCACGTCGTGCTCGCGCAGGACCGCGAAGTAGGCGGGAGTCAGGTACTCCTCGTTCCGGACTTCCACCGCATACGGCGCCGTGCGCGGAAGGGCCGAGAAGAACCGGTCGAGCTGGTCGGCAAAGGCCTGCGGCGGCACCTTCGACTTGTGCGTGATGGCCTGGAATTCGAAGACGAACGGGCCCAGATGCTCGCGGAAGTGCCGGAGGCAGGGGTCGAGGACGGCCTCGACAAACAACTCGGGGTTGAGGAAGTCGGGGTTGGGCTGCCCGGCGTGCGTCTTGTCGCGCAGCTTGCTGTGGGTGTGGACCGTGATGCGGTCCCACACCTTGCTGACGCACCGGAAGCCGGGCGGCAGCGCCGCTGCGTACTCGGCGAGGGTCTTCTCGGACAACGGATTGTAGAAGCTGGAATCAATCCCGACGGTGGAGAAGAGGGGCCACTGCGCGTATTCGGCGAGCATCTTCCCGCTGGCGCCGGTCTTCGGGTACTTCTTGTGGTAGACGAGCCCCTGCCACCCCGGGTAGTTCCACGACGACGTGCCGAAGTGAACGCCGACGGGGAGCGTGGTGCGGAGGCGACCGAGCTCCTCATCCGATAGTGGCGCGTCGCCGTCCGCCATCCTACCTGCCCGGGGCGATCCGGTAAATGGTCCCACCGGCCAGGACGACGTAGATCTCCCCGCGCGCATCCTCCCCGAAGCTGGTGATCTGCTGGCCGGTGTCGAGGGAGGGCCAGGAGGAGGTGTTCGTCGCGGTGCCGCCCTGGTAGACGAAGCTCCGGATCCAGCCGTCGCAGTAGTCGCCGTAGAAGTAGGTCCCGGCAAGTTCCGGAATCGCCTGCCCGCGATAGACGTACCCGCCGGTGATCGAGCAGCCGTCGCCGTGCCCGTACTCGATGACCGGCATCACGAGGCCGGTCTTGTCGCAGGTGGCGCTGCCGTAGCAGTGCTCGCCCTCCATGACGGCCCAGCCATAATTCTCGCCTCCCTGGCTCGCAGCCGGCTGGACGTCCACCTCTTCCCATTCGTTCTGGCCGACGTCGGCGATGTACAGGTTTCCGTTGGCCCGGTCGAAGCTGAACCGCCACGGGTTGCGGAGGCCCCAATTCCAGAGCTCGCCGCGGACGCCGGCCTGGCCGACGAACGGATTCGACGCCGGTACGGTGTAGGGAAGGCCGTGGTCGAGGTCGAGACGGAGGAGCGAGCCGAGGAGGTCGCTGCGGTCCTGGCCGTGGCCTTGGGGATCGCCCCCGCTGCCGCCGTCGCCCAGTCCGAAGTAGAGGTAGCCATCGGGTCCGAACGCGACGTGGCCCCCGTTGTGGTTGGAATAGGGCTGGTCCACCTCGATCACCAGCTGCTCGCTGGCCGGGTCGAGCACGTCTGGATCGGCGCCTGGGGTGAAGGTGGCGACGCGGGATCGTCCGCCACGCTCTGGCCCGGCGACGGTGAAGCTCAGGACGACGCGGTTGTCGGACGGATGGAACGCCATGCCGAGGAGGCCCTGTTCGCTGCCCTTCGTGACCCGGCCGCTCAGGTCGATGAACGGAGTTGGCAGCAGGACACCGTGCTTCAGCACTCGGACGGTGCCGCCCTTCTCGACGACGAACAGTCGGCTGGTGTCGCCGGGCGCCGCGGTGAGGTACACCGGATACGCGAGGCCGCTGGCCACCTCCTCCAGGCGCACCGACACGGCACCGGGAGGGAGCGTGGTCCCGGCTGAGTCCCCGCCGCAGGTCATCACGAGGCCGAGGAAGGCGGGAGCGGCCGCGAAGGAACGAAATAGGCGACGCATCTAGGTGGCCTCCTTGTCCGTGCCCGCCGGCCCGCGCAGCTGGGTGGCTGCTGCGCCATCGACACTGCGGATATGCAGGTCGCGCTGCGGGAAGGGGATTTCGATGCCGGCGCTGACCAGCGCGTCGTTCACGGCGGTCGTCACGTCGCTCTTGAGAATGGCGACGCGGTCCGCGTCGGTCGTCCAGAACCGAAGCTCGAAGTTGAGCGCGCTGTCGCCGAATCCGGTGAAGAGTGCGAACGGTTCGGGGGTCCGGAGGACGGCGGGGAATTTCCCCGGCACGTCGAGGAGCAGCGCCTTGACCCGCGCCGGGTCGCTACCGTAGGCGACGCCGACCGAGACGGTGATGCGGCGCTGCTGGTCGGACAGCGTCCAATTGATGACGTCCTGGGAGATCAGCGTGGCGTTGGGCACGATCACCTCGGCGCCGTCGAAGGTGCGGACGACGGTGGCGCGGAAGCCGATCCGGCGCACCTCGCCGGTCAGCGCCTGCAGCTGAATCTGGTCGCCCTCGCGGATCGGGCGCTCGAACGCGAGGATGAGCCCCGAGACGAAATTGCTGACGATGTTCTGCAGGCCGAACCCGATGCCGACACCGAGCGCGCCGCCGATGAGGGTGAGCTGGCCGATGTCGACCCCGATGGCGGCCAGGGCGGAAAAGAAGCCGAGGGAGATCAGCGTGTAGCGGGTGAGGCGCCCGATGACGCTGGGGAGTCCGCGCGGCATGTCGAGCCGGGAGAGCACGTCCACTTCGAGGAGTCCCGAGAGGCCTCGGCTCACCAGCACGCTCACCCAGACGGTGAAGAGGAAGAGCAGGACGGCGCCGAGCGACAGGTGCAATTCGCCGACCGAGAGCGAGGCGGCGAGGATGCCGCTCACGAACGCAAACGTGGGGTCCAGCAGATCGAAGATCCAGAGGGTGAGGATGATCCAGCCGACCGCGGCCGAGAGATTGATCAGCCGGAGGCCGCTCCGGACCAGCGTGTCCTTCCGTTGGGCCACGTACCGGGACACGCCCGCGGCCTGCGAACGGGTCGAGACGATCAGGACACCGTCGGCCACGCGGACCGCGGTCACGACCACCAGGAGGAGGTAGCTGCTCGACAGTACTCCGCTGGTGAGGAACATGCCGAGCGAGACGTTGCCGACGACGTTCGACGTCGCGGCGACGAGGAGCGCCGCCGCGGAGAGCCGTGCCGCCCCTCGTAATGCGCGGGCGTACGAGTGTGCTCCCATCGCCTCGAACTCGCCGCCCTTCCGGAGCAGCCAGAGGAGCCCCGCGGCGCCGGCGATGGCCAGCGCCAGGCTGCCGGGCCGCTGGTGGCCGGAGCCGGCCAGGAGCAGCGTCCCCGTCCGCTGGATGGCGAAGAGCAGCGAGGCGGCGATGGCGGGGCGGATCAGGTAGGGCGGCAGGAAGCTCGGCAACAGGCGGAGGACTGCCGGCACCGTGGCAAGAAGCGCGAGGTCGTAGACCGAGAGCGGTGCCCGCGGGTAGAAGACGAGCCCCGCCAGCGCGATGGCCAGGAGCGAGCCGGCGGCGGGGTGGTCGAGCACGCGCCGGGCCGAGTAGGCCGGTTGCTCGGTCGTATGCGGCTCCAGCTTGCCGCGGAACCAGAACACGGCCAACAGGATGGCGAGCGTCGAGGCGAGGTGCAGGTAGATCCGCAGCCGGTAGGCTTCGAAGAAATACCCCAGTTCCCTCTGGGTGCGCGTCACGCCGGCGGCGAGGGTGGCTGCCAGCCCCTGGCCGGCGTCGGCGGTGCGCAGCCCCTTCCACAGGGGAGGGGAATCGAGCCGCAGGAGATTGCGCCGTGCGGACGCCAACTGCTCGTTGATCCGCTCATCCATCTGCTGGAGCGTTGCCAGCGTGCGTGTAATCTGCGCCTGGAGCCGGATGACCTCGCCCAGCTGCAGGGCGACGCTGTCCTCCAGCGCGACGGTGCCACGGATGACACCGTCCACGAGCTCCACGACGTCGGGCGCGGCGTCGGCCTTCGTCGCCTCCGCCTTCGTCAGGCGCCATCCCTGCTCCCGCCGCGTCAGCTCTCCCTGCACGCCGCTCAGGACGTTGGTGCGGTCGCCGACCGTCTTCTGCCACTCCCGCATCTGGCTTATCCGGCGGGCCCATTCGTTGTGCATGTCCGTGAGCGACCGCTTGGTGGGCCGTTCCTGGCCGGGGCGCGACTGGAGCTCCATGAGCGCCTGGATCGTGTCCTGCGTGGCGGCATACGCGTCCCGGATCTGGCCGATGGCGCGCTCCCGGGGGAGGAGCTGCCGGATCTCGTCGAGGCGGGCCTGGGAGGCCTCGGCGCGCGCCGGGATTTCCGACAGCGGAACCGCCGTTGGCGGCGTGGTGTCCGTGGCAAGCGTGGCGGCGTCCGACTTGGGCGCCACCGCGTTCTGGGCCGCCAGCGGGACGGTCAGCGTCAGCAGCAGGATTGCGAGGCACAGCAGGGTGAGGCGCATCCGGCTCTCGGAAGGTGAGGGAAGCCTGCCTCCAAGATACGCCGGGCGCGGGGCGGCGGCACCCCGGTCAGGCACCAGGCCGGGCGAGCATCCGGTCCACCCGCTCGAGGTGGGTGACGGTGACCGTGATCGCCCCGAATTCCTCCTCCACTTTGCCCTTGAGCAGGAACGGCCCCTGGTCGAACAGCACGTGTCCCCGGCTGCGGTACACCTGCGGGAAGAGAACGGTCTCGACCAGCCCGTGGCCATCGTCGAAGGTGGCGAATTCCATCGGTTCGTCGGCCGCGGTGTGCACCGGCTTGGCGGTGGTGAGCATCCCGGCCAGCAGGACGGTGTGTCCGACGTGCCTGGGCAGGTCGGGACTCCGGACCAGGCGGAAGCGCCGGAGCCGGTCGGCGTACAGCGCCATCGGGTGATGGGCGGTGAGGAACCCGAGCGCGGCGTACTCGTCCTGCCGGCGGCGCTCGTCGGAATAATCGGGCAAGGGCGGGGAAGCGGGGATGCGGGGAAGCAACTCCGCCTCCCCGCGTCCCCGCTTCCCCGCCTCCCCGCTATCCACCGCCCACAGCATCATCGGCCGCGTCATGCCCCCCGCAATGCTGTCGCACGCGCCGGCCTTGATGAGGATGCGGAGGTCGTCCGCCGAGAGCCCGCTCCGCGAGCGCACATCCGCAAAATCGCGATACGGCCTTCCCCGCGTCCCCGCTTCCCCGCCTTTGGCCGAGAGCCCGTTGATGAACTGCAGCCCGATCCGCACTTCCCGCCCGTTTCCCGTCGTGCGGAACTCGCTCGCGTTCACGTCCGGCGGCAGGATCGTGAGCCCCATCCGCCGCGCCTCGGCGACATACGCAAAGGGGTGATAGAAGCCGCCCCCGTTGGCGAGCACCGCGGCGATGAACTCGGCAGGATAGTTGGCGCGGAGATAGCAGGCCTGCTGCGCCACCTGGATGTACGACGCCGAGTGGCCCTTGCAGAAGCTGTACCCGGAAAACGACATCACCATGTGCCAGACCTGCTCGGTCACGGCGTCCTCCCGGCCGAGCGACTGGGCGCCGCGCAGGAACTCCGCCGCGTAGGAGGCCAGCTGCTTGCCGGGGCGCTTCTTCTGCAGCGACTTCCGGAGCCCGTCGGCGTCGGCCAGCGACATGCCGGCGTACGCCTGGCAGACATGGACCACGTCCTCCTGGTACACCATGATCCCGAAGGTGCCGGCGAGCGTATCGCGCAGCACCGGATGCAGCGGCGCGTAGGGCTCACCGTGGAGCCGCGCCAGGTACTGCCGGATGAAGCGGTTCGACGCGGGGCGGATGATGCTGGTGTTGAGCACCAGCAGCTCGAAGGTGTCGGCGCGCGACTTGGCGCAGAGCTGCCGGGAGGCGGGGCTCTCGGTGTAGAAGACCCCCATCGTCTGGCCGGTGCGGAAGAGCGCCTTCGTCGCCTCGTCTTCCCCCGCCTCCTGCGAGGTGTAGTCGATGCGGCGGCCGGTGTTGGCGTGGACGGCCGTGATCGCGTCCCGAATCACCGCCAGCGAGCGGTTGCCGAGGAGGTCGATCTTGACGAGCCCGGCGTCCTCGGCGCCGTCCTTCTCGAACTGGATGACGGGAACGGTGAGCTCCGGCGCGCCGTCAAGCACCTTCACCGCGCGCTCCAGCGGCACGTGGTCGGTGAGCGCCGTCGGCACGATGACCACGCCGCCGGGGTGGAGCGAGAGGTGCCGCGGCACGCCGACCAGCGGCTCGGCCTCGCGGGCGAACCCCTGCCACGCCTGCGGCAGGTCGAGGCCCTGGAAGTTGGGGTGTGTGGCGAGGAGCTGGTCGAGCGGCTGTTCGTCGGGGTACCAGGGGATGCGGCGGGTCACCTCACGGATCTCGCCGGCGGGGCGCCCGTGCACCTTGGCCACCTCGCGGAGCGCGCCGCGGAGCCGGAAGCAATTGTGGTTGGCCACCATCGCCGCGCGGGGAAAGGGATAGCGGCGGAACACGTAGGCCAGCACGTGGTCCCGCTCGTCCCAGGGGAAGTCGAGGTCGATGTCCGGCGGGTCGGTGCGCGCCGGGTTGAGGAACCGCTCGAAGAGGAGCCCGGCGCCGAGCGGCTCGACGTGGGTGATGCCGAGGCAGTAGCTCACCACCGAGTTGGCGACGGAGCCGCGGCCGCAGTGGGTCGGGCCGTGCGCGACGATGTCGTGCACCACCAGGAAGTAGTCGGCGAATCCTTTCATCCCGATGATGGCCAGCTCGTGCTCCAGCCGGTCGCGCGTCACCGGCGCCACGGTGCCGTACCGCCGCTCGGCGCCGGCGTAGGCCAGCGCGCGGAGCTGCTCGAAGGCGTCGGTGCGGTCGGTCATGCGCGGCGGCACCACCCGGCCCAGCGGAATCCGCCAGCGGCACCGCTCGGCGATCTCCTCCGCCGCGGTGAGCGCCTCGGGGCAGTCGGGGAAGGTGTGGGACAGGTCGGCGGCGGGGCGGAGCCAGGCCGAGGGCGGGGAAGCGGGGAAGCGGGGAAGCGGGGACGACTGCTCGAGGGCGGCCAGCGTCGTGTTCTGGCCGATGGCCACGAGCAGCCGGTGGCGGGCCCAGTCTTCCGGATTCGCGAAGGCGACGGCGTTGGTGGCCACGGCGGGCAGGCCGAGCTTCCGGGTGGCGGCCAGGACGCCGTGGCGCTCCCGGCCCGGCACCAGTTCGGCGTAGAGGTTGTCCGGTCCGCCCAGCGCGCGGACCCGTTCGAGGAACGGCACCGAGCGGGAGAGGAGGATGAGCCCGGAACGGTCCTGCGCAACGATGTCCGCCAGCGATGCTTCCCCGCTTCCCCGCTTCCCCGCCTCCCCGCCTTTCACCTCACCCCCTGTCCCCCTCTCCGGCAAGCGGAGAGGGGGAACGTCTGTTTTGGCGCCTTTGCTCCAGTGGATTTGGGTAATCGCCCGGCACAGCGCGCCCCATCCCTGTTCATCTACCGCCAGTGCCACCGCCTCCTGTCCCTCGAGCCGGAGGTGGGCGCCGAGGATGGGGCGGATGCCCGCCGACTCGGCGGCCTGCTGGAACGCCACGGCGCCGTAGACGCCGTTGGTGTCGGTGCAGGCGAGGGTGCGGAAGCCGCGCGCGATGGCGGCCTCGACCATCGCCTCCGGGCTGGAGGCGCCGAAGCCGAAGGAGAAGTGGGTGTGGACATGGAGATGAGTGAACATGTCGGGCGGGGAAGCGGGAAAGCGGGGATGCGGGGAAGTGAGTTACGAGACCGACACAAGATTCTGTGGACCCGGAGGGCCCACGGAGCGTTGAGGGAGGCAGGGGATCGTCGGCGCAGGCAGCACGCAGGGGAGCGGGGTGGGGTGGTTAGAGTGTCTGCCGGAGCCGACGACCCCGCCGACCGCAATTGCCGCATCTCCTGTGGCACGCGCGTCAGGCTTGTTCACGTCGTGCGGCTCCACGGTGGATTCATGGTCAGTATCCGCGCGTACGCCGGGCACCCCGGTTCGTGTGCGCCCGGCAGGTAGCCGGTACTGAGGAGGAATTCGCCGACGATTTCCCCGCCGGTAAAGCGGAAGGTCTGCTTGAAGAGCTTGACCCATTCCGGTTTGGGGAGCGGGTGATGCGCGTCGAGCCAGGCGGCGAAGCCGCCATGTGACGTGCGCAGGGCCAGCACCTGCCGTGCGTTGTGGATGGCGGCCTCGACCTTGAGCCGGTTGCGGATGATGCCGGCGTCGGTCAGGAGACGCTTCGTTTCCCGCGCGCCGTAGCGCGACACCGTTTCGACGTCGAACCCGCTGTACGCTTTCCGGAAGGCCTCGCGCTTCTTGAGGATGGTGAGCCAGCTCAGCCCCGCCTGGTTGATTTCCAGGATCAGCCGTTCGAAGAGCGCCGACTCATCGGTGAGCGGCACGCCGTATTCGGTGTCGTGATAGGGGCCGTGCCATTCGTGGCCTGGCGCCACTTCGCAGTAGGTCGTCGCCATTGGTGTGCCTTTCTGTTTTCTGTCTATGCGGTCGTCGGGGTCGTCGGCTCCGGCAGGCGGGGTGGGCTCACGCCCACCCTTAGCGCACGATAACGCAATTTCGTGCTGCAGGATCGGGCCGCGCCCTTACCGTTCCCCTCGCGATGCCTGGCGTCCCCCAGCGATCACGAATCTGGTCGATGCTGGCCTGCAATGTTTGCTCTCTTTCCTCCCCCGCTTCCCCGCGTCCCCGCTTCCCCGCCTCCCCGCCATCCCACAATTCCATCTGCACTTCCATTTCCGCCAATTGTTCCGCCGCGAGGGCCACGGTGCGGACGGCAATGCGCTTGGTATTGGCCAGGGTGAAGGCGCGGCGGGCGGCGTCGAGGAGAGCCACGTCGAGGGCGGCGCCGGGAAGCGCGATGATGCGGTGGCTGGTGCTGTAGTCGGCGTAGGCCAGGTCGAGCCGGAGCCGGCGGGCCACGAGGTGCCGGGTCCGGAGGTTGGCGCCGAGACGTTCGGTGAGCCGGCGGAGCAGCGCCAGGAGTACGCCGAGGTCGTTGGTGTCGGTGGCCAGGGTATGGGCGGCGCGGAACTCCCGGCGGACGGCGGGGGGGAGGACGGGGCGGGGGTCTATGCCGCGCGCCTTGGCGTGGAGCTCGGCGCCGGCGCGCCCGAAGACCTGACCCAGGGCGGGGGCGCCCACGGCGGCCACGGCGCCGATGAGGTCGAGCTGGTAGTCGTCGAGCCGCTCGCGCATGCGCTCGCCGAGGTCGGGGAGGAGCGCCACGCGGTGTGGCGAGAGGAAGGCGGCTTCGCCCCCTTCGGGCACGGGGACGACGGCGTCTCGGCCGCCGCTCTGGTCGGTGTCCCGCTGCCCGGCGGCCACGGTGGTCACCAGCTTGTTGGCGCCGACGCCGACGGTGACGGGGAGCCGAATGCCGCTCCGCGCCTCGCGGTGGATGCGGAGCGCCACGTCCACCGGCGGGCCGAAGAGGGCGCCGGTGCCGGTGACGTCGAGGTAGGCGTGGCCGTAGCCGCGGGGCTCGATGATCGGCGCGTAGCGGCGGAGGATGTCGTGCAGCGCGGCGGAGGCGCGGGCGTAGAGCTTCGGGTTGGGCGGGAGCAGCATCAGGTCGGGGCAGCGCTTCCGGGCCTGGCGCACCGCCATGCCGCGGGTGATGCCGGCGGCCTGCGCCTCGGGCGAGAGGGCCAGCACCGTGGCGCGGTCGGCGCCGGGGGCCGCCACCACGAGCGGCCGCCCGCGGAGGGCGGGGGCCACGAGCGCCTCCACGGTGGTGCAGAAGGCGGGGGGATCGATGAAGAGGACGGAGCGGGTCACAGTCCCTTGCCCCCTTCGAGTCCGAGTTCCTGACGGATGGCGTCGAGGCGCCGGGTGAGGGCCGCCGTGTAGTCCTGCCCCGCCGTCTGCCGCTGTCCGTAGCGGCGATTGTAGCGCACGGCGAGGTCGGGAAACTCGCGGGCCAGGTGCGGAAGGAAGTGGCGCCGCGCCGCGGGGCCGAGTCGGAGCGCCTCCCCGGCTACGCGACGGGCACCAGCTTCCTTCGCCGCGCGGAAGAGCGCGGTCAGTTGCGCCCGGCCGTCGGTGACGCCGGGGATGATGGGGGCCACGAGGAGGCCGACGTCGAGCCCGGCGCCGGCCAGGCGGCCGAGGGCGCGGAGCCGGGCGTGCGGGGCGGGGGAGCGGGCCTCGATGCGCCGGACCAGCCGCCCCTCGAGGGCGGCGAGCGAGATGTGAATGCTCACGGTGTGCCGCTCGGCGAGCCGGACCAGGAGGTCGATGTCCCGCGTGATGAGGGGGGACTTGGTGATGATGCCGAGATGGAGCCCGCGGTGCGGGAGGAGCGACTCGAGCAGCCCGCGGGTGATCCGGAAGCGGCGCTCGGCCGGCTGGTAGGGATCGGTGGCGGTGCCGATGACGATGGGCGCGCCGTCGATCCGCGTGGGATCGAGGGTGCGACGGAGGATGGCGGGCGCGTCGATCTTGACGAGGATGCGGTTTTCGAAGGACTCACCCCCTGTCCCCCTCTCCACCATGTGGAGAGGGGGGACGGTGGCACCCTCCATCCTTTCCATGGTCCACCGATGCGTATCCCGCGCGTAGCAGTAGGTGCAGCCGAATTCGCAGCCGATGTACGGATTGACCGACCAGAACGGCATGTGGGTGGCCGCGGGGCTGTTGAGGATCGAGCGGGTCGGGACGGCTTCGAAGGTGACGGCGCGGCCCTCAACTGCGCCGAGGACGGGGAGCAGCCTCGCGCGGTGGGGTGGGAGCAGGGAGAGTTGGGCACTCGCGCGGGTGCCCGGCTCGGGATGCTCCTCCGACGCTGCGGTTTGCGCACCCTCCGCGCCGCGGTCGCTCCGGGTGTCGCGAACCGACGCGCCTCCGGACCATTCCCGTCGCCGGGCATCACCGGCCTCCTTGCTCCTGGTGGCGAGGAGGCGCATTACCCGCAACGCCCCCAGCCGCACGCCCTGCAGGTGACGCAGCCGGAGTTGTGGGCCACCGGGCCGGCGCACTCGGGACAGACACGGATATGCTGATAGGTCAACGGGTTGGGGCGCGTCGGCAGGTAGGTGGTTGGGCGGGGCGGCTGGGCGGCAGGGGGCATGGTGTCCTCTTTCGGTTTTTCTTCGGTTTTCCCGAATGTAGGGCACCGGTGGGGTGGGCGTCAAGATGGGGATTCGGCGGGCGGAACCTTGGGGCTGGCCAGGTGCTGGCCGGGGTCAGGAGGGAGCGGTAGGATAGGTGAAGAGTAGAGTTCTAGTGTGGAGCTACCCTCTGTGAGGTACATGCAATGCCTGAAGTCGTTTGTCCCCGGGAGACTGCTGCGGCGCTGACCGAGCACTGGTCACCGCGGGTCGTTGCTGAACTCGAGGACTCGTACGTCAAGGTCGCCAAGGTACAGGGAACACTTGCCTGGCACAGTCACGAAAACGAAGATGAGCTCTTCTACATCCTCAAGGGCTCGTTGACCATCGAGATGGAGGGCCGAACAGTCGTCCTCAACGAAGGCGAGATGTTCATCGTTCCCAAGGGCGTCCGCCATAATCCCATTGCGGAGCGGGAGTGCCATCTCATGCTGATCGAGAGGAAGACCACGCTGCACACCGGCTCCGAGGTCACCTCGAAGACACGCAGCCTCTCGGAGCAACTTCGTCCTATTTGAAAGTGCATCTCTCCCATGCCCGTCACCCCCACCTTCCGCGCCTTCGTGCTCGAGCAGCTCCGCCGGGCCGCGCCCGCCATCCGCGACCGCTCCATGTTCGGCGGGGTCGGCGTGTACAGCGGCGACGCTTTCTTTGCCCTGGTGGACGACGACGTCGTGTACTTCAAGGTGGACGACACCAACCGCCCCCACTTCGAGGCCCAGGGCATGGGGCCCTTCCGTCCCTTCGGCCCCGACGGCGAGGCAATGCAGTACTATGAAGTGCCGGCCGACCTCTTCGAGGACATCGACACCCTGACCGTCTGGGCCGAGCAGGCCATTGCCGTGGCCCGCCGCGCCCGGACCCGGAAGCCGAAACCCAAGACGAAGCCCACGCCCAAGCCCAAGGCGAAGTCCAAGTCCAAGCCGAAAGCCAAGCTCCGGCTCCGGTGACAGCCGCGGGTTGGCATCCCGCACCATCCCGACACGCCCTTTCCTCCCGAACGGAGTCGGTCATGCATCGCTCGCGCATCCTCGCGTCCCTCCTTCTTCTGGCGCTCGCCGCCCCGGCCTCGGCGCAGGTCACCGCCATCCGCGCCGGCCGCGTGGTGGATCCCGACGGCGGCACCGCCGCCGAGAACCAGGTGATCCTGATCGAGCAGGGGAAGATCACGGCGATCGGCGGCAACGTGACGATTCCCGCCGGCGCTACGGTGATCGATCTCTCCACCTCGACCATCTCGCCGGGCCTGGTGGACGCGCACACCCATCTCTGCATGGCGGTAGTGCCCGGTCGGGACGCCGGGAGCTACTACTACACGACGCTTCGTGATCCGGACGCCTTCCGCGCCATCGAGGGGGTGGTCAACGCCCGCACCATGCTCCAGGCGGGCTTCACCAGCGTGCGCGATATCGGGAACGAGGGGAACTACGCCTGCGTGCAGGTTCGGCGTGCCATCCAGCTCGGACTCATCGTCGGGCCGACGTTGATCACCGCCGGCCGGATCATCGCCCCCTACGGCGGGCAGTTCCACCTGCAGCCCGACAAGCCCGGCCTCGCCGAGCCGGAGTACTACTTCGCCGACACGCGGGACGAGATGCTCAAGGCGGTACGGGAGAACATCCACTACGGCGCCACCGTCATCAAGATCGTGGTGGACGACCAGCGCTACATCTACTCCGTGGAGGACATCGAGTACATCAAGGCGCAGGCCGGTGCGGCGGGGCTCAAGCTGGCGGCGCACGCCTGGACCGAACCCGGCGCCCATAACGCCGCCGCGGCCGGCGTGGCCTCCATCGAGCACGGCTTCGACATGACCGACGCCGACCTCCAGCTGGCCAAGAAGAACGGGGTGGCGCTGGTGGGCACCGAGTTCCTGGCCAACGACGACACGACCGCCTATCACCGGCAGTGGGTGGACCGGCTGCGGCGAGCCTACAAGGCGGGCGTCCTGCTGGTCTATGGCACCGACGCCATCGACTTCAAGCCGGGCATCACGCGCGGGCAGGACGCCATCACCGGGATCGATCCGTGGGTGGAGGCCGGCGTCCCCGCCCCAGCCATCCTTCGGGCCATGACCACCAACGGCACCCGGCTGCTGGGGGTGGACGACGTCCGGGGCACGCTCAGGGTGGGGCAGTACGCCGACCTGATCGCGACGCCCGACAATCCCCTCACCAACATCCAGACCCTCAAGCAGGTCAGCTTCGTCATGAAGAACGGAAAGGTGGTGGAGCGATGACGCCGTCGACCCGAAAGAGCATCTGGGCCGTGGTGGCCGGCGTGCTGTTCACGATCGTCGTCACGACGCTCGTCGACATCCTGCTGCACCTCGTCCACCTGTTCCCGCCGATGGGCCAGCCGCTCGATGACCGGCTCAGCGCGATCGCGCTGTCCTATCGCATCCCGATCACGATCGCGGGGGCGTACCTCACCGCGAAGCTGGCGCCGGCGCATCCGATGAAGCATGCAATGATCCTCGGCGTCGTCGGCACGGTGCTGGGCGGACTGGGTGTCATGGCGACCATGGGCAAGGACCTGGGGCCGGCCTGGTATCCCGTGTCGCTGGCCGTCCTGGCGATTCCGCTCTGCTGGATCGGTGGCCGGCTGTACCTGGGGCAGGGGCGCGAGCGCTAGGCGCCATCCCGCCCGATGCCCGCTTCCTCCGCCTTCCTCGCCGCCGCCGCCCTCTCGGTCGGGCTGCAACTCCGGGCCGAATACCGCGGCCCGCGGTGGCAGGTGTACCTTTTCAAGCCGTCCACCACTGCGCTCCTCCTGCTGCTTGCCGTCCTCTCCACGTCCGCCCACGGCGCCCGCTACCAGCAGGCCGTCGTCGTCGGCCTCGCCTGTTCCCTCGTCGGGGACGTCCTGCTCATGCTCCCGCGGGACCGGTTCGTGGCGGGGCTGGCCAGTTTCCTCCTGGCCCACGTGGCCTACATCGTGGCGTTCAGCGCCGGGGTCCCGCTTGGTACCGCCCCGGCGCTCCTCCTTCCCCTCGCGGCCATGGCGGCGCTCCTGCTCCGGCTGCTCTGGCCCGGCCTCGGGAAACTCCGCCTGCCGGTCCTGCTCTACTCGGCGGCGATCCTGCTGATGGTCTGGCAGGCCTGGGGATGGCATCGGACGCTCGGTACGCCGGGCTCCCGGCTTGCTGCGCTCGGGGCCGCGCTGTTCATGGCGTCGGACGCCGTGCTCGCGCTCAATCGCTTCCGGCGCCCGTTTGCAGGCGCGCAGGCCGTCATCATGCTGACGTACGTGGCCGCCCAGGCCCTGATCGCACTGTCGGTGGGTACGGATTGAGCGCCGGATGCCCGGGAGCATTGCGCTTCCACGCGAAAGCTGTATGCTATGCGTGGCTTCCCCCCCACTTCATCCCGTCTCGGCGAGGTACCATGCGAAAGATCCTGCTTCTGCCCCTTGTGCTCTGGGCCTGTGGTGGCGCAAAGGAAGCCCCCCCGGCGGAGGCGCCTGCCGCCATGCCGGCCGCACTAACCGCCGCCGATGTGGTCGGCTCCTACGTGGGCACCACGATGGCGAACGGCACCGACTCGGTGCTCAGCAATTGGACGTCCATCGGGACCGCCGACTCGACCGGCGCCCTTTCGGGTAAGCTGGTGGACGCGAAGGCCCCGACCGATTCCGTGGCCTTCACAGGCGTACTCTCGGCGGACAGCGTCATCTGGTCGTCCGCGCCGTTCATGCCGGCCGGGGCGCCCGCGGGCAGCCCGCAGATGAAGTGGATCGCCGTCGGCCGCGCCGCAGGTAACGCCTGGACCGGGACGGCGGTGACCATGATTGCCGCCACCGACAGCGTGGTGCAGAACAGCCATTGGACGGCGACCCGCACGCCCTGATGGATTGAGGTTGCTGAAACGACAAGGGCCGGCAGATTCTGCCGGCCCTTTGTCGTCCCGAACCTTCGCCGCGGCATGGTGTACGAGAAGCGTCTCTCTGTCCGAGGAGTTGAGGTCCGCCCGATGCCTGGTTCCCTCGTCGCACCGCCGCCCCAGCGGATCCTCCTCACCGGCGCCACCGGCTATGTCGGGGGGCGGCTCCTGCCGCTGCTGGAGCAGGAGGGATGTCGCGTGCGGTGCCTGGTCAGGCGGCCGGAAGTGTTGACGTCGAGGGTGGCCGCGTCCACGGAAGTCATCGCAGGCGACGTCCTTGAGCGCGCGACGCTCGACACCGCCCTGCGTGGCATCGACGTCGCCTATTACCTGGTGCACTCCATGGGGGCCACCGGGTCGTTCGAGGAGGCCGACCGCAAGGCGGCACGGAATTTTGGCGAGGCGGCACGAGCCGCAGGAGTGGGCCGGATCATCTACCTCGGTGGCTTGGGGATCTCGGAGGAATCGCTCTCTCCGCACCTGCGCAGTCGGCAGGAGGTGGGCGAGATCCTCCGGGAGTCCGGCGTGCCGGTGCTCGAGTTCCGGGCGTCCATCGTCATCGGCTCCGGGAGCCTGTCCTACGAGATGATCCGCTCCCTCGTCGAGCGGCTGCCCGTCATGATCACGCCGAAGTGGGTGAACGTGCCGGCGCAGCCGATCGCGATCGATGACCTGCTCGCCTACCTGATCGAGGCGCTGCGGCTTCCGGAGTCCGCGTGCCGCATCTACGAGATCGGCGGTGCCGACCGCATGTCGTATGCGGAGATCATGCGGGTCTACGGGAAACTCCGGGGCCGCCGCGTGCGGATGCTGCCCGTGCCCGTGCTCACGCCCTACCTGTCGAGCCTCTGGCTCGGCCTGATCACGCCGCTGTACGCGCGAATCGGGCGCAAGCTCCTCGACAGCATCGTGCATTCCACCGTGGTCCGGGACGATACCGCCCTTCGGGTGTTCTCGGTCCGCCCGATGGGGGTGGAGGATGCCGTCCGGCGCGCGCTCGGGCGGGAGGATCGGGAGATTGCGGCCACGCGCTGGTCCGACGCGCTGTCTGCCGCAGGGGAGCAGCCCTCCTGGGGCGGCGTCGAGTTTGGTCCGCGCCTGGTCGATTCCCGCACGGTCAGCGTCACGGTCTCCCCCGAGGCCGCGTTCCGTCCGATTCAGGCGATCGGGGGCGAGACAGGGTGGTATGCCTGGGATTGGCTCTGGCATGTGCGCGGATTTCTCGACTTGCTGGTCGGCGGCGTGGGCATGCGGCGCGGCCGCCCCTCACCCACGACGCTGCGGGTCGGGGACGCGATCGACTTCTGGCGCGTGGAGGCGGTAGAACCGAACCGCCTGCTGCGACTCGCCGCCGAGATGAAGCTGCCGGGGAGGGCCTGGCTGGAATTCGAGGTGACGGGCGACGCGTCCGGTTCGACCATCCGGCAGACGGCGAGCTTCGATCCGGTGGGGCCGCTGGGCCGGGCCTACTGGTACGCGCTGTACCCGGTGCACCAGCTGGTGTTCGGCGGCATGCTCCGGGCGATCGCGCGGGCGGCGACCCGCACGCCCTAAGGCGTTGCTGGCCCAGGCCTCTCGGCGTTACGGCTTGCGGCGGCCGAAGAGCGACCCGAGGAAGCCGCCGCGGGGCGAAGGGGATGCGTCCGCGGCGGACCCCGCCGGGGCCGGGCTCGCCGCCGTCGCCACCTCCTTCCCTTCGAGCGCGTCGATGAAGGCCGACACGCTCGCGTACCGTGCCGTGGGCTCTCGTTCGAGCGCCCGCAAGATGGCCCGCTCGACCGCCTCCGGGATGTCGAAGACCGGGCGGGGCGGTTGCGGTGGCCCGGCGAACCGGCGCATCAGGGTCGCCGTCGGCGTGGCCCCCCGGAACGGGGGCTCCCCCGCAATCATCTCGTAGAGCACGCTCGCCAGGGCGTACTGGTCCGACCGCCCGTCGATCTCCTTCTCTCCCGCCGCCTGCTCCGGGCTCATGTAGACGGGCGTGCCCACCACCATCCCCGTGGCGGTGAGCTTCTCGTGCATGTCGCTGACCGCGCGGGCCACGCCGAAATCGGCGACCATGACGTGGTCGCCCTCCAGGAGGATGTTGTCGGGCTTGATGTCCCGGTGCACCACTCCCTGCTCGTGGGCCGCCGTCAGGGCGGCACCGACGGCGCGGATGATGGCGAGCGCGCGGGGCAGCGGGAGGGACGGCTCGCTCAGGAGCAGGTCGCCAAGGTCCTCGCCCTGCACGTACGGCATGGTGAACCAGAGGAGGTCGCCCACCTCGCCCGAGTCGAGGACCCGCAGGATGTTCGGGTGTTCGAGCCGGCTCGCCACGCGGATCTCGCGCTTGAACCGGTCCTCGCCGACGGTGCGCGCGAGTTCCGGGTTCAGGACCTTGAGGGCGACGTCGCCTCCGGTCGTGAGGTCATGCGCGAGGTACACCGTCGCCATGCCACCCTTGCCGATCTGGCGCTCGAAGCGGTAGCGATCCTGGAGGGCGTCAGTCAGTTCCTGCGGGACGTTGCTCATGAGCTCGCTTGCCGGAAGTGGATTCCGGGATGAATTTGCGGCTATGGGGACCGGCACGCCAGTTCGCCAGGCGCTCGCAAAGCCGGCGAGACTGGCGTATCGTGAAGGCAGACGCGCTCCCTCCACGGGACAGGCCCCCGCAATCATGCGACCCGAAGACATCACCCTCCTCACGTCGGCCCTGGCCGGCCGCTACCGCCTCGAGCGCGAGCTCGGCCGCGGGGGCATGGCCGTGGTCTTCCTGGCCGAGGACCTCAAGCACCGCCGGCCGGTGGCGCTGAAGGTGTTGCGACCGGAACTGGCGCAGTCCATCGGGTCGGCCCGGTTCTTCCGCGAGATCGAGATCGCCGCCCAGCTCAGCCATCCCCACATCGTCCCGCTGTACGACAGCGGCGAGGCGGGGGGCTTCCTCTATTTCGTGATGCCATTCGTCGAAGGCGAGACGCTCCGCGACCGCCTCGTCCGCGAGAAGCAGCTGCCGCTCGACGCCGCGCTGCACGTCGCGCGCGGGGTGGCCGACGCCTTGGCCTACGCCCACCGGATCGGCATCGTGCACCGCGACATCAAGCCGGAAAACATCCTGCTCCAGGCCGGGCATCCGGTGGTGAGCGACTTCGGCATCGCGTCGGCGGTCCAGGCCGCCACGAAGGTGAAGGACAAGCTGACCGATCCGGGATTCGCCGTGGGCACGCCGGCCTACATGAGCCCGGAGCAGTCGGTCGGCGACGTGGTGGACGCCCGGAGCGACGTCTACTCGCTCGGCTGCGTGCTGTACGAGATGCTGGCGGGCGACCCGCCGTTCACCGGGGCCACCGCCCAGGCGATCCAGGCGCGGAAGGTCATGGACACCGTGCCGCGGCTCCGGACGGTGCGGGAGAGCGTGCCGGAGGGAGTGGAAGGGGCCATCCGGACGGCGCTGGCGCGGGTGCCCGCCGACCGGTACGCCTCCGTTGCCGAGTTCGCCGCCGCGCTGGCCCGTCCAGAGGCGTTCCGGGCGCCGGCGCGCTCCGTCGCGGTCCTCCCCTTCCTGAGCCTCAGCGGCGACCCGGAGAACGAATACTTCGCCGACGGCATCACCGAGGACGTCATCGCGCAGCTCTCCAAGATTCGCTCGCTCAAGGTGATCTCGCGAACCTCGGTGATGATGTTCAAGAAGCGGGACCGGAGCCTTCGGGAAATCGGCGCCCTCCTCTCGGCGGCCACCCTGCTCGAGGGCAGCGTCCGCCGCGCCGGGGACCGGGTGCGGATCGTGGCCCAGCTGATCGACGCCGAGACCGACCGGCATCTCTGGGCGGAGACGTACGACCGCCAGCTCACCGACATCTTTGCCATCCAGTCGGACGTGGCGCTCCAGATCGCCGCGGCGCTCCGGGCGGAGCTGAGCCCGGACGAGGAACGGCGGGTCCATCGCGAGCCGACCCGCGACCTGCAGGCGTACCAGCTCTACCTGCAGGCGCGCCACTGGTTTGTCCGCCACACCGCCGACGGCCTGCGGCAGGCTATCGACTATTTCCAGCGCGCCATCACACGGGACCCGGAGTTTGCGCTCGCACACGCCGACCTGGCTCAGGCATACCTGGAGGTCGCCCTCGCTTCGGGCGCGGGGCTGCTGCACCCGCGGGAGGCCTATGCACTGGCCGCCAAGTCGGTGACACGGGCGCTGGAGCTCGACGGCACGCTCGGCGAAGCGCACTGCATGCTGGGCTTCCTCAAGTACGTCCACGACTTCGACTGGGCGGGCGCCGAAGAGGAATTCAAGCGCGCGCTCGAATTTTCACCAGGAAGCGCCGACGCCCATGACTTGTATGGACGGCTGCTCGCCGCGCTGGGCCGTCACGACGAGGCGATCCGCATGGAGGCGCGCGCGCAGGAACTCGATCCACTGTCGCACCGGACCGATCTGGCGTCGGCCCTGCTCAGGGCCGGTCGGTACGAGGAGGCGGTAAGCGCCGCCCGGCACGCCGTCGAACTGGATCCCCAGTACGGGCGCGCCCGGGCCACCCTCGGTTGGGCCTATCTCAAGCTCGGCAGGACGGAGGAGGGGCTGGCGGAACTCGAGCAGGGCGCCGCCCTGACGCAACACGACCCGATGTTTCTCGGCCAGCTCGGGGAGGCCTACGGCCTGACGGGGAATGTCGAGAAGGCCCGGGCCGTGCTACACCAGTTGACGGAGGCCGCTCGCCTGGAATACGTGACCCCCTACTACCGGGCCTACGTCCACACCGGGCTGGGGGAATATGACTCCGCAATCGACTGCCTCGAGCAATCGCTCGCCGAAGGGTCCGGCGGACTCTACGGACTGAAAGCGTCCTTCCTCTTCGCGCCGCTCCGCGGGCACCCGCGGTTTACGGCGCTGCTGAAGATGCTGAATCTCGAGTGAGCGCCTGCGTCCGCTCCCCGTTCCACCCTGCGACTGTGCGAATCCCGGCCCGACGCTCGTCTCGTAAGGCAAGAGATCATTGCCAATCGACCACAGGGCTGGAGTCGCGCATGCGGGATCAGCACCGGGACAAGCGGGACCTGATCAACGAAGTGACCGGCCTTCGGAAGCAGGTTGCCGACCTGAAGCAGGCCGCCGCCGAGCGACGCCGCGTCGAGGACGGACTCCGCTACGACCGTGAACTGCTCCGGGGCCTGCTGGACCAGGCTCCCCACCCGCTCTGCCTCCTCACGTCTACCGGTTCCCCGCTCCTTGCCAACCGCGCCTTCGTGGAACTGCTTGGCTACGCCTCCTCCGGCGAACTGGTGCGACTCGGCGGGGAACTGGGGCTGGTGGTCGGCGAGGATCCCCTCGGGAACGGGCGTGCACCGGACCCATCCCGGGAGCTCACCTTCCGGCGGTGCGACGGGGCCTCGCTCACGGCTCCCGTCCTCTCGGCCGTGGTCCCCCGCACCGAGTTCCTCGCCATCACGGTCCTGACCCACCAGCAGCTGGCCTGACTCGCGCGGTGGCCTCGGCGCGCTACATTGGGGCGTGACGATCCCTCCCCCACCGGCCCTCGACCGCGCCCTCGGCCGGCGCGACCTCACCGCGTTCGCCATCAATCGCGTAATCGGCGCGGGCATCTTCGGACTCCCCGCGCTCCTCTACGCGGGCGTCGGCCCCGCGAGCATCGTCGCCATGTTCCTGGCTGGGCTCGTCGTCCTCGGGATCACCCTGTGCATGGCGGAGGTCGGCAGCTCCTTCAGCGCCACCGGGGGGCCGTACCTCTACGCGCACGAAACATTCGGCCCCGTCGCCGGGTTCGAGATCGGCTGGCTGATGTGGGTCACCCAGCTCGGCGGGTTCGCCTCGGTCATCAATCTCTTCGTCAACTACCTCGGGTGGTTCTTCCCGGACGTGACGGCCGGCCTCCCGCGGATCGCGATCATCGCGACCGTGCTCGCGTGCCTGACGGTCGTCAATATCCTCGGCGTCCGGCGGGCCGCCACCGTCAACAACATCCTGACCGCCGGCAAGATGATCCCGCTCGCGCTGTTCGTGATCGTCGGGCTCTTCCACGTCGACGGCGCGCTGCTCGTTCCCACGACGATCCCTACCGCCGCCGCGCTCTCCGGCGCCGTGCTCCTGGCCATCTACGCCTTCACGGGGTTCGAGGTCCTCGGCGTACCCGGTGGTGAGGTCAGGGACCCCGCCCGCACCATCCCCTTCGCGCTCCTGACCGGGCTGGCGATCGTGGCCGTGGTCTATCTCGGCGTCCAGACCGTGGCGGTCGGCACCCTCCCGGACCTGGGAACCTCCGCCCGGCCGCTCGCTGATGCCGCCGAGCGCGCCTTCGGGCGGACCGGTGCGCTGGTGATGGTCACGGGCGCGCTGGTGTCCACCCTCGGTGTGGCGCACGCCATTCTCCTCGCGGCCGGGCGGATGCCGTTCGCGATGGCCGAACGGGGCCAGCTGCCCGCCGGCATCGCTGCGGTCCACGCCCGGTACCGCAGTCCGTACGTCGGCATCCTGGTATCGGCCGCAGGGATGCTGCTCTTTACGATCGTCACGACCTTCGCGTCGGCGGTGACGATCACCGTCGGCCTCCGGGTCCTCATCTACATCGTGACCTGCGCGGCCCTCCCCGTGCTCCGGCGGCGGGGCGGCCACGCGCCCGCCTCGTTCCGTGCGCCCGCCGGACCGGTGCTGGCGGTGCTCTGTGTCGTCCTTTGCGTTGGGCTACTGGCCTCCCGGCCGTGGGCGGATATCATCCAACTCGCGGCCACCGTCGCGCTGGGCCTGCTCGTGTGGGCCGGATTCACCAGGATGGGGCGCAGGTAGGTCCGCCCGCCACTGCGCTTCCTCACCACGGAGGTCTCCATGGGTCGCTCGCTGCTCGCCGTCCTCGCCGGCGCCCTCGTCGCGATGGTCGTGATCATGATCGTCGAGGGCCTCGGCATGTGGTTGTACCCGCTTCCGGCCGGCGTGGACACGACCGACCCCGCCGCCATTGCCGCCGCCATCCCCTTGTTGCCGCTTGGCGCCTTCCTGTTCGTCCTCGCGTCCTGGGTGCTCGCCGCGGCAGTCGGCGCCCTCGTGGCGCTGCGGGTGGCCCGTGGTCCGGCGCGGTGGCCCGGCCTCGCGGTCGGGTGCCTCGTGCTCCTCGGGGCGGCCTATAACATGATGGTCATCCCCCACCCGACCTGGTTCGTCGGCGCCGCCGTCGCTGGCATCGTCGCGGCGACGCTGGCGGTCACGGCACGCCGGCGGCTGGTGGCGGGGAACACGCCATGACGCTCGCCCTCATCGCGGCAGCGGCGTGCCTGGCCTTCGGCGTCTACGCCTTCAATGCGCTGACCCGCCTCCGGCAGCTGGTGGCGAACGCCTGGTCCGACATCGACGTGCAACTCAAGCGACGGCACGACCTCATCCCGTCGCTGGTGGCCACGGTCAAGGGGCACGCCGGGTACGAGCGCGGCACGCTCGACGCCGTGGTCGAGGCGCGGAACAGGGCCGTCGCCGCCGGCGGGCCTGCCGCGGCCGGAGAGGCCGAGCGGGTGCTCGCCGGGGCGGTACGCCAGATCTTCGTGCTGGCAGAGGCCTATCCCGAGCTGCGGGCCGCCGAGAGCTACCTGTCGCTGCAGAAGAACCTGACGGAGATCGAGGACCACATCCAGAACGCGCGCCGCTACTATAACGCCGTGGTGCGCGACTTCAACACGAAGATCCAGCAGTTTCCGTCGAACCTGGTGGCCGGTGCGTTCCGCTTCCGCACGGCGGAGTTCTTCGGTCTGAGCGATCGCGGGGAGGGTGCGGTGCCCGCCATCGACCTGGGGCCCGGCAGGTGAAGCGCCTCGCCTTCCTGGCCGCCCTGCTCTGGGCGGCCGCCCCGGCAGCCGCGCAGCGCTCGCTCGCCATCAGGGGGTTCGACGCCGTCATCGTCGTGCGCCCGGACGGGGCCGTGGACGTCACCGAGACGATCACGGCGGAGTTCTCGGGCCAGTGGAACGGGATCTACCGCACCGTGCCGGTATTGTACCGCACGCCGCAGGGATTCTCGTGGACGCTCAGGCTCGAGGACATCCGGGCCACCGACGGCGATGGCACCCCGCTGAAGGTGGAGCGATCGCGGGAGCGGCATTACCTGAAGCTCAAGCTTTGGGTGCCTGGCGCCGAGAATGCCACGCGCACCGTGGTGCTCCACTACCGGGCGGTGAACGGGCTGCGGTTCTTCGAGGACCACGACGAGCTCTACTGGAACATCACTGGCGACGAGTGGGACGTGCCGATCGAGGCGGTGTCCGCCCGCATCGAGCTGCCGCCGTCGGTCACCGGGGTCCGCGCCATCGCCTTCGACGGGGCCTACGGCTCCACGGCGCAGAACGCCGAGGTCGCTATCGAGGAGAACACCGTCCGCGTCTCGATGCCGGAGCCGCTCGGGTTCCACGCGGGGGTGACCGCGGTGGTCGGGTGGGACAAGGGCGCCGTCCCGGAACCGACTGCCGCCGACCGGGCTTCGGGGTTTCTGGCCAGCAACTGGCCGCTCGGGATTCCGGTGCTCGTGTTCGCCGGGATGTTCCTACTCTGGAGGCGCGTCGGCCGGGATCCGGAGGCGCGGCCCGTCGCCGCGAGGTATGAGCCGCCGACTGGGCTGACACCCGCCGAGACCGGGACCTTGCTCGATGAACGTGTGGACATGCGCGACATCACGGCGACGGTCGTGGATCTTGCCGTCAACGGGCACCTGAAGATCGAGGAACGGGAGGAGCGGCAACTCTTCGGCCTGATCAGGCATCAGGAGTATCTGTTCACCCGGCAGGATCCCCCGCCCGACGCCCGGGCGCTCGAGCGACACGAACAGCTGGTGCTCGACGGGATGTTCGAGCACGGCGCCCGGACGGTGGAGCTGTCGGATCTTGAGGACGAATTCTTCACTCACCTGCCGGGCATCAAGAACGCCGTCCTCGACCGGCTGGTCGAGCGGGGCCACTATCGCTCCCGGCCGGACAAGGTCCGGGGCTGGTGGGTGGGCGGGGCGGCGCTCCTCTGCGTTCCGATGGGCATCGTCGGCGTGGTGGTCAGCGGCAACCTGGGGATGACGCCGCTGCCGTTCTTCTTTGCCGCCCTGCTGAGCGCGCTCATCATCGGCAGCTTCGGGTACCTCATGCCGGCCCGCACCGTGCCCGGGGCGCGCGCCTTCGAAGGCACGCGCGGATTCGAGGAGTTTCTCCGTCGGGTGGACAGCGATCGCTTCGCCCGGGTCGTCAAGACGCCCGAGATGTTCGAGAAGTTCCTCCCCTATGCGATGGCGTTCGGGGTCGAGGCGAAATGGGCCAGGGCGTTCGCGGACATCTATCGCGAGCCCCCCTCATGGTACGTCGGTCGCAACATGGTCGGCTTCAACGCGAACAGCTTCTCCTCTCGGATGTCGGCGCTCTCCGAGCGCGCGGGGAGTACCATGAGTTCATCTCCCCGCAGCTCGGGCGGATCCGGGTTCGGCGGGGGCGGGTCGTCAGGCGGGGGTGGCGGTGGTGGTGGCGGCGGCGGATTCTAGCGGAGGGATGCAATGGCGACGGTGGCGTTTACGCACACGCTCCAGCGGCACGTGGCCTGCCCCACCGTCGAGGTGAATGGGGCGACGGTGCGCGAGGCGCTCGAGGCGGTGTGGAAGGTCAACCCCCTCGCGCGCGGCTACGTGCTCGACGAGCAGGGGGAGCTCCGCAAACACATGGCCGTGTTCCTCGACGGCCGGATGATCCGCGATCGCGCCGGGCTCACCGACGCGGTGCGGCCCGATTCCAAGCTGTACGTCATGCAGGCCCTCTCCGGGGGCTGATCCCAAACGGACGGAGGAACCAGCCAATGAGCACCCGACTGTTCGCCGCGACCCGCAAGGGCCTCTTCCAGGTCGAGCGCGGCAAGTCCCGATGGACCGTGAAGAAGGTCCACTTCCTCGGCGACAACGCCACGATGGTCCTGCCCGACCGGTGCGACGGCGCGGTGTACGTCTCCCTGGGGCACGGACACTTCGGCGTCAAGCTCCACCGGCTGCGGCAGGGGGCACGGAAGTGGGAGGAGATCGCGACGCCCGCGCTCCCGCCGAGGCCGGAGGGTGCTGCGCCGCGCGCGGATCCGATGGGCCGGGTGATCCCGGACAGCGTGCAACTGGTCTGGGCACTCGAGGCGGCGGACCCGGCGCGGCCCGGCTCGCTCTGGTGCGGCACGATTCCCGGCGGCCTCTTCCGCTCCGACGACGGCGGAGGCTCCTGGCAACTCAACACCGCGCTCTGGGAGCACCCGAAGCGGCTCGAATGGGTCGGGGGTGGGGCGGACTATCCAGGCATCCACTCGGTGTCCGTGGACCCGCGCGACCCGCGGCGGGTGGCCGTGGGAGTCTCGACGGGTGGCGTCTGGCTCACCACCGACGGTGGCTCGAGCTGGAAGATCAGCAGCCACGGGATGCGGGCGGACTACTTCCCGCCGGAACAGGCGAACGACCCGAACGTGCAGGACGTGCACCGGCTCGTGCAGTGCCCTGGCCAGCCCGCGGAATGGTGGGTGCAGCACCACAACGGGATCTTCCGGTCCACCGACGACGCCGCGTCGTGGCGCGAACTCCAGGTCCTTCCGTCGTCCTTCGGGTTCGCGGTGGTGGTCCATCCGCGGGACGGGGGCACGGCGTGGTTCGTGCCCGGCACCAGCGACCAGCGCCGCATCCCGGTGGATGGGCGCGTGATCGTCAACCGCACCCGCGACGGAGGGAAGACTTTCGAGGCCCTCACGAAGGGGCTGCCGCAGCGGCAGGCGTACGACATCACCTACCGGCACGGGCTCGACATCGACTCCACCGGGGACCGGCTCGTCTTCGGCACCACGACCGGCTCGCTGTGGATCTCGGAGGACCAGGGCGATTCCTGGCAGACCATTTCGGAACATCTTCCGCCGGTGTACGCTGTCCGCTTCGTGTCGGGAGACTGAGGATTGATCAGGAGCGTTGCTGTGACAGGGGCGTTGCTACTCGCGCTTGCCGCTTCGCTCCCGGGGCAGGAACCGGGCGTCGCCCAGGCGGTGGAGCTGGAAGTCGAGCGGATCGCGGCGGCACAGCCGCTCTGGCCCGGCTTCGATCCGCTGTCGGTCCCCCTCGCCATTTACGACGGCCAGCAGACCTGGCTCTTCCGGCACCCCAAGCCGCCGGCCCCGTTCGCGGGGCCCGTGGCCTCGGCGCAAGTTGCCGAAGGCCGCTTCCCCGCGATCACCTCCAACTCGAGCGCCGAGATTGGTGGCGTCATGACCGCCACGCTGCTGGCCGACGGCCCGAGGGGCCAGCGTCCGCCGGCCGATCTCGCGGCCGTGGCGCTCCACGAGGCCTTCCACGTGTACCAGCGCGTTCATCATCGGGGCTGGTCGGGCAACGAAGGGGATCTCCTCGTCTATCCGGTCACCAATCCGGACCTCCTCGCCTCGCGTCGGCTCGAGTCCGCGGCGCTCGAGCGGGCGCTGGCCAACACGGAGGCCGGAGGCGCCGCCTGCTGGGCCCGCGTGGCGCTCGCCTATCGCCGAGAGCGCTTCGCCGCGATCGACTCCGCGTTCGTCGCCTACGAACGCCTGACCGAGCTCAACGAGGGGCTGGCCGCCTACGTCCAGCTGCGGGCATCGGGTGGCGGGGTGACGATCCCGCCGGCGGAATTCCTGCCGGAAGCGGTGCGGCTCCGGGCCTACACGATCGGACCGGCGCTCGCGGTCCTGCTCGACCGGCTGAGCCCCGGATGGCAGCAGGCGCTCAAGGCGGACGACACGCAGTCGCTCGACGGGCTGCTCGCCTCGGCGCTCGACGCTCCGGGCGCGCCCACGTCGGCGTCCTGTGCGTTTACGCCGGTGGAAGTGGGCGCCGCCAAGCGCGACGCACGGATCGACGCGGGCGAAGTGACGGCCGGCTGGGGCCAGCGCCAGCGCGCGTTCGAGACCAAGGAGGGGTGGCGCGTGGTCATTCAGTCGGCCAAGGGCCAGCCGCTCTGGCCCCAGGGCTTCGATCCGCTCAACGTGGACCGGGTGGACGGCGCGTTGATCCACACCCGGTTCCTGAAGCTGGGGAACGGCGCGGGGCAGATGACGGCGATCGACGAGGCGGGCGCCGACGTCGAGGCGCGGACCGAGGGGATCGGTCCGCACCCGATCTTTAACGGGGTGTCGTGGGTGGAGGTGGTGCTGTCGGTGCGGCCGACCGTGTCCCGCGCCGAGGGGACGCTGACGATCAAGGGCCCTGGCTTCGCCGCAGAGTTCAGGAACGCGACGCTGGATGAGAGCGGCCGGCAACTGCTCGTGCAATTGAATTGAGGCTCACCGTGCGCAGATGGCGGGCACTGTCCTTCCACATGGTTGTACTCGGATCCATCCTGCTGGGATGCTCACGCGGTGCGCCCTCCACTCCGGCGCCCGTGGCCGACACGAGCTTCGTCGCCATGCAGGAACGCGGCAAGGCGGCGATGGGGGTGGATCAGTACACCTCCTCGCACCTTTTCGAGGACCTGCCGGATGGCGGCCGGATCGTCCTGCAGCGGAACGCGCCGGACACGGTGGGGACGGGGGCCATTCGGGCGCACATGGCGGAGATCGCAACGGCCTTTGCACGGGGAGACTTCGACGTGCCGGGGTTCGTCCATGGCCAGGATGTCCCGGGCACCTCGGTGATGACCGCCCGGCGGGCCGAGATCCGCTACGAGGCCGATACGCTTCCGCGCGGCGGGCAGGTGCGCATTACGACGCACGACTCCGCCGCCGTGGCCGCGGTGCACCAATTCCTGGCGTTCCAGCGCTCTGCGCATCACGCCGCCGGCCACGAAATGCATCCGGGGCATTCACCATGACGACGGGCGCGCGCGCGCGGGACGAGTCGGGCTGGGTGGACCTGGGTCCGGTCGAGGAGTTGAAACGGACACCGCTTCGGCAGGTGGTCCTGGGGCGGACGAGAATCGCGCTGAGCTGGCAGGACGGCCGGTTCGGGGCGGTGTCGGGAGTCTGCAACCATGCCGGCGGCCCGCTGGGCGATGGGACCCTCGACGGGGAATATCTCGTCTGTCCCTGGCATCACTACAAGTACCACCGGTCCACGGGCGAGGGTGAGCCGGGCTTCGAGGCCGACCGTGTGCCCAGGCACGAGCTCCGCGAGGAGGGCGGGCGCCTCCTGGTGAACCTCACGCCGGCCACCACCCGCAACAAGCCTCCCCACGAGCGGCATCCGCTCGAACGGCCTGTCGCGCGGGAGCCGGGCCCGGTCCGCCTTCTCGGCATCTCCACCACCGCGATGGACCCCGCGTTTCCGCGCTACTCGACCTCGGATGCGCTCCTCGAGATTGCGCTGGCGCACGGCGCCACGCTCGGCGCCGAGACGAAGCTCCTGAAGGCCAACGCGCTGCGGGTGCGGCACTGCGAGGGGTACTACTCGAAGAGCGCCCACGCCTGCACCTGGCCCTGCTCGATCACCCAGATGGATCCCGAGGACCAGATGGCCGAAGTGTACGAGGCGCTGGTCTTCTGGGCCGACGCGGTCATCCTCTCCTCGCCCATTCGGTGGGGCAGCGCCAGCTCGCTCTATTTCAAGCTGATCGAACGGATGAACTGCATCCAGAACCAGGTCACGATTCGGGACCGTGTCCTCATCCGGAACAAGGCGGCGGCCTTCATCATCACGGGCGGGCAGGACAACGTGCAGTCGGTGGCGGGGCAGATGCTGATGTTCTTCTCGGAGCTGGGGTTCGACTTCCCCCAGTTTCCGTTCATTGCGCACAGCAGGGGATGGTCCGCGGAGGACATGGAGCAGAACGTCGCCTTCGTGCAGCAGAACGCCGAACTCCACGAGGGCGCGCGGGCCCTGGCCACCCGGACGGTGGAAAAGGCCGCCGCCCTCGTCGGCGCCGCCGCGGGGGCGGTGCGCCTGCCGCGCGGGGGGCGGAAGGCGCATCGGATGGGGATCGTGGACCTGCCCTAGGCGTCCCCGAGAAAGACGTCCCGCCGCTGCGACCAGCTGACGCCAAGCTCCGCCAGGACGCCGGCGCCCAGGGCGCTCTCGGCGAGCGGGAACGCCAGCCGCTCCTCCTTCGAAAAGTGCTCCCGGGCGAGCGCCACCGCCTCGAGCAGGTCCTCTCGCGCCGCCGAGGCGTCCTGAGACCCCTGCGCGCTGATGAGCAAGCCGGCGATGGTAGTGTGTTCCGCCTCCATCGTGTCCAGCAGCCCTTCGTCCGCACCCGCCGAACGCATCCGGTCGAACAGCAGCGCGTCCTCAAGCTTGGCGTGCGTCACCAGCGCCGCGGCGAGGAGCGCGGCCTGCTCCCGCACCTCGGCGGCGGAGCCGGTGTGCGGCAGCGTTTCCTCCAGCCGGTCGAACTGCGCGTAGAAGGCCCCGTGCTCCCCCAGCAACGCGTCGGTGATCTTCACGGGGTCACCACCACGCGGATCGCGTCGCCGCCGCGGAGCGTGTCGAGCGCATCCGCAATCCGCTCAAGCGGGAAGCGATGGGTCACGAGATCGAGCAATCGCACATGGCCCTGGCGCACCATCTCGATGGCGCGGGGGTAGTCCACCGGACGGCAGCCAAGGGACCCGAGCACCTCGATTTCACGGAACATCACCCGGCCGGCGTTGAGCGGAAGCGTCTCGGGACTGTACCCGACCAACACCAGCCGGCCGCCGGTGATGAGCGAGTTGAGGGCCGCCTCCTGCGTGACCGCCTTGCCCACCGCTTCGAAGGCTACGTTGACGCCACCGCCGCTGAGGGCGCGGATCTCCTTATCGAACTTCTTCGTCGTCGCCGCGTTGAACACCGCCGTGGCGCCGAAGCGTTTGGCCGTCTCCAGCTTGGCATCCTTCACGTCCACCGCAATGACCCGGCCCCCGACCGCGGAGGCGATCTGCACCAGGGAAAGCCCGACGCCCCCGCACCCGAACACCGCCACCCAGTCGCCAGGAGTCACCCGGCCGCGCCGCACCACCGCGTGGTAGGGCGTGGTGACCGCGTCGGCGATGATCGAGCCCTCCACCAGCGGCACGTCGTCCGGCATGTGCACTATGTCCTTCGCCGGCACCGCCACGAACTCGGCGTACCCCCCGTCGATGTGGTTGCCGAGCATCTGGCTGTTCTCGCAGATGTTCTCGCGGCCGGACCGGCACAAGGTGCAGTGTCCGCAGGAGAGCACTGCCGGGATGAGCACCCGGGCTCCCGCGGTGAGGCTGGTGACGCCGGCGCCCACCTCGGCCACCGTGCCCGCCACCTCATGCCCGAGGATGATCGGCGGGGGCTTGAACGTCGGTGTGCCGTGGTCGATGTAGTGCAGGTCGGTGTGGCAGACGCCGCAGCCGGCCACCTGCACCAGCACCTCCCCGGTCTTGGGCTCCGGCGTGGGGACGTCCACCAGTTCGAGGGGCTGGTGCGGGGCGTGGAACACAGCGGCCTTCACGCGGGCCTCCGGGTGTAGACGACTCGGTATTTCTGCAGCTCGGCGTAGCAGTCGCTGCACTCCTCGCGCAGGTCCTCCTCCGTTGGCGGCTCCAGCCGGACGGCAAACCCCAGCTGCTCGTAGAGCGCCGTGGCCTCGTCGAGCCGCGAGCCGACCGCCACGAACCGGCGTTCCCAGCCGTCGCGGGCCAGCGCCTCGTCGCGGTTGGCACCGGGGTCGAAGAGGGGGAGCGGGCGGCCCATCAGGCGGCCGCGTGCTCGGCGGCGGCACGCTTGGCTAGCCGCTGCTGCCCAAGCACCGCCGCACCGATGGCGGCCGTGAACTGCGCCAGCGGCTCCGGCGGGACGTTCACCTCCTGGCCCAGCTCCTCGCGGAGGACGCGCACCATGGTGGGGAAGCGCATGATCCCCCCGACCAGCGTGATCTCCGGCTCCAGCCGGACCCGCTTCATCAGCTGGACAGACCGGGACACGAGGGACACGACGGCGCCGTGGAGGATTTCCCCGGGCGCCCGTCCGCTGGAGACGTGGTTGATGACCTCGGACTCGGCGAACACGGCGCAGACGCCCGAGATGTTCGCCGCGTCGGCGGACGCGGCCGCGACCGCTCCGATCTGTTCGGTGCCGTACCCGAGGTAGCGTGCCGTCTTCTCGAGGAACGCGCCGGTGCCCGCGGCGCACTTGTCGTTCAGCCGGAAGGCGGCCACCCGCCCCCGGTCGTCGAGGCGGCTCGCCTTCATCGTCTGGCCGCCCACGTCGAGCACGGTGCGGGTCAGGGGAAAGAAGTGCCGGGTGCCGCGCCCCTGCGCAGTGAGGTCGGTGGCGTGCAGGTCGCGAAACGGCACCTGGTAGCGGCCGGCGCCGGTGCTCACCACGTAGGCGACGTCCCCGGTGGAGAGCCCTGCGTGCCGGAGCAGGGTGCCGTACACCTGCTCGGCGGCGGCCTCGAGGCGGAAGCCGGTGGCAATCATGGCGGTGGCCACGAGCGTGCCGTCGCCGCCCAGCAGCGCGGCCTTGGTGTACGTCGAGCCGACGTCGATGCCGACGGTCAGGTCGCTCATGAGGCCGCCCCCACGTTCGCCGCCTGCCCTGCGACGATCCGGTCCATGGCAAACAGGGCGGCGCCCAGCGCCCCCATGTAGTGCGAGTCCTCCCCGACCTGCAGCGGGACGCCGAGAAGCTCGTTCAGCACCGCCACCATCGCCACGTTTCGGGCGACGCCGCCGGTGAAGGTCACTCGCTCCTCGACGCCGACCCGCCGCAGGAGAGCAACCGACCGGGCGGCGATGGAGCGGTGGACGCCCAGCAGGATGTCCTCGATCTTCTTCCCCTTGGCCGCCCAGCCCAGCACTTCCGACTCCGCGAACACGGTACAGGTCGTGGAGATCTTGACAGGCCGCGTGGATTGCTGGGCGATCCCGCCGAGCTCGCCGAGGGGGATCTCCAGCGCGAAGGAGGCGGCCTGGAGGAAGCGTCCGGTGCCGGCGGCGCACTTGTCGTTCATGCAGAAGTCAAGGACGTCGCCGGTGTCGGTGACCCGGATGGCCTTGGTGTCCTGGCCGCCCATGTCGAGCACCGTGCGGGTGCCGGGAAAGAGGTGGGCCGCACCCCGCGCGTGGCAGCTGATCTCGGTCACCTGGTCGTTCCCGAACGTCACCTTGTAGCGACCGTATCCGGTGCCGATCACGTACCCGACGTCCGCCTCGCGCACGACGCCGTCGTCGAGGGCCGCCTGGAAGGCTTCCTGCGCGGCGGTCACGACGTTGGCTCCGGTCATGATCAGCGCGCGGCCGACGATGCGCCGCGCCTCGTCGATCACGACCGCCTTCGTCTGCGTGGAACCGACGTCCACTCCCCCGGCGTATCGCATGGGTCCTCCGGTCAGGCGGTGACGGTGGCGGCGATGGTGCGGAGCCGCTGGGAGCCGAGGCCCTCGAAGAAGGCGTCGATCCGGTTCTTGAGCTGGGCCTCCGAGACGACCCGCCGGTCCATCATGTCCGACTCGATGAAGAGGCACTGGATGTCGCGGGCCTTCATGACCGCCTTCCGGCTGCCCGCCAGGCTCGTGGACACGGTACGGCAGCTCTTGACCGGGTGGTACACGATCCCGTCGGCGCCGAACTGGTCCACCTGCTCGATGAGGGACTGGTCGTGGAAGAGCATCGCGTCGCCGGCGTGGCGGACCCCCACCAGTACCCCCTCCGCCAGGCTCTCGATGGGCCGGGTGAGGTCGTACTGGAACCCGAGGTCCAGTCCGCCCGCCGCGAACCAGAGATAGCTGGACGCCACGAAGACTCCGCCCTGGTCCGCGAACATCTCGTGGAAGCGCCGGAAGATCGGGTAGCAGGGCACCCCCACGAACAGCAGGCGGTACTTCTCGTCCTGGATGGTGCCGAGCCGGTGCGCGGCCTTGTACTCCATCTCCTCCACCAGCCGCTCGAAGTACTCCGCCCCCTCCCGGGTGCCCCGGAGCGCGTTCAGCACGCCGAGGTACACCGTGCCGTCCACGAGGGCGTTGAAGAGCGCGGGGCGGCCGCGGTTGAGCTCGAGTACGCGCTTCCAGGCCGCGGCCATCCGGTTGGTGTAGTCGAGGACTTCGCGGAGGCGGTCCATGTCCAGCCGCGTGCCGGTGATCCGCTCGCACTCCGTGATCAGCTCGCGGAGCTGGATCTCCAGGTAGCGCCGGTCGCTCTCGAAGGCGTCGGTGCCCGGCGCCGCGCCGCCCGCCGCGGTCCGCGAGCCGGGAATGTCGAGCGTCACCATGGGGATCTTGTAGTAGCGCTCCCAGAACTCCGCCCACTTCACGTAGGTGTTGCAGGCGTTGGTGGCGAGGGCCAGGGCCGGCTTCGGGAGGCGGCCCATCGAGTGCTTCCCGCCCTGCAGCTGCATGGCGACGTCGGCCTTGACGTAGCCGCAGACGTCGGGCGAGTAGCCGTAGTCCTCCGCCATGCCGAGGTACTCGTGCGCGACGTGCCGCACGGCGGTCTGCAGCGAGTTGATCTCGGGGAACACCAGGTGCATGTCGAAGGCGCGCAGGATCTCCGCCAGGCTCCCCATGACGAACACGTACGCCGCGGGCTCCTTCCGCTCCGCGGCGGCGTCGAGCCGCGCGAACCAGTCCCGCATCAGCCGGGCGCCCTCGACCGCGCCCCGTCCCACGATCTCCTGTTCCGCAATCACGGTACCTCCCTAGTCGAACAGGATGCTTTCGACGAACGTCTCGAGCTGCAGTTGCATCTGGTCGAAGCCCGACATCTTTTCCTCGAACTCGGTCACGAAGTAGGGGATGTGCTCCTCGTCCAGCGCCTTGGTGTACGCCACCTGCTCGTCGAGCCCCGGTTCACACATCTTGGCGGCGGCCAGGATCGCCGCCTGCGCGCCGGCGCCGCGCAGGCGCTCGAGCAGCATCCGCTCCTTCGGCTTGCGGGTGTCGTGCTGGACCGGGCTGTAGGAGGAGCCGTTCAGGTAGGCGTCGGCCAGGGCGGCGAGGGGATCCCCCTGCTCGTCGACGTCCCGCACCAGGAACCGGAGGCCGATCAGGAGGTCGTCGTCCACCACGTAGCAGGACTGCCCGATGACGGCCAGCAGGTCGAGCGGGGGTTGCTCGCAGAACCCCCCCTCCAGCATTATGCGGATCTTGTCCTGCGGCCTGGCCGCGCGGTTCCGGATCTGCGGCACGAGCGCGCGGAGGAGCGCGTTGTGGTCCTCCCGCCGGAGGATCGCGCCCAGCGCGACCAGCACGTACGCCTGGTCGACGGGCAGGAGCCACGGCGTCTCCCGCTTGATGGCGTACATGTCGCGCAGGAGGCGGCGGTTCTCGTTGAACACCGCCACCGAGCGCCGCAGGTCGCCCTCCGTGACGGCGCGGCCGGCCACCGCCTCGATGTCGCCCAGGATCCGGGCGTATTCGTCGCGGAGATACGCCGCCGACCCTGACGAGTTCACGTTCTGGGGCAGGTAGAGGATCTGCGAGGGGTAGGGGAGGTTCCGCGCCCAGACGCCGGCCAGGTTCCGCGCGGCGTCGCAGATCGGGTGGGTGACGAACATATCGAGCGGGAGCCGGCCGTCGAGCGACACTTCGAGCGAACTCCGCAGGATGGAGCAGAGGTAGGATCCGAAGTGCGAGTCGGCCTGCCGCATCTCGACCGGCGCGCCACGCACCTTGACCGGCAGCATGCCGGCCGCGTGGGCCAGCTCTTCCGGGAAGTACACCTGGAAGTGGCCGAGGACCTTTCCGCCCGAGGCTTTCCAGGCGTGCACCGTGGGGAACTCCGGGTCTTCCAGCAGGTCCCGGCAGGCGCCGAGGGCGGCGTCGAGCGGGAGCGCCGCCACGGCGGCGACGTCGAAGTCGGTGGCGACGGCGCTCATGTGAGCTCCTTCCACACGGGAGGCCGCTTCTCCATGAACGCGGCGATTCCTTCGTGCGCGTCCGGGAGCCGCATCAGTTCAGTGAGGTACAGGTGCTCGGCCCGTTCCAGGGCGGCCTTGAAGCTGAGGTCCGCTCCGTCGGTCACGGCCCGCTTGGCGAGCCGAAGCGCGGGGCCGGAGTGCGAGGCGAGCTCGGCGAGCACGGC
>Ga0116154_10000406_pt1 | contig 52126 bp, 51 predicted proteins | sample AD_UKC030_MetaG_FD_89898 | JGI IMG/M metagenome (GOLD analysis project Ga0116154, IMG submission 89898) | Active sludge microbial communities of municipal wastewater-treating anaerobic digesters from USA - AD_UKC030_MetaG | ecosystem: Engineered > Bioreactor > Anaerobic > Digestate | place: USA... | reverse complement strand
GGGAGCATTTTATATCCGCACGCGGCGTTGTATGCCCGGACCCAGGTGGGACGGCGGGTGAGGATTCATGCGGGATCCGTGATTGGCTCGGATGGATTTGGATATGTTTTTGACGGGCGATGTCATCAAAAGGTCCCTCAGATCGGGCACGTGATTATTGAGGATGACGTTGAGATTGGGGCAAATGTGACGGTGGATCGGGGGGCTCTGGGGCCGACGTTGATTGGCCGGGGAACGAAGATCGACAACCTGGTGCAGGTCGGGCACAATGTGGAGATCGGCGCCCATGGTTTGCTGATCTCGCAGGTGGGCATTGCGGGCAGCACCCAGTTGGGGGATTACGTGACGTTGGCGGGTCAGGTCGGGGTCGCGGGGCATCTCAAGATTGGGAGTCGCGTGGTAGTGGCGGCGCAGTCTGGAGTGATGAACAACATCCCGGAGGGCGGCAGATGGTTTGGGGCCCCCGCGCAGCCGGATCGACAGGCCAAACGCCAGTTGATTGCCTTGCAGGCATTGCCTGGATTGTTGCGCCGGGTGAGTGAATTGGAGAAAAGGCTGGGCGAGGAGGAGAAGGGCGGGTGACCGTTTTTTTGGGCCAACTGCCGGCAAATTTTGAAAAGGCTATTGACTTAGCGGTGTCATTTGGTAGTTTTACGCCCCTTTGAACATAGGTTTGATGAAAACGTATTTGCCAAAGAACTATTTGGAGCTGCGGAAGTGGCATGTGATCGACGCCCAGGGAGCGGTCCTGGGGCGGCTGGCGGTGCAGGTGGCCAACCTGTTGCGGGGACGCAACAAGCCGGTTTACACCCCGCATTGGGATACGGGAGATTTTGTCGTGGTGATCAACGCCGAGAAGGTCCTTTTGACGGGCAAGAAGGAGACCGACAAGTTTTACATGAGCTATTCCGGCTGGAAAGGCGGAGAGAGATATCGTTCGGTGGAAGAGACGCGGAAGCGCCACCCCGAGATGTTAATCCTTCATGCGGTCAAGGGCATGTTGCCGAAGAATAGCCTGGGGCGGAAGATGCTGACGAAACTCAAAGTGTATCGGACAGGCGAGCATCCGCATACCGCGCAAAAACCCGTTCCTACAACCGCCTCAAATTAAAAAGTTTAACGTATGGTTGATACAAATATTCAGGAATACGTGGCGACGGGGCGCCGCAAAACCGCGGTCGCTCGCGTTCGCATGGCTTCGGGATCGGGCAAGATCACCGTGAACGGCAGGGCGATGGAGACCTATTTCGTGGTGGAAGACCAGAGATCCCTGGTTGTGCAGCCTTTGGCCCGGACCGAATCCCTGAGTAAGTATGACATTCGGATCAACGTTTGCGGAGGCGGTTTGATCGGTCAGGCGGGTGCGGTCCGTCATGGGATCGCCCGGGCGTTGCAGATTGCCGATCCCAATTTGAGGCCGACGCTCAAGAGCGCCGGTTTATTGACGCGCGACTCCCGCAAGAAAGAGCGAAAGAAATACGGTCAGCCGGGGGCGCGCAAGCGGTTCCAATTCAGCAAGCGCTAGAGATCGAAGTTTTTCAATGTCCCCGCCGGCCTTGCCTGCGGGGATTTTTTTTGGGGAGGAACGGATTGACACAGTCGATGGGATCACCCAACGATGGACGCCATGAATCCTATGAATAAGAAGGTGCGAGTCGGTGTTGTCGGGGCATCCGGGTATTCCGGGGAGGAACTGGTGCGTCTTTTGCTACGTCATCCTGGGGTGGATCTGACCTCGATCACCTCACGCCAGTATGCCGGGCAAACCCTGGCGCAAATCTATCCCCGATTCGCCTCTTATCCGCTGGCCGGGGCGCTGAGGTTCAGCGAGCCAAACGTATCGAGTCTCGCGCAACAGGCCGAAGTGGTATTTTTGGCCTTGCCTCACGGGGTGGCGGCCGAGTTTGCGGAGCCGTTATTGCGATTGGGCAGGCGGATCATTGATTTGAGCGCGGATTTTCGTCTGCGCAAGGCTGAGGTCTACCGGGAGTTTTACGGTCACGACCATCCCTGTCCCCGTTTGTTGGCCGAGGCGGTGTATGGGCTGCCTGAGGTGTATCGGGAGGCGATACGAACCGCGAACCTGGTGGCGGCCGCGGGATGTTATCCCACCAGCATTCTTCTTCCGCTGATTCCGTTGTTGCGGGCTGGGCTCATCGATCCCCATGGGCTTATTGCGGATTCGCTGAGCGGCGTGAGCGGTGCGGGGCGAAAGGCTGAGCCGGACTATCTGTTTGTGGAATGCAACGAGAGCCTGCGGGCTTATGGTTTGCCGAAGCACCGTCACTTGTCGGAGATCGAGCAGGAACTGTCGGCGGCGGCGGGGAGGGACGTTGTTCTCCAATTCACACCGCACCTGGTGCCGGTCAATCGGGGCATCTTGACGACTCTTTATGCGAGCCCTCGGGAACCCGTGGGGGATGCTGGGGCGCGTGAGTCGTTTCAACAGAACGTGCAAGCCTGCTATCGTTCGGCTTATCTGGCAGAGCCGTTTGTGCGGGTTTTGGAGGGGAAATCGTTGCCCGATACCAAGAATATTGTCGGAACCAATGTTATCGAGTTTGCCTGGCGTTTGGATCCGCGGACGAACCGTTTGGTGGTCATCAGTGCGATTGACAATCTGACCAAAGGAGCCAGCGGTCAGGGTGTTCAGTGTCTGAATCTGATGTGCGGTTTTCCGGAGGAGACCGGTTTGCCGATCTGAAAAGGGCTAACCACTCGCGGTTTGGACGGGCCAACTGGAGCGGTGGCCACGGCGGTTGGCCCTTGCGGGATTCAGCACTCGGATCCGGCGAGCGCGGTCCGCATCACGAGTGGGGCTGCGGGGTGGGCATCATGCCTTGTTTGCGGGCATAGTTGAACAATCCCCCCGCATCAATAACCGGACGCACCTCGCCGAGGGATTTCAGACCAAAAACGCGACCGTCTTTCTTGAGGGTCAAGCTGGAGGCATCCAGGCTCACCTCAACTTCATCGCCAGTCTTGAGGAGATCGCATAATCGATCGATGGATTCGCAAGGATAGAGTTCTCCGGTGGCAATGCTGTTGCGGAAAAAGATCCGCGCAAAGCTTTGCGCGACCACGATGCGGCAACCCGCCGATCCTAGGGCGATCGGAGCATGCTCGCGCGAACTTCCGCAACCGAAATTCCTGCCGGCCACGACAATGGGATACTGGGTATCGACCTGGCCTTCTTTGACGAAGCGTATGGGATACCGGGAGTCGGGGAGGCCACACAAGGCATAGCTTCCCAACTTTTCGTATTCTTCGGCAATGGTTGGCACGAGGTTAAGATACTGAGCCGGGATAATCTGATCGGTATCGATGTTATCCGCCACGACATAAACTTGACCGCTGAACACAGATTGCATACCGATTATTTGGGGGCAAGCCGGGTTGGTTTTCAATGCAAATGTCGCGACAACCTTGTCCCCGGAACCGCAGGTAAAAAAATCTTCGATTGCTCTACGGCCGCGCTTTTCGCAATATCCCTCTCTATGTCGAAGGTTCGCAAGCAGTATCCATTTGATCTGATTGAGCCCAAGTGGCAGCGGTTTTGGGATGAAAACGAAATCTTTCGGGCATGGAATCCCGGAGAGGTCATTCCGCAGGAGCATCCATTTGCCAAGCGCCACGGTTTATGCGACACCGCAGGGGCCATTCGTCTTCCGGCGAAGTATTACATTCTGGACATGTTTCCCTATCCCTCGGGGGCGGGGCTTCATGTGGGACATCCGGAGGGCTACACCGCCACGGACATCCTGGCGCGTTATCGCCGGGCCTGCGGGCTGAACGTTTTGCATCCCTTTGGTTGGGACGCCTTTGGTTTGCCTGCGGAGCAATACGCCATCAAGACGGGCCAGCATCCCCGAGTGACCACCGAGGCGAATATCAAGACATTCAAGCGCCAGACCAAGGCTTTGGGATTCAGCTATGACTGGTCTCGCGAAATCGACACCACCGATCCGAACTATTATCGTTGGACGCAGTGGATTTTTCTGCAGCTCTACAATTCCTGGTATAATCCGGCCACGGATCGCGCCGAGAGGATTGACACGCTGCCAGTCCCGGCGGACATGCGGACGGCCGAGCAAAAGAGGGCCTATCGCGATGGCAAACGGCTGGCTTACGTCGCGGAAGCGCCGGTCAATTGGTGTCCCGAACTGGGCACGGTTCTGGCCAACGAGGAGGTGATCGATGGACGGAGCGAGGTCGGAGGCTTTGCCGTGGTTCGCAGGCCCATGCGCCAATGGATGTTGCGGATTACGGCTTATGCGGATCGTTTATTGCGGGATCTGGATTTGATCGACTGGAGTTCCTCATTGAAGGAGATGCAGCGGAATTGGATTGGTCGTTCCGAGGGCGCCGAGGTCACTTTTCAGGTGGCGGGCCGATCCGAGACCCTTACCGTGTTTACCACGCGTCCCGATACGCTCTTTGGGGCGACATACATGGTTTTGGCTCCGGAACACAAGCTGTTGGACCGCCTCGTGCCGGAAACCTGGCCTGAAAACACACTGGCTGAATGGAAAGGATCGGAAGCGGCCGCTCAGAAGACTCCGGCCCTGGCGATTGCCAGTTATCGACAATCCGCCACCAGCAAGAGCGACCTGGAGCGGACGGAATTGACCCGGGAGAAAACGGGGGTCTTTACCGGAGCCTATGCCCTCAATCCAGTGAACGGAGAGCCCATTCCAATCTGGATTGCCGACTATGTCTTGGCGACCTATGGGACCGGAGCGATCATGGCCGTGCCGGCCCATGACAGCCGCGATCTGGAATTTGCGCGGAAGTTTGGTTTGCCCGTACGGGTGGTCGTGCAGGCGCCGGAGGGACAGGATTCGATTGGATTTGTCGGGGACGGAACGAACATCAATTCCGGTTTTCTGGACGGCCAAGCCACGCCTCAGGCCAAGGCGGTCATTACGCAATGGCTGGAAGATCGGGGCGTGGGATGCAGGATGGTGAATTTTAAACTGCGCGATTGGCTGTTCAGCCGGCAGAGGTATTGGGGCGAGCCGTTTCCTCTGGTGTGGCGCGACGGCCATCACGAGGCCATTCCCGAGTCGGAATTGCCCCTGGTGCCGCCTTCGTTGTCCGACTACAAGCCGACCGGCAACGGCGAGCCTCCCTTGGCGCGCGCGAAAGAATGGCTGCATTTGCCCAATGGCACGATCCGGGAGACCAACACCATGCCTCAATGGGCGGGCAGTTGCTGGTATTACTTGAGATACCTGGATGCGCGCAACGCCCGGACTTTCTGCGATGTTTCCGTGGAACGTTATTGGATGGGCTCCGATGGAGCCCCCGGAGAGGCGCAAGGAGGCCGGACAGGAGCGACGCCGGGAGTCGATCTTTATGTCGGAGGCACCGAGCATGCCGTGTTGCATCTTTTATACGCCCGATTTTGGCACAAGGTGCTGTTTGATTTGGGGCATGTGTCGGTTCCTGAGCCCTTTTTCAAACTCGTCAACCAAGGACTAATCCTGGGTGAAGACGGCCAGAAGATGTCGAAGTCCCGCGGCAATGTTGTTAATCCGGATGATATTCTGGGCGACTATGGCGCCGACGCGTTCCGCCTCTACGAGATGTTCATGGGCCCGTTGGAAATGGTCAAGCCCTGGAGCACAAAAGGAGTGGAGGGCGTTTATCGGTTTCTGGGGCGTGTGTGGCGGCTTTTCGTCGAAGAACAGAGCGAGGTCGAGTTCGAACACCATCTGACCGCCCGTTCCGAGGAAGGTTCGAAGGCGTTGGGGGCGATTCGACTTCGATCGATCATCCGCGAGGCGCCCCCCCTTAAAAGCCAGCTCAAGAGCCTCCACGCGTGCATCAAGAAGGTGACTGAAGATCTGGAGAACCTAAGATTCAACACCGCGATCTCCGCCCTTATGGTTTTTGTCAATGACGCCATGACGTGGCAGGAGCTGCCGTGCATCATCCTGCATGATTTCCTGCTTTTGCTGAATCCGTTTGCCCCTCATCTGTCGGAAGAACTGCACGAAAAACTGCTGGCCCATTGTCCCGACTGCGCCCGGAGGGAGAAGGCCGGAGGGCAGACTTTGGCCTACGAGGCCTGGCCGCGGTTTGATCCTGGGCTTCTTGTCGAGGAAACCCTCGAGCTTCCCGTACAGGTCAATGGCCGGCTGAGGGATCGTATCGTGGTGCGCGCCGATGCCTCGCAAGCGGACATTGAAACATTGGCCATGGGAAGTGAGAAGGTGCGGACTTTTCTCGCCGGCAAGACGGTGAAGAAGGTGATTGTGGTTCCGAAAAAAGTCGTGAACATCGCCGTTTCGGACTGAATCCAAATCCCCAAAGCTTTCGGATGATTTCCTAGCTCATATGTGGCGGCTTACTCGGGAGGAACAGTGGGTCTTGATACTGGTCATCAGCCTGCTTCTGGTGGGATGGGCCGTGAAGACCTGGCGCTCGCGGCAGCCGTTGCCGCTTTCTCCTGTCGTTCAAAACGTGCCCTGAATTCATGCAAGAACAACACTTTGACGCCATCCTGGATGCCATCATCGCTCGAGACGGGCGCTATCAGCGGGACGCCTATTTATTCCTGCGCGAGGCCCTGGATTTCACCCAACAGCGCGCCCAGCAAGGCAAGAAAAAGCAGCCCCGTCACGTGACAGGACAGGAACTCCTGGAAGGCATTCGTGAATATGCCTTGCAGCAGTATGGCCCCATGGCATTGATGGTGTTCGACGAATGGAAGGTCCGGTGCTGCGAGGACTTTGGTGAAATTGTGTTCAACCTGATTGACGCGGGTTTGCTCAGCAAGACAGAGACCGACAGCCGCCAGGATTTTGCAGGCGGATACGATTTTATCGAGGCGTTCCGCAAGCCATATCTGCCCCAGCGCAAGCGGTCGCCGGTCAAGCCCGGAGCGAAAGAGACGCCTTGATCCGATCTGATTATGAGACGGATTCCCATGCGCGCCACCCTTCTCACCTTGAAAGATCCTTCGAGCAAACCGCGAGGTTTCTGAAGCCATTTTATGATGCCTCCCGCTGAAAGGCCCTGTGTCCGCCGGATTCCGGATGAAGAAGAGACTGCGACTCGGAATGCCGGCTTGGTGGAGGAGGATCTGATTCCGACGCGTTGGAGTCTGTTAACCCGGCTCAAGAACTGGGAGGATCATGACAGCTGGCATGTGTTCTTCAATACTTACTGGCGGTTGATCTACTGTGTGGCGCGAAAGGCCGGTTTGAGTGATTCGGCCGCGCAGGACGTGGTCCAGGAAACCCTCCTTACGGTCGCTCGCAAGCTGCCCGAGTTCAAGACCAATCCTGAAGCCGGCTCTTTCAAAGGCTGGCTGATGCAGATCACCCGCCGTCGGATTATCGATCAATGGCGCAAACTCCAACGGCACGACAAGAACATCAACGTCGCGCTGGATGACGACCGCCGCACCGATTTGCTCGAACGTCTGCCCGACAATTCCGGTTTGGACCTGGAACGGCTCTGGGACCATGAATGGGAATCCAACCTCTTCGAAGTCGCCCTGGAACGTCTCAAACAAAAAATCAGCCCCAAACAATACCAGATCTTTGATCTTTACGTTATGAAGCAATGGTCTGTGGGCGAGGTTTGCCGACTACTGAGCATCAACGCCGGCCAGGTCTATATCGCCAAACACCGCGTTTCCAGCCTGTTAAAGAAGGAATTGAAGGCCGTTCACTCGACGTCCTTCTGATAAAACCGCGCTTCCGCATCCGAAGCGCGGCTTGGTTCATTCAGGTTCCGCTCCGCCGAACCGATCTTCTCAATCGTCACGATTCATCGGACGAATCCCAGGCTTGCTCCACGGGTGGTTTCTATGGCATACAAAGTGCTGATTAAGATGTGATTGGACGATTGACCGGACGTCCGGTGGTCAGCGAAGGATGCATGCGGGGTGTTCGGGCGGTTCGGTGGGATGGGACCTTTTATTGACGGTCGCGAAAACGATCGTCCCTTTGGACTTGGCAGGTTCGACAAGGGAAACAGGAAAAACGCCAATGATGTCAGAGGCAAACCAGGGTGCTCCCAGAGGGCTCGGGCCACTGGACGTGTCGGGAGGCGGGGACTCGTCCACGAGGTGGGGGAGCGGTGTGTCGGAGTCATCTCCGGTGACGGCATCCGGGGCCGCCTTACCGCCAAAGCCTCCGATGATTCCCGATCACACGTTGCTTCGGTTGATTGGACGAGGCAGTTATGGCGAAGTCTGGCTGGCGAAGAATCTGGCGGGGGCATTCCGGGCGGTAAAACTTGTTTATCAGAGTCGATTTGAGGACTCCAAACCGTTCGAGCGGGAGTTTCATGGGATCCTGCGGTATGAGCCCTTGTCGAGGACGCATGACAGCCAGGTGGACATTTTGCATGTTGGACAGCAGGAGGCTGCCGGATTTTTTTTCTATGTCATGGAGTTGGCTGATGATCAGGAAACCGGCCAGGAGATACAGCCGGAAACCTATCGTCCTCGCACATTGCGGAGCGAGATACACCGTCGGGAACGTCTTCCTTTGGATGAATGTTTGCGGATTGGGCTCTCACTGGCGACCGCGCTGGGGCACCTGCATCGAAACGGATTGGTTCATCGCGATGTCAAGCCGTCGAATATCATTTTCATCAACGGCATCCCAAAGCTTGCGGATGTCGGGTTGATTGCGGATACCGAGGACACGCAATCCTTTGTGGGGACGGAGGGATTTCTGCCTCCGGAAGGCCCCGGACAACCCCAGGCGGATCTTTATGCGCTGGGCAAGGTGCTCTATGAAATTGGCTTTGGGATGGACCGCAAGGCCTTTCCCGAATTGCCCACCGAATTCCGGCAGTTTACCGAGCAGAAAGGCCTGTTGGAACTCAACGAGATCATCCTGAAGGCCTGTCACCCGGATCCTCGCCAGCGATATCAGACGGCTGAGGAACTGCATGCGGACCTGGCCTTGATTCAGGGGGGAAAATCGTTGATCGTCGCGCGGAATCTTGAGCGCCATCTGGCGGTTGCGAGGCGGTATGGCCGGCTATTGGTGCTAATTTCGATCGCTGTGACGGTGGTATGCTGGCATGTGCTGCGAACGCGGCAACAGATTGCCCGGCAATTGGTGCGATTCCAGGTTGCCCAGGGAGTGCGGTTGACGGAACAGGGACAGCTGGCCGATTCCCTGCCGTGGTTTGCCGAAGCTGTAAGGCTGGCGCCTGACGACCAGGAGTTGCATCGGCTGCGGTTTGGGTTTGTGGCCAGCCAATGTGCCAAGCCCGTTCGCGTTTTCATTCACCGGCGAGATCTCAATGACTTGGTTTTCAGCCCGGACGGTCGATGGCTCCTCACCGCCAGCGATGACGGCAATGCCCGTGTTTGGGATCTGTATTCCGGGCAACCCAAGACGCCCTGGTTGCACCACAGGCTCGAGGTAAACTCCGGCCGGTTCAGCCCGGATGGCCGTTGGGTGCTGACCGCTAGCAATGATCGATGCGCCCGGATGTGGGATCCGCGCACCGGGGATCCGGCTGGATCCCCTATGGAACACGACAGCGAAGTCAACGAAGCCATTTTTTCGCCCGACGGTCTCTATGTCCTGGCGGCCACCCAAAAGGGGTCGATTTCCACGTGGGATGCCAGAACCTGCGCACGCATGGGAGACGCCGTCCTCCTCCGACAACCGGTGCGGAACCTGGTTTTCAGTCCGGACGGGCGTTTCCTGGTTTGTCGGAGCGGGGGCAAGGATGCGGAGAGCGTCGAGGGCCGGGTGTGGCTATGGCGATGGATGAATTCACGCCTGGCTGACCGCATCGAACTGCCCATCTCGCGAGTCGTTCAGGTTGTGTTCAGCCCGGATTCAAAGAAAATGGCGGTTGCAACCGCCAATCAACTTGTTCAGGTATTTTCGATTGCCACGGAACAGCCATCGGCCCTGTTTTCTCTTGCGCACGATGCGGCGGTTTTGCACGTGGCTTTCAGTCCGGAAGGACAACGGTTGGTCACCTCCTCTGCGGACCATCTGGCCCGGATCTGGGATGCGGAGGGTGGCCGGCTGTTGATCCCGGAAATCAGGCATCTGGCTGCGGTCCGCCAGGCCCAATTCAGCCCGGATGGCCGGTGGATCGCCACCGCCTCGGAAGATCACACCGTGATGGTGTCCAGCGTCCAGACAGGAGAAAAGATTTTTTCCGGGCTCACTCACGGGAGCTGGGTCAATCGGGTGGTTTTTGATCCTTCGGGTTTTCTAATTGCCTCCGCAGGGGCTGATTCGGTGGCGCGAGTCTGGAAGCTGGCGTCGCCGGCCGGGCGCGAACACAGTTTTCATTGTTCCCAGCCTCTTCAGGCGGCAATCCTGAGCCCAGACGGCCGATTTGCGGCTGTCGCCTACGGAGCAGCCGGAAGGCCTGCCGTCATTCAAGTCTGGAATACGCTGACACGAAAATCTTTGCATCGGATCACGGACTTCAGGGCGCCCGTGACTCACTTATCGATCAGTCAGGATGGTCAGCGCTTGGTCAGCGTGGGAGAGGATGGACGCACTCGAATATGGAGTTTTCACGGCTACGCTTTGACTGCGGAATGGGAGCTGGGTACTCCCGTGCATTGGATAGGATTCTCGCCCGATGGAAAGAAGGTGGTGGCTGCCGGTGGGACTTCGGATGGCAGGGGGTGGGCGCGAGTCTGGGACGCCTCCAATGGCCGTCCGTTGAGCCCCTGTCTTCCGCATGAGACCGAGGTGCTCAGCGCGGTAATGAGTCCGGACAATCGGATTTTGTTGACTGCTTCGGGACGGACGGCTGGACTGGGAGAGGCCCGGTTTTGGGACATCGGCACAGGGCAGCCGGTCTATGTGCCTTTAAAACACGCCGCGCAAGTCACCCACGCCTGTTTTAGTCCGGACGGCCGAAAAGTAGCCACGTCCAGCCTCGATCACACCGCCCGCATCTGGAACGCGACCAATGGCCTTCCCTGGGTCCCCTTCCTGAAACATGCCGGACCGGTCACCCGAATCAAGTTCAGCGCTGACGGCAGCCGTGTTGTGACGGTGAGTGACGACAAGTCAGCCCGGGTATGGAATGCCGACAATGGGGATCCCGTCACACCGCCCCTTTGGCATGCGGACCAGGTCATCGATGCCAATTTCAGTTCCGATCAATGCCTCCTGGTCACCGCGGGACGGGATTCGATGGCGCGGGTATGGAATGTGCGTTCCGGTGAGGCCATCACCTTGCCCTTGCGCCATCGCGGACCCGTGATCCTCGCGGCATTTGATCCTGAGAATCAGTTTGTTTTTACCGCCGGGCTGGATCCAGTGGCGCGGCTGTGGTCTTTGGTCAAGGATACTCGGCCTGTTCCAGATCTCGTTGCGGTGGCCAACCTGCTTTCGAGCCAGCAAATCCACAGCCAGGGCGGCTTGGTCCCTCTGAAACCCGACGAGATCTGGTCCAACCTGCGCCGGCTGAAATCCAAGTACCCCCGTGAGTTTGAACTGACCGTGCAAGAACTCATCGAATGGCATCAACGCCAGGCGGCTCATTATGAACGGAACCAGGACTGGAGGGCTGCTGCTTTCCACATCGAGAGCGGACTGCAGCTCGATTCCAACAATCCTCAATGGATGGAACGACGCGCTAGAAATGCGCGTTCTGTTCGATCTTTGACTCAGTTGGAAGGTCAGGTTGGATGGGACCATGAGGAAGAGCCGGCATTCGACGAATAAGACTCGTCATCGTTCGCGCCGGTTGCCGTGGATTTTTCGTAAGAAACGCCCTCGATTAACGAGTTAAGCCTCAGACGGGCACAGGCTCGGGCTCGAGATCGTGGGTTCCCGCATGGCCGTTTTGGGTCAGGAAATACGGTTTCAGGGAAGCGGTGAGTGCCGCATCCACGTCTGAAATGATTCGCAAACTCTTCGGCCCTGTGCCCGTTTCCTCTTGTTCTCCAGTTACTTCTGTAGTCCTGGCTTTTTATTCCCGCGCGAATTGGAGAATTCTGCTGACCGCCAGCCGTGCCTCGCATTAGAATGGAAACTGTTGATGTGAGCACACGGTATGAGCCGCCGGATGGTGATGAGATCGCTTCTGAAAGATGTCGTCATCTGGCGGGCGGCTTAATGATGAAGATGCCCAACGCGCCTGTGCGTCCGGAGTTCGCCCATCAACGATAAGTGATTGATTATCCATTGGCTCTTATGAGTTTTTGCGGAAAAACATCGTCAGACTGGACATCGGTGAGCGGCGTTCTCACCCTACCGGACACGGTCAAATGTATCACCATGGACAACGGACTGACGATCATTTTAGGGGAGGATCGCAGTGCTCCGGTGGTATCAGCCCAGGTGTGGTGTCAGACGGGCAGTATTCATGAAGGCCCCTGGCTAGGATCGGGCATTTCACATGTCCTGGAACATATGCTTTTCAAGGGGACGACGACTCGTGGCCTGGGTCGGATCGATCAGGAGGTCCAGGAAGCCGGCGGTTATCTGAACGCTTTTACCTCATTTGACCGAACCGTTTACTTCATCAACGTTCCGAACTCCGGCCGAGGAGTGGCTGTGGATATTCTCGCGGATATTGTCCAAAACGCGCAACTGCCAGACGATGAATTGGCCAAAGAAAAGCAGGTGATTCTTCGTGAAATGGACATGAACCAGGACGATCCGGCGCGTCGTTCCAGCCGTCGATTGTTTGAAACCGCCTATACAGTCAGTCCTTATCGTCTTGCGGTGATTGGTTATCCGGATGTGTTTCACGCACTGAAACCGGCGGATGTGAGGAGCTATTACCGGGATCGCTATTTGCCGAATAATCTCTTCATGGTTGTGGTGGGAGATTTCCGTCCGCATGAGGTCGAATGCCAGATTCGGGAGGCATTCGGCGCCGCTCGATTCCGGCCGCTGGCCCCCATTTTCATTCCGGAGGATCCGCCTCAAATGAGCGAGCGGCAGGTGCTTGAGGATGCTCCGATCGAATTGGCCCATTTTCACTACGGCTGGCATATTCCATCGTTGCGTCATCCTGATGTTCCGGTCCTGGACGTGCTGGCCACTCTGTTGGGGGCGGGGCGCAGTTCGAGGTTATATGAGCAAGTACGAGAAAGGAAAGGTTGGGTTCATTCGATTGATGCCTGGACCTATAGCCCCGGCGCTCCGGGGCTGATTGGATTAAGTGCTGTCGCAGAATTGGACCGCTTCGAGGGAGCCTGCCAAGCCATGCTGGATGAAGTCCAGCGCATCCGGGAAGAGCGAGTGACCGAGGAGGAACTGGGCAAGGCGGTGAAGCAGTTTACTGCCGCGACTCTGGCGACTCGAAAAACCATGCAGGGCCGAGCCCAGGATTTGGGTGGGAATTGGATGGCGGCTCGCGATCTAAACTTTTCCGAGCGATACCTCGCCGCGGTCAAGGCGATAACGCCCGCTGATCTTCAGAGAGTAGCCCGGCACTATTTATCCGCGGAAAACCGAACACTCTACGCGCTGCTGCCTCAACGAATCCACAACCCGACGATTGCGTCGATCCCCGTCACTGCCGATTCACCCATTGAGCGCGTCCTCTTGCCGAATGGCCTGCGATTGCTCGTGAAAGAGGACCACCGGTTGCCGTTTGTCGAGTTTCGCGCGGTCTTCAAAGGAGGCTTATTGTCCGATTCTGAGGCCACCAACGGCTCGGCCTTGCTGATGGCGAAAATGTTGTTGAAAGGAACGCATCGCTATGCCGCTGCCGATATCGCCCGGCATATGGAATCTGTCGGAGGGCATATTGACACCTATTCAGGACACAACAGCTTCGGAGTGTGCGCAGAAGTCCTGCGGGATGATTTCCGCTTGGGCTTGGACATGGTCTTGGATGTTTTACGCAATCCATCGTTTCCATCAGATGCCTTGGAATTGGAGAAAACCATGCAATTGGCATCCATCAAGGCCTTGCGTGACCAAATCCTGCACGTGGGGAGCTGTCTGCTGCGCCGAACCCTGTTCGGAGCCACAGGCTATGGACTCGAAGTTAATGGATCAGAGGAGAGCGTTCCTGGGATTCAAACCTATCATCTTCAGGCCCTCCATCGGCATGGGCTCGCGCCTCAAAACGGAGTTCTTGCCATATTCGGAGATATCAAAGCGGACGAGGTGCGTGACTCTGTGACAGCACTGACTCGAGACTGGTGTGGTTCTGCTCTGACCTCCTTGAATCCACCGGTATCGCCCAATGCGAATAAGAATTGTCATGTCACGGAGCATCTGGACAAGAACCAGGCCGTCGTTCTGATTGGATTTCCAGGCGCAACCCTGTTTGATCCCGATCGCCATGCCCTCGACGTGCTTCAGGAATCTTGCAGTGATCTGGGATCAAGATTATTCCTCCGCATCCGCGATCAGCTTGGATTGGCGTATTATGTTGGAGCTCAAAATGTTTTGGGATTATATCCGGGTTATTTCGTCTTTTATGCCGGAACTAGCCCCGACAACGCCGTCATCGTTGAAAACGAGATGCTTCGTGAAATTGAGCTGCTAAGAAACGAAGGATTGACGGCATCGGAATTGAACCGTTCAAAGTCTAAACTAATCGGGCACAGGAAGATAGCAAGACAGGACATTGGAGATCATGCCATGAGGACCGCTTTGGATGAACTCTACGGTCTGGGCTATGACTACTCGGATTCGGAAGATCGACGATTGGAGGGGATTACACTGGAGGAGGTGAGGGCGGCGGCCCGAAGAATATTTCGGCTGGATTGCAGTGTGATTGCCACCGTGAAGCCCAAATCGGAAGGCAAACCCGAAATCCGAGCTTGAAATTCTTTTGGCATCTGCTTAGGTTTGAGTAATTCCATGAAAAAGTGGTTAAACCAACGAGATCGCTCCAGCGGGTTCACCTTGGTTGAACTGCTGGTCGTGTTGGTGGTGGTCGGACTGTTGATTGGGCTGGTTCTTCCCTCGTTGAATCGTGCCCGGGAGTCAGGACGATCTGCCTTCTGCAAAAACAACCTTCGACAGTTGACGGTTGGCATCATGGTTTACGCGAACGACAACGACGACTATCTGCCCTGGCCGGGACGTATCAACCGGAACAAGCTCCCGGATTGGGTGTTTGGGGGGTATCAACCGGTCAAACCGATCACCCCGAAAGAATGGAAGAAGGCTGATTTTGCCCTCCATGCCGAGTCGGGTTCGGTTTTCAGCTACGTGACCGGTTTGCCAAGAGTGCTGCCTTACTCGAAGGATTACACGAATTCATTTGCCGTTTATCGTTGCCCGGGAACCGGCGAGTTGGGGCGGGCTCGTCGTGTGACTTACAGCATGAACGCTTGCCTGGATCCTGATTTTCCCCCCGTTACCACTCGGGGTGTGCAGCACAACGCCATCGAAAATCCAACCCAGAAACTGCTGCTGGTGGATGAACTGCCTGAGACCAGTGACGACGCGGGTTTTGAACCGGCGAGCGTCGGGGGCAACAGCCAGTTCACGACCCACAACCAACGCGTGAATGTATCCTTTGTCGATGGCCACTGCGAGACGCTGCGGGGTAAACGAGTTGCGGATATCCAGAGCAACAAAGACAATTTCCTCCGAACCTACTTCGATCCGTTTTATCCTTGAATCCGCCTCGCGCTAGCCTGGTGTTTGCCAAAACGATGCATCCTACAGCCAGGAGTTTTGGGCGCAACAGACTGTATCGTATTTCGCAAACACCACACTAAGACGACTTCCGTCGGAAGATTTCCGTGGTGTCCTCAAGGTTTAGCATGGAGAGGTCGAGGCCGGACTCGGGCGCGCGTTCACGGGCCTTCCGGAGCTGTTCGGCAATTTGATAGATCGCGTTGGCGGCGTAATATTTCACGGCGCCAACGCTGATGTGGGCCTTGAAGATCACGACCATCAGGCAGTGCGCGTCGATGTTATTGATCAGGAGGCTGAAGCTTTCCCCCTGTTGGTAGATGCTGCTGAAATTGCTTTCGCCGATGAGATTGGCAATGGCCTGGGTGGCGGTGAAGGAAGCGGCTCCCAATGCGGAGAGCGTGGTGATGTCGAAATGCTCATAGTCTCCTTTCTGGGTGACCACGAAACCGCCTTTATCAATGATGACAGCGGTGGATGCCTCGCTCTTGACCAGGAGATCGTGGAGGATCGAATCCAGGCGCTGAATATCCTCTTCGATTAACTGCGGCAGGGTGAACATAGCCTCATGCCAGCTTGCGAGAGCCCTCGTTGATGAACTTGTGAAGGAGCAAACGGGTGATCATATTGAGGGTTTCGAAGACGCCCTCGCACTGGTGGGCGCTGGCGGTAAAGGTCGGGACCTGATATTCCCGGTTATTGAGGAGGTATTCCATGTATTCCACCGGCGCGACGTTGGGCAAGTCGCGTTTATTGTATTGGAGAACGTAGGGAATTTCCGCGAGGTTGAGTTTCAGGGTGCGAAGATTCTCCTCCATGTTGGCAAAACTCTCGACGTTTTCGGCCATTTTCTCGTATTGGGAGTCTGCCACGAAGACCACGCCATCCACCCCTCTCAACACCAGTTGGCGTGTGGTGTTATAGATCACCTGCCCCGGCACGGTGTAGAGCTGAAACTTGGTCCGAAAACCCTTGATGGACATGGCCTCGACAGGCAGAAAATCGAAGAACAAAGTGCGATCCGAGCTCGTGGCGAGAGACACCAGTTTTCCCTTGTTTTCGGGCGCGGCCTGGACGTGGGCGTGGACTTGTTGAAGGTTCGTGGTCTTGCCGCACAAGGCAGGTCCGTAATACACGATCTTTACCTGCAGTTCTTTGGTTGCTTGATTGATCAGGGCCATAACCTTAAATCTGTTTAGACTGACGGTCGAGTTGAGCCACAATGGAAGCGATGGCAGGACCTGGAAGGGACTCGCCAGGCTTGCCCAGGACGGTGTAGAAAATCCGGCCGACCCGGTTAATCTGCAAGGGCATTCGGTTGACGACCACCAGGAATGAGGTCGGCTCGCCCAACTTCAGCTCGGCGGTGTAGTGGCTCATGCGACCAAACATCTGCGGCAGGAAAGCGGCGATCATTTCGCCGTTCAGGTGTGTGGGCAGCTGGCTCGCGACCAGCAAACCATCCTGCATCGCTATCAGCGCTCCGGCAACCCCGGGCAAACTCGCTGTTTTCTGGGTAATCTCCGCTGGAGTCCAATGGAGTTTGCCCGGCTGGCCGAAAAGCTCACCGACGTCGGGAATCTCTTTGTCCGAGATGGCACTGATCGGAGGTGGTTCCACCGGGGTGGGGGACGGTGGAGGCCGGACAGGAATAGGGGATGGGACAACAGTCGGGGCGAGCGCGCTTGCCGCCGGGGCGGCGGCTTCTGGATGCGCGGCGGGCGGCCTTTGGCTGGGACCCGTGAAGAGATCCGGAATTTCAGGGACAGGGAGCATCCTGCCCGTTCGTTCCAGCTTTTTCTGGGACATCAGTAGTGGAATGAAAATCGCCAGGGGAAGCTGTAGCGCTTTGTCATCATGGAGCGAGGCAATCGCGGAAGACAGGGCGGGACGAATCCAGGAGCGAATCTTCTTCCATGGATAAGCCAGGCGCCCTTGTTTCATGTTCTGTTCGACTTCCTCGATCGGGACGTGAAGCGATGCCTGTTCCAACCTGAGCTGAGTCAGCTCCTGCCGGATGGCATCGGGCCAGGAAGCCGATACCGCTGTCAGGGCCGCAGCCAATGCGCCCGACTCCTGCGGAGACGCCGGAAGCGCAGTCGGAGTCCCCTCTGGTTTAACCGGAGCGGGAACAGCCGCGGGGAGGGGCGAGGCCGGCGTGAAGGGTTGCGGAACAGGAATCGAGGGAGCCGAAGGCTCGGAGGCACGCGGAGGAAATCCCGAACTTGACGTTCCCGGCAGAGTCCCCTTGGACGGAGCTCCCGGCGGAACAACGGGGCGAGCTGATGCAGGCAATGGCGCGATGGGAATGGAAGGCGTGAGCGGGAGGGGAGAGCCTCCCTTCAATGGGCCGGGGAGCGGGGCAGTTTTACCGGCAAGGCCGGGAGCGGTGCCCGGATGCGGAGGCGCCTTGGTATCGAGGCCAAATGTGGAGGACATCCGAATGGGGGCCGCAGGCGCGGCCGGTGGGGTGGGAGGCTCCGCGGATTGCAGTTGGTTTTGGAGGATTGGCGTCAACCGAATGGGGCCTGAATCGGGCTGAACGGGCAAGGATTCTGGCGCGCTGGGTGGCAAACCGGTGGGAGGTTGGGCCGTGACGGAATGAGAAGAAATTGTAGGCTCCGGAAGACGCTGCGCAGAAACCGGAGGTTCAACAGGGATCTGGCTGGAATAGGAGGATGGGGTTGGGAGAGGCGATACCGGTGATGGCTGTGGGGGAACCACAGGCGCTGGAGTGACCCGCGGGGCCGGTGGCGCTTCAGCCGCCGGACGGGGATTGGCAACGACTGGAGAGACCGGCGCGCCTCTTTTCTTGCCGATTTTTGCGCTGGATTGAGGTCCGCCAAACAGAACGATGATTTCGTCGGGGACCGTAATGGTCTTTTGATCCTTTCGTCGGGTCAGGGCCTCCGGGGGCAGCTGTTGAAGAATGGATTGCAGCGGCACCGTCACCCATTCCTGATCAAATCTTGGGGATGGGGAAAAAACGCCGGCGGGCGAGAGTTGCTTCAAATCACCAAAGGCGACCTGCACCAGTCCGCGCGCAAGCTGAGGCATAACAAAACTCAACGGCAACTGAACGGTGACGTTGTTCGCCGGTTTCTGGACGACCATCTCCTGCAAGGGCTTTGGCATCTGCTGAATAATTTGTTTCAGCGGGATGCTAGGGCCATCTCCCTGCGAGGATACGGACGCTTTCGCCTCCTGGACCGGCGCGACCGGATTGGGGGGGGCGGGAACGGACAGGGTCGGTTCAGGCTCGGGGACACTCGCTACTTTGCTCTCCCGAGTTTCTGGCGACCTGGAAAAGAGTTTTTTAACAAAGCCAAACATCGGACTGCTTTCGTTTCATGATGGCACAAGCCGGAGACCTCGTCGATTGAATTTATGTCCGCTTGCATTTTTTGGCCCAAAGGTTTTGCATAGAGGCCGTCCCTGAAAAAAGAGAATATGGATGTGCGCCACAAAGTGCTGGTCCTGGATGACGACCCGGATCTCTTGGATCTGTATCGCGACATGCTGGCCCGCCTGCCGAGCCATCCGGAAATCCATACCGCTTCTTCAGGTTCTCATGCCATTGCCCTGCTGGAGTCGGGCCCGTTTTCGCTCTTGTTGTGCGATTTGAATATGCCCAAAATGGACGGGCTTCAGGTGTTGGCCATCGTGCGACGCAAATTTCCTCAGTTACGCACGGCTGTCATGACATCGGTGTTGGATGAGCAGTTCCGAATGCGCGCTTATGCCATGGGGGTGGATCTGTACTTGGAAAAACCCAACAACAGCGAAGCCATCAAGCTTTTCCTCGATTGCATCGAGTCTCTTCTAGGCCAGGAAAACCAGGGCGGTTTTCGAGGAGTTCAAAGTAAGAGTCTGGTTGATATCCTCCAGTTGGAGGGCCTCTCGAGGAATTCCTCGGTTTTAAAGGTCACCAATGGCCTGCAAGAAGGCAGAATCTGGTTTACCAACGGCGAGGTGATCGATGCCGCCACGCAGGATTTCACTGGAGAGGAGGCTTTTCAACGGATCCTGTCCTGGAAAACAGGCAGCTTTGAAGTCCTGCCCGCAGATCCGGGCCGGTCCCGCACCATCTTCACCTCGTTTCAGGGTTTGTTGCTGGAGACGGCCAGAGTCCTCGATGAAGCCCAGGAAGACAGAAGCCTGTCCGCAAGTCCTGGCCCCAGTTCCTCTTCGCGCGCGGCTGCGGTGCTGTCCAAGATGGCCGGATTCAAAGGCGTTGAATTCTTGATTGCCATCCCGCACGATCCCAATCAGCCGGCCAACTCCTGGGGGGCGGAAAACGCCGACCAACTTGTTTCCTGGGCGCGCAATACCTGGCAAAACCTCCAAAGCCTCTCCGACTCGCTCGAGGTTGGCGAATTGACGAAGATTGATGGAACCGGCATGGTCAGGCATATATCGATGGCCGCACGGGGCGATGTGACCCTCTGTGTCGGTTTCAACGCCAGTTACACGCCTGAATCGATGCAGGAGACCATGAAGGATATTGTTCTACGATGGGTTTCTTAGGCTTCATAAGCAAACGCAAGGCGAAAACCGGATTGACCCGGTTGCCCACCGGCTCTTTCACCGTCGATCGGGAAAGCCGGATCCTTGTGTCCACACTGCCCCAGAACTTTCCCATGGCTAGAGTGGAACAAATCGGACGCGCCGTCGTCACCGCTTTCCGTCAAGCCGCCGAAGCCCAGATTCCACTCCAGACCATCACCTTTCAATACGCCGCCCTGAAAATCACGGCGCGCGAGTTGCGCGGCGGCGCGATTGTCTTCCTGCACCCTTTGTCCTTTGGCCAAACGAGTCAGAAATAGCGCCTTCCAGCCTTGTCCAAGGACCCAATGGCGCTGAAATGTCAAAGACATCCCAGATCTGAGGCTCATCCTCGCTAGGGTTTAGGTTGATTCCCGGATCGGTTTGAGATAAAACCTCCCTGTCCGGGACCTGCCACCGGACTGCCGGACATGGAGAACGGATTGCGAAGTTGTTTAAAGCCTCGCTAGGAGGCTGGCAAACGGAGCTTCCATGTCACCGCCCGGAGTTATGGCAAATCAAAAAATAGACAAGCTCATCCTCCAGATGGAAAACTACCTGGAGTGCTGGAAACAATTTGAGCACTATCTCAATCTGGCTCGGTCCAAGAAATTCAGTCCTGAGGATGAATCCCAGTTTCTTGAACTGAAAAGCATTCTGACCCAGGGATTGGAAATGATCATGTCGTCCATCGACGTCTCCTATCCCTCCCGCGAGGAAATCCATGCCCTGATCAGCAGCGCCGCATCCATCCGACTCGTCAGCGAATTAGGGGAAAGCAATCTCCGAAACATGGAGAATCAGTGGCACAAAATCTTCATCGCCTGGCAGTCCATCCTGGGCCAGCTCAAGGTCCAACAACGTGAAGCCGGATCCAAGTCCTTCTGGGATTTCCTGTTCAAACGCAAATCCTGACACAAAGGCCAGCGACACAGCGGATCCGCGTTCAGTGCGCCGCCTGGTTGACGATTGCCAGGCTTGATTTTCCGATACCGAGTCCAACCCCGATTCATAGCCCGGTGGATCGGCTTTCCCCGGCAGCGCTACACGGGCTCCGCAGACTCCGTGGCTGCAGTTATTCGAGAATTTTATGCTTCCAATAAATGAACCTAAAAATGCAATTGCAATGCAACTGAAAATCTTGCGCGATTTTATGAAGCTGAATTTGAGATATTATTTTTCATAAGTCACTTATAACAAATGTAATATCATTAATTTGTAGTCTGGCATCTTAATTGCTTCCTCTCTCCTTGTTGGAATTGGTAGTCATACAAATCGTATATGAATATGAAACGCAGTTTGAATATCATTTTGGTTTTGGCCGGCCTTTTGTCATCCGGGATTGCGTCCCGGGCTGACACGTTGAGTTTTGGATTGGACACCGCATACACGGGCACACCGCCCGAGGGCAGCGCACCATGGATTACGGCGACCATCGAAGACTTAGTGCCCGGTTCCGTTCGATTGACGCTGGACAATCAAAACCTCAGCGAACAGGAATATGTGTCCAAATGGTTGTTTAATCTGAATCCGGATCTGGCTGCCTCGGATCTGGATTTCGGGAATCCGGTTCAGACGGGATCCTTCGCGCTGCCCGCGGTGCAGACGGCGGCAAGCAAGACCAAGGCTGGAGGGAATGTTCAATTCAGTTTGGCCCTTGATTTTGCCACCGCCCAGGCCAAACGTTTTGGGGCAGGTGAAAAACTGGTTTATGAGATTACAGGGATTCCGGGATTGACGGCTGCGGATTTCGCCTTTACAGCGCAAAACGGTTCCTACGGTCCGTTTGGCGCGGCGGCGCATGTGCAGTCGATCGATCCCGCAAATTTTCAGAATGCGATCAGCGATTTCGACACCCAGAGTGGTTGGATTGCCAGTGATTTGACGGTAACTCCCGAGCCGGCGGCTTGGATGATCCTGCCCTCATTCCTGGGCTTGGCGTTCCTGGCCCGAAAACGTCGTCATAATTAAGGTCACACGCCCATTCGATTGCCCGCAGTCTTCAGCAGCCCTTGAGAGGGCCGCGAATCGACTGCGGGCTTGTCTTTTATTGGACGCATATTGGTGTTAATTCGCCGCTCGATTTTCGAAGCGTCTTATGTGCGGTTTAGGACTTGGCTGTCTGAATTGACTGAGTTCGAGTTTTGGACCATAGTGATCTATATCAAATCCCGAAGGGAGTATGGCGCCTCCTGTTCGAGTCAACTACCATGAAGGACTGACCGAACTCCTTCATATGAAACGGGCCATGCTTGGCACGATTTGCCGTTATGGTGTGGTCGGTCTGGGTATTGCTTTCTTGCTGGCCTTCTTCGTTGTCATGACCCATTCCTGGTATTGGGCTGACCTCCTCGATTTCCTGCGAGCCGTCACCCGCTGATCGTTCTGACGTGTTGTGATTTCACTCGCATTGGGCATTGGCGCGAACACGCTGATTTTCAGCATTGTGAACGCGGTGCTTTTGGCGCCTTTACCTGTGAAGCATTCGGAACGGATGGTGAATCTATTCACCAGTAGGGAAGGACTTCCGTATGGTCGTTCGAGTTATCGGGATTACCGGGATGTAAGGGATCGTGCGGATGTCTTCGATGGTGTGCTGGCGCGTTCCTACTGGCCTGTGAGTGTGGCGCATCGAAATGGAAAGCCCGAGGTGGTGCTGGGCAATCTTGTCTCTGGCAACTATTTCGATGTGGTGGGTGTGAGTTCGGTACTTGGCCGAACGTTTTCAGGGACGGAAGGAATGATCGAGGGCGCCGATCCGGTAGCCGTGGTGAGCCATCGTTATTGGAGGCGATCTCTGGCTGCTGATCCGGACGCGGTGGGGCAAATCGTGTTGATTAACGCCCGCGCTTTTCGAGTGATCGGTGTGGCGCCACAAGGTTTCAACGATTTGATGATCGGCATGCCGGTGGACGTTTGGATTCCTATCACGATGAAAGCCGGTGTGCATCCCGGTGACCTGCGGCTGGAAGATCGTGGATCAGGATGGCTCGACATCGTGGCTTGGCTCAAGGATGGGGTGGGACTCGCCCGGGCTCAAGCCGCGATGAACTCCCTTGCCTCCCATTTGGCTGAAGAATATCCGCAAGAGAACCGCGAGAAACGATTCGTGCTTACATCGGGCCAGTTAAGCCGGTTTCCGATCATGGAAATGGCCCAGGGCGTCCAGGCGCTTATGGTTATCCTGACGGTTGTTGTTGGATTGGTCTTGCTTTTGGCGTGTTCGAATGTGGCGAATTTGATGATGAGCCGGGCGGTGGGTCGGGAGCAGGAAATGGCCATGCGGTTGGCCTTGGGAGCGAGTCGTGGACGGCTGATGCGACAACTGCTGACCGAGAGCGTTTTGCTCGCGGTGTGCGGGGGCGCAGCCGGGTGGTTTCTCGCCTATGGAGGGTTGGAGTTGCTGGCCCTGTTCAAGCCTCCGGCGTTGATTGTTCCTGTCGGATTGGACATCCCGTTGAACGCCCGGGTGTTTGGCTACACGATAGGATTGTCTATGGGTGTGGGATTGGTCGTCGGTCTGGCTCCGGCTTGGCGCAGCGGGAGCCTCCGTCCGTATAACGCCCTCCGATCAAGACGTCCCGATTCTGGTGCCGGCCAGAGGCATCCTGTGCAATTTCAGCGAACGTTGGTCGCCTTCCAGATCGCGCTCTCGTTCGTCCTGCTGATGGGGGCGGGATTGTGTTTGAAGAGCCTGCACGCCCTTGTGCGAATGGACCCCGGTTTTAGTTTTCATCACGGACTGACTACCACGTTGAATCTGGCTTACGGCAACTACGAGAAAGAGCAGGGCCGAGGTTTCTACGCCAAATTGATCGAGAGAATCCGCCTTTTGCCCGGCGTGAAGGCGGCCAGTCTGGCTTGCCTGGCCCCTCTCGCCTACGGAAAGACCGAAGCTAGGATCGAAGTGGAAGGTTACCAGCCGCAACCGGGCGAGTCGTTTCTCATGGAACATAACATTGTCTCCTCCGAATACTTCGCGACGATGGGGATCCCCATTTTGGAGGGGCGTCCGATTGAGGATCGCGACCGGAAAGGGACCGAGCCCGTCGTGGTCATCAATGAGACCATGGCGAAAAGATTTTGGGGCTCGGATAGCCCTCTCGATCGGACCTTCACGGCAAACGGTAACCGGCTTCGCATCATCGGCGTTGCCAAGGACGCGAAGTATTTTCAACTGGCCGAGGTGTCGAAACCTTACTTCTACCTGGCCTTGGACCAGGCTTACATCGGATTTGCCAGCCTTTTGGTCAAAACCGAGGGCGATCCCCGCGAACTGATGGCTCCCGTGTTGCGCGAACTAGTACGCGATAGGTTCACATCTCACAATTATACAATTGCCACGCAGTCTGGGGCGCTTGGCACGGCCTTTACAGATTGAGCAATCGGGCGGTTGGTATCGTGTGAGCGCCTGCGGCCATGAACGAAAAGCGATTTACCGGAATCAACCCGACCGGCAACATTTCCGGGCGCTGCTCGCCGGGATGGTCGCCCGCTTTGGCCTCCGGCGGTATGGTCGCAGCGGGCATTTGTTTCAGGGTGCGCGACCAGGCGGCGCAGGGAACGAGACCGCGCGGAGCAGGCGCGCAGGCAACCGGCATCTGAATTGTTGAATTGTGAGATGTGACCCTAAGTTTTCTACCGATCGGTAGTTCTTGAAGCAACTCGAACTGCAAATAGAATCCTTCTCATTCTAAGACGTTTAGGAATGGACGAATGGCCTCAAGCCTGAAAATAGGCAAGGGCACCTGGAAAGAAGGCTCAATTTAAAGTCGAAATGATGCTGCTGTATCCCACAGTGGACTTGCTGCTGTTGGCGGATTACACCCACCAAGGGCACAAAATCCCCATCCGCACAGCTTCGTCAGAGGGCAACGTATTTGCTTGCCGTTAAGCTCAAACAGGGCATATTATACCGGTCAAGAGCTGAGACGATCGAGATCCAATCGTTCGTCGGCAACGAGTGCGCGAGTAGCTCAATTGGATAGAGTGACGGCCTCCGGAGCCGTAGGTTGTGGGTTCGACCCCCGCCTCGCGCACCACTTCTATCCTGTTCATCCAGAATGGTCTTTCAAACATGCTAGCGCAGCATGCGAAGAACCATGCCAAATGCAAAGTACGCTAGCAGCCCCCACAGCAATTCTTCACATGAACCGCTCGTTTCGGAGGGCCGAGTTACACGAGGCCCTGGAATCCTATTTCGTGGACTCACGGCGCTCGTCCCTCCGAGGTCATGGGCGCAACCTGCGCTTGAAAACCGGGGAAGTCTCATTTGAACGTCAATACACGCAAATGGAAGCGGAGGCACCACGATCAACGATGTCGCAATTTCAGTCAGAAGTTTTTTGGGGATTAGGATTGAGATGCCCCCAGGCGGCGACCGAAGCGACGACGAGAACCCAGGTTGGAAACAGGGCGATGCCGGGGATGGCTTCGGCGATGAGACCGGGCAGGATGAACCAACGCCATCCCAGGACGACGAAGAGGAGGAGGGCTGTCGTGATATCGATGCTCCACTGGAGGGGGGGCACGAGTTCGCTGCCAATGCTTGCGAGATCGGACAATGCGGCGATGGCAAAGGCCAGCAGGATCCGGCGCTTGGACAATCCGGCGGGCTGACGGGGCGTTGCCGATTTTGGCTCCGAGGACTCGAGGATGGGGGGGAGTTTCTGGAGTTCTCCAATGCGCGGGGGTTTATCGGATGGACTGTGATCGGCCATGGCACAGAACAATTCCGTCTCAGGAGACCGTCCAGCCGGTGCGGTAGTGTCGGCGCAGCAGGTTTTCCGCCGTCGGGTAATTTGGGAATTTCATCCGGACGGCGTCCCATTCGAGTTTCTGGCTGGGATGACGGAGGGCGACCGTGCCAAGCAGGATGGCTTCGGTCATCGGGCCGGTTTGGGCGAAGTGGGATTCGGTCTTTTCACCGCCGAGGCAGGCGTCGATGAAATGGTGATAATGGTTTCTGTTGCCGAATTTGGGGCGGGGGAGGGTCTTGAATTTATCTTCGGGGAGCAGAAAGGGCACGGTGCCGCTGGGGATCAGCATGGCGCCATCGGTCCCGATCAGCATGGCGGATTCGGTCGGATAATCATCCACAGAGTAGAGTGCCCGAATCTCGCGAGGGGGATAGAATTCGCCATCGAACCATTCGATGATCAGCTCGGAGTCGGCTGTTAGTTCGTTTCCCGGGAAGATCCAGGTGATATGATTGGCCTGGGGCCAGGTATCGGCGCGGCGTTCGGAGGATTCCTGCCAGGACTGCTGGACTTTGGCGGTGACGGATTTGGGAGCCTTGAGGTTGAGTCCTTTCCAGACCGCATCGAAGATATGACAACCGATATCACCGGACCAACCGGTGCCGAAATCCAACCATGCCCTCCATTTGACGGGGTGATAAATCTCCGGGGCATAGGGACGGACGGGAGCGGTGCCGAGCCAGAGATCCCACTGAAGAAAATCAGGGGGCTGGGTTGCCTGGGATGGTCGAGGGCCTTTGAGGCGATAATTTTCGACGGCCCCAGGGCGGTTGGCGCAAAGAAAGATGTGTTTGATCTTGCCCACTGCGCCGGCTCTGAGCAGTTGAACGGCCGTTCGATCGCCGACTCCCGAAGCCATCTGAGTTCCGAGTTGGGTGATTACGTTTTTCTGGATGGCCGCTTGAGCCAGGGCGCGAACCTCACCGACATCGTGGCACAGGGGTTTCTGGCAATAGACATGTTTGCCCTTTTGAATGGCTTGGTAGGCGATGGGAAAATGCATGTGATCCGGCACGGTCACGTTTGCCGAATCGATGCGGTCGGTTTCTTTTTCGAGCAACTCGCGCCAATCGGCGTAGAGCCGGGCCTGCGGGACGGCTTCGGCGGCCTTTTTCAAGTTTTGGGCATCGACATCGCAGAGTGCCACGACTTGGGCCTTGGGATGTTGGAGGAAATTTTGCAGGTCGCCCCAACCCATCCCGCCGACGCCGATACAGGCATGATTCAGTTTCCCGTTGGGAGATACGGCCCCGCGCGAGGAAGAGCTTAACCAGGGAGAAACGACCACGGCGGCGGCCGCACTCTGCAAGAAGCGACGACGAGAAAACGATGGAAGATTCATGACAGGAGTTCGTGCTGGTTTTATAAAAGGATAACCACCGAATGATGCCTTGAACAGCAGGCGTCCGTCAACAGAAGAGCAATCCAGATAGCACGCTCGACAATCGAAGGTCCGGGTGACATCTTGAACAAAAACTGAGATTGCATGAGTCTGATTCCACGTTTGTTCACCTTGATTGGTTCCGCCAAGTCCTTTCAGACCACGGTTCGGCAGGCGAAGGAATCGGTCGCCACAGTCCGGACATTGACACGCGACGCCCAGGCTGCGGTGGTGCAGAATGACTGGGACAAGGCCTGCCAGGGAGATCCAGTGGCGCAGAACGAGATGGGCGAGCGCCTGGCGGAAGGCCGGGGAGTGCCTCGCGACTGGGAGAGTGCCGTGGCTTGGTTTCAACGGTCCGCGGCACAAGGTTATCCAGTGGCCCAATGCAACCTGGGAATGATGCTGTTTCTGGGCCGGGGAACCGCATCGGATCGAATTGAGGGATACAAGTGGATTTCCCTGGCTGCCGAACAGGGTCACGCCAAAGCCCGCGAAATTCGAAAGAAAGCCGCAAAAAAAATGCTGCCCGAGGAAATCCAGGAGAGCCAGGCGCGCATGGACGGTTCGAGGAAGACATTCCGTTTGCGTTGAGCCCCAGGCGGTTTATCTTGGTTTCATGGACTGGCAGCAAGCATTGTCGCTGACGATTGTGGGATTGACGGCGGTTGTTTTAGCGGTTTTTACCTGGCGCTCTTGGATCAAAGCCCGTCGATCTTTTTTGGGTTGTGGCGGTTGTGCCTTGTCGGGGAACACGGATTCCTGTGGATTAGTTCCCCCAAAGGCCGCCTGCAACCGGGATGTTCCCAAAAGCGGATCCAATTCGGGCACAGGCTTGCTTTAAATCATTAACTCAAATAATGTTTCGCCCGTTTCTATGGCTATTAGTAAACCGAGTTCGTCGTTCCCGGTTATTCATCCCGTGTCAACGCCCGGGGGCCATCCGTTTGTCGGCGAGACGTGCTGGAAACCTAATACAGACGTCTACCTGACTGATGGCAGACTAGTGATCAAGGTCGAGCTGGCCGGAATCCGGCGAGAGGACCTCGAACTCACTTTTGAAAACAACCGGCTGACCATTAGCGGTCATAGGGCGGACAACTGCCGGTCCCCCCACGCGAAATGCAGGTTTTTGGTCATGGAGATTAACTACGGCGCGTTCCAAAGCGTTATTGAGTTGCCGGCCGCCTATGATTTGAGCAGGGCTCAGGCAGCGTATCAAAACGGTTTTCTGAGGATTGAGGTTCCGGAATCCGCCGGAGGAGCCCAGAAAATGCCGGTTCGTGGCCGGTCCGATGAATAAGGATCCCGGGCCACCATCTTCGAAAGTGACTGTCAACACGAGTGATGACATGACTTCTCCTGAAGACGAACTGATTCGGATATTGGACGTATCGCACGAGCCGGAGGACGCTCCCCCCTCGCGGCCTGCGCAATCAGCGCTGCCCGATGTCCTGCCGATCCTTGGTCTGTCCGACATCGTTTTTTTCCCGGGCATGAAGGATCCTCTGTTGGTTGAATCCCAACAAAGCATTCGGTTGATCGATGACGTCGTGGCCGGGGATCGGATGGTCGGCCTGGTTTTGCAGCGGAAACCTGAGTTGGAAAATCCGCTCCCGGAGGATTTATGGTCGCACGGCTGCGCGGCTCGGATCCTGAAAATGCTAAAGTATCCCAATAACGCGGTCCGTGTTCTGGTTCAAGGATTGCGCAGGTTCCGTCTGCTTGATTATGAGTCGCAGGATCCGTACTTGCGGGCGCGGGTTGAGTATTTGAAAGATCAGGTCGAGGAGTCCATCGAGGTTACCGCCCTCACTCGGAACGCGCTGAGGTTGTTCGAGGAAGTTGCCAATTTGTCACCGGCAATGTCCGATGAGACCAAACAGGCCGTCCTGGGGACTGAAGATGCCGGTCGGCTGACGGATCAGATTGCTGCGCAGCTCAACTTGAGTCTGGACGATCGACAGCGTTTGTTGGAAACCGAAGCCGTTAAGGACCGGCTGAACCGGTTGATGCCGCTGTTGAATCGTGAGGTGGAAGTCCTGGCCCTCGGATCGAAAATCCAAAAGGAAGTGGCCTCGTCCATGTCAAAAACGCAGCGGGAGTTTTTCCTGCGAGAGCAGTTGCGGGCCATCCAGAGAGAGCTCGGGGATCCGGATCCTCACGCCGGAGAAATCCAAAATCTCCGGGAAATGATCGAAAAAAACCAGCTGCCCAAGGAAGCGCGATCGGTGGCCCTCAAGGAATTGGATCGTCTGCAAAACATCCCGCCGGCTGTTGCGGAATACACCGTCGTCCGAAATTACGTCGACTGGCTGATTCATTTACCCTGGAGACAGTTCACCGAGGATAAGCTGGACTTGGCCGATGCCCAGCGGATCCTGGACGAACAGCATCACGGCCTGACCAAGATCAAGGAGCGGTTGCTGGAGTTCATCGCGGTCATCAAGCTCAACCAACAGTTGAAAGGCCCCTTGCTTTGCCTGGTCGGCCCTCCCGGGGTGGGGAAGACCTCCCTGGGCAAAAGCATTGCCGACGCGTTAGGACGCAAATTTGCCCGGATTGCCCTGGGGGGAATGCGCGATGAGGCCGAGATCCGGGGGCACCGCCGCACTTACGTCGGAGCCTTGCCGGGCCGGATCCTGCAAAGTCTTCGTCGGGTGGAAAGCCGTAATCCGGTGATCCTGCTGGATGAGGTTGACAAAATTGGCTCCGATTTTCGGGGGGATCCAGCCTCGGCCTTGCTGGAGGTTTTGGATCCCGCCCAGAACAGCGCGTTTGTGGATCACTACCTGGATATCCCATTTGATCTATCGCGGGTCCTATTCATCACCACCGCCAATTGGCTGGAACCGATCCACGTCGCCCTCAGGGATCGCCTGGAAGTGATTGAGCTGCCGAGCTACACCGCCACCGAAAAACTGCAGATCGCAAAACGCTACCTCGTGCCCCGGCAATTGGAGGAGCACGGCCTCGATCGCCGTCGCATTCGTTTTCCATCGACGACCCTCAAGCATGTCATCTCGGAGTATACCCGGGAAGCCGGCGTGCGGCAGTTGGAGCGCGAGATCGCGAGCCTGGTGCGAAAATCGGTCCGCCGCCTCCTCAACGGAAACAAAGCCAAACTCCCTGTCGTCCTCGAACCGAACCTGCTTCCCGATCTTTTGGGTCCTCCCCGCTTTCTTGCCGAATCTGCCGAAGTCATCACCGAGTGCGGTATAGCCACGGGACTCGCCTGGACGCCTGTGGGAGGGGATATTCTGTTTATTGAAGCGACAAGAATGCCCGGCAAAGGACAGCTGATTCTCACCGGATCGTTGGGCGAGGTCATGAAGGAAAGCGCCCAGACCGCCCTGAGTTACCTCCGAAGCCAGTCTGCCCAACTCGGCCTGGATTTCCGGGATTACGACAAGTTCGATATCCATGTTCACGTTCCTGCCGGCGCCACGCCCAAGGACGGTCCGAGCGCGGGCATCGCCATTGTCATCGCCTTGGCGTCCCTGGTCTCGCGGCGGTTGGTCCGTTCCGATGTGGCCATGACCGGCGAGATTAGTTTGCGCGGCCGTGTTCTGCCAGTCGGAGGCATCAAGGAAAAGGTGTTGGCCGCGTCGCGCTCGGGAATCAAGGCGGTCTTATTGCCCGACCAAAACCGCAAGGATTGGGTCGACGTCCCGGAAGAGGTTCGAGATCGCATGAAGGTTCATTTTATCAGCAAAATCGCCGAGGCGATCTCGCTTGCCCTTAAGACTACATCCAAGCCCCTCTCATGAACGGACGTCCCTCGATGAATTGCGGATTGTGGATTGCGGGTTGCGGATTAAACCGGCGCCAAACCGGGGTAGGGTGCGACTGCCAGGCGCGCCGCGGAAAGAACCGCCTCCCCCGCGATCCGGCCCGGTCCTTGGCAAAACCTGCCGGCATGGCCGTAAGCCGCAGGAAGATCTCGACGATTATCGGCACTTTGGCCGTGGTTCTCTGGTGCGCAATGCTGGCCCGGGCAGGGGACGATGCCGAGACCTCCGGAATGGCGTTAGCCAGGCAGTTGCGTGCCCAGAAGCCTGCCCAGGAAGTCCACACCTCGGGTGTCCTGCGCATTCGTGACGCCCAGGGAAAGCGGACCGAAATCCCCATCCGCTTCGACGTCATCCTCCACACAAACTCCTGGTGGTCTCTCTACGAAGTGCAAGGTTCCGTGCCAAATCTGAAACAGAAGATTCTGGTCATCCATTCTCCAGAGCAAACCAATCAATATTTCCTCGTCAAGCCCAATACCGCCGGCTCAAACCCTCCGGATCGAATTCCCCTGGGTGACGCGGATCTTTTTCAGTCTTTTGGAGGATCGGATTTTTGGGTGGCCGACCTGGGGCTCGAATTTCTGCACTGGCCCAAGCAGCGGCTGGTCAAAACCGAGATGCGCCGGGGCCGTTCCTGCCGGGTGCTCGAGAGTCTTGCCCTCCGATCGGAGGGACTTGGATATGATCGCGTCCTTTCCTGGGTGGACATCGAAACCGGAGGGATTGTGCGGGCGGAGGCCTATCGAGAAAACCAGCAGTTGATTAAGGAATTCAGCCTTCGCAGCATCAAGAAAGGGCAACTCAAGGAAATCCAGTTGCGCAATACACAAACCGACTCCGTAACGCGCCTGGAATTCGACCTGGATCTTGAAGGCGTGCCCGGGGAGGAGTAGGGCAAACCGAGCTATGCCGCGTGGATGGATTTGGACTTCGGCTTTCCGAGATCGGGCTTGCATTTTGCCCCTCGATTTTATCTCATTCAATTCGTTTTGAACGTTTCGAAATCTGTCTCGGGCTAACGGTTGCGTCCACCCGGCAGTCGGGTGCGCGAACTGACCGGCACGAAGTGTTTTCGAGCAAAAAGAGCTTCGGATCCTGACGCCCGCCGAAGCGTTTTTCTGAAGTCCATTTCCTGTGAATCCACGGGATCCCGGTGCCGCCAGCAAAACCCGAACTTATTTTTGAACAGACCCTTATCCCATGACGGAACTTCGATCTCAAGCACGCAGGGAAATGATTGAGACGAGCGGTCGCCTTTGCCAGATGCTTGGTCTGCCAAGGTCTGTGGGCATGATTTACGGTTTGCTCTACCTGTCCATGCAGCCGCTTTCTTTGGATGACATTGTGGATCTGCTCGGGATCAGCAAGGCCAGCGCGAGCATGGGCACTCGACAATTATCGGCGTGGGGCGCCTTGCGTGCGGTCTGGGTGCCGGGAGAACGCCGGGATCATTTCGAGGTGGTTGGAGATCTTCACGTCATCCTCCGGGAGGGATTGGCCAAGTTCCTGTGGCCGCGAATCGAGACCTCCGGAAAGAAGATGTCGACGCTTCTGGAGACTTTGGATCGTGACCGGGCTTCGGGCGTCCTGACACCTGAGGAACACCGATTTTGCGCGAACCGAATCAGTCAGGTCTCGCGTCTCCAGAAAAAACTTAAGCGCGTGACGCCGCTCATCCAAAAACTCGTCCACTAGTGTGGTGTTTGCGAAATACGCTGCATTCTGCGGCCAGGAGTTTTGGTCAGGAGCGAGGCGCGCCGACCGCGCATATCCGGAATGGGTCTGTAAGGGAGGCGCAACGAAGTGCCTGGCCAAAAGAACGGCCGCCCAGAGGGTTGCGCCGAAAATGGCCCGCGGACTTCGTTACGCGTCCGTTACAGCCCCACGAAGGGGATGCGCCCTCCGCGTGCCTCGTCATCGGGCCATTTTGGGCGCAACAGAATGCATCGTATTTCGCAAACACCACACTAGAACCATGAAAATCGCCATCGTCGGACTCGGGTATGTCGGATTGCCGTTGTCTCTGCAATTTTGCCGTTCGGGCACCTTTGTGTTGGGTCTGGATATTGATCCAGCCAAAGTGGACTGCATTAGCCGGGGGCAATCCTACATCAAGCATATTTCCTCCGAAGAGATCCAGGAACAGACCCGCGCGGGCTGTCTTGAGGCTTCGACGGACTTCAGCCGGGTCGGCGAGGTCGAGGCCGTGATCATATGTGTGCCGACTCCGCTGAACAAGAATCGCGAGCCCGATATTTCTTTCATTCTGAAGACCGGCGAGGCCGTCGCACCCCACCTCCACCTCGGCATCCTGGTGGTTTTGGAATCCACCACCTATCCGGGGACCACAGACGAAGATCTTCGGGCGGTGCTCGAAGCAGGTTCAAAACTAAAGGCGGGCAAAGATTTTCACTTGGCGTTTTCTCCGGAACGGGAAGATCCCGGTAATCCTCAGAGCCGGGTTGCCGACATCCCGAAAGTGATCGGAGGTTTGACTCCCGCCTGCCGGGAAAAGGCGCTGGCGCTCTATGGCCGAGCCATCAAGTTTTTGGTCCCGGTTTCGTCTTGTCGAGCGGCCGAGGCCACCAAACTGCTGGAGAACATCTTTCGCAGTGTCAACATTGCTTTGGTCAACGAACTGAAGATGGTTTACTCGGCCATGGACATCGATGTCTGGGAAGTGATCCATGCCGCCCGAACCAAACCGTTTGGGTTCATGGCGTTTTACCCGGGGCCCGGCCTGGGGGGGCATTGCATTCCGATCGATCCATTCTATCTGACCTGGAAGGCGCGCGAGTATGGCCAGAGCACCCGGTTCATAGAACTGGCGGGTGAGGTCAACACGGCGATGCCGGCTTATGTGGTGCAACGCGTGGCCGAAGCGTTGAATGCCGTCAAGAAACCGCTCAACGGCAGCCGGGTCCTGGTGCTTGGATTGGCCTACAAAGCCAATGTCGACGATGACCGCGAGTCCCCCAGTTACGTGCTGATGGAGATGCTCAAGCACCGCGGCGCGGATGTCCACTATTACGATCCTCATGTGCCCGTCATCCGTCCAACCCGTGAGCATCCCCAGTGGGCCGGCGTCCGTTCCGTGGACTGGAAACAAGAGGTGATTTCGTCCTTTGATCTCGTTTTGATCGCCACGGCCCACGAGGCCGTGAACTATGGGGATCTCGCGGCCTGGGCGGCGTGCATCGTCGACACCCGCAATGTCATGAAAGACATTCCTGTGCGACCCGGCCAGGTCTGGAAAGCTTAGCAAGGTCAGCCGTTAGACCATTGGAGGATTGTCCAGCAAATTGTCGTTTGAGGGTCCAAGCAAGCCCTTAGCTGCCCGCCGGGACGTCGGGCGGTCCGGTTCACGGTCTATGGGATGCCTTCAATCCGCAATCCGCAATCCGCAATAGTACATGTGCGCTATCCAAGAGCAGATCAGCGACCTGATTCAGACCTTGCATCGGTGTGAAGCCCTGGCGCCACAGATTGAGGCCACTGGTCGGACCCTCATTCAGAGCCTGCGGGCAGGCCACAAAATCCTCTCCGCGGGCAATGGTGGCAGCGCCGCTGACGCCACCCATTTGGCCGAGGAATTGGTCGCGCGGTTTCTCTCAAACCGCCGGTCTCTGCCGGCGATCTGTCTCAACTCCGACGGGCCCCTCCTGACTTGCATTGGCAATGACTTTGGATTCGAGGCTGTCTTTAGCCGTCAACTCGAGGGGCTTGGTTGTTCGGGGGATGTATTCGTCGCTTTCTCGACCAGCGGCCAGTCCGCCAATCTGATCCAAGCCCTGCGGGTGGCCCGGGAAAAACAGATCACCTGTATCGCCTTGCTGGGAAAGGACGGTGGAGCGATGAAAGAACTGGCCGACCATGCGATTGTTGTGCCCAGTTCCGTGACGGCCCGCATCCAGGAAGTGCATACCTTGATCATGCATCTGTGGATGCACAGAGTTGAACAGGAGAGCTGGTAGACTTCGCCTCCACCGCTCATCTGGGAGGGCCGAGTTATACGAGGCCCAGATGTCGAAGCGTGGGGACTCGCGGAGCTCATCCCTCCGAAATGGTCTCTCGGAGGTTCAGGATTCCGAAGCGTGATAAACCGGCTGAAGCCGGGCCCGCATTCACTAGAAACGCTCGTTCAGGGGGTCATGGGCGGGTTCGGAAGATTCAGCGGACTTTCTTCGATTCGTCACATCATGCAAACGATCGCAGTGACGGGAGGCGCCGGATTCATCGGATGCAACCTGGTCCGCTTTCTGGTGCGCAATCCGGAACGCCGCGTGGTGAATATCGACAAATTGTCCTATGCCGGCAATCTCGATTCCCTGGCGGATGTCGCCGGTCTGCCGAATTACGTTTTCCGGCAGGTGGATATCTGTGATTCCGCCGCGCTGGATCGAATGTTCCAGGAATTTCCTCCCGATGCCATCATGCACCTGGCCGCCGAGTCGCACGTCGATCGTTCCATTGACAGCCCGGGCGCCTTTCTGGAGACAAATGTCACTGGAACATTCCACTTGCTTCAAGCTGCTCGAAGGCATTATCAGCACTTGGATGCGCCCGCGCGTTCGCGGTTCCGGTTTCTCCATGTATCCACCGACGAAGTCTTTGGATCGCTGGGACGCGAGGGGCGGTTTTCCGAAACGACCGCTTATGATCCGCATTCTCCATACTCGGCGAGCAAAGCGGCCTCCGATCACCTGGCGCGGGCCTGGCATCATACCTATGGATTGCCCATTCTGGTGACCAACTGCTCCAATAATTACGGGCCTTACCAATTTCCCGAGAAGCTCATTCCAGTCGTCATTCTCAAGGCCATCCGCGGAGAATCCATCCCCGTCTATGGCCGGGGCGAAAACATCCGCGATTGGTTGTATGTGGAAGACCATGCCGAAGCCCTCTGGACGGTCGTTGAAAAGGGACCTCCAGGCGGCACCTACAACATTGGTGGCAATCAGGAAATGAAAAACCTGGACCTGGTCCGTTTGGTCTGCTCAATACTCGATGAGTTGCGTCCGCTCTCTTCCGGCCGGTCCTATGCCGATCAAATTACTTTCGTATCGGATCGTCCGGGGCACGATCTCCGGTATGCGATTGACGCCACGAAAATCCGGACCGAACTTGGCTGGCAGCCGGGTCAGAATTTGTCCAGCGGCCTGCGCAAAACCGTCCAGTGGTATTTGGACAACGAATCCTGGTGGCAGAGAATCCTCAGTGGCCAATATCGCCTGACCCGCTTGGGCTTAGGGTCGTCTCAAAGCTTCCTATGAACCGAACAGCCTGGCAGAGCGAGCTGTCCTCAGCGAACCGAACCCGAAGTTACAGAGGAGTCCGCAGGATAGAAGACAGGGGCATAGTCACAAAAATGCAAAAAAACCTCGAAAATGCATTTATTTTGAGTCATTTGTGCCTTGTTGTGGCCATTCATTTGTAGTCCATCTGGCGGTCTGCTGAGTATAAGGCCTCCCAGCGTGGCTCCGTGGGGACCCGCCGCCCTGCCTTGGCGCAAGGGCAGGGCAAAGAAAAATTTAGAACGGCATGCGAAACCGAAGGTTTCGCCAGAGTTTTTTCTGGCGAAGCCGGAAAAAACTTATGAAAGGCATCATCCTTGCCGGGGGGTCAGGCACGCGGCTGCATCCGTTGACCCATGTGGTCAGCAAACAGCTGCTGCCGGTCTACAGCAAGCCCATGGTATACTATCCGCTGTCCAACCTGATGCTGGCCGGAATCCGGGAAATCTTGATCATCAGTACTCCCCGTGATTTGCCGCTCTTCAAGGCCTTGCTCGGAGACGGCGCCCAATGGGGTTTATCATTAGACTATGCCGTTCAGCCCGAGCCTAAAGGATTGCCGCAGGCTTATATCCTGGGACGAAGATTCCTGAATTCATCGGCCTCATGCCTGATCCTGGGGGACAACCTGTTCTTTGGACACGCCCTGCAAAACCTGTTGCTCGACGCGGCACGGTTGGAGACGGGCGCGACGGTTTTCGCCTATTACGTTCGGGATCCGGAGCGCTATGGCGTGGTTGAGTTCGATCCCTCGGGAACCGCTCTTTCCCTGGAGGAAAAACCTCGGTGCCCGAAATCTTCTTTCGCAATCACCGGCCTCTATTTCTGCGATCACCGCGCTCCGGATATTGCCGAGAGTCTGCAACCATCCACCCGCGGTGAGACCGAGATCACCCATCTGCTTTCGGCTTATTTGAGGGATAGACAACTTCGGGTAAAGCAATTCGGGCGCGGGATCGCCTGGCTGGACACTGGCACCCCCGAGGCAATGCTGGATGCCGCCAATTTTGTTGCCGCCATCGAGAAACGACAGGGACTCCAGGTTTGTTGTCCCGAGGAAATCGCCTATCGCCAAGGATGGATCACCGCCGATCAACTCCTGAACCTCGCCAGCCCCCTCTCCAAAAACGACTACGGCCAGTATCTCCGGCATTTGGCTGAGTCGCCGTTGCGCAAATAACCGCTCCTGTGAATTCGGACAAGCCACTTTTTTCCAAAGCCGAAATCGAACAGAACCTGCGGCTTCTGAATGACGAACTGGTGGCCAAGGGAATCACGGGCGAGATCTGCATTGTGGGCGGAGCAGCCATGGTTTTGGCCTTTGGCAGCCGACGCAGCACCCGGGATATCGATGCCCTGGTCGTTGCTCCCTCGGCAATCAGATTGGCCGCGAAAACCGTCGCGGATATCCATGGGCTCCCGGCTGGCTGGCTTAACGATGGCGCAAAAGGGTTTGCGTCCACTCGGGACATCGAGGCTTGTGAGCTTTTGCGCTTGAGCAACCTCAGGGTGATAGCTCCTCCCGCGGAATACATTTTGGCCATGAAGTGCATTTCGGCTCGAATTGGCCTTGATCAGCACGACAAAGAAGATGCTGTGCTTCTGATCCAACGTCTCGGTCTCCGGTCGTTTGAGGAAATTATGGACGTGGTTTCGCAATACTACGACGCAACAAGAATTCCCGCCAAGACGCTGTATTTTGTCCGTGAGGTGTGCGATGAAATCTTCTCAAAGGCCCAAAAACCTTGCTGAAGTCGCTGAAGGCATTCTGAACGGAGAAGAAGCGGGATTCTTAGTCCGTGATTTTCTCCACGAATTTCAGTTTCAAGGGAATATCTCCATGGTCATAACTCCCCCACCTCGATTGAGCGGATGCGTGGAAAATGGCGAGCGCTACGACGCCTTTCTGCAGGCACTGGCTGTTACCTTGGCTTCCAGATTGGGGGAGGCGCCTCCTCATTGGACATCCCCGTGTATTCAGCTCAAGACTCCATGGTTCGCCACACCCGGATTGGCCATGAGAAACTACCTTCTGATCAGCAGCCCAGCCCCTTTTCGCATGCGGAACCTTTTTATTGATGAGGATTCGCTCAAGGTCGCTTAGAGCCTTTTTGAAAATTACACGGGGTGCTGCGGCGAGGGATTTTGGATGGGGCCAAGGCGGCTTGGGCCGAGCATCCCCAAAGTGGGCTGTAAGGTCCAAGCCAACGCTGGCCCCAGGCAAAAGAGCCGCCGCCCGAAGGGTTTTCGCAGAAATGGTCCCCTGGCTTCGTTGCTCCTCGGTCAAAGATCCACCAGGGATATGGGCTTCCCAAGCCCTGCAAAGGTGTTTCCCCCAGTCGGGTTTTGCGCTTGCGCGCAGAGCAGTTTCCTTCGTCGCGCCTCGCCATGCGGCCATTTCTGCGAAAACAGCGCCCCTTGGAATTTTCAAACAGGCTCTTAGGCAGCTCTTTCGCCCGAAGACAGCAACAGCTTTCCATCACAGTCTGTGCAGGATTGGATTGTGCCATTTCAATCCCGGAAAACGGGAAAAGTCGGCATCCGTCGTTTGCAGGATCAATCCCCGGTCAATTGCCAATGCCGCCAGATGCGCGTCGGTGGTCAGGTTGCCGGCGGTTCCCAAGCGCCTCAACAGGGAAGACCATGTCTGAATATGTGTTTGGGGAGGATGCACAACCTGTATGTGCGGCAGGCCTAGCCATTCCTCAACGCGCCCAACCGCATCCTCAACTGTCATGGGACGCTCAAACACTCTGGGATGCGTGGCGATTCGCACAAAACCCAGAATTACCACCCAGGCCAATGCCACACCTTCAGGACCCTGCAGACATTGGTTCCACCAATCCAGAGCCCGCTGATGATGCAATGCGCGAGTATTGTGCGCGTAAATAAGAAGGTTAATGTCCGGCAGCAGCATCTTGAACCGCCTTTTTCACGTAATCCTCAACCTCCAATTCGTCGACAAGCTGATTAAGACGATCCATATCAATGCCAGGACTGGATCCGAAATCATGGGGACGAACAACGACATTTAGGTGCTTCTCCGGAAAACTCTCCGTAAGTCCCTTGCGTAAAGCCGTGTTAACCAGTTCTTTGAAAGGCTTGTCGAGCTCTCGTGACTTCCGTCGGAGTATTCCGGCCAAGTCATCGTCAATGGTCAACGTGGTTCTCATGTCTTAAACATCATCGCAGATTCACTTTTGATGTCAAGGCATCAAACATCGATCCCAACAATGCGCATTATGGAGCGCGGACTTCGGTCCGCTTCGGCTGGGGACAGCGAGAAGCGCGGGGAATGGCTCGGGAGTATTCTGAGTGGCGGGCGATGAAGCGCGATAAATTTCGCGATCCCGATTAAAATGCGAAAATGCTGTCCCCTGGCACTTTGGACTGTTCCGCTCAACAAAGCGGTAGAAGGCATCGCAATCCAAAATAGGTCAGGAGTCGCAGAATGTTTGTAACCGGCTCAGGCCACCTGGTTGGCCGCGTCCCTTTCCACGGCGGCTCACGGTGCTCTGCTCACATGTCATCAAGAGGCCCGTCTCAGTTACAGCGTGAGATCGACCATGCTGTCCGTTTTCTTTCGCAGCAGCCCGGTGTGATGCGAATCTGGGTTTTTGGCTCCGTGGCGAAAGGTCGCCGGCTTGATTGGCGCTCCGATCTTGACTTGGCCGTCGAAGGTCTTCCAGCATCTGAATTGGCCTCAGTCTGGTCAGAACTTGACCAGGGACTGGGAATGGATGTCGACCTGATTCGCATTGAAGAAGCCAGTTCAGTTCTGCGCGACCAAGTTTTACGCCATGGAAAGCTGCTCTATGAAGCCTGAATCCACCGCTCTGGCGGCCCTGTGCGCTGTGATCGACCATGATCTCCGAGCCATGGAGCAAATGGATAAGACACTCTGCGGTTTCATCGAGGCCAATCAGAGACCGGACATCGAGTTTCGGGATCTCGCCGCCACAGCTTATTTGTTGCATAATCTCTATAACGCCCTGGAGAACACATTCAGTCAGATTTCCCGAACCTTTGAAAATCATGTCACGGACGCAGCGCGATGGCACCGGGAACTTCTCGGGAAAATGTTTCTGGAAATTCCTGGAGTTCGTCCGGCCGTGTTGCCGCCAACCTTGCGCCGATTTGCCAATAACTTGCGAGGTTTTCGTCATCTCTTTCGTCATAGCTATGATTTCGAGCTGGATGCCGCGCGTTTGAAGTCCCTGCTCGAGGAATGGCTGCGGGGCAAATCGGAGCTTTTTGACGCCCTAAGCAAGTTCCTGGCCTATTTACGGCAACAAATCGAGCTGACGCAACAAGGCGGGTAAGACCCGCTGGTTGTTCTTTTTTCTCCTTCGATGCGCTCCTGCGGTCGCCTATTACCGGTTATCATCATCATCGCCTGGTGGATTTACGATCTGCAGTTCCAGTGGAGGGCTCTGATCGATTACCAGTACGGATGGCTGGTGGCCTTCATGGCGGCTTACCTAACCTGGGAACGCTGGCCCACCCGGCCCCGAGATGATCAGCCCGCCAGAAACTGGGTCGCAGTCGCCCTGGCTCTGATGGGAGCTCCTTTTGTCCTGGTGGCTGAGCTGTATAAGCACGCGGTCGCGCACATGCCCGCCGCCAGTTTCTCCTTGAGCATTGGATGCGTTTGTTTCCTTTTTGCCGCAATTTTGGCGGGATTTGGACCTCGGATCTTGCGTCATTTTCTCTTCCCGATCTTATTCCTGTTTGTGGCGGTGCCCCTTCCTCACGTCCTCTGGAATCCGATTGTCACCTCGCTCCGGGAACTCATCACCTCGATGAATGTGGCCACTCTCAAGATTCTCGGAATTCCAGCGATCCAACAAGTCAACGTGATCCGACTGCCGAACTGCCTGGTGGGCGTGGATGAGGCCTGCAGCGGCGTCCGCAGTCTTCAATCGAGCATCATGGCGGCTTTGTTCATCGGAGATCTGACCCTCAAGAGCTCGGGAATTAAGTGGCTCTTTTTTCTAGCTGGGATCGCCCTGGCCATTATCGGAAATTATATCCGGTCGCTTTACCTGACGTTGACGGCCTACCACCATGGTTTGGAGGCCATCCAAGCGGCGCATGACATGGCGGGGTGGAGCATCCTGATCGGAACCGCCTGCGGCCTCATCCTCCTGGCCATCCTGGCTAACCGCCTGGAAAAGCGAGCCCGGGCGACAGCCCCTCCGCTGGCAAATTCCATTCGCAATCCGTAGGTTACAAAGGAGTCCGCAGGATAGAAGACAGGTGCATAGCCACAAAAATGCACAAAAACCTCAAAAATGCATTTATTTTGAGTCATTTGTGCCTTGTTGTGGCCATTCATTTGTAGTCCCGCTGGCGGTCTGCTGAGTAATTTTGATGAATCCGAATAGATATTGTGAGGGAAATGCGAATCAGCTCACCCCTGAGGCCTTTGGCGAACTTTCCATGGCCGAAACGATTCATCGGAATCTGCGCAAAACCCCAATGGAAAGGATCGAATCGCTTATGGCCGCTTTGCGGGATACCGAGGAACGCGGTTGGTGGCCCGTCGTTGACCGCCGTGCAAAGGAACGGCGCCTTTTACATTTGATGGATTCATCATGTTCGATCCAGTCAAAATTATTGACGCGCTGAACCACCATCAGGTCGACTACGTGGTGATTGGCGGGATTGCCGCCGTTCTCCACGGCTGTCCCGAGCAAACCTACGACTTGGATATCCTGTACGCCAATACTGAGGAAAACCGTCATAGACTTCTATTGGCCCTTCAGGCAATCGGCGCCGAGTGGGACCTGCCCTTGAACGATGAAGTGCTGCAACGACAGCCTGTATTCGCTCTGAACACGCGGTTCGGTGACCTGGATATCATGACCTGGGTGCCGGCTGTTGAGGATTACCAGAGCGTCGTCGGTCGAACTCAGGTTTTTCCCGTGGGCACCCAGACTGTCCGCGCGCTGGATTTGCCCATGCTTATTACCACCAAGGAAGCCGCTGCCGATCCGAATCCGCGGAAGCAGTCCACATTGCTTTACTTGAAAAAGATCCACCAGCTGCAGTCCGGAAAACCGAGCTCCAGCAACAAGGCGTGACTGGGGAAATATGCATGATTAACGGGACGGCCCTGGTTTGCCAATTCCGGTGTAGCCGTTCGAGTCTCTCTGTGGAAAAACCTTTTCAAGTCGCAACCAGGAACTTGTAGGCCGCGTGTCCTCACGCGGCGATTTTTCTGATGTCGCGCTGAGCACGGTTAGGGCAGTTGATGGAGAAGATCCAGGAATGCAGTTCAACCGAATTGTTATGCGATCGAAATTCACTGACGATTATTCGGCAAAGTTCAGGCTTTTTGCTCGATCGCCCAAGATAGTATCCATGCCCGTATTGGAAGGATTGCCAAAGTTCGCCTCCAAGAAATTCTCGAATTACGACGAGTTGAACGCCTGGAAACGCCAATACCTCATGGAAATTGCCTCGCGAGGAGGTTGCCGATGGAGGAGCTGATTCGCGAATTTGACCGCGTCGGTGTCAGATACCTCCTTATCGGGGGCCAAGCCATGCGACTCGAGGGAATGCCTCGATTTTCGATGGACTGGGATTTTTTCATACCCCCCCGCGATACGGAGAGTCTATCACGCCTCAACGATCTTCTGGCAGATGAGTTGGACATGCCTGTGGAACCCTTAGGGTCTCGAGGCGAAAATCACATCCAGACTTACCAGACTCGTTGGGGAATCATTCAATTCCACTTGGGGGTGCCGGGAGTACCGCCGTTCGAGCAGGCCGAACAACAATGCGCTATCCGGCGCACTGAAACAGGCATTGAAGTCAGATGCCTTAGTACTCAGCATCTCCTGGCTAGCAAGCTTAAGGCCAATCGACCTCAGGACCAGTCCGACATCCTGTTTCTTCAGGAGAAATTGAAAGCCCAAGGCTGAAGTTGACAGCATTTGCCAATAGAATACACTCAGGACATGGGATACACGCGCACTGATTACTACGAAACGATCATTCAGCGCCACATTCGCTCCGGCCGGGCTTCGAATAAAAGCGAGGTGATTCATCAGGCGCTGGCCTTGCTCGACGCGGTTACTCGGGGCAATGGCCCGGAAGGGGCGAGCTTTCGTAATGCGGATGATCTGGAAGCCTTGCTGCTTCAGACAGGCCCCGCCACGCCCATGACCGCCGAACGCAAGGCGCGTATCTACGGGCCATTGAAAGCATGAGCTGGCTGGCGACACCCGAAACCGATGAAGACCTGATCGCCGCGCGGAATTTCATCGCCGTCGACAACGAGTCGGCAGCTCGGGATTTTCTGGATGCCGCTTTTGAGGCTTTCGATCGGCTAGCTCAATTCCCCGAGATGGGATTGCCCGCTCGATTCAGACATCGAGATTTGAAAGGCGTCCGATTCTTTGTCCTGGCGCCGCCCTTTAACCGTTGGCTCGTATTCTATCGACCGGCTGGCCAGGACATTGAAATCAAGCGAGTGCTTTACGGCAACGTCAACTGGCGGCAGGAACCGGAACGGTTCTTTTAAGCAGGGCCCGATGTTTCAACGCGTCGACGCCAAACTCAGACGACCTTCGAGATGGAGCGCGGACTTTAGTCCGCCGCAATGACTGTCCAAGGCTGGGGCGCGGACAGCAGTCGGCATCCCCAAAGCCATAAAAGCACAGTAAATCCACGAGTTTCTCAGCAGACCGCCAGATGGCCTACATAGGCATGGCCACCAAAGGCACAAATAACTGAATATAAAGGTAGTTTTGAGGTTTTTGTGCATTTTTGTGGCTATGCACCTGTCTACTATCCTGAGGACTCCTCTTTAAATAGGTATCTGATCCCGGATTCCTCCTCTGTGCTCTCTGAGTCTGTGGTACAACCTTTTGGAGCCGCCAGACCGTCATCAGAGACTCGCGAGTTTCGGAGGGCCGAGTTTACGTCAAGAATACTTTTTACCACAGAGAACCCAGAGACCACAGAGAAGAAAGATTTGGCGGGATGAATTGCCATCCAAGAAGTTACTGGATGAACGATCTGATTGCAGCACCGGGTAATGTCCTGCGGCTTATCTCTTGATCGCGATGACAGCTCCCCAGCGTACCCAAGCCGGCGACGGATCGCCCCCCAATCACCAGCCGCCGGATACCGGTCACCGGTTACCGGTCCTCCTGTATTTCGTCTTTGTGCTGTTCGCTCTTTGTCTCGCCGCTCCTTGGTTGTGGTTCAGTCTGGGAGCCCGTTTATTGCCCGATCAAGCGAATGACACCCAATCCAGGCTGTGGATCGAGATCAACACCAATCTGCCTGGACTCGTCTTTGTCCCGGAATCCCTCGACCCAAAGACCGTCGCCATCTTGAGCACAACAAATATTATCAATGGTTCCTTCTATGAAGGACAGGCTCCTGCCAATCCGCCGCAAAACCGCATAAACCATCAGCAAAATAATGGGGATCACCCCACCGAAAATGGGGCCTCGGCGCCCGTCAAAAAGGCCGTGATTCAAGCGATGCTGGCCACGTGGGAAGCCAACGCGGCCAAGACCCTGGGAAGCCGGATGCACACCCCCGATACCTGCTGGCTGGGCAGCGGATGGAAAGAAGTGCCGGGTCTGGTATCTCGAACGACTCCAATCGAAATGGGGACCAATTCTGTCATCGTTCAATCACGAGTCTTTGAAATGCAGCCGGGAAGCCCGCGGGTGTGTGTGGCTTGGATATTCTTCATCAACGGACGCCCTCAAGAAGAAAAGTGGACTCAAGAGGGAGAGCGAAGGTTTGGCTCGTTGGGTTACACCTTTGCCAGAGGTCGAATGTTTCTCCAGAACACCCTCATTGCCCTCCTGCACCCCAGCCTCGAGGGGAACACCGTGCAATTCTTCCGTTTATTTTGTCAGGTTGACGGCGACGCAACAGCCGCGAGGGAGCATATCCAGCGCCTCGCAAAGCAAATATTCAATTGCCGTGCTTCAAAGGTTGAATTGTGAGATTTGAACCCAGAATCTTTTCCTCGCCAGTCATCGATCCCCCTCTGTGCTCTCGGTGTCCTGATACGGTTTCCAGAGTTATTCATCCGGTGGCAAGGAGAGCCCGAGGAAGCTCCCCGCAGCCAACGGTGAATAACTCTGCGGCGAGCAAAAATTTGCGGTCGGATTATAGTAAATCTGGCCGCACCGCCCCAGGTCCATCACGGTCGTCTGTGTCTGGCCGTGCGAAGGTTTCACAGAGTTTACCGGCGGACCTGGAGGCTCCGGTCAAAAAGTCTGAGCGAATAGTAGCCCATGAGGCTCCCAGTATCAGATCGACTCGGAACCGGGCCCAGGTGCTGCGGCAACCTAAGGAACCTATGAAGACATGGACGGAGAGTCGGTTTTATGCCGGCCTGGATTGGGCCAAAGACCATCACGATGTGGTGGTGGTAGATCCCCAGGGCACCATCGTGGCGGATTTTCGCTTTGCCCATACCTTGGAGGGATGGAAACAATTTCAAGAGAAGATAGCCCCCTTCATGCCCCTGGCGGTGGTGTTAGAGACCAGCCAAGGCATGGCCGTGGATCAACTCATGGCGGCCCACTGCCTGGTCTTTGCCTTGCATGCCAAGAGTGCCCAGCGTTACCGCGATCGCAAGATTCCCAGCGGCAACAAGACCGACCGGAGCGACGCCTGGGCTTTGGCCGAAGCCCTGCGCACCGACGGATCTCAGTGGGCCCCTCTGCAGCCGGGCGATCCCCTGGCGGAGCAGATCCGGCTCTTGTGCCGGGATGAAATGAGCCTGATTCAACAACGCACGCTCTTGGTCAACCAGTTGCAGCAGGCTCTCTACGAATATTATCCGGTTGTCCTGGAAGCCTTTGAAGACTGGACGATGGAGTCGGCCTGGGATTTTGTGATTGAGTTTCCTACGCCCCAAGCCTTGCAGAAGGCGGGTCGACGCCGTTGGGAAAAGTTTCTGCACGCGCATCATTTGTGGCGGCAAAAGACCGCGGAGGAACGCCTGGCCATTTTTGCGCGGGCCACGGAGTTTTGTGGCGCGCCGACCACCCTGGAGGCCAAGAGTCTGCTGGCTTTGAGCCTGGCCAAATTGCTCCGCACCCTGCAAGCGCAGTTAAATCAATACCGCCAACGGATCCAACAATTATCCGAACAACATCCGCATCATGACTTGTTTGATTCCTTACCCGGAGCGGGAGCCACTTTGGCGCCGCGCTTGCTCGGCAGCCTGGGCGCTCAGCCGGATCGATTTGAGAATCATCAAGCCCTTCAGTGCCTGGCCGGAACTGCTCCTGTCAGCTACCAGTCGGGTCAAATCCACAAGGTGCATCTGCGTTATCAGTGCGACAAATTCCTCCGCCAAACCGTCCATCTGTGGAGTGATTGCAGCCGCAAAACCTGCACCTGGGCACAAGTCTATTATCAAAAGAAACGCGCCGAAGGCAAAAGCCATGCCTGCGCCCTACGTTGCCTGGGCCAACGCTGGCTTAAAATCCTCTGGAAAATGTGGCAAACAAAAACCCCCTATAACCCAGAACTTCATGCAGCCAACCAACAAAAACATGGCTCCTGGGTTCTCACCTTAATGCCCCAGAAACAGACCGCCTGTTCGGGTGAATAACTTTTATGAAAAAAGACTTTTCAGCAGAGAGAATAACTCTGTGGTATAACCTTTGTGAGCCGCTAATCCGTAGTCAGAGGCTCAAGACAAGAGATAACGTCGAACATCGGACGAAAGACACTGCAAGGATCGCGTGAGCCCGTAAGATGGGGAGCATGAAGAAGTTGTATTTAGAAACCATTTACCACAGAGGACACCGAGATCACCGAGAAGAGGAAATGATTCGTCAACTCGGTAGCTTAAGAAACCGAGGAAGGGTAGGGCGTGATGTTTCATCGAGTTGCCGCCAAATTCAAATGACCATCGAGACGGAGCGCGAACTTCAGTCCGCATCCTCAAAGTCAAACAGAGCCTCAAAATGCCCACGATGCCCGGTCTGCAGAAGCTTGTGGGTCGCGTGTCCCCACGCGGTGATTCTTCAGACGTCGAGCATAACAGCCGATCATCGTAAAGACTGCGCCAGTCCTCTGGCGCTTTCGTCCAGTGTTTAACGTTCAACGTGAGTTCTTTCTCCCCATGTCCGTTCCTGACCATCAGTCACTGGCCCCCAGCCACCGGCCACCGGAAACCGGACTCCGACCACCGATCCCCGGAGTGCTGGAATCCTTGGAACCGAAGATTGTGGATCGTTCAATCACGAGTCTTTGAAAGGCAGCTGGGAAGTCCTCGGGTGTATGTTGCCGGAGCATTTTTAATCAACGGACGCCCGCAAAACGAGAAATGGACCCAGAAAGAGGAGCGAACCTACGGTTCCATCTGATACTTGGTTGTCCGCAGCAAAATGTTCCTGCAAAACACCCTGATTGCATTCGCGCACCGGAACTTGAAACAAAATACGGTGCAGTATATGCGTCTGTTTTACCACCTGGACGGCGATCCCACTTCGACGGTGGAGTGCATACGGCGTTACGCAGCAGAGATACTTGAGTTTGAATCAAAGGTTTCCTCTCAAAGACCTGCCAGAATGGTAAAAAGCCAAGGAAAGAACACCTAAACTGTAATTCTGCTATATCCATTATAAGGAGGTAAATTTATGCGACTAGGAATCATGCAGCCATACTTCTTTCCTTATTTAGGTTACTATAGTTTGATCAAGCATACCGATTCCTTTGTGTTTCTCGATACAGTGCAATTCATACGACATGGTTGGATTGAGCGGAATCGAATTTTAAAGCCTGGAGACGGTTGGCAGTACATTGCAGTCCCGCTCGAAAAGCATAGCCGGGACACCCTCATCCGAGACATAACTATAAGAGTCGGTGAACAATGGCAGGAAAAGATAATCAGGCAGATTGAACACTACAAGAAGAGAGCACCATTTTATAAGGACGTTACTAACCTAGTGGCAGAATCTATTAGCGACAAAAGTACAAGTATTGTGCAACTGAATGCCAGAATCCTCTCTGCAACATGCGCATACCTGGATATACCGATCAGGCTGAGCATTTTCAGCGAAATGCAGCTGACAATAGAAACCGTGAATGACGCTGGAGAATGGGCACTTCAGATTAGCAAGGCTGTGGGTGCAAAGGAATATGTTAATCCGATTGGAGGCGTGGAATTATTCAAGCCGGGGCAGTTCAGGGAATTAGGCATCACGCTGAGTTTTCTCAGCAATAGTTTAAGTCCCTACAACCAGAGGCGTCCCACTTTTGAGCCTGGTTTATCCATAATCGATGTGATGATGTTCAACGATCCGGTTGCGGCCAATAAACTCATTGACGACGTTCAAGTCGTATCCTCTAATGATATCAAAAACTCAAAGTGACAAATTAAATTGTACGACCAATTTGCGTTTCACCCGCAACGCCAGAACCGCATGGGAAATTGTTCTTCGGTCTGTGTCGTCGCGGTTTAAGCCAAAAGTGCTGTTGCCGGCATATATAGGCTATACCGATCGCGAGGGTTCAGGAGTTTTTGATCCAATAGAAGCAACATCATCCGAATACGCGTTTTATGGCGTTACTAGGAACCTCGGCATAGAGATGGATCCTTTTGAAGAGCACGTACGTTCAGGAAAAGTAAACATCGCCCTGGTAATTCACTATTTTGGATTCTGCCGAAACGACATGAATCGTGTAAGGTCTCAATGCGATGAGTACAATGTGACACTTGTCGAAGATTGTGCCCATACCTTTAACCTTGGATTAAAGGGAAGAAAGCTCAGCAACTATGGAGATTTTAGCTTTTTTTCCATACATAAGTATCTCCCGACGACATGCGGTGGCATCTTGAAGGTTAATACAGCTCGATTTGACCTTGAACCGCATCGCGACTTGGAAGGAGCGCCAACTACTGTTCTGGAGCAATACGCAATCAGTGATTATGAAGAAATCTATCGACGACGCATAAATAACTTTAAACTGTACGAATCCCTACTGCCAAGACACGAAGGACTAGAAATTTTGTTCGAACTCAAGGGCGAAGACATCCCACAGAGCTTTCCGGTCAGAATCAAAAGCGGCCGTCGAAAGGACCTCTACTTTTATTTGATGAAGAAATGTATGCCGACAACGGCGCTGTATTATCAACTTATCACGCAGATCGCAAGGAACGAATTCCCATTGTCATACGAAATCTCTAACGAAATTTTGAATCTGCCTCTTCATCAGGATATAACATCAGATGATGTTTCGCGTATTTGTGCGCAAATTGATGAATATTTTCAGGTGCATTCAAAAGCCGTATGAGGACGCGATGCCAATTCAGCTGCGACCGCAAAATTGACTTGGAACGTATGGATATTCGTAGCCTCAGAGGCCCCCAAAAATCGAATGTAGGGTGCCGGAGTTGCCAGGAGGAAAATGACGATCATTGACGATATCGCTGCCCTGCTGCAAGAAGTCGATGACGAGTTCGTGCCAAGTCTATCTTCGCGGATTAATGTTGGTCAATACGCAGAAAAGATCGCCAGGAAAGCAACTGTTTTTTGCATCTATGACGAGGGCATTTTATGCGCTTTCGCTAGTGTCTACTGCAATGACACCGAGCATAAGCGAGCTTATTTAACAATGATTGCCGTCGGGAAGAGGTATCAAGGCAAGAAGATTGGAGTAAATCTGTTGAAGAGCAGCATTCAGCACTTGCGCGGCATAGGTATTTCCACGCTGCATTTGGAAGTATATAAAAACAACAATCGAGCCATTGATCTTTACAAAAAGGTTGGTTTTGATATTATGGATGAGACCGAGAATTCGTATTTCATGAGGTTGCAGATAATCTGATCCGTGTTCAAATGTTACTATGGGGATGAAAAAGCGAGAACAACAACGTCCGCATCGCACGCGAACTCAGCGTAAAATTGGATTGGCGATCTTGGGGGCAAGGCCAGCGTTCGCCGAAAACCTGCATGTTGGCAGGCCAAATATAGGAAACCGGAAGGCACTATTTCGCCGTTTTGATGAAATGCTGAGACGTCGTTGGTTTACAAATGACGGTCCTTTGGCCCGGGAATTCGAGAGTCGCATCGCACAATACACTGGTGTAAAACACTGTGTTGCCGTGTGTAACGCGACGGTGGCACTGGAAATTGCCATTCGCGCGCTTGAACTGAGAGGCGAAGTCATTTTGCCGTCATACACATTCATTGCTACGGCGCACGCTTTGCAGTGGCAGGAGATCACTCCGGTTTTTGCTGATATGGATCCGGGTACGCACAATGTTAGCCCTGCTCACATTGAACGGCTCATCACACCAAGAACCACTGGCATAATAGGCGTCCATATTTGGGGACGAGCCTGTGCCACTTTTGCAATTGAACGCATCGCAAAAAAACACAAGTTGAAAGTACTTTATGACGCTGCGCACGCCTTCGGGTGCTCAAATCACGGTCGCATGATCGGGGGATTCGGATCATGTGAGGTGTTTAGTTTCCATGCCACAAAATTCATGAACAGTTTCGAGGGGGGGGCGATCGTAACAAACGACGAGGCCTTGTCTAAGAAGTTGCGCTTGATGCGGAATTTTGGTTTCTCGGGTCCAGACCGTGTCATTCACCTCGGCACAAATGGTAAAATGACCGAGGTTTGTGCGGCGATGGGATTAACCTCTTTGGAGTCTATCGAGGAGTTAATTGCACTAAACTACCGAAATTATGTGGAATACCAGAACGGAATTGAGGGAATGCCAGGTATTTCCCTTATCCGGTACGATGCAAGGGAGAAGGGGAACTACCAGTACATCGTGGCCGAAGTGGATCCAGACGTTGCGCCCCTAAATCGGGACGAACTGGTCGCGGTACTTCAAGCGGAGAACGTACTGGCTCGGAAGTACTTTTGGCCGTGCTGTCATCGGATGGAACCCTATCGGTCCTTTTATCCTAGTGCCCGGCTCCTACTACCCGAGACAGAGCGTGTAGCTGCGCGCATCCTGATTTTGCCAACTGGCCAAGCGATTTCTTCCCGGGTCATCCGAAGGATTTGCATGATAATTCGAGAAGCATGCCACAGCGCTTCCTTGGTTCGGATGAAGCTTAGAGCGTGTTAAAAGTTACATCAGTTTTTCAATAACGATAACTTGTACTATGTACTGCAATCCCTTACAAACGCGGGATGCGATACTCATCTGATTTGTCCGAGGCCGAATGGCAACTGATCGAGTATTGTTTTCCAAAAGCCCAGAAGAAGGGGCGACCCCGCAAACATTCGTTCCGCGCACTGCTCACCGCCATCTTTTACGTCGTCAAAACTGGCTGCCAGTGGCGCAATGTGCCGAAGGACTTTGCTCCTTGGCACACGGTTTATCATTACTTCCGGCTCTGGAAGAAAAGTGGACTGTGGATTCAAATTCATACGCACTTGCGAGAACATGTGCGATTGGTCGCTGGGCGCAAACGCCACGCCAGTGCCGGCATTATTGACAGCCAGAGTGTCAAAAGCACCGAGTGCAGCGACGAGCGAGATTTCGATGCCCGCAAGAAAGTCAATGGACGCAAGCGGGCTGTATAGCAGAATCTGTGGGTCAGAATGGTACATCTCAGGGGCAGGCAGACGAGTTCGTTACGCGTGGCGACCGGCGGCGACGCGAGCTTGGAGGCTCGAAGCCCGTCGGCGCCGCTCGTCTGCCTGCCCCTGAGATGTGGGTGCCGATTCATTTAGGTGAATCCAGTGTCTCAACAGTCTTGTAGTGAGCATATTGCATTCGCAACGCCGCCATTCTGACCCACAGATTCTG
>Ga0116154_10000402_pt1 | contig 52460 bp, 26 predicted proteins | sample AD_UKC030_MetaG_FD_89898 | JGI IMG/M metagenome (GOLD analysis project Ga0116154, IMG submission 89898) | Active sludge microbial communities of municipal wastewater-treating anaerobic digesters from USA - AD_UKC030_MetaG | ecosystem: Engineered > Bioreactor > Anaerobic > Digestate | place: USA... | reverse complement strand
GGATTGTTGGTCGCCTCAAACTCGAGGCTTGCCAGCTTTGCTCGTTGCGCTTGCACGGCCGGATGCGCATCGGTGTACTTGGCGAGCAATGCGGTCAATTCCTGACGCGCAACCGTTAAACGCTCGTCTTCCGGGCGCTGCCGATTCATCTCCTGGCGTAAAAAGCGAATTCGCGCATCCAACGTCTCCAGTTCGATCTCCGCGGTTTTCAAACGCACATCGAACTCGCCGCGCTGACCAAGGTAGAGTTCAATCTGCTTGTCCAAATCGACGGATTGATTGGCCTGCAGGAAAAGCCGCAGATTATCTTGCGCCCGATAGAGATCACTTTCGGTCTGGCGCAGAGTGTTCTGAAAGGTCGCCTTGATCAGGCCAATCTCTTGTTCGGAAAACTGTCTGAAAAACTTGTGCACCTCAAACAGGTAAAGATTGGCCGTATCCACGACGCGCTTGGGACTGCCCTTCACTGCAATACGAACTGTCACCACATCCGAGTTCCGCTCCGGCCGCACTTCGATGCCCTTCTCCAATTCCTCGTAACTGACCGGTGGATCAATTCGTTGCTCCTTGGATACACTCACATTTCGCAGGAGTTCAACAGACTTCAGCAGGCCCAAGAGGGTGGCAGAACTGAGTTCCCGAGGCTTCAGAGACTCTCCCGCATTACCCGAAGTAGACAACACAGGCATGCTCTGACGAAGCAATTGAATGCTGACCTGGTATGGGACTGTCCACAGTCCAATAACGATTCCAATCCCGGCAAACAGAATGCCTGGAACCACCATCCAATACCACCGTACAATCAGTCCACCGAGTATCCGAAGGGGATCGAAAGGCAATGAGCCTTCTTGCTCGGGAGCGGATTCCACAATGACCTGAGCATGCGACCGCCCAAGGTCATCCCGACGCTTCTGAGAAGCCGTATTCGAGCTGAAGGAAGCCTTTGATTCCCCGTGTTTCTTTCTTAACTCGCTTATGCTTAATTCGTTATCTTCCTTCATGCAACAGGCAGGTTTTGATGACGTTCCAAATCCCGAATCACGGCCTCGACAGCCGGCAAATTTACCTGAGAGTATTCCTTAAGCCACGCAAATTCCAGTGCCAACTTAGCAATGCGGTTTAATTCTCTGGGGACACCGTGGGAGGCTTGGAAAGCCCGTTCAGCGGCTTCGGGGGTCATGAGGTCTCCGGTTGGATGTCCGGCTATTAGTAGGCGGTGATGAAAGTAGGAGGCTGCTTCGTCCTGATTAAGGCCTGTGAGGTGGAATCGCAGGCTGATACGCTGGTTAATCGCGGGCAATCCCGCGACTAATTCTCGGAGCTCCGGCTGTCCCAATAGGATGATGGTGAGGATGCTTTGGCCTTCGCCGTTGAAGTTGGTCAGGAGCTTAAGTTCATTCAGGCTTGCGGGGGTCATCTCCTGGGCTTCGTCAAAAATGAGAACCAAGTGGCGGTTCTCCGCTCGAATTCGTTCGGCGGCCTGGCGAAGCCGATCGTAAAGAATCAGCTTGCTTTCGCGCGGTTTCAAGGGCTGTCCGTCAAACAGACGCAACACCGATCCCAGCAGTTCTTTGAAGCTGAATCCCGAGTTTTCCTGAGTGACCACATGAAACCGGAGAGGATCCAAGCGTTGAGCGAATACGGCGCGTGTCAGCGTCTTCCCGCAGCCCACTTCGCCAGTCAGCATCCCCATATTCATCGATTGTTCCCCAACCAGAAAACACAACCGGTTGAGCGCCTCGTCATGATGACGACTTTGATAGAAGAACCGGGTGTCCCAGGTTGCCTCGAAGGGTCTTTCCTTCAAGCTCCAGTATGCCAACAAGTCCATTGCCACCCACGAAACTAACACTGGTTTTCAATAATGCACGTGATTTTGTTGGCATCGGATGGCGTGCCGGACTAGAATCGTCACTTGGCACTTGGCATATGCGCCGTACCCTATGAGCACGGATTGTCCTCTTTCCACCGCTCACCAGGAATTACTGATTCATGTCGCCTATCAGAGTATAGAACATGGGCTGCGACACCATCAGCCCCTCACTCTGAACATTCTCGATTTCCCGGAAGTTCTCAGGGAACCCCGGCCGGTCTTTGTCACTTTACGGATTGGCGGGGATCTGCGGGGCTGTATCGGGACACTGGAATACTCTCAGCCACTCATCCTCAATGTTGCTCATTACGCGCATGCCTCGGCCTATTCGGATCCGCGCTTTCCTCCCCTAGCTCCTAATGAACTCGGCCTCGTTGACCTTTCGATCTCGGTTCTCAGTCCTTTGGAGGAATTGAATTTCGATTCGGAAGCGCAACTCATGACTCAACTGCGCCCTGGTATGGATGGCCTTCTGTTGGAAGAAGGATGCCATCGGGCCACGCTGTTGCCTTCAGTCTGGGAAGATATTCCCGCTAAACAAGAGTTTTTGCAGCGGCTGAAAATCAAAGCGGGACTCCCCAGAAAATATTGGTCAACCAATATCCGGATCCAGCGATACACGGCTTACTCGATTCATTCGTCTCACGCAGGATGCTGAAAAGGAGTCTCAGTTCTCAGCTGAATGAAGCCCTCCTGTCCCAGCCTTGAATTCCAAAACGCGACGCCGGGAATCCTCCGGATGGTCTTCCGGGCAACTCCAAAAGCAGGCGCCGCAATGAATGCACTTCTCGCGCTCGAAAATCGGCTTGCCTCCAGGTCCGGGCATGATGGCCTGGCCTGAACAGATCTCCACGCAAAGGCGTGTCTCGCAATTCGCGCACAAGTTCGGATAGAGAAAGGTCACATGATCGGCATAACCAGCCGGAGCTTGCACCTTGCCGCCCAATAGCAGGGCATCCTGGTGCGATACCAGGAGTTTTCCGTCATAGGGGATTTCGGGCCAGCCGCTCTTCTCCATCAGCCGATCATGGAGCGACAACCCCTTTGATTCGCAGTCCTTCCGGATTTGCTCAATCTCCGCCGGATCGACTCGCCCCTGAAAATACTCTTTGAGCGACATCGGTTTCCTGGATTTACCGGCCTTGATGGGCAGATTAATTCGTCCTCCACTCAAGCCGCTTAAACCCATGCCCACCAACCCCCAAATAATGCCCCGATGAAATCCGTCACGCGATCGCTCGGCCTTGCGGGACTCGGTTTCAATCCAACTGTTCCGCCGTTGTTCGACATAAGTGCTTTCGAGGTTTTCCCGGGTAAACGGTCTCTTTTCCCGCCAGAGCTTCAAAACGGCTTGAGCGAGTTGAACGCCTGAAGTCCATGCCTCGTCGACGCCCGATCCGGTCAAGATATTCGTCGTGCCCGATCCCTCGCCAATTCTGGCATAACCATCACCCACCAAGTGTGGCTCCGCTCGACGGCCCGATTCCTGTAGCGACTTTGCGCCCCACGATCTGAGCGAGCCTCCCTTGAAGTAGCGCCACAAATAAGGATGCAGCATCCAATGCTGCAAATAACGATAGGAAGTCCGAACAGGATTCTCCATCCAGGAAGGCACAAAAATCCCCGCCGATGCCTTACCATCGGGATGAACATACATGAAACCAAATATCTCGGGTTCAGGATACCCAAAGGTATGCAGCACCGTCCCGGGAACCAAGCTGCAGTCAGCCGGCAAGTCAATAACGACCTTCATCCCAACCGCCCATTCTTCCCGGGAGTAGTTCTCTGGGACACCTGTTCTTCTGTTGATTTCTTCGCCGACGGATCCGCAAGGCCCATCTCCCACAACCGTTAAACCCGCGTGTACTTCCATCCCCGGCATGAATCCTTCCGCACGGTTGCCCTGTCGGTCGGTCCCTTGATCCATAAGGATGATTCCGCGAACAAAATTGCCTTCAAGGATTGGCCGATGAGCTGGCATGCCGGGCCAGATTTGGATGAGGCCGGTTTCCATGATCTTCGAGGCCGCCCATTGGCAAAACTGTCCTAAAGGAAAAACAAGCCCTCCATGCTTCTGAAGGAATCCTGGAATCCACGGCAACTCGAGAGCCTGATGATTAAGCCCTGCCAAACGGCTTATCATTCGAATCCCTGAATCCATGACCCGCAAAAATCCACTCCGCCGGCTCGCCCCAACCGGATCCAACAAATAAACCAGTTTCTCCTGCTGAACCGGTGCCGCCATTGGCATCTGTCGAATTTCCTCTTCGGATAAGGTTTCCTTTAGGCCTTTGGCGCGAGTGACCACTCCAGATACGCCAAAACTCAAGTCGTCAGCGCGCTCATAGCACATGATTTGGGGCAGCGGGACTCCGTCTCTTCCCTCGTTGTCCAGATTTGCTCGCAAGACCCGGTTCATTTCCGTCAAGAAACCCGCCATGGCTGGACCGAATCCAACGCAAACAACATCCACGTCCATCCTTGGGATTTCTGGGAAATTCTCGTTTTGGCTCATGCTCATGTCCTTTTGATCTCCATTACGACATCGGCAGTCAACCTTAGAATGTACAAAAAAGCACCCTGGGTTTTGGCCCAGGGTGCCTCTGTTAATCAATGACAATTGGATTATGGTCCAACAACGCTCCAGCCGCTTTCAGCCGGAACGGTAGTCCAGAACTTGCCGTCGTTCACGATCGAGCCATTCATATGCCAAACTGCAATGGCAGGATTCAGAGGATCACTGTATTGGAATACAATGTCGGCCTTGCCGTCGCCATCATAATCACCCACAGCGACTGCCTGATAGTTAGGATCAGCAGGTGCTTGCGGTGTTAGAATTTCGCCGGTTGCCAATGTGTATCGGTTCATGAACCACACGGCCATGACAGACGTGCTGCTGTTTTGGAACACGATGTCAGCTTGCTGGTCACCATTAAGGTCACCCACACCAACGACTTTGAAGTTCGGGTCACCTGGAGCTGCAACAATCTGAGGCTGCAACAACGTAGTGCCATTCATCAGCCAGACACCCACCGTGCCGTCAACGTCTTGCAGGATGATATCCGTCTGTCCATCCTGACTTAAGTCGGCGGCTCCGACGGCTTTCCATGTGCCGGGATATGGCAGGAACATTGCGCCGTTGGGCGCGAGTTGTGTGCCATTCATCTGCCACAAGGCCAGAGATCCATCACTGTGCTGCCACAGGAGGTCAAACTGGCTATCACCATTGAAGTCGGCACTGGTGATCAACTTCCATCCGGCGCCTGGATTGGACGGGCTGAACAGCTCACCGCCAATGAAGTTGTAGTCGTCCATAAACCAAACGGCTACTGTGCCATCATTACGCTGCAACAAGGCGTCGGTCTTGCCGTCACCATTGATGTCCGTAGCCACCTGAGGCTCAGTTCCTTCAACTTTAACAAGGATGATCTCAGTATCCTTCTGGCCAAACTTGTCAGTGGCAGTAACGGTGATCTGAGCTGTGCCCTCACTGAAGGATTGGAGCAGCAGCTGTGTCTGGGAAACCAAGAAGACCTTGGCCACAGTCTCGTTGCTGGACTTGACTTCGACCTTCACAGTATTCGGGTCCTCATCGCTAACTTGGAAGTTACGATAAGTGAATGTCTGAGGCTTGGTATCCCAAGGACCGAACTGACCGGTGAGAATCGGCGGGAAGTCACCTTCGCCGACTTTAACCACCAGGATCCGTGTAGTGAATAATCCTTGAGGATCAGTGCACTTAATGTTGATGTCGACCTGGCCGTTCTTCGATTGGGATTTGACGAGCATCAGCATGTCCGATCCGTTGCGAGCGATCGTGAGATCACTGGTCTTGATGATGGATTCATCACTCGACGTCGCAATCACCTGCAGGAGATCAGCAGCTGTTTCATTCCATGCGTCAGACACAGAGAACGTGACTGGCGCTTGAGAGTTCTGACCCATGCTGAGCGGCGATGGGTTGATGGTTGAGATCGACGGCGCATCGTTCACCGCATTAACAGTGATGTTGAACTGGAACGCAACCGACTGTGCAGGTCCGAGAGCCGGATAGTCTTTTTCCATGCCCGGAACGGCAGGCACTCCACCGTCCTTGACGTATGCCTTGATCACAGCCGAACCATTGAAGTTCGGAGCCGGGATAAATGTCAGGCGTAACGACTTGGAGGGTGATCCAGGTCCGCTCATGTTGGGATTCTGAATAATGGTATAGAAGATACCATAGTTCGGGTTATCCAACGGGAACAGCTGCTGGTTGCTGGATTCGAACACGAAGGTCATTTGTTCGAATGGGCTCGCATACGGATTGAAGAACGGAGCCACATTGACTTCGGAATCAACCGGTGTCAGTTGATCGTAGGTCTTGGTCGTGTCCTCATCGAACTTCAATTCTACCGGCTTGTCAGCAGGATGCTGTTCGACCCAGTAAGGCGCTTCGTTGATGCGATTCACCGTTATGGTTTGCTTCTTGGTATCCGAGAGTGGAGTTCCAGGTCCGTTATCCGTTACTGTAATTTCAATTTCAGCCTTGCCAAACGCACTGGCAGCCGGCCAGAACCAAACTTCGCGCTGCGGATTGCTTGGGCTGGATCCGTAGGTCTGAAGAAGTCCGGTAACCGGATCGTTCGGAATGACAAGCGGATTCAGCGATTTCGCTGTGATAATCAGCTTGTTGTAATCCACAGTTTCCGGATCGTCCACCGTGAACAGCAAGCGTTGCATGCCAGGCTTGGCAGCTTGATTTGGATTCGGAATCGGATTATTGATCGTAATATACGGAGGATCGTTGACCTCATTCACCGTGATTGCCAACTCGACAATCCGTTCCATCCGATCCGTTGAACCCGTGGAGCCTGCACCGTCGTCCTTGGCCTTGATCTTCAACACGGCAGTGCCTGAACGACCGAAAGCAGGACGAACGCTTATCTTACGGAACTTGTTGCCAGGATTCTTGCCGCTGTCTCCAGCATCAGGTGTCTCCAGCTTCACGTATGGCGTGGTCGCCGGGATCAACGTAGGATTGCTGCTCTCAAGAATCCGGATATAGGCTCCAGTGGGCTCGGAACCGGACCCATCCCAATTGATGAAGTTCAACGTGGCTGTCTCTTCGTCCCAAATTTCAAACACATCGGACTTCGCATCGTCATCTTCATTAAACGTCCATGCCACTTGTAGGTCTTTGAACACCGGTTTGGTATTCCAATCCATCACTTGAACATTGAACGTCTTCACTGTTTCAAGACCATGATTGTTGTTTTTCACGATCAACTGCAATTGAGCAGAACCAGTCTTGAATTCGTTCGGCCTGAGTGTGATCTGCCACTTATGCCGATTGGGATTTGTATCCTTATCGTACGGCAGCGGCTCGACTTTCAGATGATCCTTATCAGCGGCAAACAACTTATTGTCGTCGTCAGCCTGATCGGTCGTCTGAGATACTATCTTGATATAAGTGCCGTCTCCCACGAACACATCCGGCAAAGTACCGTTGTCCGGATCTGTCGCGGTAAATACGATCTTCCGGCCATCTTCTTTGCCAGGATACTCCAGCATTTCGTTGGTGTAATCGCGAACCATCGGACTGACGTCAACCTGATCGGGAATATCGCTGACCACTGGGTAGTCATTAACGGAATTCACCGTGACGCTGATCTGATGTTCGGCGGACTTTAGTCCTTGAGGATCCTGAACCTGAATCGTCACAACAGCTGTGCCAAACTTATTGGCAACCGGTTGAATGATCAGGGTCTTATTCGTGTCCACTCCAGTGTAATACACATTGGACTGCGGAAGCATCGCAGTGTCTCCACTGACCTTGGGACCAATCATTGTCAGATTGTTTGGAGTCTCACGATCCCACGCGACAAAGTTAACGAAGGAAATGGTGTCCTCGTTCATTACCACGGAGGATGGATTGATATCCTTGATCACCGGAGCTTCATTACGGCCCTTCAGGATGCCGTTCACAGTGATGGTCTGAGTATTTGCAGGTGTCGGATAACCTTCATCAGCAATTTGAACCTGGAAGGTAAACGGCAGTTCTTCGTTTGGCGCCAAAGGTCGTCCCGTAGGCAAACCTTCCTTGGCTGTCACCAGCAAAGTGCGATTACCACCGCTGACACCAACCTGCACAGTGATCATGTCGGCCGGAAACACCGGCACCGGGGTTGGCGACGCTGGCGGAACAGGCTGCACAAGGTTAATAATCGTCGATGTGATTTTTTCGGGTTTGGTCTCGTTACCATCAGCCACGGTAAACGGCTGGACCGAGTTACGACCTTCCTCGACCGTGACGGTAGTGAATGGGCTGCTCGGGTTCAAACCTGTGACCACGACGGGATCGTTCACACCTTGAATGATCAGATTGAAGTCGGTCTTGGTTGTCGCAGAGGCATCCTTCACAACCGCCTTGAATAGATAGGAACCCCAAGCTTTCTTCGGCACTTTGATCTTCACCAAGCGCGAATACGAGTCAGCCGGATTCGGTTCGATGGTGAAATTATCAGGCCACTTGACCTCTCGGGTGATCCAATCAGGATTGGTAGCCGGATCTCTGGGTTCGAACGACAACTGCAGATCGCCCCCGGCATTATCAACATCTTGCATATACACGAAGAATTGCACGGTCTGATCGGCGCCGGATTCCGGAACAATCTGATCAGGAATGGCGGTAATCGACGGAGCATCGTTCTTTGATGTAATGTTCACCGTGAAGGTGTTTTGGGCATTGTGCGCCGGATCCAGATTATCTGATGCGCGCAAGGTGATAATCGTTGAACCAAAGGCGTTAGCCAACGGCAAGAATGATCCTGTGAGTTCAGCGCGATTGTCAAACGGAGGCAGCGGAGCAACATTCACGGTATTAATCTTGCTGGGATCGCTGCTCGAGTAATTCAGAATAATGCTCGGCATGCTACCAGGAGCCTTGTCGGGATCATTAATACGGAATTTCACCGTCCCTGCTGTCGTGGTATCTTCGTCTAACGTTTTTGTCGGACCAGTCGCCACCCAATTATCGCCATCTTTGAACTCGATCTTCAGATTATCGGCCACTGGATTAATCTGGTACTGAATGATGGCATCCTGGGATTTGACAGTCGGATTCTTGGCATTAATGGCTTTGAAGTTTACATTGCCATTACCAAACATCACGCTGTTCGCGTCTTGGTTAGGCCTCCATGTCAGAATTGCGGACATGAGTCCATCCGGCGTGATCGATACGATCGTCAAGCCCGCGCCAACTCGCAGCGTCTTGTTGTCCGATGCACTATACAAACGATCACTGATCAGATTATCGTTGTCCGAGTACATTTCGACTTGCACATCGTTCGGATTCTCAGGCAGCGACTCATGATCTTCGATGATAACGGGGATGGTAATGTCAGCATCCTCGTTGCTGATAATCGGTGAAGCGGATGGGAAACTTTTCCACACTGGCGCATCGATCACCGATTCAACCTTAACTACAAACTGCGGTCCAGGAATAACGATCGGCTGCTGATCGGGATCTGTTGCGGCGCCCACCGGCAAATCCTGCACGGTCATAGTGATAATAATGTCATTACCCCAACGGTAATCGCGCGGGGTCACGGTAACCGTGAAAGTAGGACCCTCGCCAACAATGTTAATGTAGGCGTTATCCACTGGAATAACGTCCTTGTTCGAGGAGTTGCCAACTACGAGCAGCTTGTTAGCAGGTGTTTCCTTTGAATTATCGGAAACATTGGCCGTAAACGTGAAGGAATTGGGAGTGGGATGACCCGTACCAGGTTCCTTAATCGTCACGGGAATCGTCGTATTTTTTCCACTATAGGTAACGCCGAGGTAGGTGTAAGTAATCGCTGGCGCGTCGTTAACCGCTCGCACCTCGATCACGAACGTCTTGGTATCTACGCCGCCTTGGCCATCTTCCGCTGTCACTTTGAACGTCGCTTTGCCGGACTCATCAGTGTTAGGCTTATATTGGATCTCACGATCCATTCCTTGTTTGTCGCCGGCTGTGCTGAACCTAATGTATTCAAGCAGATTGCCATTTTCACCATCGAGCGGATTGCCGTCAGACTTCTTGACTTGCTCCACCTTGGTTCTCACGGAAGCCATGGTTGGCGCATCGACGTCTTCAACATGGACGCCGACTACGCTCTGGCCCGAATCCTCGTCCACTTTCTGGTTGCCGATGGGGGAGAGGACCGGGGCCGTGTTGGCATCGGTCGAGGTGACCAGGGTCAGCTTGATATTATTGATCTGACCAAGATCGCCCACAGAATCGTCGATGATGTAAACCTTCCAATCACCGTTTGCATCCGGCATGCCTCGGAAAACGTCCAGGAAGGACTTTTGGTATGGGCCTGCTGGCGCTCCAGGGAAGGTATCTACATCCCCTGTCGGATAAAACTTAGAGGGTTTGTAGTTGTAGCCCGGCGATCCCGCGGTGCCTGGGATCTGGTCGGGCAGCATCGAACTTGAATAGTTGTCGTTGAATACCAGGGTTTGGTTGTTCAAGCCAGGGTTGCCGCCGCCAACGTCACCCATGACGTAGCTAGCCTTACCGTCCCAACTAACGAGAAGAATGCTCAAGTCGGGAAGGTAAGTGTGGGAGATGCCCTGTAGTTCAACTGTGACATCAACGACACGTCCTGAAACGCCGCTGAAATTAAACACAACTGGGTATGGATTCGATTGATTATTATCGCGCAAGGCGACATAACCAGAATCCTTTGAGGTTGTGAACAGACCTGCATTAGCGGACGGGGTCATAGAGACGCCGAACGCCAACAGGATTACAGCAACCAAGGATCTGGTTGCTCCTGGGCATGCGCTTAGGAGATTCCAAGCGTGCTTAAGCATTATTTTTTTACTATTCATGGTTTTTTCCGTGTGATGATTAAACTTTTCGCTGCCTCCACTCAAGTTGGGCTCATCGGCTGCAAATCCCCTTCCCGACAGGGAACACCCGCCCGCCCAATCGGTTATCGAATCCCTCTTTCGATACAGTGTGTTTCTACTTTGTTTCATAGGTTTTTGTTGTACTGCAACTTAGGCCCAACCGCCTCCGAATAACACCAAAATGAGGGATTTCCCCTCTCTCTCACTCGTTCATTATCTGAACTCGCGCAACCCTCTAAAACCCCTGTCATTATTGGTGTTTTCAGCGTTTTTTATGTTTTTATTCCATCAGACCTTTTCCCAAATGAGCCGCGTAATACATGGCAGATTTAAGGATTTCGCCCAAAGTTGCAAGAAAAAAATGTGCCAGCTTGGAACTTTTCACCTCATGCGGTGTTTTCGCCGCACCCGTTACACAAGTTATTTTCAATAAAAGATATGGAAAAAGCCCCTCCAACAAACATCGTTCATCCCTGTGATTAGGATGGCGGTGTTCATAAATAATTCATCAATAACTGATTACAATTGTTATGTATTCAGGATGTCGCTCCAGGATCCAAACCACCTCATAACCAGCTCCGACCCCCTCCGAATAACGGGATTAGGAGCTCCATACCTCCAGCGTAAACAGGATAGAAAACTGATATAAATCTTTAAAGCCCATTCTGAACTGTAAGAAATCGAGATTCAAATCCTCATCAGGGGATAAAAATCTTGCCCTTGAACGCGATTATCCTGCCGCAAGCACGGCTCGAACGTCGATCGCTTCCATGCCTGCAGCCCGAATGGCGCGCAAACCCAGTTCGGTGTCCTCGAATCCCAGGCAGCGCTCCGGCGGCACATCGAGCCGTCGCGCGGCCTCCAGGAATATATCGGGCGCGGGTTTTTGACGAACAACGTCGTCGCTCGTGACCACAGCCCGAAAGAAAGGACGCAGTCCCAGATGTTCGAGAACGCGATGGATGACTCGTCGCGTTCCACCCGAGGCGATGGCGGATGGTTTTTTGCCCTGCATGGCGCGAACGATATCCAAGACGGGTGGGATGGGTTGCACTTGGTTTAGGAGGGCAAGGTAAGCCGCCTCCTTCTCCAAGGCGACGGCGATAGGGTCCAAGGGAACTTGTTGTTCGCGGCTGATATTCGTGAGGATTTCGCGGGATGGGATGCCGCCCATGGCATAGAATTGTTCTTCGCTGAGGTGGAACTGATGCCGCCGCATAATGCCCTGCCAAGCCTGCCAATGCAGAGGCATGGTATTCACCAGGGTGCCATCGAAATCGAAGATCAACCCTGCAAATTGATCGTTTTCCCAAAGGGCAGGATTAGAAAGCAGGGCGTTCTTCATGGAGTCCCAGCGCAACGGGCTGGATCAGAGCTGCACGCCGGCAAGCCGTTGTTTAAGGTCGTCGGCCATGAGGGGTTCAATAATGGGATCCAGGTCACCGTCGATCACAGCCGGCAGGTTATAAAGGGTCAACTCGATCCGGTGGTCTGTCACGCGATTCTGAGGAAAGTTATAAGTGCGGATGCGTTCATTGCGTTCGCCTGTGCCGACTTGCGCTTTGCGCTGGGCGGCGTACTTGGCATTTTCCTCGGCGACGCGGGCCTCGAGCAAGCGCGACCGCAAGACGGTGAGAGCGCGGGCCTTGTTCTTCATTTGGGAACGCTGATCGGCGCATCGCACGATCATGCCGGTGGGTTTGTGGACGATTTGAACCGCCGAATCGGTGGTATTGACGCCTTGTCCGCCTGGACCTGAGGCGCGGCACACGCTGATCTCGAGGTCGTCGGGCTTGAGTTCAATGTCGACTTCCTGGGCTTCGGGGAGAACAGCAACGGTGGTGGTGCTGGTATGGATGCGTCCCTGGGCCTCGGTGGCAGGCACCCGTTGAACCCGGTGCACTCCGCTTTCGTATTTCAATCGTTTGTAGACGTCGGTTCCCGAGACGGTGAAAATGACTTCCTTGAATCCCCCCAGATCGGAGGGGCTGGAGTCCAGAACCTCGATTTTCCAGTGTTGGGCATCGGCGTACCTTGTATACATGCGATACAAATCGGCGGCGAACAAGGCCGATTCCATCCCTCCCGCCCCAGCCCGGATTTCAATAATGGTATTCCGGGAATCGGCGGGATCCGGGGGGATGATGCCACGCTGGACTTCGAGGGCGAGGGTACCTTCCCGTTTTTCGAGGTGTGCGATCTCTTCTTTCGCGAGCTGGGCCATTTCGGAATCGGCCGGTTCGCTTTGGAGCAGGGCTCGGTTGGCCGCCAAATCCTCCTGCACCTTGTTGAACTGGTGTCCGATCGCCACCAAGTCTTTTAGACGCGAGTATTCCCTGGCCAGTTCCTGCGCGCGCTGCGGATTGTTAAAGACACTGGCCTCGCTCAAGGCATGTTCAACCTCCGCCAGTCGGCTGTTGAACTTTTGAATAAATGGGCGGTAATCCACAAGATCGCCACTGGCCATCACGCCAGGCGTCCCGGTTCATGGAAAATCCTGGCGGGTGGGGCCTTTTACTTCTTCTTGCGCTTGGCGGCGGCGGCCTGGGCGGCCTGAGTCTTGGCCATGCGCTGCTGGAACTTGTCGACGCGGCCGGCGGTATCCACAAATTTCTGGGTGCCCGTATAGAACGGGTGGCACACGTTGCAGATCCCGATCAGGATCGACGGTTTGGTTGACCGGGTCTTGATCACGTTGCCGCAGGCGCACCGAATCTCCGCATCCACATACTTGGGATGAATGTTTGCTTTCATAAAAAGGCGGGTAAACGTAGCAAGCCTGCGCCTGATGACAAGCCCGAATTTTTTCTTTTTCACACTCCACAACACATCTGGAACGAATCGGAGCGCTGGAGTGGCAAACCGCGCAGACATCGCTGTTCGGCTTTAATTCACGGGCTTGGCCAGGAGTCGGCCTGCAAAACACTTGCAAAGTATTTGAACCTGACAACAATGAGGACGCTCCTTGGGATTCATCGATGACGAGGGGGGACGGGATCAGACAACAAAGGTTGGCTGAGGGCCTGGAAGGAACCCTCCCGAAAGCTCGATAGGAGAACCTGGGAGTCATCCAGTAACAACGAAACGGTATGCAGTGCTATCCAACCCGAGAGGAATTCGTGGCCCTGGCCACTCAAGGCAACTTGATCCCAGTGACTTACCGGCTCCTGGCGGATTTTGAAACGCCGCTCTCGGCTTACCAGAAGCTTCGAGGCCAGGGCGATTCCTTTCTGTTCGAGTCGGTCGAAGGTGGAGAACATCTGGGCAGGTATTCCTTTGTGGGATGCAAACCGCGCGAGGTCATCCGCCAAATGGGTGATCGCGTGGAACATCGGGTTGACCACCGGATTCAAGCGGTTTACAGCGTCGGACGGAATTCTACCCCGGGATCAGGCGCTCAGGTCATCGATGGCTTGGCAGTGGTCGAACAGGTCATGTCCCGATTCCGGCCGGTGGTGCTGCCAGGCTTGCCACGATTCACGGGCGGCGCCATTGGCTATATCGGATACGAATTCATCCATGATGTGGAACCCGTGGTGCCGCGGCCGCCTGCCAATGACCTGCAGACTCCCACGCTTTATTTTCTGATTGCGGATCATTTGTTGGTGTTTGACCGGGTGGCGCAAACCCTGACCTTGCTGGTCAACGCCCATATCGAGGAACAGGCGGATCCCGGTGAGGCTTACGATGCCGCCGTGGCCGAAATCGAGCGGCTGGCCGGGTTGCTTCGTCAACCCATCCAATACGATCAGGTCACCGTGCCGCGCGAGGTTCCGCAAGTCTCCTTCGTTTCCAATCAGCCCAAAGAAAAATTCCTGCGCAATGTCACCCAGGCCCAGGAATACATCACCGCCGGCGATATTATCCAGGTGGTGGGTTCACAGCGGTTTTCCACCCGTGTTCAGGCTTCGCCCTTGGCGGTCTACCGGGCGGCCCGCACCGTCAATCCCTCGCCCTATATGTTCTTGCTGGAACTGGAGGATTTCGCCCTGGCGGGGGCGTCTCCAGAAATCCATGTGCGCTGCGAAGATCGCCGGGTTGAGATTCGGCCGATTGCCGGCACCCGCCCGCGGGGCCGCTCGCCGGAGGAAGATCAATCCTTGGCCCAAGCGCTGCTGGCGGATCCCAAGGAGCGCGCGGAACACGTCATGCTGGTGGACTTGGCGCGAAACGATCTCGGACGCGTGTGTGATTTCGGCTCGGTCCAGGTCAAAGATCTGATGGTGATCGAGCAGTACAGTCACGTAATGCACATCGTTTCCCAAGTCCAAGGTCGATTATCTTCCGGGAAGACCCTTTACGACCTGATGCGCGCGACGTTTCCAGCCGGGACTCTGACCGGCGCCCCGAAGATCCGGGCCATGCAGATCATCGCCGAACTCGAGCAAACGCAGCGCGGCCCTTATGGGGGATGCGTCGGTTATTTTTCCTTCAACGGCAATCTCGATTGTTGCATCACCATTCGCACGGCGGTTCTGAAGGGCGGACAAGCTTATGTTCAGGCCGGAGGCGGTTGGGTGACGGATTCCGTGCCGGAAAACGAATACCAGGAAACCGTGAACAAAGCCAAAGCCATGTTCAAAGCTGTGGCTCTGGCGGAAAGCTGCCTCACCCCGGCACCCCCTCAACGTTTTTAACGCGGCTTTTCGCTGGCCCCACCTCGCCGAATCAAAGTATGCTGGCCGGGCGAGCGGGCTGTCACCGTCTCCATGGTCTTATGAAAACCGCTGTCCGATGCTTGCCCATAGCCGCTTTGAAAAGATCCTTGCGCCCGATGCTATCCCATGAAATGGAAACCTGGGGCGGCGCGCGACAGCCAGGCGCGCCTTGGACTACGCCGGGGCTGTTGAGCGGCACGGCGTCCATCCTTCAGGATGTTCTTAACCTGCAGTGTCGACGATTCCTCCTAGTGTCTCTCCTGGGGTTGTTTTTGTCCGGAGGAACGACCGTCTTCGCCGCGGCAGCCGCCGGCTCCGTGCTTTGGCGCCAGAATGCGGGGACCGGCGTATGGGGGAGTCCGGCCGAGGCCCCGGACGGCACCATTGTTGTCGGCTCACAGAACGGCCGGCTTTATGCGTTCGATGGCTCAGGCGCTTCCTTATGGCTGGTCCGGTTGGGGGACGATATCTACGGTTCCCCAGCGATCAGTCCTGACGGCACGATCTACGTGGGAGTCGACAAGGATTTGGTGGCCGTCCGGCCCGGCGGGACCGTGCGCTGGCGTGTCGCAGCCCAAGGAGGCGTCCGCTCCCGCCCGGCCTTGGATGCCGATGGCTCGGTCCTTTTTACCTCCCTGGATAATTCCCTGTATTCCATTCAGCCCAATGGACGGTTGCGATGGCGCTTTGAAACCTTCGATGATTCATTGAGCTCACCCGCAGTGGGGGCGGATGGCACGATCTACTTTGGATCTCGAGATAACCGGCTCTACGCGGTCAATCGCGAGGGGCGCTCCCGATGGGCTTTCTTCACCGACGGCAATGTCGATTCCTCGCCGGCGATCGGCTCCGACGGTTTGATCCTGGCGGGCAGCGCCGATAAAAAACTCGTTGCGATGAATCCCAACGGAACCCGGCGATGGGAGTTCTCCACACCGCATGCTGTCTTGAGTTCACCGGCCGTGGCTCCCAACGGCGACATATACTTCGGAACGACGGGCGGCGAATTCTACGCCTTGTCTTCGGACGGCGAGTTATTGTGGGACATCATCACCACCAACCGGGCGGCTTTCTCATCGCCAGCCGTTACCGCGGATGGAACGGTCTATACCACCGATCAAGACGGGATTGTCTATGCCTTTTCTTCCACGGGTGGGCGTCCCTGGACTTACCACGACACCAACTCCATGAAGGGCGGCGCCCTGACCCTGTTGCGCAATGGCAACCTGGTGGTCGGAACCGACAACGGCAGCCTGATGGCCCTCAAAGGCAACTCGGGACCCGCGCAGTCCTCCTGGCCGATGTTTGGGCGCGATCCGGCCCACACCGCTTCCGGCACCGTCCTGCGCCTCATGAGCGCCACCTACTCGCCCGGCCTGATCCAACTCGTTTCCCTGACCACCGCCCCGCCTTCCACCGTGACCGGCTACCTCGTCGAAGACCAGCCGCCCGACGGATGGACCGTCGGCCTGATTTCGCACGGCGGACAATACGATGCCCGCACCAAACGGGTGAAATTCGGACCCTTTGCGGACAGCCAGCCCCGGCAGTTGCAATACGAACTAACCCCTCCCTTGCGCGAATCCGGCACCCGGTTCTTTGGGGGAAATGCCAGCGTGGGCGGCTGGACAAGCCCTCCGTTGGGACGGTATTCCCAAAACCTGCTGCCGCTTCATCCCGCCGACGTATCGCCTACCGACGGCACGATTTCGCTCCGCGAAGCCACCAGCTATGTGATGGCATGGCAACAGGGCGCCACCTGGCCTGCGGATCCCCAGATCATTCCCGGGAGTTATGCCGATAGAGCCGTCGCTTTGTGGCGTCAGGGTGAAGACTACCAATACGATCCCCGCATGCCGACCGCTCCCGGTTGGTGGTTAAGTTCCACCCATGGAGTCCAACCGATGCGTCTTGAACCGGCCGAGGAAGACCCGTCCCCCTCGCTGTCCACCTTGGGCAACGCGGAAGCCCAAATGGCCAATCGCTATCAATCCGGTGTTGCCATCGATGTCGCCCTTGAAGTCCGGCCGCAGCCAGGCATCTCGGTTTACGCCCTGGAAGACCACCCTCCCGAAGGATGGATTGTGAGCCGGATCTCGGCAAACGGCGTCTGGGATCCCTGGCATAAAAAAGTCAAATGGGGCCCTTTCAATGACGGATTGAACCGCCGGTTAACCTATCAGGCCATGCCTCCGGCCACGGCCACGAACAACGCTCACTTCTCGGGAACCGTCGCCTTTAACGGCACTAACACCCTGATCATCGGCCAGCGCGACCTCCAACCCGGTGTCCCCACAGATCCCTGGGTTATTCGGCAATTCTCCTCGGAATTTGCCCCGTTGTGGCGGCAGACGGTAACCCTGCAGGCAACCCCGCCGTCTTCGATCAGCTACTACGTCATCGAAGACCAACCGCCCATTGGCTGGACCGTCATTGTCACCACGCCGGGAGCAATCTATGATTCCGTGCATCACGTGGTCCGGTTCGGACCTTTTCAGGGTGACTCTCCACAATCCCTGACCTACGACATTATCCCGCCCGCCCAAGCCGGCGGCGTGGCGTCATTTGCCGGCCGTTACCTGGTTGACGATCTGGAGAACCGCATCGGCGGAACCGATCAAACCACCGAAACCCCCTTGCATCCCGCCGATTTCAGCCCTGTCAACAGTGTTCTCTCCTTGAACGAAATGACGGCCTACGCCGCCGCGTGGAAATCGGGTTCCAATTGGGGACAGCCTTCCATCCCCGTGGAGGCCTCCTCCGTGGCAACTGTGGTCGGCCTCTGGAAGCAGGCTGAAGGCTATCATTACTCCACCAACGCCCCGGCGGAAACCTATCCCTGGGCGCCCGATCTCTCGCGGATGCAACCCGGCCTCGCGAGTTTGAACACGAACTTTCCGCCCGCCACGGATAGCAGCGCCGTCGCCCTCATGCCTACGAATTACTTGGCGGGTCAAAGCGTCTCCGTCCAACTCAAGATCACCGCCGCCAGCAACGTGTTGGTCTATGCGGTGGAAGACCTGCCGCCTTTAGGCTGGCCTGTCGATGCCATCGATCAGGGCGGGTGGCAGGACCCCGTCACCGGCAAGATCAAATGGGGGCCGTTCTTCGACCAGGCCAATCGTTTGCTCAGCTATCGAGTCACTCCGCCCACAAACATCGTCAGCCCGGGTCTTTTCGTGGGAGTCGCCGCCTTCGACCGCCGGGGAACGGTGATTTCCGGCGCGCGACAGTTGAATCTCGTCATTCCCGCACAGTTGGAGGTCCTCCAATACAGCGTCGATAGCGGCCTGGACCTTCAATTAACGGGGGGTGAAGGAGAGATCTACGAAATCCAGAAATCAACCGGCCTGTCGAATTGGAGCGTCTGGCTTGTGATCACCAACAGCCCGAATCCGTCCCTCGTTCAAGACCCCGGAGCCACCAACGCGTCCCATGGGTTTTACCGGGCCTTGTCGCGATAGAAATGGTGCGCGAGAGGGGACTTGAACCCCTACCCCTTTCGGGACCAGATCCTAAGTCTGGCGCGTCTGCCATTCCGCCACTCGCGCAATCACCCATTACGAAAAATTTACAGATGCATCCTGGGGTTCGAATTGACTATGTGCAATGATGTAAATGTGGCAGCACTCGGAACCACCATTAAAAACCCGTCAATTCCAGGAGGAATCCAAACATCGCCCCGCACCATACCAAAAGGTCAGCGACAGGCGCAAGAGGCCAATCCACGCGAATAATGGCCGGCCAAATACGAAGGTCCTGCAATGTTGGGAACATCATTGGAGTGTCTGAGATCCTGCGGCAACCGGCCCTACGGGATAAATCCCGCGCTCCAGCCTGTCGAGTGACTCTCGGTTCGGAGCCGGGAACGATCGGCGCGCGGAATTCATTCCGCAGATCGGTTCATGGGCAGAACTGATCCGTCAGGGAACCGCCGGGGTGATCAGACGGTAGTAACGGGAACCGGCAGCGCCAGCCTCGGGATCCAAGACGGAGAACTCGACAGTGGCGGGCTGGGCTTGAATATCGGTCAACTTGATCCAGGGCCCGCCGGCCACTGTGTTTCGATAGAGAAGGGTATAGGTCTTGCCAGCGATGGCCTGGAACTTGAGGGTGGCTGAACCTCCGGTTCCCACGGAGATGAAGTCGATGCGGAGGTAGCTGCCGGCATCGCGCGGGTGGGTGCCACAGAGATACTCCTGAAGGTTATTCAGGCTATCGGCATCAGGATCTCCGCTGGCGCCTTCGGTTCCGGCGGGATCATCAGGGTTCAATCCATGGGCGAGTTCCCAGTCGTCAGGCAAGCCGTCGGAATCGGCGTCGCCGTTGCCGGGATCGGGATTCGGGGCGCCGGCTGTGGGCGTTGCGGTCTGCCAGCTCTGTGGATCGTTGCCGAAGCGGTTGCGTCCGATCCGCTGCAATGAATGGCCCGTCGCATTCGCGTTGGTCGGCCAGGGAGCAGTGTTTTGGTATTCGACCTCGTCAACCAGAACGTAGGGAACGTATCCAGGATTCGATGAGCCGGGCGGTTCCGGGGGATTCGGCCGAAGGAGGCCCACGCTCTCGCCGTTGTTTTCCAATTGACCGGAGTAGGGGCCAAGGATCAGGACACTCGAAGCGACCGCGAACCGGCTTCGGAACGCGGCGAGGTCATCGGGACGGGCTGCGGGATCAAATCCGACGACCAGCAGATAGCCGTCCGGTGGCAACGTAAGACTCGGAGGGAAATCGAAATCCACACCGCCTCTCAGGCGCCATGTATTGGTGGCGTGCTCGGGATCGGCAAGAAGCACTTGGGTGGATGCGACATTGCGCAGTTCGATGAATTCATCCCGGGTATTGTTGTTGTTTTGGTAAACGGGCGCGGGATGAAACATGATTTCGTTGAGGACAACCGGGCCAATCCGCGGACCGCCGTTGACGGAGCCCAGGGTGTTCACGGTTTGAGCCACGAACTGTTCGCGGCCAGCGCTGGTCACCTGCCGTCCAAACGAGATCCCATTGAGCGCCGGACCAAAGGAAAAACCGTGGACATAACCGGTGAGATTGGTTTGGGCGTCGGCGGAGAAAAGATACACGTCCTCGCCCAGATCGCTCAGCAGAAAGCTGTCGTGTCCGCTGGTCAACTCGGCTTCGTCCACCGTGAAATAACCGCCCGGCGGAATAAGGGTGTCCGGTGGGATCCGGTACTTGAGGGGGGTATCGAACTCATCGGTCAGGAGCCATCCCCCGATGTCAGCGGGGGTGGAGCCCGCGTTGTAGAGTTCGATCGTATCGACCAGGGGCGGATCGGTGTGAGTCAGGGCCTCGTTGACAAGGACGATCGGGAAGACGGGAGGCGGCGGATCATCGAGGCCAGGCGAGCCACCGAGTGCGCTGCTGGGACGCCAGCGCTTGGGATCATCGAGGGCGCCCGGTGCGGCGGGACTGTCGGCGCTGACCAGGGAAAAACCATGGCCGTCCGTGATGCGGTACCACGCGTTGTTATAGATGACATCGAAGATAATTTCGCCTGCGGGGCCTTCGAGAGTGATCTGTTCGCCGGCATTATCCAATTGGCCCAGATACGGGCCGGTGAGGTGCGGAGTATTGCCGTATCGGGTGGAGTAAACGATGGGATCCTTGGCCACAACCACGTGTTCGCCGGAGGCCAGGACAAGGTTGGAAAAGGCGAAGTCAATACCTCGAGTGAAACGAAATCCAAGAAGGTTAAGCGAGGTTGTGCCGGTGTTTTTCAATTCAAGATACTCGAAGCTCCCCGGGTCGTTCGTGTTGCCAAGAGGAGGGGCGGCGGGATGATACATGAACTCGGTCAAAACGAGCGAGGGTATTTGGACGACGAATGTCGCCGCGGAGAGCCCGGACCAGGGGCTGGACAGAGGCGGTTTGTTGTCGCCAGTCAGGTTGGCATGATTCAGGTTGCGGGCGCGGGCCGTGACGCGGGTATTGGCATCGATGCGAAGGGGACCCGCATAAATGCGGGCGCCCGGCGCGATGGCGCCGCCGGATTGCCGGGGATCACTGCCATCGAGGGTGTAGTAAATCGTGGCGCCGGCGGGACCGGAAAGGCTGAGATCATACCCGGGATTGACGGAACCGCCATTTCGGCTGAAGAAAGGCCGGGCCAGGAAATTGGTGTCGATGAAGTTCAGCCGGTTTGCATACCAGTATTTCATGAAATCGACTTCGCCTTGGTAGGTCCCGGGAAAGTTGTAGCTGAAACCGCCGGAACCGCGGCTGCCGGAGCGCGGCCGGGTCTCGCTCCAGCGCTGGGCTTCGCGGGGTTGGGCCTGGCGGACTTCGTTGGCAAAGCCATCGATGAGGGCGTTGACGTTGGTTTCGGCGAGGGCGCCGGTCCGGAATTCCTGGTAACGATCGATCCAACGCTGCCAGAAATCGATGCGATTGAATAGAAGGCTGTACCAGGGATTCGAGAAGATGGGATCGGGATTGAACATATCCGTCCCGTAATCGGGCACCTCGGACCGCCAAAGCCGGGGATTGAAATCGCGGCCATCCTGTGATCCCTGCGTGCGGTCGAAATCCCAGACGGGACCCATCTCGATCCTGCCATTGCGCGGTTTGTAGAAATAGCCGCTGAGGCGTAGGGCATCGACATTGAAGGTAACAACATTATGGATGTGGTGATCGATCCAGGAATCGACGTCGATATACGCCGCGTATCCCGAAACCGGATCGTCCGCGTTCGGCCCGGACAGGGCCTGGTAAAACCGGTTGAAGTAATCATGGATGTATTGCCGCTGAGCGGAACGTTGCGGGGTGGTGATTTCCTCGTAATTCGGATCGAGGTAGTTGATCGAGGCATTGCCCGCGTAAAACGGCGAGGTCCCGGGATCGGACCGGTCGATGCTGAGCAGGTAGCCACCGGTCACGGACGGCGGTGTGGTGTTCTCGGGACGGAGCTTGTCGATATCGACCCGGTTATCGCCGACCTTGATTTTCTCGCAGAGGACATAAACACCGTTGTAATCGGCGATGGTCAACGGGCCGGGCGATCCGGAATCGTCTTTCAGGTAAACCTCGACGAAGCGGGTGCGGGTCGCGTAACGGCCCATGGCCCGGCTCAAGGCAAAGGCCATGGGATTATGCATAAGCACCGGTTCGAACCAGTTGGGAGCGTAGAGAACCCAGTCGGATTCCTCGGGCAATCCGGCCAGAGAAACATCACGGTCGTTATCATACTCATCCCGGATCTCGAGAAAGAAACTGGCCTTGGCCATGCCCAGCGTGCTCGAGCCGCGTTTATGAAAAATGCCTTGAGCGGCGAGATCGGCGGCGTTGGTCAGGGCGCTGGGACCGGTGAGGGGTTCAAAGATCTGGACGGCCACATACTGATCCTGGCTGGCGGGGACCTGGCCTTTTCCCATGTTATGAAGCACCATGATAGGAAGGTCCGATTTGAAATACGCCACGCTGGAGTCCAGCCGCAGATAGGCCTGGCTGCGCACTTCGCCGGGCAACAGGCCCAACTCAAAAGCGCGGGCACGGACCACGGTGGTGTTGGCAATCTGAATCGGTCCTGTGTATGCCGGGGAGAGTTCAGTCGGGAGGTTGGTGCCGAGGACATAGCGAATGACCGCAGTGGTCGAGGCGGTGGATAGCTCGAGCGAGAATGGGCTCGAGAATGTGCCGGCCGCCCGGGAGAACTTCACCTCAGGGCCAAATCCGGGACCGCCGGCGGAATTGGGGCCTCCCGGCGTTGGGGTGACAAAATAACCGTAAAGACTCGGATTGGCGCGTTCCCGACCATAGGAGACGTCGGTATATTGCTCCGGATAATTCGGTGAAAAATCGGAAATCGTCCGGCCCTCGGGATTCACCAAAGCGAGATAACCGCCATCCTTTTCGAGCTTGAAGTCCGTATGCAGGACGGCGCTGGCGTTGGTGCGGTTTTTTCCGGAGGCGAATACCACCAGAAATTGATTGGGCAATAGAACGTAGCCGGGAAAGCGCCAGGGAGCGGGATGATTGGTCAACGTGGACAACGACCAGCCCCGGAGGTTGACGCTGGTGGTTCCGGCATTAAACAACTCGATCCAGTCCGAGCTGTCGCCGTCTTCGTCGCGCAGCGTGCGTTTGTTGTCAGCGGAAAACTCGGAAATAATGAGGCCAGGGGGCGTGGCATTGGGATCGAGGGTATAACTCCAGCTGCCGCCGTCGAAGGCATTGGGTGTGGAGGCCAGATCCTGGATTCCGTGGGTGGGGCTCCAGGCCACCTGGACCATGCCGGTCAAGGGCTGCGGGAATGTGAACACATACTGCCAGGGCGCCGAAACCATCATGCTCGAAGCCGGCTGGCCGTTCACAAGAAGATCCGCCGCGTCGAGGCCTTGGACGCCTTCGTTGAAAAGGACTTCAATCTGCACCAGGCTCTGGACGAGCGCCTTGGCCGAAGGGATGAGTTCAGCCACAACAGGCGGCGCTTGATCGATGGCTCCTGTCAACGAAGCGTCCAGGATGAAATCGCTGCTGCCCCAGTTGGCATTGAACGCCTGGATGGCCAGCACGTTGGTCCCAGCCACGAGGAACCGCGCCAAGTCCTGGGCAATCGTCGTGTGGACAGTGGTTGGTTCGATTGCGCCTTGTGGCAAACCCTGACGGATCGGTTCATCAAAGGCGAGTTCTCCCTCGGGCGCGTTGTAGCGCGCCACGGGATAACCGTTAATCCACGCGGCATAACCGTCATCGATGAACACCGATAAATCCAGCTGCGACAGATCGGCCGGATTGGATAATACAAAGGTTCTGCGCAGGTAAACGCTGAGCCATCCGCCGTTCGAACTCCGGATGATTTGAGTGGAGACCTCCGGCTCGCCGTAACCCACTGGCGCGGGGCCCTGGGCCCAGCTGGAATCATTGAAATCCACCTTGCGCCAGGCATCCATGGGTGTTGAAGCCTCCTGCGTACCCAGGAAATACCTCCAGGTAGAACCCTGGGGGATGATCTCCGCTGCCCAGGCGGACAGGCCGCCCATCCATGCCATGGCCAGAACAAGCAAAGCCCATCGATTCACCCGCCCGAGACTGGACTTCATGCGACAGGGCCTTGGACTGCGGCAGTCCTCTGCCGGTGAGCTAAAAAAACAGGAGTGAGATGCACTCAGGCTATCAGGGATCCTTGCGGTTTTGTTCATCATAAATCGTGTTTTCTTTCTGTTCATTGGCGCAGACGGTAAAAGGAACTGCCGGCGGAGGGATCGAGCTTGTGCGGGCTCGTCGCGCCGGTCACGCGCCGCCAAGGTCCGACGACTGTATCCGCTCGTTCGAGACCGGCGGAGGGATTGCCCCAAGCCAGCATGGATTGCCCGCCGAATTGGGCCCAGTAAAGGCGTTGAGGCGGGGCAGGAGGCACAGGCTCGCCAGTCAGAGCTAAATCGAAACTGATATCCGAGCTGCTGGCGCGATGTTGGTGAATTTCGACCGCCACCAGGTTGGCGCCGCCGACCAGGAACGATGGATCAAGACGGACCTGATCCACCGTATTATCAGAGGGCGCGCTGCTCACGGAAAGGTTGGTGGCCAGGGTTTGAGGAGTAATGACCCACGGCGCGGGTGGCAAGGTCGGACTTCGATACGCCTCGCGGCCGTTTAGATACACCACACCGCCATCGTCGCGCCTCAATTGCAGGTTCAGGTTGGTAAACCATCCCGGATTATCGACCGCAAACATTTTTCGAAAATAAAAGGTGATCGTGTTCTCGCCATTGACTCCTTCCTCGCGGAGGGTGGTGGCTTCGTCATCATCACCAAAACCGAGTTCTGCGAGGCCATTGGACCAATGCGAATCATCAAAGGCCGCCTGTGCCCAGGATCCGCCGGGATCGATCCCGGTATCCAGGTAACGCCAATCGCTGTTATTTCGGACCAGGAATGGGCTGGGACCGATGGCTGAAGGCAAGTAAAGCGCCGACCTGGGCTCGATGAGTTCAACCGGGCTGGGAGAAATCAAACTGACCCAAATCAACGGATGTCCCGTGGGATCGACCGCGGGAAGAGAGATCGTCTGCCGGGTTTGCCCCGGAGAAAAGACCAGGGTGCCATTGGTCAACAGGCCGGCAGGGCTTTCACAACGAAATTCGATGCTCACCGCGCTTGAAACGGGCTGGTTGAGGATCACCGGGAGGCCATTGGCCATGGTGGCCAGATCGAGTTGAGGTCCCGGGATGTCGAAGGCAACCAGCAAAGGGGCCGTCCCATAAAATACGGTCGTCAGGCCGGTCAGCGATGCGCCTTGAGGATGGGCCAGGCTCAAGCGGATGGATTCTTGTCCTGCGATATCGAGGGCGGCAGGATCGATCTGACGCGCCGTCTCGCCCGGAGCAAAGGTCACTGTGCCTGCAGCCAGAATTTGGTCCTTTGCGGAATAAGCATAATCCACGCGGACCTCGTGGCCCGCGGGAGCGCTCAGTTTGACCAGGGATCCTTCAGCTAATCGCCCCATGGGAAGGTTGTTGGTGGCTGCCCAGAGCGAAACCAGGGGCGCGGGCCACAGGCCGGTGAAGGTGACCTCGGTCTCCCCCGTGAGCTCACCTCCTGACGCCCCCAGTAATCGTATCTTGAGTTGATCACAGGCGGTGACATCGAACCCAGCCGGCAAGATCCGTTTGACGGTTTCTCCCGGATTGAACTCGATCGAACCGCTCGCCAGCGGGGCGCCGTCGGTCTCGAAAAGGTATTCGACCAACACGCGGTGGGTAGTGAAAGTGCTCAGGCGAACGGGGACTCCGGCAAAAAGATCGGCCATGGCGAACTGAAGGGTGCGGACTGCAAAACCAACCCCCACAGGCGCCGACGCCGGTGTGGTCATAAAAGGCGCGAGTCGCGCGGCATTCTCGCCGGGATTCCAGAGCGTATTATCCGGCTGCAAATTCCATGGAGTTGTGAGGAGGCTGCTCCGGATTTCGATCTGGTTCAAACGATCGACCCACGAGTTGCTTTGCAGACCGCTTCCAACCGCATTCCAGGTCTTGAGGAAGACGTCACGATAGTTATGCAGGACAAGACAATTCGTCAGACGCAGAAAACCGTTATAAGACCAATCATAGTTATCGCCGACTCGGGCTCCGACCGCGTTGCCGGTGGTGAGAAGTCGTTCGGCATAACAATCGGGCGTGTTATGGCCCGAACTGTAACCGCATTCAATGCCTTGCCCGCTGTTTATGACGACGGTGTCATAGGTCCAGGTCTTGCGGCCTTCCCCGGACCACGCCTGCGCCTCGTGCAGGGCCGACTCGATCCAGCAATTGGTGACGAACACGGTGCCGGCGCCGCCCGAGCCCGAATCGATGGCATCATCCAAACAATAGCCCAACAGACTGTTCATCAGGAGATGAGTGCCTTCGGTGAAGTAAATCGCGTCGTAGTCCGCATTCGCGCTGTCCTCGTCCACCTCTCCGGTGTCGGCGGGAAACTCGATCAATGCGGAATGATTGATGGCGATGGTGCCGCCGACATACTCGCCAGCGGTGATGGCGCGCTGGATGAGGCAGTGATCCAACGTGAGGTCTGAATCATGGCCATTGCCAACCTGGCCGGCAGTGTTGAGGATATAACAATTCGTAAGCCAAGCCCGAGCCCCGGCATGCAGCAGGAAGACCGCCTGTTCGGAGCGATGGCTTGAGCCCGGAGAAAAGTCAAAGTCCTCGCCCCCGCCTCCGCCGGCAAACACCGCGTGGCTGGCGGTGATCTCAGCGGTTTTTCCCCGCAGGAGAAATCCGCCCCAGGCGCCTGTGGGACGTTCGGGCCAGACAACATTCGTGGCCGTGAACACGACGGGGCGGTCGGTCGAGCCCTGGATCTGAATCCGTCCGTTGTTGGTAATGTTCACCAAGGGATTCAGTTTGATGATGCTGCCGGCCTCCACCGTGAGGATCGATCCCTCGGGAATGAGCACGTGGTCCTCGATGAAGATCCGTGAGTCAGACGCCCATGTCGTCGCACCGGTCAGCGCACCGGAGACTGAGGTCCAGGATGATTGGGCATCGATGCGGATGGTTTTTGAGTCTCGCAAGGAAAGAAGCCGGGCTTCGTAATTCAACAGGCCGGCCGTGTTTGTTGCGGGTAGAAATCCGGATCCGACGCCCCGCCGGATTTGGATGGGCTGGGCCTCGTAACCGTTGGCCACCACGACGCCGTTGGCCCGGCGTTCCCGGCCCTCGTTGTCATCCACCCATGCGATTACGGGGATTGGAAGACCAGGCGGATAAGCCGCCGGCAAGGTGACGCGCAAGCGCGCGCCCGCAAACTCGGCGTCCGTGGAGGGGATCCCAGGATAAGGAGTCCATCGGATCAGGCCGTTTTCCGGGCTTCCGCGTTCGGACTGCACGATAAACCGGACCAGGCGATTGGAGACCGCGCCATCGGCCAACGACGTTCGGGTCACAGAGAGCTCGTGATAATCCACGTTTTCAACCGAATGAGTGAGATCGGTGGGTAAGGGGTTGCCGTCCAGCAATACGCGGTACCGGTACCCAGGAAGGCTCGGAATCCGGAACCAGACGCGGAGATCGTGGGTGGATTTGTCGGTTAAATTATCGATGGCCAGGGGCGGCTGTGTGGCGCCCGTATCCAGGGCGGATGCAAAGAATCCGAGGCCCGCCAGCCCAACCAGCCAGAGCATCAAAAGCCCGCCGCGCCGGTTCTTCGAGCCCGGCCGGGAGACGCTTGCAGGCCGCCGGTCCACAGACGACGGCTCTTTTGGCTCCGCAGCGGGTTGGGCGGACAACATAACCGGCATGGGTTTACGCTTCTTGTTCATATCCTTCTAAAACTGTCGGGCTGGGGTGACCACGCGATAAAACTGCGCGGGGAACCACAGCGATATCGGCGCCGCGATCTTCACTTCCCCGTCTGTTGCCGAAGGCTCGAGGGTGAACAGGATCCGCCAGTTTTGGGTTGGAAGCTCGTCGGCGATCTGGACCTGATAACTGCGCCCTGCCACACCCTTGAACCGGAGCAGCACATTCCCCGGCCCCAGAACCTCCGTCTCCATTCGTAGAACACTGGCAGGATCCTGGGGATCTGTGCCCGTCTGGTATTCCTCAAGATTAATGAGGCCATCCTGATCGGGATCCAGCGCGGCGTCATCGAAGCCCGGATCGAGCCGGTGGAGGCGTTCCCAATCATCGGGCATGCTGTCACCGTCGGCATCGGGAGGAATAAGCGTGTTGGCTTGGCCAGGGGTTGGCTGGGAAAAGACGGCCCGGATTGCGGCGCCGTCGGGCAGCCGGCCTTCGGAGAGGCCGATCGATTGCGGACCAAAGACCACCTGGTCGATGGGATAACCGTCCGCTCGGAACAGGCCGATGGCCTCGCCATTGGCGGACAGCCTGAATCCAACATGATTGGGGCCCTTGATGGTATCGGCATCAGCCCAAAATCGCTGGTAGGCCCCGGTCCCCACGCCCAAAAAAGAGAGCGGCGGCAGGGGAGACCGGGTGGGATCGTTCAGGTCATCGCTGAGGAAAAGCCCGCTCAACTCGACTGGATTCGGGCCGGGATTGTACAGCTCGAACCAATCATCGCCCGTCTCAGGATTTGCCATCCATTCGTTGATCTTGAGTTCGCCCGCCAGGCCGAGGGATGCCCGCTGATTCGGTAATCCGGGTGTGGGCAAACTTAAGGCCCACTGGTCTTCACTCCGGCCAATGGAAAAGCCAGCGGCCTGAACTCCGTAACGGACGGAATCCAGCAGCGTTCCTCCTTGAGACAGACTGTCGAACAGGAAGACGACGCCTCCGCTGGCCTCGAGATTAAACCCTGTGTTAGTGCTCGATCCCGGCCGCCAGCCGTCAGAGGTCATCACACGATAACTCGATGCCGGGATCACAGTTCCTAGAGGAAACACCCATTTTCGAGGATCGGTCGAGTCATCGCTCAGACCGAGGCCCGACACGTCCAAGGGTACCGCAGTTGGGTTGTAGACCTCGATCCAATCGGAAGCGGTCGTGTCGGATGTGGCGTCCTCGAGACCGTGCGCGTAGATCTCGTTCAAAACCAGCGCTTGTCCAACCAGGTTGGTGATCGTTCTGACCGAGTTTAACGACAGGCCAAAGGTAATATCCGAACTGTTCGAATTGGCCTGGTGTACTTCGACCGCCAGGACGTTCTCGCCTTGGACCAGGGACGTTGTTGGGAGGGCGAAGGGACCTTCGACCTTGGCATTTCCCACATTGCGGCTGGCAAAGGTATCGTTCGCGACGGGACCTGTCGGCATTCCGGCCCGGAGGGCTTCCTGGCCATTCAAGTAAACGACAGCGCCATCGTCGACGGCCAGGTAGGCCTGAAGAACAGCGCCTGAAGGCGGGAAGGGATAAAGGAAACGGGATCGAAAATAATAAGTGGTGATGGAATCCCCGATCGCATTCGTGAGAGGCAAGACCGTCTGGATCGGCGCCGGCACATCATCGTCTTCATGAGCCAACAGACTGGCCCCCCGAGGCCAGTCGTCATCCGGGAAATCAGGCGTCATCCAATGGGTTGCCGGCGCCTGCCCGGTGGCATTGTAGTTCCAGGCATGGGTGAGGAGGATCAGAGGAGTTTCTTCGGTTGTGATTTCAATTCGCAGCCCGGGATTGGCGGCGCCGGGCGTTGGCTGCCGAAAGAAAGAGAAGGTGTCGGCGCCGTTCGGGCTGCGGCCTTGAGAAATGTCGGGTTGTTGAGGGCCATAAACCACCTGATCGATCGCGACCAGGCGGGCGTCGAACAATCCGATCATGCCTTGTAGAACCGATAATCCAAAGCTGAACTCATCCGATCCGGATGGGGGCTGCGTATCAGAGGCGAACACGGCCACACCCTGGCCGTCAATGAAACTGAGTGGACCGATGAGATGTTTTGCGGGGTCCCCGACCGGATTGTCGGTCAACCACAAACCCTCGAGATTCACTGGGAGCACCTCCGGATTGAACAGTTCGATAAAGTCCGGGCTGGGAACAAACTGAGCGTGGGCCAGCCACTCGTTGATTTTCAAATGACGGGGATCGCCTAAGGGCAACGCAATATTCGGCAGGCCGGGCGTGGGAAGAGCGAGTCCCCACACGGCCTCCGAAAGCCGCGCAATCGATCTGTCCGTCAGTTGCCGGCCGAAAACAACCGAGTCGATTAAGGTCCCTCCTTGGATCGCCGGGCTGAACAAATAAAGAGCATCCCCTTCCTGCTTGAGATTGAAACCGAGGTGAATCCCCGAAGCTGACCTGTCGTTATCCGCCATCAACACGAGGAACGACCCGCCCGCCAGTGAGGAACCGCCCGGAAAGACGAACTTGTATGGAAAACGGGGATCGTCGGTGATGCCAAACCCGGATAGATCCAGGGGAACCTCGCCGAAATTGAAAAGCTCGACCAGATCCGGCGTGGTTCCCGCATTCGTGAAGACGGTCAAATTACTGGCCAGGATCTCATTCAATCGTATCGCGGGTTGCTGCGGCGGTGGAACCGCCTGGAAATCTACGATCCAGGTTGGCGAGGTCGTGACCACGGCGTCGCCCCCGAGTGCCGCATCGTTTTGGTAAGGGCCCGAGTCGCGTTGTCCGATGACATCCACGCGATGCGGACCTTCCATCAGATTAGTCAGCAATAAAGGCGCGGCAACCGGCGTTTTCAGGCTCCATTCCCCCTCATCGAGGCGCCAGCGGTAGTGGGTGTACCCGGACCCCCCCGGCCAGTCATTCAGAACCACAAACGGTCCGACAACCAGTCGAACGGATGTCTCTCGAGTCCGGCCAACAGGCGTTCCGGAGATCGAGGCGCCCAGAGGAATGATCCCGCCGCAATCACGCCCATTGGGTCCGCGGCCTATCGCCGGCGAACCGGGACGCAGTCCGAGCCAGTCCCGCATGACCTGCGCCTCCCGCCAACTGGCGAACCAGGTCTCGTCCAGTTTCGGGACGCGCCGGAACAGAGGATCAGCCACGGTATTGCTCCCTCCGAGCCCGCTCCAGGGCAGGGACAGGACGTTGTTGGTTAATGTGACCACTGCGACGGACCAGTTCCGCGTCAGTTTCTCCGCGTCATAAATAATGTTCCCCTCCAAAAACATGCCCGCGCCTTCGGAGGTGTCTTCGTCGGTAAAATTGAGGACGGCTCCATCGCTGTCCTCTCCGCCCTGGCGGGTTTGACGCACGATGGTGTTGTTGATCAAAGTATAGAAATTGCCCTCTTTGGCGGTTGCGGCGTGATCGCAATCGTAAAATAGATTGCCAATCACAGTCACCTGAGAAACCCGGCTGCCGTCGCGGCCGCCACTGACAGCGCTGGCGGAATCGGGGGATTCATTGCGATGGACATGCAGAAAAATGTTGCCCTCGATCCAGGCATCGGTGCCGTCCAGGTCCACAAGATCATCGCCCGTCCCCAGGAACACATTGTTGATGACCTCCAAAATTGGACCGGGACGCTTGCCCCCCGTGAAATCGATCACATCGCTATAACCGCTGGTGGCGCCAAAGAAATTGCGCAGGATCACGCCGCGCCCGCCCGGCTTGATGCCCCCAGTCCCGTGAACCGGCTCGAACGATTCGGCGGGCGATGGAAAATGGCAATCGCTGACCACGAATGACGCGTCGTCCAGAGACAGGTAAGGTTCGTCGGTGGAGCCAAAGGTCAGGTGATCGAGGAACACCGTGCCGCCATCCACATGAATGGCGGTCGATCCATTGAACTCGATGCGCGCATAAGCAATCCGGCTTTCAGGGGAATCGGTTCCCCCTTCAATAATCACCCCCCCCCAGCGATCGCCGCTGCCGGGAATTCGAGTGAACCGGATGGGCGCGACCCCTGTGCCTTCGGCCAACAAACGTCCTCCTCGGGCCACAGTCAGATCGACGTCCTTTGCGAGAAAGACACAGGTTCCGGGCTCGATCTCGAGCGTCGCTCCATCGGCCACCGTGAGAGAATTGGTGAGGGCGTAAGGTCCGCCGCCCGCCGTCCATCGCTGCTGGCCGGTGATCTGCCCGCCCGCGAATTCCATCGATCCGGCATCGCACCAGATATCGACCGTCACCCGGTCGATTTCGCGACCCGACGAATCAAAGGCTTGCGCTAAGAGAGCATTCAGGCCGGGCTCGAGAATCATGTTGCCAACCTGCCAACGCCCCTGCCATGCCGTCCACTCCGCCGGTTGACCGTCAACCCGAATGGCACGGGTTTCGAGGACGTTCGCCCGGCCGCTCAGATTCACGACACTCGAAGTGGCATAAAGATAGCCGTTGGCCACAGGCAGATTTGTCTGGAAACTCAGTCTTAAAGGGATCTGAGATCGGACATAGGCGACCCGTTCGGAGTTGAAGCTCTCCATCCGGCTGATCACCGATGCGGGTATCGTCCCGCCAAGCAACCGGTTCAGGGTGGAATTAAAATGCTCGGGCGCAAAAACCGTATCGCACAACCGCAGCAGCTCGCCGTAATAGACCGGAACGAACTCGGGATGCAGCATAAACCGATTGAGCACCTTGGCCCCCAAATTGTAGTTCGTGGCGCCCATCACCGCGGGACACATTCGGAACAGGTGATCCCGGGCATTCCCCCGCGAGTCCCCTTCGTTAAAGCAAGTATCCCAATCGTGCGCCAACAGACGAAACCGGGCGTCCGAAAGGCCGCGATACAGGGAAAAATCATCGCCGGCCCCGTTCGCCAGGCTCGTTTCCTTGCTGTCGGCCAGCGTGAAGACCGCAAAGTAACGCATCCATTGCTCGACATCGACCACGGCCCGCACCGCCGAGGCATACTCGAGATCCGTCGCCTGTGTCAGGACCTCTGTCAGACGAATCAGGTCCGTCCAGTCGTTCTCGCCTCCGTTCGATTCCTTCGAATAACCGGCGTTCACATAATCCAGGAAATCGTCGCCCAGATAATCCAAATCGCATTCATGCGCCGAACTCTGACAACGATAAAGATTTCCGTTGGGATCCTGGGGGAAATGGCCCGCGGCATAGGCGCCATCCATGGATTCCACCTGGATGTAAGATCCGTACTGGGGAGAACCGCTGCTGGCGCGATTGGCGTTGTTGACCCGTACCTGAACCAGCCGGGCCTCGGCGCTATGCAGCCCCGATATCGAAGCCAGGGCATACCCCGTCAGCTGAGCATGCGTGTATTGAGTGTTCAAGTTGAAGCCATCGACCCCTTGCCAAGGCTGATCCGGGGGAAGCGCCACGTTGTAGTTTGCGGGTTGAACCGACCTCGTGCCCGCCCCGCGATCCCGGAGACCCACCCGATACCGAAGCGACGCCCCGCTGCCGTCGATTCCAATCCAGGTGGCGTTCATCCGCGCGTTGCTGCTCCGGGTCGTCGAACTGTTCGGATTCTCCTGCAGTTCCGCCCGTTCCTTCTCCCGCATGATCAACCGGTAAATCGGCTGGAATCCCGTGTAAACGGTGTCGTCGACTTGATACAGCGCGTTCGCCTCCTGGATCGGCTGGCGATTCTCATCCAACGCCGGCGCCGGCCAGGTCCGCTCATGGCCAATTGCATCGCGGGCCGCAACGTAAAATTCGACCACTGTGTTCTGGGCCAACGCCGGCAACCGGGCGCCATAAACACCATCGCCTGCCTCACCGTCACCCGACGCTCCATCATCGGCCATGGGACTGGCGAAAAACTCGGCGGGATGAACTCCGTCAATCCGCCAATGGACCGCCACAGTCAAACCGTTGGCCTGCTCGTCCATCACCCGGGCCGTAATCCGGACCGTGTCCGTCGATCGCGGCACCAACGGGAAGTGTTGAACTCCAAGAATAAACGGAGCGATGTCATGGGTCAGGCAGGAATTGGCCCTTCCGGGGGTTCCATGCGGAATCGAACTCGATCTCCAGTTCTGGCCGGTTTCATTGCTGAGATATGGATTCATTAACTCCAGAGAACTGCCCAACCCGTCGGCTCGGGAAGACCACGCCCAGCCCACCCGAGTCGAATCGGTCAATTGCCGGCACAGGATAAAGCCCGTTGCCGGACTTGGGGGAGAACCATTGATCGAGTAGTGAAAAGAACTGAAGTCCGGCCCGGAGACCAGGAACTTGCCATTATACTCGGGCTGGTCCGCCCCCGAGATCAGCACGGCATCCTGGCTTCTGAATTGCCCAATCACAACGACGGTCGCCCGCCCGTCCCGATGGCTTAACTCGATGACCCGGCTTTCACTGGATCCTTGCAGGCGATCCCCCCAATCGCCTCCGTTCGAGTAGGTAATGGAATCGACAACCTCGCCTTCCGCGTTCACCAACTCCACCTTCTCGCCGTTATTGGCGAGTTGGCCGCTCCAATCTCCAATGACGTTGGTAATACCAGGATACTTTGCCAGAAAGGCCTCCCGATCCGCTGTCACCACCCAGTATTCTCCCGGCCCCATCGTAACCGGCGGAAAATCCAATCGCACCCCCGCCGATAGACGCCATCCTGCCATGTCCACAGCCGTCTCCCCGGGATTAAACAATTCAATGTATTCTTCCGCTGAACGCTCCGAAGCGGGACGATACATGAGTTCGTTGATTACAACACCCTGCCCGAGAACGGCCGTAACGGCCCAAAACAGGCCGCCGAGGCTCGTTAAGAGAATCCGGATGTCTCTGATCATGCGCTTATCTATCTTGACATCAATATGTTTCAAAATAACCGGTTCTGCATCCCGACATCTCACGCCCGAGGGAGGAGATGCCAGCCTGAGTGGGATCAGGATGAAAAACCCGGTTTCAACGTCCCGAATCGACCTTGGGCAACCCTGTGCCAGGTTCCCCGTACTTCAAGCAGTCTGCCAGCTCAGAAGAGCAAATTCCACGCCAAATGTTGAATGCGAATTGTGCCAGATGGGCTTTCCGTAACTTTCAGGGTGCCCCTGAAACGGGCCGTTCAATCCAGCCGCCTGTGCTCCAGCGGAACGACCCTTCAGATCGCTCGGGGAACCCGCGATTTGTTAGCATTAATTAGCGTCCATAAGCGGTTCAGTTGTTTTGTTTGCGGTTTTCGGCTTTTCGCGGCGGCTTGCGTTTTCGGAGGAATTCCCCAAGCTCGAAGGACTGTGCATCGATGGATATCGAGCGGGATGAGTGCGCGTTTGCTAGTGGCCGGGATCGCCGATGCCAACCTGCGCCAGGCCATCCGGTGGTTGCAGATCTCCTACACCAGCGCGTTCCATGGGGCCCACTGGATTCGCCGACATCTCTTCCAGGGGCGGTTCCGGTCGGTGCTGATCGAGGACCTGCGGGGCGTGGTGGAGGTGTATCGGAAGTTCCAGGGCTGAAGTATCCGGCGGCGGCGCAGGCGGTGTATCGGTTTGGACGGAGGCTGGCGGATGACGCGGGACGGAAACGATTCGTCCGGCAATTGCGGCGTGCGCTGGAGAGGCGACACGCTGATGCGCGCTGCTGCAACCGGCAAGGGTTCCTAGAAAAGCCAATTATTGATTGTCGTGACTTGACCCCATTGTTCCTTGCCCGTGTTGGCCTGTCTGTCAATAATATGGTTTTGACCCCATTGCTTCCACGGCAATTGCGGCGTGCGCTGGAGAGGTAACACGCTGGTGCGCGCTGCTGCAACCGGCAAGGGTTCCTAGAAAAGCCAATTATTGATTGTCGTGACTTGACCCCATTTTTCCTTGCCCGTGTTGGCCTGTCTGTCAATAATATGGTTTTGACCCCATTGCTTCCACTTTTTCCTTTTTCCTTTTTTCGGGGAAGATAATCTGGCCATGGCCGTGGCCTTTGTCACCCGCCAGCGGCCTAAACTGTGAAAAACCCTTCATGAATACGCGCTGCGCTGATCAACGCTGTCCAAAAGACGCATTGCCCTGCATTCCTTAGTGCGGTAGTCTTTTCTTGATGTATGAACTGGCGAGACAAAATCCAAAGCGATCCACAGGTTCTGCGGGGCAAACCGTGCATCAAGGGCACGCGCATCCCGGTCGCCCTCGTGCTGGGATACCTGGCCGCAGGGCGGGAAACCGGCGCCGTCCTGAAGGAGTTTCCTGACCTCACCGCCACGGACGTAGCGGCCTGCCTGGACTATGCCCGTGATTTGGCGGACTACGAAGCTGTGGAGGCATGAGCCTGTGTTTCTTCAGCGACCAGTGCGTGCCGGCAGAGATCACGGACATTCTCCGGCGGCATGATCATCAAGTCACCTTGCTGCGGGAAGTCCTGCCCATTCGTTCGCCGGATTCGGTCGTCATCGCCAAGTCGCAGGAAATGGGAGCGATTCTGCTTTCCCTTAACGGTGACTTTGCCGACATCGTGACCTATCCACCGGCCAACTACCAAGGCATCGTAGGCCTCCAGCTCCATAACCACCCGGAGATCATCCCGCAACTCATGGAACATCTGCTGGCATTCCTGGACGCGAATCCGGCTCAAGAATTCTATCGCGGCAAGCTGCTTCTGGTGGAAGTGCATCGTGTCCGATTCCGGCAGTGAGCTAGGCGCAAAAAGAACACCACGGGACAGGTCACCAAGAACTCAAACACCAGAGCACTGCCACACTCCAAAAGCTTCGCCGAATCAAGTGAAAATTGCCAATCATGGACAATAGGGTGATTGTCGTGACTTGACCCTATTGTTCCTCAGTTGTCCGCGATTTATTAGCGTTAATTCGCGTCCATTAGCGGTTCAGTTGTTTTGTTTGCGGTTTTCGGCTTTTCGCGGCGGCTTGCGTTTTCGGGGGAATTCCCCAAGCTCGAAGGACTGTGCATCGATGGATATCGAGCGGGATGTGTGTGCGTTTGCTGGTGGCCGGGATCGCTGGCCTGGCAACCGCCTGCGCGTTCCCCAAGCCGGGGATCGCCGGCCTGGGCTGGGTGGGCCCGGGTTTGATGCTGGTCTCGGCGGTTGGACTGAGGGGCCGCGAAGTGTTCGGCCTGGGATACGCCGCGGGCCTCGTCCAGTGGTTGGTTGCTCTCGGGTGGTTGTTATACATTCCTTTTCCTTCCGGGGCGATGGCAGGATGGCTGTCTTTGAGCGCCTATTTGGCGTTGTATCCGGCGTTCTGGGTCTGGGGTTGCTGGAAAGTCGCGGAAAGCTTCGGTCATGGAAAAAGCATCCTGGATCCCCATCCGAATCCTGCGGCCATGGGGGCCTATCGCCCGGGGGAATCAACCGGCGAATCCGAGCTTCTGGAGGAATTCTGTCGAACCGGGGATCCGACTCATTCCTATCGATTGCATGAGATGGTTCAGCGGGGCTTCACCCGGTTGAACCTCCTGCGCGCGATGGCCGCATGCCACGCCGACACGAGTTGGCTGTATCGCATGACTTGGCCTGTCGCTTGCGCCGCGCTGTGGGTGGCGGGTGAAATGGTGATGGCCAGGCTTTGGACGGGATTCCCCTGGAATTTCCTCGGAGTCAGTCAATACCAGGTTCTTCCCGTCATCCAGATATCGTCGATCACGGGGGTGTATGGGGTGTCTTTCCTCATGGTCTGGTTCGCGGTGGCGGGCATGGGCGCGGCGCTGTCGTTGTTGCATCATCCGGCCCAGCCGAGGATGGCGATGACCGAGACGTTCCTGCCATTGTTTGCGGTGGCCAGTGTCATGGTCTTCGGTTTGACGCGGTTAAGAGCGAGCGAAGCAGCCGAGGCGCCTGTCAAAATGGCGCTGGTCCAGCCGAGCATTCCCCAAACGCTGATCTGGGATCCGCAAGAGGACACGCGTCGTTTCGAGAAGGTTCTCGAGTTGTCCAAACTGGCTCTGCGAACGCGGCCCGATCTCTTGGTCTGGCCCGAAGCGGCCATTCCCAAAATGCTCCGGTATGATGACGTGATGCTGCAGGCGGTAACGAATTTGGCCAGGGACCATAAGACCTGGATGGTCGTGGGGGCCGACGACGCCGAACCGAGCCGAAAGCCGGGCAAGGAAGGGGAGACCGACTTTTTCAATGCGAGCTTTCTCATCGATCCGGAGGGCCGTTTGGCGGCTCGCTACTGCAAGCGGAGACTGGTGGTTTTCGGCGAGTATGTGCCCTTGCAGCCCTGGTTCTTCTTTCTCAGGTGGTTCACGCCCATCCGGGATGGCTTTACGCCGGGCCATGGCCCCTTCCCGTTCGATCTTGAACCGCCAAAGATCCGGATTTCCGTGCTCATCTGTTTCGAGGACACGTTTCCTCATTTAGTCCGCGTTTCGGCGGATGAGACCACAGATCTCCTCCTGAACCTGACGAACAACGGATGGTTCGGCGAAAGCTCCGCCCAGTGGCAACACGCGGCCAACGCGGTGTTTCGGGCCATCGAGAACGGCCTTCCCCTCGTCCGCTGCGCCAACAACGGCCTGACATGCTGGGTCGATCCCCAGGGACGTCTCCGGGGCGTGAACGCCGATGATCCGGCTGACGTCTACGGTCCGGGTTTCAAGATCTTTGACGTGCCTTTGCGGAGGGATCGGCCCGGTCATCCGACCGTCTATCAGCGCTATGGCGACTGGTTTGGGTGGGGCTGCGCGGGCATAAGCGCGTTGTTAGTTGCGCGCTGCCTCGGCTTTCGCCGTTTCCGGTTTTTCTCGGGAAACACCGATGCCGATCAGACCCCTGGGTGAGGCTGGGCGAAGCGGTCGATGTGCACGTTCAAAATGTTGCGGCCGTTCAAGCGTTCGTACCGCATCTGCCGGCTCATGGTCCGGATCAAATGAATCCCCAATCCGCCGGGAATCCTTTCGGTGATACCCTGGGTAACATCGGGAACCGGGGCGTTCAAGGGATTAAACTCGTGGCCGTCGTCGATCAGCGTGATCACGATCTCATCGGATTGAATCCCGACCTGGATTTCGATTAGGTGCTCGTTCCGATCGTCAAATCCGTACTTGATGATGTTCGTGGCCATTTCCTCGATGGCCAGGTTGGTGGAATAAACGGCCTGGGGCGACACCTCGAGTGTGGAAAGGTGTTCTTCCACCTGCTGCATCGCCTGGATCAGCTCAGGCAACTGGTTCTTGAAACAGAGCTTCAGCCGGTTGGAGGTTGCGATCGACATGAATTAGCACAGGATTCGCGAGCGTCAGCGCCCACGATCATCTCCGCATCACCTTAAACCAAAGACTCATCCGGTCAACCCGAATTCGTGCGTCCTGAACCGCAAATCTAACGACTGAACCATCGACACGAATATCGGGCATCGCCGAGCCCGGTAGGGCGGTAGAACATAGCCCAGCGATTCATCGCTCGGAGGGGGCCAAACGACCGGAGCACGAGTCCCAGCAGGGACGCAAGAGATCCGGTGGATGGCATAGGCCAAGGATTGCATTCAGCCCACAAGATAAACCCGGAATTTTCTTTCGCCCCTGGCGGGGCTTTGGGGGGGCATGGGACGTCGCTGGATCCCACCGTTGAAACGGTGGGCTATCATCGGTCGTCCCTGACGGGACGAATCATGCCGCACGCGGCGCGAGGTTATTAGACTGGGCATCCCTGACGGGACTGGCTTTGGTGGCAATGATGCAGTGTCTTCGGTTTGGAGACTCCCAACCGAATCATGGCAGGCCAAAACCGAAGGTTCTGAAGGGGTGGAAGCATCGATCGAACGTCTGAGATCCTGCGAAAACCGGCGCTGTGGGATAAATCCGGCGCGCCAACCTGTCGAGCGACTCTCGGTTCGGAGCCGGCAACGATCGGCGCGCGGAATTCATTCCGCAGAGCGAATCTATTCGCGTCCATTGGCGTGCATTCGCGGTTCGATTTTTCGGAGCATCTAATGCGCGGTTTTGGGCGCCCGGGCGCCAAAGAAACCTTGTTATTGGGCTTCGGACCGATACAAATATTCGGATCATGTTAGGGCGAATTTCCATGTTGGGGCTGATGGCGGGCTTTTCGAGCCTGTCTCTGGCCTGGGCCGCGGAACAGGGAAGCGGATTGACCCGGGTCACCCTCCTGCCTCAATGGATTCCACAGGCGCAATTCGCGGGTTATTACCTGGCCCTGGAAAAGGGGATTTATCGATCCAACGGTTTGGACGTGGTGATTTTGACCGGCGGCCCCCGGCAGAACCTGGAGGGCGCCCTTCGATCCGGTGAGGCCACTTTTATCACGCATTTCCTTTCATCGGCGCTGAAACTGCGCGAAAACGGTCTGCCGCTGGTCAACCTCGCCCAGGTGGGGCAGCGTTCGGCGCTGCTGCTCGTCGCGCGCCGCGGAAGCGGCATTCGGCGCGTGGAAGATTTGGCCGGGAAAAAGGTCAGCATCTGGTCCGACTTCGCTGTTCAGCCGCTCGCGTTGTTCCGCCGCTACAACCTCGATGTGCAGGTCATCCCCCAGGGCGCAACCATCAATCTCTTTATGCGCGGCGGGGTCGACGCCGCGTCGGCCATGTGGTACAACGAGTATCACCTGATGTTGAACGCGGGCTTGAATGAAAACGAGGTCACGTTGATTTTTTACGACCAACACGGTTTGAACTTCCCCGAAGACGGCCTCTATTGCCTGGACAAGACATGGCGGGATCAGCCCGAGCTCTGCCGGCGGTTCATCCGGGCGTCCTTGGCGGGTTGGGAATATGCCTTCAGCCATGAAGAAGAATCCCTCGCCGTCATCCTCCGATATGCGGAAGAAGCGCGCACCGGGACCAATGCCTCTCACCAGCGCTGGATGCTGCGGCGCATGCAAGACATTATCCTGCCCCGTCAGACCGCACCCCCTCTCGGCACCCTGCGAAAAGAGGACTTCGACACGGTTTGCCGCGAGCTCAAGTCCAGCGGAATGATCAACCATGTCCCGGTTTTCGAGGAGTTCCATGTCGGAGCGTCGAACTAAGAGCTTTCACCCCACCCTGGCGTTCAAGCTGGGCTTGCTGGTCTTGGCGAGCACGGGCCTGGTGTTCTTTGTCGCCTTCGCCTACAACAACCACGTGGCGCGGCGGCTCATGTTGAAGAACGTCGAAGAAGCCACCCAACGGCTCGCCCAAAGCACGGTCGCGCGCATTTCCAGCCTCCTGCAGGGCGTCGAGCGCACGCCGATATTCATTGCCCAACAGCTCTCCAGGCCCGTGAAAGACACCAATCAGATCGTCCAAGTCTTGCGCGATATTCTGTTGTCCAATCCCCACATCCACAGCGCCGCCATCGCCTTTGAACCGGGCAAGTTCTCGCCCGGGCTTGAGTCGTTCGCTCCTCTGGTTTACCGCCAGAACAACCAATGGCAATATCGCGATCTCGCGCAAGGCCTGTACAATTACTCGGTTCAGGACTGGTACCTGATCCCCAAACAATTGGATCGCCCCCTCTGGAGTGAACCTTATTTTGATGATGGAGGAGCCAACGCGATGATGTGCGCCTTCTCAGTCCCGTTCTACCGGACACACGAAAACCGATCGGAATTCTGCGGTGTGGTCTCGGTCGCCCTTCAGTTGGAGCATATCGTCGAGCAGGTCTCCACGCTGTCACTCTATCGCTCCGGTTACGTCTACCTGATGTCCCAAAACGGCCAGCTCATCTCGCATCCCAATCTCTCGTGGGTGTTTAAAGAGAGCATTTTCAGCGTGGCCGAGCAGGATGGAAACGATCAATTGCGTCGAATCGGCCTGGCCATGGTGCGCGGACAGGAGGGCCTCGAACGATTCCAGTCCATCTTCACCCGCCGCATGAGCTGGATGTACTACGCCCCCGTGGCCTCCATCGGCTGGTCGGTGGGCATTGTGTTTCCCGAGGAGGAAATCCTGGCCGATTTGCGCGCCCTGAATCGCGATGTGCTGTGGATCGGAACGATCGGATTTGGCTTGCTGTTTTGCGTGGTCGTCCTGCTGTCGCGAGGCGTCACACGCCCCATCAGCTCGCTGGCCCGGCAAACCCACGAAATTGCCCGCGGCAACCTCGATGTTCCCCTCCCCCCGATCCGAACCCATGACGAAGTCGAGGAACTCTCGAGATCGTTCGAAAACATGCGCGTCGCCCTCAAGGAATACATTGCCAACCTGGCCGACACCACCGCCGCCAAAGAAAGGATCGAGAGCGAACTGAAGATCGCCCGCAACATCCAACGAAGCTTTCTCCCTAAACACTTCCCTCCGTTCCCCGACAAGACCGGTTTCGACCTTTTCGCCGATCTCCAACCCGCCAAGCAGGTCGGCGGAGATCTGTATGATTTCTTTCTGCTCGATCAACACCGGCTCTTCTTCTCGATCGGCGATGTCTCCGACAAGGGCGTGCCGGCGGCCCTCCTCATGGCCGTCACCAAAACCCTGATGAAAGGCGTGGCCGAACAGGATCTCTCCCCGTCCGAGGTGCTCGGCAAGGTGAACACCGAACTCGCCCTCGATAACGAGACCATGATGTTTGTCACCTTGTTCTGCGGGATCCTCGATTTCCGCACGGGCGAGCTGGTCTACTCGAATGCCGGGCATCTTCCACCGCTCTGGATTCGCAACCACTGCGAGGTTTCCTGGCTCGAGTTGCCCAAAGGCATGGTGCTGGGCGCCATGGAGGATAGCACATACGAGACCCGATCCATCCGGTTGCAGCCCGGAGATACCCTGGTGCTCTACACCGACGGCGTCACCGAAGCCATGAACGCCCAGGAGGCTCTCTACGGCGAAGAGCGGCTGCTCAGTTTGATCGAACTGCGCGGCGACGATTCCCCTCGGTCCCTGGTCGAAAACGTGTTTCGATCCGTGCATGAATACGCGGAAGGAACCCCTCAGTCCGACGATATCACAGTGCTGGTCCTGCACTTCAGCCCCGAACTCACCCCACGCCCGCGGAGCGGTTCCGCCCGGACCCCTTGCAGCTGAAGCCTGCGACGGCGCCAATCAGGAGCAGGGGATACTTCATTGCCGCTTCCCCCTGACTTCGGACCCCCAGGATACAACCTCTGGGGCACGGCTTGGCTACGGAAGCCCTTTCCAGTTCAAGGCTCCAACAACGAGCGAATGCACGCGTCCTAGGTGACTTCCTCCGCAAGCGCATCGATGGAAAAACCAGCCTTGCCCTCCGATCCGCGATGCGGGATGATTCCATCGAGTCCTGCAATTGACGCGAAACCTGATTTGGGATGCCTATGCATACAACCCGTCGTCGCTTCTTAAAAACTGCCGTAGTTGCCGGGATGGCCGCCGGCAGTTTTCCGTTCCTCAGAGCCGCCGAACCCAAGCCTTATAAAACCGTGCTGATTGGCGCCGGCTGGTGGGGCATGAATATCCTGGGCGAAGCCATCGCATCGCGAGCCTGCACCGTGGCCGGCCTGTGCGATGTCGATGATCGCATGCTCGATCCGGCCCTCGATAAGGTCAAACAACTGACCGGCAACCCGCCGGCGCGCTACAAGGATTTCCGAGAAATCCTGGAACGGGAGAAACCCGATATCGCGATCGTGGGGACACCGGACCATTGGCATCCGCTCATCACGATTGCCGCCGTCAAAGCCGGCGCTCATGTCTACGTCGAGAAACCCATCGGCCATACCTGCAAGGAAGGCCGGGCCATGGTCAATGCCGCCCGAAAATATGGACGCACCGTCCAGGTGGGAACCCATCGCCGGGTGTCGCCCCACAACGTCTCCGGACGCGAGTTCATTCGCTCGGGCAAGCTCGGCCGCCTCGGCATGATCCGCGCCTTTGTCCACTACGGCGGCGGCCCCGAAAAACCCCGGAAAAACAGCGAGCCCCCGAAAGGCTTGGATTGGGATATGTGGTGTGGACCGGCCCCGCTGCGGCCCTTCAACGGCGACCCGGATAATCCCTGGAGCGGCGGCATTCACCCCCGGGGTTTCCGAAGCTACCTCGATTACGCGAATGGCACCCTGGGCGATTGGGGGATTCATTGGATGGATCAGATCCTTTGGATCACCGATGCCCGCTGGCCACGCAAAATCTTTTCCACAGGCGGACGACCCATCAAGGGACCGCCTGTCCTGACAGCTGAGGAACAGACCAGCGACGCTCCCGATCATCAGGTGGCCACGTTCGAGTTTCCGGACTTCACGGTCTCCTGGGAGCACCGGCAGTTCTCAGGCAACAACGCGGAAAAAGGCGAGTCCGTCGGCTGTTATTTCTACGGCACGGAAGGGACCTTTCACATGGGCTGGAAAGATGGCTGGACTTTCTATCCCGCAGACGGCCGGAAACCGGTCATTCACGAGAAACCCCAGCTCCATGCGCCGGACGATCAGAATATCAAGGAACTGTGGGCGGATTTTCTGGAGGCCATTCGAACCGGGCGCCAGCCTGTCAGCGACATCGAAGCCGTGCATCGATCGACGAACGTCAGTCTGCTCGGGATGCTCTCCTATAAACTGGGACGCAGCCTGCATTGGGATGGCGACAAGGAACAGGTGTTGGACGACGCCGAAGCCAACCAGCTGCTGTCGCGGAAATATCGCTCGCCCTGGATCTATCCCGAAGCCACATGAAGGACTTCACGAGAGCCCCAGGCTGGATAGCGCCTGCCCTGGCGCTGGGAATCCTTGCGGTCTTCGGGGGGGTTGACCGAACGGTCGCCGACTCTCGAACGACCCTTTCGCTGGATGGCCCCTGGGAAATCGCCGAAGGTGACTTGGATCGGAAACCGGAGCGATTTGACCGGATAGTGCCGGTTCCAGGACTGGTGGACATGGCGCAACCGACCTTTGCCGGCGTAGGCGAAAGCAACCAGCTCCGGGAGGCCTTCTGGTACCGCAAACGGTTTCGCCTGGACGAAAAAGTCCCAGCGGTGGCCAGACTCAAGCTCCACAAGGCCATGTTCGGCGCCCAGGTTTTCCTGAATGGCGAGAAACTCGGAGAACACCTGCCCTGCTTCACACCGGCCTATTTCGACACGCGCCGGTCCTTGCGCGGACAGGGCGCCTATAACAACCTGATCATCCGGATCGGCGCTTCCCGCAACGACGTTCCATCCACCCTGCCGTCGGGATGGGATTTCGAGAAAAGCCGGTATATTCCCGGGCTGTTTGACTCGGTGGAGCTGATCCTGTCGGGATCTCCTCACCTCCTGAACGTTCAGGTGGCGCCAGACCTTGACCGCGAGGAAGTGCGGGTGCGCGCCCTCATCGCCAATGACGCCAAGCCGAAGAACCTCCGCTTGGAAGGCAAAGTCCGCGAAGCCCGATCCCGCCGAAACGCAGGCTCGGAAAAATCCCCTCCCGTCACCCTGGGGTCTGGTGAGGAACGCGCTGTGGAATGGCGAATTCCCCTCAAGGATTGCCATCGCTGGACGCCCGAAGATCCGTTCTTGTATGAACTGGAAATCAGCACCGGCGAGGACCAGCTGTTGACACGTTTCGGCATGCGCGAGTTTCGACTGGATCCGGCCACGGGCCGCGCCATGCTCAACGGCAAGCCCTACTTCCTCAGAGGCAGCAACGTCACCCTCTACCGGTTCTTCGAAGATGCCGCGCGGGGCGACCGGCCATGGCGCGAAGACTGGGTTCGGCGGTTGCATCGCGAGTTCAAGGGCATGCACTGGAATACGCTCCGCTACTGCATCGGTTTCCCGCCCGAGCTTTGGTATCGGATCGCCGATGAAGAGGGACTCCTGATCCAGGACGAGTTTCCGCTCTGGCAGCTGTCCCAATGGCCCACGGAACTGTCCTGGGAGGAACTCGCTCGCGAATATGCCGACTGGATGCAGGAACGCTGGAATCACCCCTGCGTGGTCATCTGGGACGCCCAGAATGAAACGGTCACTCCTGAAACCGGCAAGGCGATCCAGGCCGTGCGCTGGCAGGATTTGTCGCGCCGCCCCTGGGACAACGGTTGGGGCGCGCCGCAAATGCCCGATGATGTCTATGAATCCCACCCTTATCTGGCTTCGGATCCCGGCTTTCGCCTGCCTGATCTTCAAAGGCAAAATCCGATCCCCCAGGGACACCCCCATCCGAATTTGTCCCGCAATCCCATCCTTATCAATGAATATGGCTGGCTCTGGTTAAACCGGGATGGCGCGCCAACGACGTTAACCCGCGAGCTTTACAGAAACCTGCTGGGCGAACAGGCCACAGTCGACCAGCGTCGAAATCTGTCCGCGCGATATCTGGCGGCAAAGACCGAGTTCTGGAGGGCCCATCGCGCTTGCGCCGGCGTGCTCCACTTCTGCGGGCTCGGTTATTCCCGCGCTGATGGTCAGACCAGCGATCCTTTTGTAGACATCGAAAAGCTCGTTTGGGAGCCGCACTTCAGCCGATACGTTCGAGATGCCTTTGCGCCCGTCGGCGTGATGGTAGACGAATGGATGGAAGACCTTCCGCCAGGTCTGCCCCGCCAAACAAAGGTCATGCTCATCAACGATCTGACCGCCTCCTGGAATGGAACCGTGAGATTTCGCCTGCTTCAAAACAAAACCATCTTGCAGGAAAAAACTCAGGACATCGAACTCGTCGGTCTCGGTGACCGGACACTGACCTTTGACTGGTCCGTTCCCGCCGCCATCGGCCATTACCATCTGGAAGCCGCCCTGCTGCGGCCCGGCACCGCGCCCGTCTGCAGTCTGCGGGACTTCGACGTCCTCTCGCCAGCCCAACACCGCGCCCGCTACGGCTTGGCCGTGGACTGCCCCATCACCGCTTCCTCCGAAGCAATCAACAGCTCCGAATCGCGTGAGGCACGCCTCGCCATCGACGGACGCCGCGATACCCGCTGGGCATCGGCCCAAGTCCTGCCCGGCCACCCCGAACCCCCCCCCCTCAATGACGAGGCTTCGTTGAAAATCGACCTCGAACAGGAACAGGAGATCCGCCGAGTCGTGCTGCTCTGGGACAGCGCCTATGCCAAATCCTATGTGATCGAGATCTCCACAGACGGCGCCGAATGGCTCGAAGTCTATCGGACCGATTCGGGCGACGGACGCACCGACATCATCGAGTTCAACCCGCGCGCCGCCCGATGGATGCGTTTATTCTGCCGAAAACCAGCGTTTTCGACCGGCTACTCCTTGTGGGAACTGCAGGTTTATTAATCATGAACCGCTGTCCGCGTGAAAAACGATGTCGCCCGAAACCACTCAGATCCAATTCTCAACTTATGAAAATACGAAACACGTTGTGCCTTTGGTATGGATGGGGCCTGGCGGCCTGGTGGCTCTGCTCAGCATCAGCGCATGCTCAGCATCCTCCCCTCTTCACAGGTGTTGGGACTTTGACTAACCGTGAAGTGCTGCTGGAACTGATTGCAACGGCGGGCACCAACTGCACCATCGAGGCATCCGAAGACACCGCACGATGGGCTTCCCTCGTGACGTTGGCCTTTGCCTCGGGCATGAACCAATACACCGACTCGGCCGCTCCATTCCTCGACTCCCGGTCCTACCGAGCAAAACAAAGAGAAGAAACCAACGTCGTGACGGGCGACCATCTCACCACCACGGCGGGAGAATTGGTCATTCATCCGATCGACCACGCCTCATTTGTCATGGCCTGGAACAGCACTCAGGCCATTTACCTCGATCCAGTTGGCGGCGCGACCCGGTATCGAGGCATGCCTCGACCCTCACTCGTCTTCATTACGCATGACCACAGCGATCATCTGGACTTGCCCACCCTCAACGGCATCGGAGCCACTAACGCCCAACTGGTTGTCCCCCCTGCCGTCTACCAGAAACTCAGCCCCGCGCTGAAAGCCGTTGCCACCGTGATGACCAACGGTCAAACCACCGGGCTGGCCAGCCTGACAATTGAGGCCCTGCCTATGTACAACCTCAAGACAACCCACCACCAAAAAGGCGTCGGCAACGGCTACGTCCTGACCATCGGCGACAAACGGATCTATGTGGCAGGCGATACCGAAGACATCCCAGAAATGCGCGCCCTCCAATCCATTGATGTGGCGTTCATCCCCATGAACCTGCCGTACACGATGACACCCGCCCAGGCCGCCTCCGCCGTGCGCGAGTTTCGACCCCGCATCGTTTACCCCTACCACAGCCGGGGAACCGATGTCGGCCTGTTCAAACAACTCGTCGGCACTGATCTCGGCATCGAGGTGCGCCTCCGGAAATGGTACTAACCCGCCAGCAAATGACTCATCAGAACACCGCCGTCGACAAAGCCTCCTGGTCCCGGCGACAGTTTCTGGCATTAGTCATGGGGAGTGCGGGAGGCATGACCCTCGCGGGTTGCCAAACCGGCAATTTCAACAAGGTTGCCGCCGCAACCCGCTCGAGAGCGAAGACTCCTCAGTTGAGCATCGGGTTGCTGGCAGATTGTCAATACGCGCCCACCCCCACTCCCCCGGATGGTCAACGGCATTACCTGCATTCCCCCCAAAAACTGGCCCAGTGCGTCGCCGAAATGAATAGGATCCGTCCCCGTCTCATCGTTCACCTGGGCGACTTCATCGATCGGGGCTGGAATAGCCTCGATGTGGTGGATCCCATCTTCGCCCAGCTTCGCATGCCAAGATACCAGGTGTTGGGCAATCACGACTTCGACGTCGAACCCCAGAAGAAATCCCTCGTCCGCTCCAGGCTCGGCATGCCCGCTGACTATTACTCGTTCTTACGATCGCCTTGGCGGTTTGTTGTCCTGGACGGCACCCAGGTGGGCCTGCCGCGCCTCATTCAAGACACGCCGGAATACCAGGCAATGATCCACGAAATCGAGCGGATGCGTCCCACCGCCGCCAATCCCCAAGCCCTGCAGACCTGGAACGGCGCTTTGGGATCACCCCAAAGAACCTGGCTGGAACAACAACTCCAACACGCCCGACAACGCCGCCAGCGAGTCATTATCTTCTGCCATTTCCCCATCTTGCCCGTCGACGCCCATGTGCTGTGGGATCAGACCGAGGTGCTCCGGATTCTGGCATGCCACAAACATGTCGCCGCCTGGATCAACGGTCATAACCATCAAGGCGCTTATGCGCGCCACGGCGGAATCCACTGCCTTACCCTCAAGGGCATGGTCGATACAGCGGACAATGCCTTCGCCCTGATGAAATTGTTCCCCGACCGGCTGGAACTCGAAGGCTACGGAAGACAGGAATCCAGGATCCTCGGATTGACGTGAAAATGTCATCGGCCGAACCACGACTCCTGGCCACCCACCTTAAATTGCGCGACAAAAGAATTCGCAGCTACGCATTTTTTTGTCGCGACATAAGTCGTTGATATAACCGATTAGACGCGACTATTTCCCACTTTTGGGACTGCCGGATAGAAGTTGGAAGGGTTGGATTGCGAGGAGGAGCCACATCCAGTCTTGCATTTCAGGCAGTCTGGAACAGTATCCGACGGAAGGTGATCTATGGAAGTCATGCAGAAACCACAACGGTTGGGGTTATTGGCGGGGATTTTTTTAGCGGCGGGCTTGGTTATGGCGTCGATGGTGGTGACCCGGACCTGGTTGAGGATTGCCGAGGGACAGACGGTGTCCGTGACGGGCTTGGCGCGGCGCGCGATCCAATCGGATTTGATCGTATGGCGGGGAACTTTTGCCACGGAATCGGAGACTCTTTTGCGGGCCCAGGAAGTGCTCAAGGAACAGGCCGGGCAGGTATCGGCCTTTCTGAAAGCCCATGGCCTAACCAACTATCTGATGGCCCCGATTGGCATTAGCGAGATTTACGCCCGCCAGCGCCAGAATGATAACGAAGAAGCCAGCAGTCAAAAGGTGGTGGGCTATCGTTTAAGCCAGACGGTCGAGGTCCGATCGCCCGAGGTGGATCGGGTGCTACGAGTCATGCGGCAGACCTCGACGCTTGTGGAACAGGGCATTGCTTTTGTTTCGGCGCAACCCGAGTTTATCTACACTCGGGCCGGCGAGGCCAAGGTGGAAATGCTGGCCGAGGCGATTCAGGATGCCAAAGCCCGGGCGGAACAGATTGTGGGACCGGGCGGACGCAAGCTCGGCCCGTTGCGTTCAGCGAGGATGGGGGTGTTTCAGATAACGCCGGCCTATTCCACGGCGACAAGCTGGGAAGGAATCAATGACACCACCTCTCAGGAGAAGACGATGTCGGCAACAGTGACCGCCACCTTCTCGATGGAGTAGGCAGGATCGATCACTTGCCGATCTGGTCCAGTTCGTGCCATCGATCGTAGAGCCGGGTCACCTCGGCTCTTGCGGTTTCGAGCTCGGCAATAAGGCCTTTGGCTTCGCGGGAACGCGTGGCGTGAAACTGGGGATTGTTCAGAGTGGTCTCGATTTCATGCACGCGTTTTTCGGCGGCAAGGATTGAGGACTCCATGCCTTCGAGTTCGCAGCGTTCTTTGAAGGTCAATCGGCGGGGGCGGCTGGATTTGGGCTTGAGATTCTGGGGATCTAATGAGGGAGTTCGGTCCTGGTTGGCCCGGTTTGTTTTCCGGCGTTGTTCCCGCTCGAACCGCTTTTCCAGGTAGTAAGAGTAATTGCCCGGCTGCACGAACACTCCCCCGTTTTCGAAGGCCACGATTTGATCGCAGACACGATCAAGAAAATAGCGGTCATGGCTGACCACCAGGACGCTGCCGTCGAAGTCGGCCAAGGCCTCCTCGAGCATGCGCAGGCTGGGCAGGTCGAGATCATTGGTGGGTTCATCCAGGACGAGCACGTTGCCCCCGTGGCGCAAGACCTTGGCCATGATCAGCCGGGCGCGTTCTCCACCCGAGAGGCGGTCCACCCGCTCGGTTACCCGTTCGTCGGCAAAGAGAAAACGCCGCAGATAAGACCGGGTGCTGAGCCGTTGTTCGCCGAACAAGACTGTTTCGGCGCCGTCGGCCACCTCGGCTAGAACGGTGCGGCTGCCGTCCAGTTGCATGCGGGTTTGATCGATGTAATTAAAAACGACTTTGGTCCCGATCTTGATGGAGCCTTCATCCGGAGGACGCTGCCCCAGGCAGAGGCGCAGGAGCGTGGTTTTGCCCACGCCGTTGCGGCCCACGACGCCCGTGCACTGCGCCGGTTTCAGCGAGAGCTCGAGACCGCGGAAAAGCCAGCGTTCGGAGCCGTCTACCCCGACCTTCGCGCCGACATGGAGGAGATTCACAATGATGCTGCCCAGTTCGGGGGGGGGCGGAATGAGGAGGTCCATTTCCCGTTCTTCAGGCGGCGCTTCCAGACCCGAGACCTGGTAAAAGGATTCCAGCCGGTGACGGGGTTTTGATCGCTGGGCGCGCACCCCGGCGCGGACCCATTCGAGTTCTTCACGGAGAAACCGCTGCCGTCGTCGCTCCGATTGCTCGGCAATCTGCTGTCGAACGGCCTTTGATTCGAGGTAGGCGGTGTAATTCCCGGGGTGCGAGAAGCACTGGCCTCCGGCAAGCTCGAGGATCCGCGTGGCGATGACGTCAAGGAAATAACGGTCATGGGTGACGAAGATGACGGCCCCGGGAAACTCGAGGAGAAATGCCTCGAGCCAGCGGATGGATTCGGCATCCAGGTGGTTGGTGGGCTCATCCAGCAAGAGGAGATCGGGCTGGGCCGCCAGGGCCCGGCAAAGGGCCACACGACGTTTTTCGCCGCCGGAAAGCGGCCCCACCTGGGCCTCCAGCGGCGGCGCTGAAAGCGCTGTCGCCATCGCCTTGATGCGCGCCTGAAGATTCCAGCCGTCGGCCGCCTCAATCTTGTGGAGCAACTCTCCCATCTCCTGGTTGCTGGCCTGCCCAGACTCATAGCGGGCCCGCCAGCTCATCACGTCCATCACTCCTCCTTCGATATTTTCCAGGACCGTTTTGTGATCCTCCAGCTCAAACTCCTGGGGCACGTAGCCGATGCGAAGACCGCGCCGGCGCCACAGATTCCCCGCGTCGGCTTCGCCTTCTCCGGACAGAATCCGCAAAAGGCTCGTCTTCCCGCAACCATTGCGGCCGACCAATCCGACCTTTTCACCGGGGGCCACCATCAGAGTGACGCTGTTCAGCAATCGTTGATATCCATAGGCGAGGACAAGGTCGTTGGCGGTCAGCAGGACGGAGTTCGGGGCATTCATGAAACGGCGGCGGGCTGGCGATGGCTATGGATAAAACGACACATGTTGGACGACAGGATAAGGATTGGCATACCTCAGGTCGAGTCTATAGATCCGGATCGGGAGAGCCGCCAGCGCGTATTCATGAAGGGTTTTTCACAGTTTAGGCCGCTGGCGGGTGACAAAGGCCACGGCCATGGCCAGATTATCTTCCCCCATGGCGGCTTGGAAATCGGTGAGCGACAGGTGTTGGG